>Ga0068855_100004536_pt1 | contig 16966 bp, 16 predicted proteins | sample KBSCornC52_FD_66592 | JGI IMG/M metagenome (GOLD analysis project Ga0068855, IMG submission 66592) | Corn rhizosphere microbial communities from Kellogg Biological Station, Michigan, USA - KBS Corn C5-2 | ecosystem: Host-associated > Plants > Roots > Rhizosphere > Soil ...
GCCCGACCCGCGCCCGATCCGACCTGGTCTATCCGCGGCCACTGACCGGCGACGTCGAGCAGGGCGCGCGCGTAGGGCTCGTCGAAGCTGATGGTGGAAACCTCGTCCCAGGTGAAGAAGGACGGCTCTCGCAGCCATTCCGCATCAGGGGTGATTTCCTGCAGGTTGAAGCCGTCTTCCTCGATGCTGAGCAGGCGGCCGATGTAGCAGACCTCGCTCTCTTCCTCACTGTCCACGTGCACGCCCATCACCGCGGCGTGCTCGGCGGCGGCGCGCACGACCTGGTCTATGCCGTCCAGCGGGAAGTCACGCGGCAGGCGCGGATGGATGTTGCGTATCGCCAGCGCCTTGCCGATGAAGGCGTGGTGGGCTTCCGGCGACTCGACCTCGGTGATGTCGCGCAGCCGCATGGCGTAGAGGCCATCAAAGGTGATCTGGTCGCCAACGACCCACAGCAGCAGGAATTCCATGCCGATGCCGGCGACATAACCGCAGAAACTGCCTTCCTCCAGATTGCCGCGCCACACCCGGACCAGTTCGCCCCGCTGCATGGCTGCGCGCAGTTGCTGGCGCGGGCCCGTGCTGGGCAGTTGAATCACGTTGTTCATGGCCGACATTCTACCGGAGGGGGCGGGCGGCTTAAAGGATGTAGCGGGAGAGATCTTCGTCGGCCGCAAGCTCTTTCAGGTTTTTGTCTACATATTCGGCGTTGATCAGGTATTTTTCGCCGCTTTTGTCGGCAGCCTCGAAAGAAATCTTTTCCAGCAGCCGCTCCATGACCGTATGAAGGCGGCGGGCGCCGATGTTCTCGGTGCGCTCGTTCACCCGCGCGGCCACCTCGGCCAGCCGGGCGATGCCTTCGTCGGTGAACTCCAAGGTCACGCCTTCGGTTTTCAGCAGCACTTCGTACTGTTTGGTCAGCGCATTGTGTGGTTCGCGCAGGATTCGCTCGAAGTCCTCGCGGGTCAGCGCCGACAGTTCGACGCGGATCGGCAGCCGGCCCTGCAATTCCGGAATCAGGTCGGAAGGCTTGGCCAGCGAGAACGCGCCGGAGGCGATGAACAGCACGTGGTCGGTCTTGACCGGCCCGTACTTGGTGGACACGGTCGAGCCCTCGACCAGCGGCAGCAGGTCCCGCTGCACGCCTTCGCGCGAGATGCCGGCACCGCCCCACTCGGCGCGCTGGCAGACCTTGTCTATCTCGTCAATGAAGACGATGCCGTTTTGCTCGCAATTCTCGACGGCCTGCGCGCGGATCTCGTCGTCATTGAGCAGATTGCCCGCCTCTTCCTCGATCAGCAGCGGGCGCGCGGCCTTGATGGTCAGCTTCCGCTTCTGCGTGCGCCCGCCGCCCATGTTCTGGAACATCGAGCGCAGTTGCTGGCCCATCTCTTCCATGCCCGGCGGCGCCATGATCTCCACGCCGACATTGGCGGAGAACTCCAGCTCGATCTCGCGATCGTCCAGCGCGCCGTCATGCAACTGGCGCAGCAGTTTCTGGCGCGTGGCGGTTTCACTTTCGGAAGGCGGCTGTGTATCCCAGCCGGTGCGGTGCGGCAGCAGCGCGTCCAGGATGCGTTCTTCCGCGCGATCCTCCGCTTGTGATTGCACGCGCAGCTTGGCCAGGTCGCGGGTCAACTTGTAGGAGATGTCCGCGAGGTCGCGCACGATCGAATCCACGTCCTTGCCGACATAGCCGACCTCGGTGAACTTGGTGGCCTCGACCTTGACGAACGGCGCATTGGCGAGCGTGGCCAGGCGCCGCGCGATCTCGGTCTTGCCGACGCCCGTGGGGCCGATCATCAGGATGTTCTTGGGCGTGACCTCGTCGCGGAAATCCGGATCAATCTGCATGCGCCGCCAGCGGTTGCGCAGCGCGATGGCGACCGCGCGCTTGGCCTCGTTCTGGCCGATGATGTAGCGATCCAACTCCTGGACAATTTCACGGGGCGTCATCTCAGACATTTCTTGACCTTGCAATGCTTTCAGTGCGTGTGTCCGCGCGGCTGCGCTGGGATTCCCGACGCTTCGAACCATCCCTGGTGCGGTGACCGCCCGCACATCCTTGTGCGTGCGCTTGCCGGCGCGACCTGCCATTCAAGGCAGCTCGCGTCAAATCCCGGCTCGCTGTTGACGATTTCGCGGGGAGTCAATTCGGACATGATTTGCCTCTTGCAGGAGCGAGCGTGCTCGCGACAAAGCGGGATTGCGCGCCGTTCGCCTGCACGCGCTCCTACAGTTCTTCGATCATGAGATTGTGGTTGGTGTAGATGCAGATATCCCCGGCGATGCCGAGCGCGTTCTCGACGATCGCGCGCGCATCGAGGTCGGAGTTCCGCAACAGCGCGAGTGCGGCAGCCTGCGCGAAGGGGCCGCCGGAGCCGATCGCAATCAGGCCGAGCTCGGGTTCCAGCACGTCGCCGTTGCCGGAAATCAATAACGACGTGTCCTTGTCGGCTACCGCCAGCATGGCTTCGAGCCGGCCCAGGCGGCGGTCGGTGCGCCATTCCTTGGCCATCTCCACCGCGGCGCGCGTCAGCTGCCCGGTGTGCTTGGAGAGCTTGTCCTCGAACAACTCGAACAGGGTGAACGCGTCGGCGGTTGCACCGGCGAAGCCGGCCAGCACGTCGGCGTTCTTGCCGAGCCGGCGGATCTTGCGCGCGTTGGCCTTGACCACCGTGTTCCCCAGCGTAACCTGTCCGTCTCCACCGAGCACGACCTTGCCATTGCGGCGCACGGACAGGATGGTGGTGGCGTGGAAGGATTCAGACATGGCGGTCCTCGGGTGGCCGGGAAGGTCCGATTTGGGGCATTCTTTCCAGAAAGCAAGCACTCGCTCAACAGGGGCACGGAATGAAATCGCTGATCCTCGGCATGGCGTTCCTGCTGTCCACGGCCGCATGGGGCCAAACCTACCAGCGTGTCATCAGCGATCGTGACGGCAAGCATCTGCAACTGATCGCCACCGCAGGCCAGCAGATCCAGGCGCCCCTGCTCAAGGATCAGGTCGGCTTCGATCAGCCTCGCCTGGCGGCCGACGGCAGTCGCGTGGGTTGGCTCGCGCTGTTTCCCAACTGCTGCACGAGTTATCCGATTCCGCTGGAGCTTGTCGTCTTCCGTGCGGGGCGGATCGAACAGGCCTTCCATGGCAACGGTGAATCGATCTTCGCCTGGCAATTCCTGCGCAATGGAACCGAAGTTGCCTATCGCCAAGGCCCGTTGCATTTCAGCGATGCCGAGTATTTCGAGCTGCGCCGCGTGGCCGACGGCAAACTGCTCGCGACATACGAGTATCCCGGGGAAGACGAGGCTCAAGCTCGCGCCCGGGCGAAACGCACAGCACCGGCGTGGGTGAAGCCGATCGCGGAAGAGTGACCGGTCGGATCGCGTCCTACTTCCGCTTCGCCCGCGGGTGCGCCGCGTCGTAGACGCGCGCGAGATGCTGGAAATCCAGATGCGTGTAGATCTGGGTGGTGCCGATGTCGGCATGGCCGAGCAGTTCCTGCACGGCCCGCAGGTCGCCGGAGGATTCCAGCAGATGCGAGGCGCAGGAATGCCGCAGCAGATGCGGATAGACGCGCTTCCACACGCCCTGTTCCCTGGCGCGGCGCTTCAGCCGCGTGCGCACGCCGGCAGCGGTCAGCGGCCGACCGTGACGGCCGCGCACCAGCGGGTCATCGGGCTCCGGGTGATCCTGCTGGCGCAACGCATTCAATGCAGCCAGGGCTCGGCTGCCGACCGGCACGATGCGCGTCTTCGACCCCTTGCCGGTGATGCGCAGCAGGCCGTCGTCCATGTCCAGGTCGCGCCAGCGCACGCTGGTCAGTTCGGAGACGCGCAGCCCGCTTGAGTACAGCAGCTCGAGCAGCGCGCGATCGCGCACCGCTTCCGGCTCGTCGCCTTCGATTTCCACCAGCGCGCCGACTTCGTCCGCGTCCAGTACCTGTGGCAGCTTGCGGCGCACTTTGGGTGAACGTACGCCCTGCGCGGGGTTGATGCCCACCTCGCCGCGCCGCGCGAGATATTTGAAGAAGCTGCGGAATGCGGAAAGTTTCGCGCGCAACGTGGCGGGATTCAGGCCGCGCCGATGCTCGGCGGCGATCAGCGTCTGCACCTGCTCGCCGCGCAGGTCGCGCCAGCGGGTCAGCGAATGCGCCTGCATATACTGATGCAGCGATTCCAGTTCCTGCGTGTACTTGTGCAACGTGGTCGCCGCGTAGCGCCGCTCGTCCTTGAGATAGGTCAGGAACGCCGCGATCGCATCGGCGAGCGAGTCGGCCATTTCAATCGAAGCGCTGCAATGCAGCCGCGAGCGTCTGCGCGATCAGCTTCAGGAAAATCGTGCCGATGCCCGGATGGAAGCGGTTGATGTCATGGCTGCCGATCGCGAGCAGGCCCAGGTCGCCGATCTTCAGCAGCGCGCACGATTGCACGCGCTCCGCGCGCTCGCCGAACAGGCGATCGAGCTTGTCCTGCGCGAGCCTGCCGCACAGCGGTTCGTGGCGCGAGAGGAACTCGGCGAATTCCGGCAGCGCGGTCTTGCCCTGCGGAACGGCCTGCATCCATTCCGCACGCGGCAGATCCACGGCCTCGCGAAACAGCGCCAGGCATACGAAGTCGGTCTGGAAGTCTTCATTCAGCACCGCCACGAAACTGCGACAGGTCTCCTCCAGCGTGTTCGAGCGCAGCAGGCCGATGGTGAGCGAATGCACGCGCACCATCAGTTGCTCGTTGTCGGCGGCGATCGCGATCAGGTCGGCGAGCCGCTCCGACAGTTCCTGGTTGCGCGCGCGCAGCGTTTCGAGCTGATAGGCGCTCAGCGACGAGGCCGGACCGTGTTCGCGGGGAATCACCAGCTCCTGGGCGATATCCGGAAAGTCCTTCAGGAAATTCGGATGGCGGCGCAGGTAATCGGCGACATCCATCGCCTCGAGTCCGGCTTTCAGGGTCATTTCGGGCATGGCGATGTCCTGGAAGTTGCGCGGAGTGTGAGCATTCGCGCGCGCGAGTGCAATGGCTTGCCCGCGATTGGGGTGTGCCTTTGGCACCGAACCGGAAGAGCCGGTTTGGACACGGATCAACACGGATGAGAGCGGATGCATTTTTTCGATCCGCTTTGATCCACGTCAATCCGCATCAAACGCCTTGTGCCTCAGCCACTCACCCTCGAAGACGAATGTTGCGGGGCCGGTCATCCAGAGCGGGGTGCCGGCACCGTGCCATTCGATGTCGAGCGTGCCGCCGGGCAGTTCCACCGTGACCCGATCGTCCACGCGACTGCGTGCCCGCAGCACCGCGACGGCAGCGCAGGCGCCGCTTCCGCAGGCCTGCGTCCAGCCCGCGCCGCGCTCATGCACCCGCAGGCGGATCGCATCGCGCGACAGCACCTGCGCGAACCCGGTGTTCACCCCGTGGCGGAAGCGCGGATGCCCGGTGATCGCCGGGCCCAGCGCGTGCAGGCGTTCAGTGGCCGCATCCTCCACTTCGAGCACGGCGTGCGGATTGCCCATCGAAACCACGCCGATCTTGACGCAGCGGCCTTCCACATCCAGCGCGTAGGTGTCGGCCTGCATCGGCGCGTCGAAAGGAATGCGCGCCGGATCGAACTCCGGTTCACCCATGTCCACCGCCACGCGGCCATCTTCCAGCAGGCGCACCGCGACCACGCCGACCGGCCCTTGCAGGCGCGCTTCATTGCCATGCAGCGCACCGGCCCGCTGCAACCAGGCGGCGAGGCAGCGCACGCCGTTGCCGCATTGCTGCGCGGAAGAGCCGTCCGCATTGCGGATCGAGTAGGCGACATCGCAGTCGGGATCGCTCGCCTTTTCGATCAGCAGCAGTTGATCGAAGCCGATGCCGGTGCGGCGATCAGCCATCGCGCATACCTGCCGGGCGCTCAAGTCCAGGGCGCCGGCGCGCGCATCCAGCACGACGAAGTCGTTGCCCAGCCCGTGCATCTTGGTGAAGTGCAGCGGCATGGCGCGCGCCGCGCGCTCAGCCGATTCCACCATCGCCCGGCAGCGGTGTCGGCAGCGTGGGAGCGGGCGGAGGGGGTGCCGAGTGCCCGGAAGCCGGCGCGTTGTTCGGGCGCACCAGCGGACCCTTCTGGCCGCAGCCGGCGAGCGCGGCGAAGGCGATGACGAGCGCGAACGAAACGGTCAAACGGCGCATGTTGAAGACTCCGAGGATGCGCGCAGTATACGTAGGGCGGGTCTTGACCTGCCAATGACCTGCACGGCGGGTCCGGCCCGACCATGGCGAATCAGAACGGCTTTTCATACCGCCACGCATCCATGCCGTTCTGGTAGAAGCCCGGCTCGCGCCTGCGGCGCAGATAGCCGTGCTTTTCGTACAGCGCGATTGCCGGTGCGTTGTCGGTGCGCACTTCCAGGCGCATGGCCCTGCAGCCGCGCTTGCACGCCTCGCGCTCGGCGGCTTCCAGCAGGGCCGCGCCCAACCCGCGCCCTCGCGCCGTGTGGACGATCGCGATCGAGTACAACCTCGCACTTTTCGCGCCGCGGCGGAAGAACAGCAGTGCCGCCCCGAGCACCTGGCCGGCAGCCTCGGCCACCAGCACGGCTGCGCTGGTGCTGGCGATGTGTCGCCGGAACTGCGCGCGGCTGACCTGGTCGTGGTCGAAGCTGGCCTGTTCCAACGCGACCAGCGCGTCGAGATCGGAAAGCCGGGCGCGACGGATGACGGGCATGCCGCGCAGTATGCATCGCGAGTGCACTTGCGGCACGGGCGACCGGCTGCTTGAGCGGCAGTTCAGCCGCAACACTTCGCGTTGTGCGAGACTTGGCCGCCGGCGCCGGCCGGCCATCGTCCAAAGCCTCAGGCAGAAGCGGAAACAACGGAATGAGCCGGCTGGTGATCGTGGTGGAAAAGGCCTCCGACTGGGGCTCGTACTACCCATCCGACAATGTCGTGTCCGCCATGGATTACCTGCGCGAGCCGGTTGGCGGCGACGAGCGCACGCACGTCATCAATCTGTGCCGCGGCTACAAGTATCTGGGCACCGGCCACTACGTCTCGTTGCTGGGCGAGGCGCGCGGGCATCGCGTGATCCCGTCGGTGCGCACCATCAACGACCTGCGCCGGCGCTCTCTGTACGGCCTGGATGTCGAGGACCTCAACCAGAAGCTCGCCAACTTCCTTCCCGCCGGGGGTCGCGACACGACCGATTTCGGGATCCTGGTCTACTTCGGCGAAACGTCCTATCCCGCGCTGCAGGACCTGGCGCGGCAGGTTTTCGAAATGTATCCCTGCCCGCTGCTCCGGATCGAATTCGAGCGCGACCGCGTCTGGCAGATCAGCGCGATCAAGCCGGTCAGCCTGCATACGCTGGACGATGCCCAGGAAGACGCCTTTGCGCAGACGCTGGACACATTCACCAAGCGCCTGTGGCGCAAGCCGCGCGCGCGCAAGCAGTTCCGCTATGACCTCGCGATGCTGGTGGACGCGGCCGAGACGATGCCGCCTTCGAACCCGCGCGCCCTGAAAGGCTTCATTTCCGCCGGCAAGGAGCTTGGCATCGAGGTGGATCCGATCGGCAAGAACGACTACACGCGGCTGGCCGAATACGACGGGCTGTTCATCCGCGAAACCACCGCGCCGGACAACCACACCTACCGGTTCGCGCACAAGGCCGAGCGCGAAGGCATGGTGGTGATTGATGATCCGACTTCGATCCTTCGCTGCACCAACAAGATCTACCTGCACGACCTGCTGCGGTCGCGGAAGATCGCGGTACCGCGATCGGAGATCCTCTATCGCGACGATGCCAAGCAGTTGAAGACGCTGCCGGAGAAGATGAGCTTTCCGCTGGTGCTGAAGATCCCGGATGGCTCGTTCTCGCGCGGCGTGGTCAAGGTGGAAGACGTCACGCAACTGGAGCGCGCGGCGGCGCAATTGTTCCAGAGCACGGCGCTCCTGATCGCGCAGGAATTCCTCTACACCGAATTCGACTGGCGCGTGGGCGTGCTCAACCATGAGGCGCTGTACGCGTGCCGTTACTACATGTCGCGCGGGCACTGGCAGATCTACAACCATGCCGCTCGCGGCGCGGCGCGTTCCGGCGGCTTCGACACGATGGCGGTGCGAGACGCGCCGGCGGACGTGGTGAAGCTTGCGTTGCGCGCGACCCATCCGATCGGCGATGGTCTTTACGGCGTGGACATCAAACAGACCAACGATCGTCTGGTGGTGATCGAAGTCAACGACAATCCCTCGATTGACGCCGGCGTCGAGGACGAGCAGCTCGGCTCCGAACTTTATCGCCGCATCATGCAGGAATTCCTGCGCCGGATGGAACGCAAGCGGCTTGGTGCGGCGGCTTGATCCGTGCGCAGTATCCGCTTCGCAAGAAGAATTGCGCTCGGTGCGGCCAACAACCAGAACGCCAGCGACCAGCCGTAATGGGGGTCGTGCAGCGGCAATGGCGTCAGGCCCAGCAGAACCAGGCCGGCGGCCAACCAGGTCATCGCGGCGAGGGTGAGCGCATCGGGTTCGCGGCGGGGATTGCGCAAGGTTTGCATCGCACACACTCCTGATCGGGATGTGCGAACCTTGGGGCCGGGGTATCTCAAAGGTTGCGACATGGGCGCTTCGCGCTTCACCGTCTTCGGCCATCCGATCGCGCACTCGCTATCGCCGCGGTTGCAGGCCTTGTTCGCTGCGCAATGCGGGATCGCGCTGGAGTACACCGCAACCGATGCGCCGCCGGAGCGCTTCCAGGAAATCGCGCGGGCCTTTTTTGCACGAGACGGCCGCGGCGCGAACGTCACGTTGCCGGACAAGCGGCTGGCGTTCGAGCTGGCCGACACGCGTACGCAAGCCGCGCAACGGGCAGGCGTGGCGAACGTGCTGACGCGCCAAGCCGATGGCAGGCTGGAAGCGCACAACACCGATGGCGCCGGGCTGATCCGAGACATGCGCGAGCGGCATCGCATCGAATTGGATGATCGCCGCGTGCTGCTGCTGGGCGCTGGCGGCGCCGCGCAGGCGGTTGCCTGGGCGCTGCTGGATGCGGGTGTGCGCGAACTGATCCTCGCCAACCGCACCTTGGAGCGCGCGCGCGCCCTCGCCGACGCGCTGGCTGCGCCCGGGCGTGTATGCATTTCCGAATGGGACATGTCGGGCAACGGCGGGCTGGATCGCTGCGGCGCGTTCGATCTGATCTTGAATGCCACGTCCGCCGGTGTGCTGGGCGCGGCCATGCGATTGCCGGCTTCGCTCGTTTCGAACACCGGCACTGCTTACGACCTCGCCTACGGCAAGGCCGCGCAGCCCTTCATGGCGTGGGCGCGCGGTGCGGGCGCCGCGCGGGTATTCGACGGGCTCGGCATGCTGGTCGAAACCGCCGCCGATTCGTTCGAGCACTGGCACGGCGTGCGGCCACGGACGGACGAAGCGTTGCGCCTGCTGCGAATGCCGTAGGGCGGGTCTTGACCCGCCGATGCGTTGCACGCTCCGACTACCGGGCAGGTCTTGACCTGCCGGGTCGAATGGCAGGTTGAAACCCGCCCTACATGGCCGCGAGGTACACATCCTTCAGCCGCACATAATGCGCGGCGGAATAATGCAGCTGCTCGATCTCGCGATCGCTCAGCTTGCGCACACGGCGCGCCGGATTACCCAGCCACAATTCACCCTCGCCGACGATCTTGCCCGGTGCGACCAGCGCGCCGGCGCCGACCATCGCGTGTTTGCGCACGATCACGCCATCCAGGATCGTGGAGTGCATGCCGATCAGGCAGGTGTCTTCGATCGTGCAGGCGTGCACCACCGCGGCGTGGCCGATCGTGACGTCCGCGCCGACGATGCAGGGAAAGCCACCCGGCGAATACGGACCGTCGTGGGTGACGTGCAGCACCGCGCCGTCCTGCACGTTGGTGCGTGCGCCGATGCGGATGCGTTCCACGTCACCGCGCACCACCGCGCCCGGCCACAGCGAAACGTCATCACCCAGTTCGACATCGCCGATCAGGGCCGCCGCGGGGTCCACGTATACGCGTGCGCCGAGCCTGGGGACGATCCCCTTGTACGTTCGAATGTTTTGCATCCCGGCATTGTAGGCTAGCGCGATGGAAGAGCGCGTCGGAAGCCTTGCCGCATTGCTGCAATCGCAGCGCGATGCCTGGCGCGCCCGCGCGCCGGATTATGCGCAGCGCATGGACGACCTGGTGCGGTTGCGCGCTTCGTTCAAGGCGCGGCTGGAGGGTTTCGCACGCGCGGTGAGCGCGGATTTCGGCCGCAGGCCGCGGCACGAGACGCTGATCAGCGACGGCATGACCGTGCTGCACGCGATAGACCACGCGCGCAAGCACCTCAAGCACTGGATGCGCCCGCAGCGGGTCCGCACCGACTGGCTGTTCCTGCCGGCGCGCAGCGAGATCGTCGCCAAGCCGCTGGGTGTGATCGGGATCATCGCGCCATGGAATTACCCGGTGAACCTTGCGCTGATTCCGCTGGTGGATGCGCTGGCCGCCGGTAATCACGCGATGCTGAAACCTTCCGAACACACCCCCCGCACTTCGGCGCTGTTGCACGAGCTCATCGCGGAAGCCTTCCCGCGCGAGCGCGTGGCGGTGGTGCAGGGCGACGCATCGGTGGCGGCCGCATTCGCTGCGCTGCCGTTCGACCATCTGTTCTTCACCGGCTCCACCGCCACGGGCGCGAAGGTGATGGCGGCGGCGGCGCCGAACCTCACCCCGGTGACGCTGGAGCTCGGCGGCAAGTCGCCGGCGCTCATCGCGCCGGACTATCCGCTGAAAACCGCGGCCGAACGCATCGCCACCGGCAAGCTGCTCAACGCGGGGCAGACGTGCATCGCCCCGGATTACGTGCTGCTGCCCGAGGCCGGACGCGAGGCATTCGTGCAGCACCTGCGCGATTACGTGTCACGGCACTATCCGGCGCTGCGCGACTCGCCCGACTACGCCAGCGTCGTCAACGACGCGCATTTCGCGCGGTTGCGCGGGTACCTCGACGAGGCGCGCGAAGCGGGCGCGACGGTGATCGCGCTGCCGGACGAGGCGGCGAATGATCCGCGGACACGCGTGCTGGCGCCGACATTGGTGCTGGACGCAAACGAAAACCTGCGCGTGATGCAGGATGAGATCTTCGGCCCGATCCTGCCGATCGTCACCTATCGCGACATCGAGGACGCGATCGCGTACGTGAATGCGCGTCCGCGCCCGCTGGCGCTGTATCACTTCGACCACGATCGCGCGCGCACGCGACGCGTGCTGGAGGCATGCGTCGCCGGCGGCGTCTGCATCAACGACACGGTGCTGCATTTCGCACAATCGCGACTGCCGTTCGGTGGCGTCGGCACCTCCGGCATGGGCAGTTATCACGGCTACGCCGGATTCCTGACTTTCTCGCACCGGATGGCAGTGTTCCGGCAATCACGCCTGTCCACCTTCGCGCTGCTGCGTCCGCCGTATCGGGGTTTCGCCGAGCGCCTGACGAAATTCCTGACGCGTTAAAAGACGTTTTCCTCCAGTGCCCGCACGGTGTAGCCGTAGCCGGCTTCGATCGCGCGTTCGAATTCGTGCCAATCGAGCAACCCGATGGCTTCCAGATGCGGACGCAGCAACAAGCTCGCCAGTTCGCGGCGGCGCGCGCTGCCCGCTTCGGAATTGAGCATGCCGGCGCGCACCAGGATCGCGAATGCGTTGGGCCGGCAACCCACGCGCCGCTGCGCCCACAGCGCGGGCCAGTGCGGCGATTCGGCTTCGTTCACGCGCGCCGTCAGCATGTCGTCGGCGCTGATGTCCACCGCGACGATGCGGCGCAGCCCTGCGTCGCTCAGCACGTCGGTAGGCAGATTGTTGATCACCGCGCCGTCCACGTAGACGTGACCCTTGTGGAACAGCGGCGGCAGGATGCCCGGCACCGCGCCGGAAGCGCGCAACCAGCGCCACAGCAGGCCTTCGCGATGGATCGCCGCGGCACCTTTGGTGAGATCGGCCGAGAGACAGGTGAAATCCAGCGGCAGGTCTTCGATATCAATCTCGCCGAAAGCTTCGCGCAGCAGCCTGGTCGTGCGCGCGCCGCGCGTCAGTGCGACCAGCGGCAGCGTCCAGTCGGAAAGCGGCTTGCCGTCCACCAGCGCGCGCTTGTAAGCCTCGCGCATTTTCTGGTCGTCCCATTCGTAGGCGACGCCCGCGCCGATGATGGCGCCGATGCTGGTGCCTATCACGCTGTCCACCACGATCCCGGCTTCGCGCAATGCGCGGATCACGCCGATCTGCGCGAAGCCGCGCGCGCCGCCGCCGGACAGCACCAGACCGGTGCCGTTGCCGCTCAGCAAGCGCGCGATGCGCTCGATGTCCTTGCCATGCCGCGCGTGGTGATGGCTCAATTCGCCGTCGCGCAGCGCTGTGCGCCAGGCGCGCGCCGCGCCGTAGATGAAACGCGGATGCGGTTGCATGAGGACGAGATGGCGCGGTCGCGCGCGGACGTGTTCGGCATTGATCGCCTCGTCGTTGCGCCACGCCTCGGGCTTGCACTCGGCGTCCACCACCAGCAGCAGCGCGTCAGCCTGGCGCTGGCACAGCCGCCGCCAGTCCTCATCGCCGTCGTCGAGATACAGCACGAAGCGCACTTCGCTTTCGCGCTGCGCAAACCATTCGGTGCTGCGGCCTGCGCCGAGCGCGGAATCAATCAGCAGGCAGTCGCCATGCACCAGCATCTGCCTGCGCAGGTGCTCCGCGAACTCGCGAATCCTGACTGCACGATCGAACGGCAGGATCGCGAAAGTGCGCGGTGCGCCCACCGACTCGCCCTTGCCGCGCTCCTGCGTGCGCGCCAGCAGTTGGGAAGTGGCGCTGCGCGCGGCGCCCAGCATGGTCTCCGGGTGCTTGCGCACCAGCTCGTCAAAGCCGGCGCGCGACAGTCGCAGCAGTTCCGAATCGCGCAGTGCGTGCACACTGGTCTCGCGGGGCTGGCCGGTGATCAGGCCGAGCTCGCCGACGGTGTTGCCGCGCGGGATCACGCCGAGCAGTCGCGGCGCACCACCCGAGCGAGGCACGCCGAACGCGCCGAGGCTGCCGGTCTTCACCACGTACAAGGCATCCGAGGCGTCGCCGGCCTCGAACAGCGGCGCGCCGCCGGGTAACGAGAACCATGCCATCTCGCGTGCCAGCGCATCCAGGTGCCGGCCGCGAAGCTGCTGGAACATCTCGCTGCGCCGGAGCAGCGCGCGCAGTGCTTCGGGGTCAATGCCGTTCATCTCGGGCGAATCCTAGCCCAGCCGCTTGATTTCCGCCCTGTGCAACGCCACGCTGGGCAGTTCCATGGAGACTTTTATGCCCGAGGCCAACCCGCTGCTCGCCGGTACGCCGCTGCCGGCGTTTTCGGCCATCCGCCCCGAACACGTGCTGCCGGCGATCGAGGACCTCCTCGCCGAGTACCGCGCGCGCATCGAGGCGCTGACCGCGCCGGATGCGCCGGGCGACTTCGATCACGTGATGCTGGAGCAGGAGCGGCTGGAGCAGCGGCTTGCGCAAGCGTGGGCGCCGGTCTCGCATCTGCATTCGGTCGCCGACACGCCCGAATTGCGCGAGGCCTATTCGAAAGCGTTGGAGAAGATCACCGAGTTCTCCTCGCAACTCGGCCAGAACCGCGCGTTGTTCGAAGCGGTGGATGGCATTGCGCGCTCGCCGGAATTCACCGGTGCGCCGCGCGCGCACCGCGCCGCGGTCGAACATGCGTTGCGCGACTTCCGGCTCGCCGGCGTGGCACTGGAAGAACCGGCGCGCACGCGCTTCCGCGAAATCGCCAATGAGCTGGCGCAGGTGTCCACCGATTTCGCCAACGCGGTGCTGGACGCTTCGGATGCATGGCACGAACACATCACCGACGAGCGCGATCTCGCCGGCATTCCGGAATCCGGCCGCGCGGTGCTGCGCGAGTACGCGCGCGAACGCGAGCTGGAGGGCTTTCTGGTCACATTGAAGCAACCCAGCGTGCAGGCGGTGCTCACCTACGCAGACCATCGCGAACTGCGCGAGCGCGTGTACTGGGCCTACCAGACGCGCGCGTCGGAGCAAGGTCCGGATGCAGGCAAGTTCGACAATTCGCAGCGGATCGAGAAAATCCTGGCGCTGCGCCACGAGGCCGCTCGGCTGCTCGGCTTCGCCAATGCGGCCGAAGAATCGCTGGCCACCAAGATGGCCGAATCTACGCAAGCCGTACTGGATTTCCTGCACGATCTGGTGCGCCGGGCGAAACCGGTTGCGCAACGCGAGCTGGACGAGCTGCGCGCGTTTGCGCGCGAGCATCTGGGCATCAGCACGCTCGAATCCTGGGACGTTGCCTATGCTGCGGAAAAGCTGCGCCGCGCGCGCTACGAACTGGACGAAGAAGAGCTGAAGCCGTACTTCCCCGCGCCGGCCGTGATGGAAGGACTGTTCGGACTGGCCGAAAAACTCTACGGAATCCGGCTGCAGGCGCGGGCGGGCGTGGACGCATGGCATCCGGACGTGTGCTATTACGACGTGCAGGACGCACAGGGCCGCACGATCGCCGGCTGCTATCTCGACCTGTACGCGCGTACCGGCAAGCGCGGCGGTGCGTGGATGGATGTGTGCCGTTCGCGTTTCCGTGATGGCGCGACGCAGTCGTTGCCGATCGCTTTTCTCACCTGCAACTTCCCGCCGCCCACGCGTGATACGCCCGCGCTGCTGACGCACGACGACGTGCTGACGCTGTTCCATGAGTTCGGCCACGGCCTGCATCACATGCTGACCCAGGTGGACCTGCCTTCGGTCGGCGGCATTGACGGCGTGGAATGGGACGCGGTGGAACTGCCCAGCCAGTTCATGGAGAACTTCGGCTGGAACCGCGAGGCGCTGGACGGTTTCGCGCGCCACTACAAGACCGGCGAGCCGTTGCCGCAGGCGCTGTTCGAGCGCATGCTGGCGGCGCGGCATTTCCATGCCGGGCTGTTCCTGGTGCGGCAACTGGAATTCGGGCTGTTCGATTTCCTGCTGCATCGCGACTACGACCCGCAGCGCGGCGCGCGCGCCATGGAAGTGCTGGAGAATGTGCGCACCGAGGTCTCCGTGATGCATCCGCCGGCCTGGCAGCGCTTTCCGCATGCCTTCACGCATATCTTCTCTGGCGGCTATGCAGCCGGCTATTACAGTTATCTGTGGGCCGAGTTGCTGTCGGCCGATGCGTTCGGCGCGTTCGAGGAGCGCACTGAAGCCGGCGGCAGTGCGATGGATCCCGGTCTCGGCGCGCGCTTTCGTGACGAGGTGCTGGGCGTGGGTGCCACGCGGCCGGCGCTGCAATCCTTCATCGCTTTCCGCGGGCGCGCGCCGCGGCCGGATGCGCTGTTGAAGAGCTACGGATTGGCGCATGGTTCGTGATCGCGCGCAGGCGCGCTCCTGGCAGGCGGCTTTCATCGGAGCGCGCCTGCACGCGGCCGCTACAATGGCTCAATGAAGATCGCTTCCTGGAACGTCAACTCGCTCAACGTGCGCTGGCCGCACGTCGAGCGCTGGTGCGCCGAGGCGCAACCGGACGTGCTCGCGCTGCAGGAAACCAAGCTGCCCGATGAGAAATTTCCGCACGAGGCGGTGCGTGCGCTTGGTTACGAGTGCGTGTTCTCCGGGCAAAAGAGCTACAACGGCGTGGCGATCCTCAGCCGCGAACCGCTGCGCGACATCGCCACCGACGTGGACGGGCTGGACGATCCGGCGCGGCGCATCCTGGCGGCGACGATCGGCGAGGGGGAACGCGCGCTGCGCATCGTCAACCTGTACGTGGTGAACGGCCAGAGCGTGGGCAGCGAAAAATATGCGCACAAGCTGCACTGGTTGTCGCACGTACGCGACTTCCTGCGCGGCGAACTGGCGCGGCATCCGCGGCTGGCGGTGATGGGCGACTTCAACATCGCGCCGGAGGACCGCGACGTGCACGATCCGGAAGCCTGGCACGAGCAGGTGCTGTGCTCGACCCCCGAACGCGAGGCGTTGCGTGGCATCGTGGAACTCGGCTTCACCGATTCGTTTCGCGTGTTCAGCGAGGAAGGCGGACACTACAGTTGGTGGGACTACCGGCAAGGTGCGTTTCGCCGCAACCTCGGGTTGCGCATTGATCTGGTCCTGGTGAGCGCGGGCTTGCGGGGCGAATTGAAATCCGCGGCGATAGACCGCACACCGCGTACCTGGGAGCGGCCTTCCGATCATGTGCCGGTGACGATAGAGCTTTCAGAGGTGGATGCACGCGGATGAACGCCAATGCAGATGAATCCATTCTGCCGCGGCCCCGCTGTTGATCCGTTTCGGTTCTTGCCCAATCGCGTCAACCGGCGTCAAATCCTCTTAGTTTTCTTGATGGAAGATTTCTCTCAATGAGTGCAAGCGGCGAACCGCAGGGCAGCCTGCCCGATGAGGAACTGGAACAGCTCGACCGATTCCTGCGCGCGCACGCGGAACGCAGCGGAGAAGGACTGCTGCTGGATGGCGTGCACGGACTGCTGACTGCACTGGCGATCGGCCCCGAACCCGCACTCCCGGAGGAATGGCTGCCGGAAGTGTTGCAGACGCCGTTCGAAGATCCCGGACAGGGCCGGGAAGTTCTCGGCCTGCTCGCCAAGCTCAACGATTCGATCCCGGCCGAGCTGGAAAGCGACAACTACGAACCGGTGCTGGGCGAACTGGCGGCCGACGACGGCCAAGCCGGCGATCTTTCGGCCGCCGGCTGGTGCGAAGGCTTTTCGCGCGGCATTGATCTGCGCGCGGCGATCTGGGAAACGCGGCTGGCCGAGGACACCGATCTGATGGAACTGCTCGGGCCGATCATGGCGCTGGCCGTGGATGACGGCATTCTCGCCGCCGATGTGCCGATCGAGAAACTCGACGAGAACGAATACGAGGCATGCATTGCGCAGATTCCGCAGGCGGTGAATGCGCTTGCTCATTACTGGCGGGTGCATCCACCGACCGAG
>Ga0068855_100004537_pt1 | contig 16961 bp, 11 predicted proteins | sample KBSCornC52_FD_66592 | JGI IMG/M metagenome (GOLD analysis project Ga0068855, IMG submission 66592) | Corn rhizosphere microbial communities from Kellogg Biological Station, Michigan, USA - KBS Corn C5-2 | ecosystem: Host-associated > Plants > Roots > Rhizosphere > Soil ...
TAATCGGAAGATTGGTAGACGGAGTTCGCTCTGCGGTGGAGTGATTTGAATGTCGCGATTGAGCGACTGCTTTTCTGCCTCTTGTTGATCGTGAATTTTCTGGTATTCCTTCAGGGTTTGCCGCGCCAGCTCCACCTGGCCGCTAGCCTGGTAAGCGCGTCCAAGTTGATAGTGCAGGCTACCGTCGTCATCGATGGGAAGAGCAGCTTTCAGACAGGGGATCGCTTTGTCGGATTGACCGAGCGCCAAATAGGTGCGCGCCAGCGAAGCTTGCGCCGGCAGCATGTGGGGCGCATAACGGACGGCCTTGATCAATAATGGCAGAGCATCCGCCGGTTTCTGCGACTTCAAAAGGATGTCGCCGAGATGATAGTTCAGCTCGGCAGATTCCGGCGAAGACTTTATCAAATCCTCGAATAGCTCCCGGGCGCGATCCAGGTCGGCGGTCTGGAAAAGCGCAATGGCGAGCTGCTGTTTGATGTACGGATCGCCGGGGGAAAACTTGAGGGCTTCCGCCCAATGTTTCGCGGCCTCGACATATTGCCGGCGTTGAGCTTCCATCTTCGCCATCAAAATTTCCGCCGGCCCAGAGGGCGGCAATTGGGTCAGACGAATGTAGGCATCCCGCGCCAGGGCGTTATATGCCCGGGTTTGCCAGTAATACGATTCCGCGGTGGTCTGCCCGTGCGCAGCAGCAAGCAACTCACTGTATCGTCCTGCCTGAAAATCACATTCGATCTTGTGCTGAACGCAGTCCGGAGGTGGGAGTTGGCGCTCCTTTGCGGCCTCGGTCTCCGCCCAATCGGGGTGTCCCGTCTTGCGATAGATCTCCGCGATGGCGGCGTGTATGCCACGCAAGGAGGGCATTTTCTCCAACGCCTGACGATATAAGTAGAATGCGGCAAATAGCTGTTGATTCTCGAAACGAGATTCAGCGGTGATATCCAGCCAATAGGCAGAACCAGTTGCCAGGTTCGTGAGCTTGTCAAAACTGCGCTGCGCCAATCCGTCGTAACTCAGTCCCAGGTCATACCAGAACTTTGGATTGCTGGGGTTTGCTTGAGACAGCTTTTGAAAGCCTTCCGCCGCACGCTCGAATTTCTTGAGGGCCAGGCAAGTCTCGGCGAGCGCCTCCTGAGCATCGGGCTCATTAGGGTTGAGGCTAACTGCCTTCTCAAGCGGGTTGAGTGCTCTGGCGGCATCCCCCAACTCAAGATAGGTGGTGCCCAAAAAAAGCATGGCCACGGCGTTGCCGGGATCGAGTTGAAGGGCCTTTTGGAATTCGCTTAGCGCTTCCCGTTTGTGTCCGGAGTAATCCAGCGCAAAACCGAGATTCATCACCAGGCCCGGATTTGTCGGAAGGGCGCGAACAAGCTCGCGATAGATGGGAACGGCGTCGGCAAACTTGCCTTCGCCCATGAGCGCTTTAGCCTGCCGCGATCTAGCTGCCAAATCGTCGTCCGACTGGGAGAAGCCCTGAACCGCCAGGCAAGCAAGACAAAGCAAAACAACGCGAACTTTTGTGGCGTGGGTTGCAGGTCTCAACGCGCATACTCCTCAGCGGCGTCCTGGAACGCAGTTCCAGGACAGTCGGGTTTTGCCCCACTGATGGTAGCAGGCTGAAAATGATCGGGAATAGCAAACAATTGGGACGCAGAGGACGAGAAGAAAACAGAAAATACGAGTCTGAGTAGGGGTGCTACGTCGTTCCCGATGCGCACCACGAACGTTTGGGCATCGAAACTGCCGGCCGATTTATTGATCGAGTTCGTCTCGTGGCCTTCTAGTTTGATCCCACCGACTGCGGCGGAATTAACCTGAGGCGATTAGGGCACCGCTTAAGCCGTGCCCTAATCCAGAAATACCGGGCAACACCTGTAAACGTCAGAATTTCAGGTGCGATGAGACTTGGATGATGCGTTCCCCGTAGCTGGTTGTGATATGACCGAGGCTGCCACCGCACGTCGGGCCCGACCCACTACAGGTAAGGCCGCTCGGATTGTTGAAATGCACGGTGTTAAACAGGTTTTGTGCTTCCCCGCGCAAATCGAAGGTGAATCGCTCCGTAAACTTGAAGTCTCGGGAAAGGCTGGCGTCGATTTGCCAAAGGCCCGGCCCGCGGAGCCAGGATTGCGTACGATGCATGTTCCCGAGGACAGTTACAGGACAACCTCCGGTCGTCGGACATGAGGAAAGGTTGGGTGCGAAGGCCGAAGGATCAAACCACTGTACGTTGCCGGCGCTGTTCCTCGCTCCCCCAAGATAGTGCACGGACGCCACATGGTTGGGCATCGGAGAGGTGTCAAACGTGTTGATGTTGTTCACGTCCTGGCCAAGCTGCAACGGGGAACCGCTGAAGGCTGAGAAAACGCCGCTGGTTTTCCAACCGCCAATCACGTAGTCGACGGCCTTGTTGTGGGTTCCCAACTTCTTGCCAAGGGGTAGATCGTAGACATAGGCCAGCTTCAAGTTGTGGGTATGATCGAAGCTCAACGGGCCACGGTTATAGTCCTGGCATTCGGGACAGTTAAACAACAGATTGTTTTCCCATGTGTCGTCGTTGACGTACCCCATCGCTTTGGACCAGGTGTATGCTCCCTGAACAAAAAGACCCTGTCCAACCCGACGCGTCGCTGAAACCTGGAGCGAATTATAGTGCGAATCCAGGTAGCCTTGGAATTGGTAGAGGCCTCCGAAATATTGGCAAGTGCCCGGGTCAGAATTGGGACAGGGCGCGCCATACGAAGGCGGACTGCTTTGACCGAGATGGCCAGCCGACAAATCCCTCCCATTCATCTCGTGGACGAAGTGATTGCCCACGTACCCGACATTCAAATCCACGTTCATGGGTAACTGGCGCTCGATGAAGAGATTCCAGGATTCCACGTAGCCTCGTTTAAATTCGCCCGGCCCAAGCGTTCCAATGGTGAGCGTGTTATCAATTGACCCGACGTCGAGGCTACCGGAGGAAGATATCGGCGGCGGCTCGATAACAGGAACGCCTTGGGCAAAAGTTCCATGCCCGGCGGGAAGGCCGAAGCAACTCGCAGGGCTTGCCTGCTGTTTGCATGCTGGCTCAGATGTGTCGTAGAGATCGGAACCAATCGCGAGGGGATAGAAACCACGCAAGGGGCGTTCCAGAGGAGTTGTGTCGTTAGCGATTCCGAAGCCAGCGCGAATTACGGTTTCTGGATTGAACTGATAATTCAATCCTATGCGAGGTGAAAACAGCTTGTGGCTCGTGGTCATTCCGAGATGAGTCGGATTGCCGCCCAGACCGCCTAACAGCAATAATCCGCTCGCTGTGTCGAACCTTTCGAGCTTGTCAGGACCATCGCGCGTAATCAGAGGGAAATATTCCCATCGGACTCCGAGATCGGCGGTGAAGTTCGAGGCAACCTTCCAGCGATCGCCGAAATAGAGCGCGTATTGGGTGTCCTTGCCGGTGGACTTGATGTATTGAGCGTCGTTCTGGCCTTCGGAAATCAGGCCGAGATCCCAGGCAGCAAAAGAGTTCTGCGCGTCCGGGGACAGCGTGACGCCTGCTAAATTGCTGGTGTTGAGCGCGGTGGCTCCCTCATCCTCGATCACGTTCCCGCGCGGACAGCAGAAAATTTCTGGCTGAAAGGCGTTCAGGTGATTATGGGAGATGTCGACGCCCATACGGAACTCATGTTTCTGTTTGATCCAGGTTAGGTTGTGGGCAGTGGTGCTGGTCCAGTCATTGCGTTGAGCGGGCTCCCAGGAATTCAATGAGCCCATGCCGCTGAAACCGTCGATTGTGATTCCGGGAAGACCGCTGTATCGAACATCTCCGGACGGCGTATTCGTTCCGGCGATGCCGAGAAGGTCCTGCCCGAGCGGCTTGCCGTATCCAGGAGGGGTCGCAAGCTCGGTCATCCGGTCAAAACCTACGTGGCCGGTTAATACAAGTCTCGGAGAAAGCGTCCAGGTGTGCCCGAGAGTGGCAATCTGGGCGCGCTGATAAGCATCGCCGCTGCCATCACCTCCGGCCGCGCCGAGGTCGAACGGCTCGAGGAAATTGTTCTGTTGAATCGTCCATTTCACCCAGATGATGTGACTTTGACTCCGGCTCCAATCGACGCGAGCCGTGCCAATATTGCGCCCGAGCAGGTGAGCGCCCTTGGTGCCAATGTAGTTACTTGGACTGGCGAAGACGACCGGGCCCACATCCAAGGTCGGCTCTGGGATTAGCTTGTTGAATGCCAGCGCTCCCGCATTCAACCGCGCGGCCGGTATGACGTTCAGTTTTCCGCCGGAGGAGAAAACGCACCGATTCTCGCCGATACCCGCCCCGCTTTGCACGCCGGTCGAAGGATCAAAAACCATCCCTTGCTGCAGCGGGACAGTTGCGCCCTCAGTCGTGCACACGGTCTGGCCCGGAACAGGAGCGCCAAGGTACGCGCTGAAGTCCCCAGACTTTACGTCAGCGGTAGGGACTGTGTCTGAAAAGCCTTCGGCAGCGTGCTGCCAGCTATCATCCCAGTTCAAGAAATAGAAGAGCTTGTCCTTCTTGATGGGTCCACCCAGCGTAGCGCCAACGTTGTTGAGAAGACCGGTACTCTTGGACCCGTTGAACCAGTTCTTTGCATTGAAACCATTTTCCGTATGGTAAAAGTACAAAGAGCCGTGCAATTGGTTCGAACCGGACTTCGTGGTAACGTCCACAGCGGCTCCCGCAGTCAGGCCCTTTTCCACGTCAAAGTCCGCGGTTTGAACGTTCACTTCCGAAATCGAATCTTGTGGAGGTATGACCAGCATATGGTTGGGCAACCAAATGAACAGGTTGGTGGCCCCGTCAACGCGGGTGGTATTGGCATGATCCGGCATGCCATTCGAAGTGATTGAGAACGACCGATCCGGCGAGTCCGCCGATGAGTTCGGATAGCTATTGCTGAGTCCTGACGTTGAAAACACGCCGGGAGTCAACAATTCCGCAGATTGGAAGTTTCGGAAGCTATTGAGCGGAATGTTCTCAATGGCATAGCTGGAGATTTCCGTGTGCACGTCTGCCTTCTCGGTTTGCAAGGCGACGGCCGAGGCGTCGACAGTCACCTGCTCCGTGGCGGTGCCCACCTGCATTTGCAGGTTTTCTGCATTAACTTGCCCCAGCGTCACTGGTACATTGGCCACCTTCAAGGGTTTAAATCCCGGGGCGCTTACCTCTATGGTGTAATCGCCTGGCGGTAAATCCAGGACCCTATAGATTCCGCTGGCATCCGTGACGGTTTGTTGGGTTTGGCCTGTGGATGGGCTCGAGATCGTCACTTTCGCTCCGGCAAGCACGGCGCCGGACCGGTCAGTGATCGTGCCTGTGACCGAACCGTAGAGCACCTGCGCATGCAGGGGAGAAACAATGACTAGCAGGCTGCTGGCAATGAGAAACGAAACAAACGCGATACCACGAGAGAAGGGGTACATCTTTTTCATGGTGCCTCCTCGCATTCCAGGCCACGGACCGGTCCGCGGCAAAACATGCTTGTCGACATGCCGTTTCAGGGGAAACCGGCCTCTTAATTCGATTGCGAAGCGTAGCCGTACTTCGGATAGGTTGTCAACGCGAAATTGCTCAGCTACCAGAGATTTGGGATACAACTCTCTCGATCTTCGCCGGCAGATTGGTGACGTGAGCGGTAAAGGCCTTCGTGGCCGTTTCCAGCTTGATCGGCGTCCTGCGTTCCTTGACCGGATTCCCCCGACTGTTCTCACCACCCTGAATCGCTCGGTCGCTGACCAGTTCCAAGAGGGGCGTCGTAACCTGCTGTGTGCCGCTTATCACCCGTAACGGCCACCTGAAGCTTTCAATTGCCGGACGGCAGGGACCGTGATCCGCGATGGGGAGAGTCGGACCTACATCTCGCTGAAAAATGCGTGACTGCTTCCTGCCTGATCGGCGCGCCGAACGAAGAAAGCCTGGTTCGTGACAGGTGATTAGTCACTCGTTGCGTCGATTTGGTCGGCGATACGAGCGTATGCCGAACCTTCACCATTGGCCAAATTGTACGTGTAGAATGCGAGTCACTCTCAGGAGGAGACCCGCACGATGACAAAAAGAACGGTCATTGCTGTTCTAAGCCTTTCCTGCTGTTTCAATCTATCCATCAACCTTCACGCCCAGGGTGGTAGCGATGTTTCCCAGCAGATCAAGCAGCTGCAGCAGGAATCCAGAGATGCCCAAATGAAGAACGATGTGTCACTCTTTGGCCGTACCACAACCGGCTGGAGGCGAACGACTGTTTCCGGGATTCCGCTCGGAATGCTTCTTCACGAGCAATGTGCGTTCAGGCAGAAGTGCGGTTTGGCCGTTATACGGCAAAGGGAGACACAAACAGAACTTGACTTTCTCGATCATCTTGCAGAGTCGATTCCTGGTGTTGGATCTCGAGTTCACAGTTCCGACAGCATCCGTTGCGATCTTGGAGGCGCCATTCATCTCGGCCTGCAGAGCGGGGCGCCATCACCCGAATACCCGAACACACCGAGCAAGCCAGCAATCGTTTCAACCGTTCCGTCAGGTATCGTTACTTTCCAAATGACGGTCTGCGATGAGACAAGAAGATTACCGGAAGCATCAAGTGCCAGCGCACACGCTCCCTCAATGTGGCGACGGTCTTGACGACTCCTGTTGAAGAGGCAATCTCCCTGATCCGGCTGCCATCAAGCACAAATAGATCTCCGGCTGCATCGACCGTGATGCCGGTCAACCAGCCAAATGATGCGTTCAAAGCCGGCCCGCCGTCCCCCGAATAGCCTTGGAGACCATTCCCCGAAACTCTGTTGATGATGCCAGATGGAGGAAGAGAAATCTGTGCAGAGGCTGTGCTCGTAGCGATGAGTGTTATGAGTACCGGTGCGAACAGTAGAGAGCTAGCTCTTGTATCCCTTGGATTCTCCAGGCCTTTTTCAATTCGGATCAGGTCCGTACAACTGCTGCGGGAACCGACTTCCAAACTCCTACGCGCACGCTCCGGAACATCGGCTCTTCTGTCGTGAAAACGCCAGAACAACTGAACAATAAGGTATACAAAAGTAGAGAGATAGCACACAAGCTCGGTTTTCACTGATACACCTGATCCACACTGAAATCAAAACAGCCTTACGGGCGTTATCGGCAATGTGTAGAAAAGTTTCAGTGAGAACACGTCATAACCGCGAGCAGCGCGGCGACTCATCTTCTCAGGTCGAGTTAAACCTGATAATCGCCACTTCTAAGACGTAGTGCTATCCCGTATCACGAGGCTCTCTCAAGCGTCGGTTGCTTTTGGGCTGGCGGGTTAGGCTCGCTTGGGCAGGGTGGCACTTGCCATATAACGGGCTGGATCCAATATGCCAAGGAGGAATGTGGCCCCTCCGTATCCTGACACACAGCCGGGGTCGTTTCTCGCTCGCCGTCCTGATGCACGCGGCCCGCTGCGTCCTTCACGCAAGAGCTAATGCTCTTCTTGTGTACATCCAGTCTGATGAGGTACATAGTCTCTGAGGAGCATCCGAGGTTGTTCTTTAAATCAGCGCGCCGCTGAGTTCAGCTTCTTGTAACATCTCGTGCTCCTCCTCGACTAAACATTCAAACAACACCGCAAGTGAAGGAATGAGTCGATCCTTTTCCATCAAAAAATATGCGTTATCCAAGAACCAAAAGGGGCAGGGTGAGCGCCAGGTCCATCCGTGGTACACGAACAGTGTCGTCAACGCTCATGCTAAACGGCTCGTTTTCCCGAACCGTGTCACTCATCTTGACCCTCATCGAACCCGATCTCCTGCAATGATGCGACTCAATGAACAGGGCCCGAGCATTAGCCAACCATGGCCGCAAGAACGTACAATGAAGCGCGCTTGACATAGGCGTGAGAACCCCGTTCTCCACAATCAAGCGCAAGTTGCTTTTCCTCATGGTTAATTGGAATCGAATCTGGCGGACTGTCCTTCCTATCGTCTTGATCGTTGCGGTATTGGCGACCACGATGGGAATGGCGTTTCATGTTCACCATGACCGCTATGCGGCAGACCAATGCACCCTCTGCCACCTGGTAATTGCGCCGGCAGCGGCGAACGCCGATGCGTGCGAACTCGCCCTGGCTTCTGCCGATTGCCCGATTCAGAGCGACTTTCTGGTTTCCCGCTGCGTCCCCGACCAAATCCCCTCTCGCGCCCCTCCTGCATAGGCCGTCCTTATCCTGCCGTGTCTCAAGGGCACGGCGTGACGGTTCTTCTCTTTTCGGAATTGGAGCGCACCATGCGTTCGTATCCCTTGCATTTCGGCATACTTGTGATGCTCGGCTATCTGCTTGAAGCTGTTGCTGGCGCCCAGACTCAGCCCGTCCAAAGTCAGAGCCAACCGCCCACCACCCAGGCACCCGCGCCGCCAGCGAGCCAGCTGTCTCAGAAGCCCGGATCGCAGTTGATCTCACTGGATCAAGCGATTCAAATGGCTGTAACCCACAACCATAACCTGCTGGCTACTCGGACAACGGTTCAGCAAAATGAGGCCGAGGAGATCACCGCCAATCTGCGTCCGGATCCGGTTCTTCTGGGCGATGTGCAATTTCTCCCTATCTTCCAGCCAGAGAATTTGTCCTCTGATTACCTCGACAACACCGCGCAGTTCGACCTGGGGGTAAGCTATCTGTTCGAACGAGGCAAGAAGAGGCAGCATCGTGTGGCGGCCGCGCGGGCCGCGACCGCTGTCTCCCGGGCACAGGCTTCCGATGCCGAGCGCACGCTCGAATTCAACGTTGCCAGCAGTTTCATCAATATAGAGCTTGCCGAGTCTACGCTGGAACTCGCAAACCAGGACCTGAAGAGTTTCGAAAACTCGGTGAACATTACCGAGGAGCGGTACAAGGCGGGCCAGATCGGTTACGACGATTTCCTGAAGATGAAGCTGCAGTTTTTGCAGTTCCAGATGGACGTCTCGCAGGCGAAGTTGGCACGTGCCCAAGGCCTGTCAGACCTGCGGCAGCTGGTTGGCTACGAATCTGTAGGCGAGAACTATGACGTAGAGAGCTCATTTGACTATCAGCCTTTGAGCGCTGGTCTCGAAGATCTTCAGGCCATGGCGCTCAAGACTCGGCCCGACCTGCAGGCCGCGCAACTGGGTGTAACAGCCGCGAACAGTCAGTTTCAACTGCAGAAGTCGATTGGCAAACGGGATGTGACGGGGCAGATAAGCTACACACACGTCTCCGCTCTCAACCAGATTGCGCTCTACGGGCAAATCCAGTTGCCGATTTTCGATCGCAACCAGGGCGAGATCAAGCGGGCAGGATTTGCCATTACTCAGGCTCAGCAACAGCAGCTTTACACCAGTGGCCAGGTGCTTACGGATGTTCGTGATGCCTACCAGGGGTGGAAGGCCAACGATGAGATCGTCCAGCTGTACCGCCAGGGCTATCTGGACGAGTCACAAAAATCCCGCGATATCACCGAATACGCATACCGTCACGGCGCCGCCAGCCTACTGGATTTCCTCGACGCAGAACGAAGTTTCCGATCGACGCAACTCGGCTACCGACAGGCGATGTCGTCGTACCTATTGTCGCTGGAGCAGCTTCGCCAGGCGGTGGGAACAAGGAGCCTACGATGAGATCTGTACGGATCATTGACTTGACGCGACGGCACAGCAACGCGTGGCTCGCGATTTCGATTGCCGCGATGCTCATGATGGCAGGCTGCCACTCGCATGACAACGCTAGCGGCATGACATCCTTTTCGTCGCGGGCGAATTCCGCCACCACGCCCCGGCTCTTTACGATTCCTCCGGACCAGATGAAACATGTGCAACTGCTCACGATGAATCCGGGCACAATGACGCACACGTTGCGTCTCACAGGAACGGTCGCCTACAACGCCTTCAAGACCACACCTGTCATTAGCCAGATCGGCGGCCCGGTAAGCAGGATCATGGCAGTCCCTGGCGATCGCGTGAAGATCAACCAGCCAATGCTCGATGTGAGCAGCCCGGACTACGCGCAATTGATGGATGGCTATCTCAAGGCTGCAGACTCCTTCCGTCTGGCGGACATACTCTACAAGCGCGACCAGGACTTATATGCACACCAGGCGATTGCGAAGCAGGATCTGGAGCAGGCCGAAAGCAATCGCACGCAGGCCCAGGCGGATCTGAATGCAGCCGAGCAGGGAATGCGAATCTTGGGAATCAAGAATCCTCAAGATCTGGCGAAAACTCCGTCCTCGGCACAGATTCAGGTATTGGCGCCAATTTCGGGCGAAGTGGTCGAGAGGCTGGTATCGCCGGGACAAGTGTTGCAAGCCGGCCAGACCCAGGCCTTCACAATCTCTGACCTGAGCACTGTGTGGGTGCTGGCGAATGTCTATCAGGCCGATCTCGAATACGTGAAACAGGGCGACGACGTGTCTGTACAGACAGACGCGTTTCCCCAAATCTTCCACGGCAAGATTTCGTACGTTTCGCCTGCGCTCGACCCGAATACACGCACCCTTCAGGCGCGCATCGTTGTGGACAACCCCGGCGAACGGCTCAAGCGCGACATGTATTGCACAGTCACGGTAACCAGCGGAATCCTGAAGAACGTGCTCTCCGTACCGATCGCCGCGGTGCTGCGCGACGAGAATAACGAGCCGTATGTCTATGTGCTCAGTGGCGAAAACCAGTTCTCGCGTCGCGACGTTCAACTTGGTGAAGCTGAAAGCAGCGAATTGCAAATCGTGAAAGGCCTTGAACCGGGTGAGAAGGTTGTGGGCAACGGCAGTCTGTTCCTGCAGTTTGCGAACTCGTTCCAGCACTGAGGAGCCAGGCCACAATGATTCATCGCATTATTCAATTCGCATTGCGGCAGAAGCCGATTGTCCTGTTCCTTGTGACATTCATGTCCATCGGAGGAGCCGTGGCATTCCACAGCATGCCCGTGGATGCGTACCCCGATCTGTCACCCCCAATGGTTGAGGTCATTACCCAGTGGCCGGGCCACGCCGCAGAAGAAGTAGAGCGCCTGGTCACCGTTCCGACCGAAGTGGAGATGAACGGCGTGCCGCAACTGACGGTCATGCGTTCAATATCGCTCTACGGCCTTTCCGACGTGATCATGACATTCCACGACGGAACGGACGATTATTTTGCGCGCGAAGTGGTCTTTCAGCGGTTGAGTGAAGTCACCTACCCACAGGGCGTCACACCGTCCCTTTCTCCCCTCGCGAGCCCGTCGGGGCTGGTCTATCGTTACGTGGTCCAGAGTCCCGATCGCACGCCGCAGGAACTCAAGACCATTGAAAACTGGGTCCTCGAACGCCAATACAAACAGGTGCCGGGCGTTGCAGACGACTCGGGCTTCGGCGGGACGGTGATGCAGTACCAGGTGCTTCTTGATCCGGCCAAGCTCTATGCCTATCACGTCACGGTGCCCACGGTCGTGCAACAGCTCTCAGTGAACAACTCCAACGCCGGAGGTGGGTTTTACGAACAGGGCCAACAGTTCAATTACGTGACGGGTGTCGGCCTCGTTCGCAATACGTCAGACATCGCCAACATCGTGGTTGGATCGCAGAACGGCGTACCGACACGCATAGGGGATATAGGTCAGGTTGTCATTGGCAACGCGCCGCGGCTTGGCCAGTTCGGCTTCAACAACACAGACGACGCTGTGGAAGGCGTCATTATGATGCGGCGCGGCGAGCAAACTCAGAATGTGCTCAAGGCAGTCGAAGAGAAGACCCGGGAACTCAACGAGCACATACTTCCCGCCGACGTGAAAGTGCAACCCTACTACGATCGCAGCGACCTTGTGCAGTTGACCATCGATACGGTGGAACACAACCTTCTCATGGGAATGATCCTTGTGTTGGTTGTGCTGATGATGTTCCTCGTGAGCGTGCGTGCAGCGGTAATCGTGGCGCTAACCATCCCCCTTTCCCTCCTGTTCTCATTTATCTTTCTTCACGCCGAGGGCATTCCGGCGAATCTTCTTTCTATTGGCGCCATCGATTTCGGCATTCTCATTGACGGTACGCTCGTCATGGTCGAAAACATCTTCCGTGAGTTAGGAGCACGCGAAGGCCAGCAGTATGACCTCGAAGAGGTGATCCAAAATGCTGCCAAAGATGTGGACCGGCCTATCTTCTATTCGGTTGCCGTGATCATCGCCGGATACCTGCCCATCTACGCCCTTACAGGACCTTCGGGCAAGCTCTTCAAACCGATGGCCGACACTGTGGCCATTGCACTCGTCGGCGCGCTCGTCCTGACTCTGACTTTTGTTCCTGTAATGTGCGCTCTCTGGTTCAAGAAAGGCGTACGCGAAAGAGAGAACAAGCCATTCGAATGGATTCTCAAGAGGTACGCAAGGTCCCTGGATTGGTGTCTCGATCGCCCCAAAACGACCCTTCTCCTTGGCATCCTGGTCTTCTCCGCTACGCTATTGCTGGTTCCATTTATCGGCGGCGAGTTCATGCCACACCTCGACGAAGGTGCGCTCTGGATTCGCGCCACCATGCCGTACACCGTTTCCTTCGAGACTGCCAGCAAGTTCTCTCCGCAGGTGCGTGACTTTCTTCTCAAATACCCAATGGTGACGGACGTCGGATCGGAGTTGGGTCGACCCGATGACGGTACCGATGCCACTGGTTTCTTCAACGATGAGTTTTATGTCGGACTCCGGCCCTACAGCGACAAGTCATGGGAGACCGGGTCAATCCACAATAAAGCCGAGTTGCAGGCGGATATCGAGCAGCACCTGAGGGCATTTCCTGGAGTAATTTTCAACTACACGCAGCCTGCTGAAGACGCGGTCGATGAAGCACTGACCGGACTCAAAAGTGCGCTGGCGGTGAAGGTCTACGGTCCTGACCTGAAGGTGCTGCAAGACACGGCTCTCGACATCAAGCGCCGCCTTAGCCAGGTGCCCGGGTTCACCGAGCTCACGGTAGTGCGCGAACTGGGCCAGCCAAGCCTCATCATCAGCGTCGATCGCGCCAAGATTGCGCGCTACGGAATTAACGTCGCCGACGTGGAAGCGATCGTGCAGGCTGCCGTGGGTGGCCAGGCGGCAACGCAGGTAGTTCAGGGCGAGAAGCTCTTCGACTTGGTTGTGCGGATGCAGCCGCAGTTCCGCGAGAATGCGCAAGAGATTGGCAACCTGCTGGTGGGAACCCCGACCGGACAGCAGATTCCATTAAGCTCACTTGCCAACATCCAGGAACAGGGTGGAGCATCATTCATTTATCGCGAGGACAACTCTCGTTACATAGGTGTGCAATACAGCGTAGAAGATCGGGACCTGGAGAGCACCGTTGTCGCTGGTCAGAAGGCTATCGCCGAGGTGCAGAAATCGCTGCCTCCTGGATATCGATTAACGTGGGGCGGCGAGTATGACGAGTTTCTTGCGGCCAAGAAGCAACTGTATGTTATTGCACCCCTCGCCGTTCTGATCATCTTCATGATCCTCTTCGCGCTCTATGACAATTTCAAGTTTCCCATCGTCATTGTCATCGGCGTGGTCCTGACTGTACCCGTTGGTGCTCTCCTGGCGCTCAAGCTCACAGGCACGCCGTTCAGCGCGTCATCCGGCCTTGGTCTGCTGGCGCTTATCGGGGTCTCAGTAGAAACCGCAGTAATTCTGGTGTCCTACATCAACAAGCTGCGTCTCGAGCAGGATATGGATATCCGCACTGCCACGCGCGAGGCTTCGCTCCTGCGCTTGCGGCCCATTATGATGACCGCGCTCGTCGCCTGTCTGGGCTTATTGCCTGCAGCATTGTCGACCGGGATCGGCTCAGACACGCAGAAGCCTTTTGCAATCGTCATCGTGGCCGGCTTGATATCACGCCTATTCCTCGGCTTCTTCGTGAACCCCGTTCTCTATCAGATGGTCGCAAGCGACGGTGATGTACTAAAGGTATAGAACGCTCGTAACCTACAACCCTTCAATTAACAGCCGAATTCTTTGCGGTCCCGGGCATCTGTGAGCCGCTAAGTTTCGGGAGACTAATGTGACACTACGGGTCACCGCGACAATCCGGCCATAGGTAACTCTACCGGGCGTTCGAATCCTCCCCCCCCCGCATGAATGGCTTAGAAATCAGAAACTATACTGCACATAAAGGAAGCTTATCCACCCGGTGGGCAACCATTCTATAGAGTTCGTGGATCCCAGCCTTTCCGGTATCCCCTGCTCAAATATTGATTAGCCTCCGCCACATTGGTGATCTTTTGAGATTGCCCGTCGTAAAGCAGTTTTTTGCCGGTCCGCAGTGCCACCGCATACAGGTTAACGGCCTCTGAAATTGGACCCGCGTTCAAGAAGCTTGAGGGCGGTTGCGGTCCGCCGCGCACTGCCGCAACCCACTGGCGCATCGACGATGCAACAGCGCCGCGTTTGCCTCCGGCACGAACTGGCGCGACCATATCTTTCTGCATCCTTCCCTGCGGTATGAGGTGTGGATCCTCAAGCTGAAAGCCGGACAGAATCTTCCCCTTGCTGCCGACGAACATCATCCCCTCGATTGGAAGCTCTTCGTTATCTATCTCAAGCTCCTCCGGGGTTGGGGGACGCATCCCGCCGTCATACCACACCAACTCCACCGCGGGTCTTTTCCCGCTTGCTGGATATTTGAAGCGAACGGTACTGGCCGTCGGAAACGAAAAGTCGTTATTTACTGTAAATGCGATTCCGTCCTTCAACCCACATGTGTGCGTCAACATGGGTTCAACGCTAGTAGGTGATCCCAACTCCAAAGCGTTGAAGACTGTCCACAGGCTGTAATGCCCCATATCCGCCATCGAACCGCCGCCGAAGTCATACCATCCGCGGAATACCATGTGCGTATAGTCGGGCGAGTAGGGCCGCTCGGCCTCAGGACCAAGCCACAGATCCCATTCAAAGCCCTCTGGAACAGGCGCTCCGGCGCTTGGCAAATTCGTGTACTGCGGCCACACAGGACGGTTCGTCCAATTATGGATTTCACGCAGATCGCCGATGGCCCCGCCGTTAATCCATGCCATCACCTGATCCATCGATCCATTCGCTTCCCAGGGCATGAAGTGCGTGGCAACCCGGGTTTCTCGCGCTGTGTCGATCACCATTCTTGCTTCCTGCAATCGATTGGCGATGGGCTTGTGCATGATGACGTGCTTGCCCCTCTCCATGGAGGCGATGCTGATGATGCCGTGAAGATGATCCGGCGTCATGATCTTGACTGCGTCCACGTCTTTTTCTTTGTCCAGCAGCTCGCGAAAATCGGCATAGGAAGAGCAGCCCTTTAATGCGGCACCCGGCTGTTCCGTCGCGTAGTACGTATCCACGAAGTTTTTTGCTACATCGCGGCCTCCGGGAACAGTCCCTTCGGTTCCCGCCATCCATTCAGGCTTGCCCAGGACCGTCCGCAATTCATTGAGAAGGTCATCCTTTCCCCAATCCCGGTATCCGATCGCATTCTTTGATGGGTCGCAGACGGCGACAATCTGGATCTCCGGAATCCCCATCAGTCTCGGCATCTCGCGAAGACCCTGCGTGCCCGTGCCGATATGAGCGACCGTGATTTTGTCGCTCGGAGGGACGAACCCGCTTCCACCCAGTACATGCCTGGGAAGAATAGTGAAACAGGCGGAGGCGGATGCTGCTTCAATAAACGTGCGGCGATTCATCGTATCTGTGACCCTTTCTGCTTTTCAACGCATTAAACTGACAAGGCCGGTGTCCGGCCTCCGGCAACAGCGCGCCAAGCCCTACGTCACACCTGAAGCTGGTGAATATAGGGCACGCTTGCTTTCATCAGGGGCAGGTCCATTTCGACGAAGTAGTTCCGGATGCCTCCTGCCTTCGCCGCCGCAAAAATCTTCTTCCAGTCGAGCGTGCCTTGGCCAACTGGCACAATGGACCGCGTCTTCGCCGACCATCCCTGCACGTGCATCGAGATAAACCGGCCGGGATACTTCGTGAAATATTCAGCCGCGTCGAACCCCTCACTGATCGTCGATACCTGGAACTGGAACTTCACAGCCTTCGCATCGAGAAGCTTGAACAGCAGGTCGTAGGTCCGCTGGCCATCCACCGTCGTGCATTCGAAATTCTCGTTGTGGAGTCCCTGCACAATCCCCGCTGCCGCGGCACGCTCGCCGATCTTGTTGTACTCATCGGCTTCGCGCTTCACGTCATCCATCGTGGGATTCTTCGGGCCGCCCAGACTGGCCACCAGCATCTGGGTCATGCCCATGTCTTTGGCCCATGCGATGCGCCCGTCCTGATCCTTGCGCAATTCATCCAGCGAGTAATGGCTGCTGACACAGCTCAGCCCCGCGTCCTGAATGATCGAACGCAACTCCTTGCCCCTGTATTTCTTCAAGCCGCCGAATCCCATGTCGGCGTACCCTACCGGCGAGCACATCTCGATACTCTGGAAACCCGCGGCCGCCAACTGCTTGAGAGTTCCCGGAAAATCCTTCGCAATCATGCTGCGCACCGGCCAAGTCTGACAGCCGATCGGAAGCCCGACAGGGTTCGCATGGAGCATCTTCTCTCCCGACAATAGAAGTTCACCAAGGGCTACGTACATGCCCGCCTGTTTTACAAATGTTCTTCTCGAGAAATTCCGCACCTGTTTCTCCTTCAGTTACGACTGCGAGGACATTGTAAGCGGGGCGGCGCAGCGGCGCTGTAACAAACGCAACGCTGTGCGCGCTCGAAGCCTCGATTGACTACGCCGCTGGATAGGTACCGCAAGCTCGGCCAGGGTCGAAGAAAGCCACACGATCCGAGAACGGCTTGTGCTCTTGAACACTTCGTCTCGATCCCATCGCAAGAACGCAATGGCACCTTCACGTCAAAGTGGATCGCCTGCCACATTTCAGCTTCCAGCTAGCGAACCAGCTCCAATCATCTGCCAATCGTCCGTACCGCTCACGAGTTTCCTACTGATCCATTACCTCTCCGGGGCGACCAGATCTAATGAAAGTAGCCCTCAAATGACTG
>Ga0068855_100004539_pt1 | contig 16959 bp, 16 predicted proteins | sample KBSCornC52_FD_66592 | JGI IMG/M metagenome (GOLD analysis project Ga0068855, IMG submission 66592) | Corn rhizosphere microbial communities from Kellogg Biological Station, Michigan, USA - KBS Corn C5-2 | ecosystem: Host-associated > Plants > Roots > Rhizosphere > Soil ...
CGCACCGCACTCGCCTCCAGCAGAGGATTCCGCATCCCCGCCACCCGCTGCATCGCATCCACCGAAGCCCGTATGCTCTTCGCAGAAATTCGCGTCGTCGCCTGCAGATCGCGCAGCGTCCGCAACTGACCCAGATCTTCAAAGGAATAAGATTCGTTCGGAGAAATCAATCCTGCCCGCTCCCACGCCACCACCTGGCGCGCATGCAAGTGCAGAATTCTTAATACGTCTTGACGGCTATATCGGGTCACGTCGGTGTCTCGGTCGTCCCGTCCAGAGGGTCCCTTGCAACATCTACACTTGGAGTATCCCTCGCAAACCCGCGCCAATCAAGCTCCAATCCCACCCTCTCCAGCAGATATCAGTGGATAACGCGTACCAAATCTGGTTCAAGCGGGCACATCCTGCCAACATTGCGTAAGATGGCAAGCGGAATCCCGGAGCCTGAATGTCCATCAACTCTCATGTCATCAAGAGCACGATCGTAGGCGCGCTCGGCGGTCTGCTCTTTGGGTTCGACACCGCCGTAATCTCTGGCACCACGCACGCGCTCACCGAGGTCTACCATCTCTCCCCTGCACTGCTTGGCGTCACCGTCTCCAGCGCACTGGTCGGCACCGTCATCGGCGCCATGGGAGCAGGCATCCCCGGCCAGCGCTTTGGCCGCCGCGACAGCCTCCGTGTCATGGCCCTTTTCTACGTCATCTCAGCCCTGGGCTGCGCCTTTGCCTGGAGCTGGCCCGCCCTGATCTTCTTCCGCTTCATCGGCGGCCTCGGCATCGGCGGATCGTCCGTCCTCGGCCCCATGTACATCGCCGAAATAGCCCCAACCGAGTGGCGGGGCCGCCTCGTCGGATTCTTCCAGGTCAACATCGTCGTCGGCATCCTGCTCGCCTACGTATCGAACTTCGCCATAGGCACCCTGCATCTCGGCGCACACGAGTGGCGCTGGCAGTTGGGCATCTCCGGGCTCCCCGCCATTCTCTTCCTGATCGCGCTCTTCGCAATTCCCCGCAGCCCGCGTTGGCTCGCAATGAAACATAAGAGCGACGAAGCACTCGATGTCCTTCGCCTCACCGGCATCCCGAACCCGGAAGAAGACCTCGCCGAAATTATCGCTTCCGTCCACCTCGAGCGCTCTGCCTCGGCTGACTCTCTTTTCTCGAAGCGATACCGCTTCCCTGTCTTTCTCGCCATCACCGTAGGCATGTTCTGTCAGCTCTCGGGCATCAACGCCATCCTCTACTACCTGAACGACATCTTCGCCCTGGCCGGAGCGTCCAAAGTCTCCGGCGACCTCCAGGCCGTAGCTGTCGGAGCAGCCAACCTCGTCGCAACCCTGCTTGCCATGTCCGTGATCGACAAGATTGGCCGCAAGAAGCTCTTGCTCTTCGGGACAGCAGGCCTCGCGCTCTGCCTGTCTGCCGTCTCCTATGTCTTCCTCACCCACAAGCATCTCGACTGGCTCGTCTGGCTCCTCATGATCTACATCGCCTTCTTTGCGGTCTCTCAAGGCGCAGTCGTGTGGGTCTACATCAGCGAAGTCTTTCCCACCCGGGTACGCTCCAAGGGCCAGGCCCTCGGCAGCTCCTCGCACTGGGTCACCAACGCTCTTATCTCGCTGGTCTTTCCTCTGATGGCCGTCTCTTCCGGAGCTTACCCATTTATCTTCTTTGCTGCGATGATGGTGCTCGACTTCTTCCTGGTCCTCTTCTACTACCCGGAGACGAGCAACATCTCGCTCGAGCATCTGCAAACCACCTTAGGCACCGACTAGCCTTCACTCCAATTCCGACAGGACACTTTCGACGAGAAAAATATGATGATCCGATTTGCCGCTTTTCTTCTGCTCTCCGCCAGTTGTGCGCTAGCCCAGACGCCGGGCTGGCAACCTGATGTAACGCAGCAGCAGACCTACACCCTGCACCGCTCCTCCAGCGCCGACCCGACCGGAGCCAACGCAGACGCCCGCAAAGTTGCTCCCGGAGCAACGGAGACCGTCCTCGATGTCGACGGCCCCGGCGTAATCTCTCACATCTGGTTCACCATCAACGACTCGGAACCCTACCATCTCAAGCGCATCGTCCTGCGCATCTACTGGGATGGAGAAACCACGCCAAGCGTCGAGACTCCCATCGGAGATTTCTTCGGCCTTGGCCTGGGCACCTACCATGAGTGGCAATCGCAGATGCTCTCCGTCGGCAGCATCAAGGCGCTGAACAGCTACTTCCCCATGCCCTATCGTCACCACGCCCGCATCACCGTCACCAACGAAGGCAAGCAGCCCATCGGCAGTCTCTACTACAACATCGACTACCGCACCGAATCCCATCCACTTCCCGCAGACACGTTGTACTTCCACGCGCAGTACCGCCAGGCTCAACCCAACCACGGCTGGACCAACCAATGGGAGGCCAATGGCACTCCGCTTGTGAATGACAAGACCAATCTGGACGGCAAGGATAACTATGTCTGGCTCGATGCAAAAGGCCATGGGCAATACGTCGGCGTAACCATGTCCGTCTTGCAGAATCAGGATAAGTGGTGGGGCGAAGGCGACGACATGTTCTTCATCGACGGAGCGAAAACCCCTTCCATCACGGGAACCGGCAGCGAAGACTACTTCCTGGGCGCGTGGGATTTCGGAGGCAAGCCCTTCTCGTACCGTCTCTATGGAGCACCCGTCGTGGGTGAGGAGCTGGCGGGCGGCCGATCGAGCGTCTACCGCTTCCACCTCGACGCTCCCATCCCCTTCACCCAGTCCTTCAAGGCAACCATCGAGCACGGCCACGCGAACCACCGCTCGGACAACTACTACTCCGTAGCCTACTGGTACCAGGCCGAGCCGCACGCACCCTTCCCCGCATTGCCCCCCGTCGACCAAAGAATTCCGGCCCTACAACCCGTAGGCGGCCCCGGAAACAATAGCGCCCGCACACCCACCAGCGATTCTCACTAAAGAATCTCTGATCTAAAGATTAGATGTCAGGAATAAAGAAGAAATGGAGCCGACAGCCGTCATTCCGAAGGGCCTTGGCTCAAAGCGCGATGCACAAGGCGTCCTCCGCATCTTGCCTGAATTTGAACTCGGGCTCACCGACATTGAGAACTTCTCACATTCATGGAGATCTAGGTTTTGTCCACTGCCCATCTTCATGAAGAAGCGTCCACCGCTCTCCCGATGCCAAATCCAAATTCCAAGTGCCGTTCGGGATAGCTTTTGAATTGTCCATCAATTTCCACTACCTGTCGTCTCGCGCCGCCCCTTCCGAAACCAGGAGCCGAGAGAACATCGAGGTTGTTCGATGTCGGCCGAGCCACCGCGCAGACCATAATGCCATCTGCCTTGCTCTCTCCAGACACGTCGGCATACCATGCCTACCGTGAAGTAAGCGAGCTTTTCAGTGTCGATCCCCATCTGTTGACCAGAGAACCGCAGATAATTGTCTAAGTAGCGAATTCCCAGCTCAATGCCTTAAGCAACTACTGATCTCAGCAACGGAGCTTTTGGGGTGTTGTTATCCCCAAAACAATCCGCTATAAATTCAAGACACAGAAATTAGCACACGCAACTAGGCGAACGAAGGATGTCCCGCACGTATGCCGTCAGAGAAAGTTGTTGTTAGTGCTGAAGAGATAAACCGGATTGTCCCCGAGACGGATGCTCCCCCTTCCGTCTTTCAACGAGCACCTTCGCCGATTCCTCTTTGGGCGAAGATCACTTTGTCATTGCTGGTGCCTGCACTACCGCTGCTGTGCATCGTAGCCGTTGTCCTGAAGCTCGCGTTCCGGACCCAGTCGCCCAGCGCCCGGCATGCCATGGCTTCACTCCTTTCGACGCTGCTGATCATCAGCGGCTTCCTGGCAACAGCATTGACGGTTCTGGTGGTCTCACTTGTTCCCATCCCCGCCATTGTCAACACTGGCTTGCCCGATCTTGATGAAAGGACGGACTTCCCGGTCCTTACCGCTGGTTCCGCTCTCTCAAGCTCCGACGTCTCGACCAGATTGAAGCCTCTCGTGATCGTCGTCTCTCCCACAGTGAGACTGTGGAACCATCAGGAGATCGCATCCCAGTTCTTTGGGGCGGGAATGCTGCTCGAAGCCGATCAGGACGGCTATCTCTTCGCCACAGCGAACCATGTCGCTGCCCACGCACCGGTGCGTGAAGGTGGTTCTCCTCCGCACGTTATGGTCACCACGGCGGCCGGAGTCTGGTCCACTGCGGACATCATCGGTACGGCGGCACCTCTGGATATCGCGCTCCTCTGGGTGCCGCGGCATTCCGGTCACGCCACGTTCGTCCAGCCGATCTCGATGCCTGCTGATGGCGAACAGGTTTTCGTCATCGGTCACCCAGAGGGGCTCAAGTACACGCTCAGCACCGGACTCGTCTCCGGTCTCCGCGATCAATCCATCCAGATTTCGGCCGCGATCAGTCCTGGCAATAGTGGAGGGCCAGTCTATGACGCGCAGGGTGATCTGATCGGCATCGTCAGCTCGAAGTTTGATCGGAACCACGATGCCAACGCCGAGAATCTTGGCTTTGCGACACGAGCCGAGATACTACGTGATCCGGCCCTATGGACCTTCTACGGCACCGGCCGCAAAAGGCTGGAGACGTATCTCGATGATTTGCATAAGGGAAAGATTACTTCCCCAAAAACCGACCAGCAATCAAGGCTATCGAATTAACAAGAGTAGAGGGCACTAGCAAGGTGCAGAAGCAGAGAGGAATGAGTAGATGCCTTACATCAATGTAACAGTGTACGACTCGACGGAAAATAAGCGCGTTCCGGCCGAACTACCGGATGACGCGCCCTGCAACAAGATCGTCTCCATTTTGGTCCAAAAGCTTCAGCTTCCGACCAACGGGCCTGATGGGGCACCTCTGAGCTACAAGTTTCACCACAAGAATAGCGGCCGCCAGATACAGGACGGCCAGACACTCGCCGACGCCGCTGTGCGCGAAGGCGACATTCTGCGGCTTCAACCCGAGATCACCGCAGGCTAATCGGCGATGACAGACACACTCACGATTCAACGGGATCTCGCAGCCGAGCGAGAAGAAGACCGCTTCAGTCGGCTGCGTCTCATCCCCTGGTGGGATCAGAAAAAGATTCAGGCTGCACGCGTGCTGGTTGTGGGCGCCGGTGCATTAGGCAACGAGATACTCAAAAATTTGGCTTTGCTCGGATTCCTTCACGTAGTGGTCGTTGACCTCGATCATATCGAGACTTCCAACCTCTCCAGATCGGTGATGTTTCGTGCCACCGATATCGGCCAATCCAAAGCCGACGCAATCGCACGTGGTTACAGAGAACTTCTGCCTGAAGCCACCGTCCAGCCCCTTGTTGCCAACGTCATGCAAGACTGCGGACTAGGCCTGTTTGCTTGGGCCGACCTTATTCTTGCGGGACTGGATAATAGAGAGGCCCGCCTCTGGATCAATCGCTCAGCTTGGAAGGTGGGCCGTCCGTGGATCGACGGCGCGATCGAGGGAATCAACGGAGTTGCTCGAGTTTTTGTGCCGAACCATCCGCCCTGTTACGAGTGCACGCTTGGTGAAACCGATTGGGCAATCCTTAATCGCCGCATGTCCTGCAATCTACTTCTGCATGAAGCGAACCCGCAGGGGCATGTACCCACAACACCGACCATCTCTTCCATCATCGGCGGCGTTCAGGTTCAAGAGGCCGTCAAGGCATTGCATGGTCTACCCACACTTACCGGCAAAGGCTACGTCTTCGAGGGGTTGAACCACAGTTCCTACGTCGTTGAATACACAGAGAATCCCGACTGCATGAGCCACAATACCCTCGATGCAATCATCCACCTACCCCAACACTCCGGGGAGATGACGCTCAACCAACTGATGCAGCGTGGCAAGGTAGATCTCGCTGCTGAGGAAGTGGTTGTTGAATTCAGCCGGGACATCATCTACCAACTCGTTTGTCCGCGCTGTGGCGCTAAGGAGGACGTCTTCGCCCCGGTGGGAGCAATCGATCGCACGCGCGGTCAGTGCTCCACTTGCACGGCATCCGCTCCCGAGCCGCAAATGCGGATAGTTCGAACGTTGACCGGATACAAGGGTGAGGTCGCATTGTCAGACTGCAAGCTCGACCGCCTTGGCCTCCCTCTCTTCGACATCTTCACCGTTCGTTCAGCGGAATCTGAGATCAGCTATTGCATGGCAGGCGATGCCGTGAAGGTCCTCGGGCCACTAGCGGCAGAGACGGAGACATTAGTATGACCACACCCAACAAAGCGATCGCAATTGCTAAGGAGCCAAAGGTTGAGATCGACAGCGAGGTTTCGCGTCGCATCCGCCAGCATGCTCGTGCGCACAGCAAGACTGAGGTCTGCGGTGTTCTGATCGGCGAAGACGCAAATGGAATTATTGAGATTCGCGCCTCCATTGAAGCCCTGAACGCGGCCCAGGCCGGCACTCACGTCACCTTCACTCAGGATGCCTGGGAGGCGATCTATCGCGTGAAGGACCAACTCTATCCGGAAGATCGAATTGTCGGCTGGTACCACTCCCATCCCGGCTTCGGGGTTTTTCTCTCCGAACACGACATGTTCATCCAGCAAAACTTCTTCTCTTCGCCTGGTCAGGTGGCCTGGGTTTACGACCCCCACTCCGACGAAGAGGGCTGCTTCGGCTGGGTTTCTGGAGAGGTTCATCGACTCTCATCTCTTTCAGTCATGGACAGGAATGGCGACGGAGTCGAGCGCACACCGACGCATTCGAACATCAGCCATCCCGATCCCGGCGATTCAGAAGATGAGTCTTCGTTCAAAACCGCGACGCGAAGACGCACGCCGAGCTCTCCGTGGATCCGGCGGAGTCGAGCTCTTCTTACCCACGTCTCAGCGCTTCTGATCGGATTTGCTCTCTCCTACTTCCTCTTTCCGCGGGTGCTGGCATTGATGATCGACCCAACTACTGGTGACCTCATCGTGCGCGACGGTCGCGCCTTGCTTCCATATCTTGATCAACGCATCGCATTGCCTCCAAACGTCGAAGGGCCAAAACAGTCTTTGCCGGCACATCCGCCTCCACCAGCATCACCGTCATCCACAACAACGGTTCCCGCGCAACCGGCAAGCACATGGAGCACTCATTGACCGACCAAAACAAAGAGATCCTGCGAGTCTCCCTGGATGAGCTATCCGCGGTAACAACCGACGTGGTTCCGTTGACCACACCGGACGACCGGCCTGCCGCGAAGAGTTATGGCAACATTCACGAACCTGCAACACCTGAAATACTCGCCCAGGAAAAGGGCAGCATCTTTCTCAAGGCGTGGATCTATCTTGGCCTCGCAGGGCTGATTGGCGCGGTGGTCGGCTGGGGAATCGCCGAACCGGGATTTGTAGATGATCAGGGACACCGTTGGGGCAACATATGGATTCTTCCCCTCGTAGTCACGTTCATGTGCACTGGTTTCGCGGTGGCTGAGAGCATCGTCGAACGTTCAGCTCGAAAGGCTGCGATCCGCATCGGTATCACGTTGCCACTCGGCGTAGTTCTCGGATTTATCTTGTCGATGCTCGCCGATCTGATCTACAACATTGCCCTCGGAATCTGTGCTGCTGCAGGTGCCCAAAGCTTTCATAACCCCGCCGTCTGGATTGCGCGTGGCCTAGCCTGGGCGGTTTTTGGCATTGCTGGTGGCATCGTATACGGCATTATCGGGCGCTCCGGAAGAAAAACCAGCTACGGTGCACTGGGCGGTGCGCTCGGCGCGGCCATTGGTGGCCTTATCTTCGATCCCATTTCCTTTGCAACACACGGCGGCGTGGCCAGTCGTGCGGTCGGATTCGGCCTATTGGGCCTGGCAACCGGCATCGCCATGGGTCTGGTCGAAAGTGCTCTCAAGGATCGGTGGCTCTACGTTACATCAGGCCCTCTTGCAGGAAAGCAGTTCATTCTTTATAAGCCGCAGACCAACGTAGGCCGCACCCAGAACTGTGACATTTATCTATTCAAGGATCCCGACATCCTGCCTCAGCACGCTACCCTGGTGCAGAAGGGTGGACGCGTTCATCTCATTGCCGATGGCCCAGTCTACATCTCCGGCCAACGCGTACATGGCTCCCGGGTCCTCGAGAGTGGCTCCATCATCCAAGTTGGCCGGTACAGTTTCCGATACCAGGAAAGGCTTCGTGGATGACCTCCGCATGCCCCTACTGCCGTGCTCCCCTTGAAGCAGAAGACGAGTCAATCATCTGCGAGGCATGTGCCACGCCGCACCATGCAGACTGCTACGCGGAAAACGGCGGCTGCACCGTCTTTGGCTGCTCGAAGGCACCTGTCGACGAACCCAGAATTAGCATCACGACCTCAGAACTCGGCGGTTATGCACACTCCGTCACGGCCTCCCAGCCATCTCCGCCAACTCCTCCACCTCCCCGACTCCCAGGCAGTACCTCATCGGTTCTTCCGCCACCCCGCGCCTCGGTTCTACGGGAAGATACAACGCGTTATATCACACCGCCTCGAACGCTCAATCTCGCTGGTTACAATGAAACCCCTGCGACCAACATCCCTCCATATATTCCGCGCCGCAGCCGTCTCACGTATATTCTTCTCGGCGTTCTCCTCGGCGCTTTCGGTGGCCACAACTTCTATGCGGGCTATATCAAACGTGGCGTCGCACAACTCTTACTCACCGTACTCAGCTGCTTTTTCGGCGGCGTTATCAGTTGGATATGGGCGATCGTCGAGGTCTGCACCGTCAAGCAGGACGACGACGGCATTGCCCTTATTTAGTTTCACTCACTAAGAACAGGGAGCAGCACAATGAACTATTTCATCTCTCGCGGCGGGCAACAGTTTGGCCCCTACACTCTCGCAGATCTTCAACGCTACGCCGCTTCAGGCGAAGTGCTCTTGACTGACCTTGCCACCAGCGAAGCGATGACCGAACCTGTAACAGTCGCTCAAATCATCGGAACTATCGCTGTCCCTCCTATCCTCACTGCAGTTGATTCCGTATCCGTGAGAGAGATCTACCCGGATCCCCCTAATCTTCATTGGGGACTCGTCCTGCTCTTTGCAGTCATTAGCTGTGGATTCTTTACCATTGCATGGGAGCTCGTGCAAGCCGCCTGGCTCAAGAAGATCGAGCCGCAGAGCAAGGCCATCTATATTTATGGCAGCGCGGCCTTGGCACTCCTGTTCATCTTTATTACCAGCTTCCTCAGTAGTCTGAACCACTCGCAGTTTCGTTATGCGGCGCTCTTGCAGATCGTTTACTACGTGGTCACCCTCGTCGGCCGCTTTAGCTTCAGAAAATCGATGGAAGAGCATTTCAACGGTCCCGAGCCCATGGCGCTCGCGCTTAGCGGCGTGATGACGTTTTTCTTTGGAGGAATTTACTTTCAGTACCATATTAATGACATTGTTCGGCGCAAGGCTGCCGACCGCGTCTACGAAATGGCACGCTAGGAGGCGTTGAATGGCATCGCCACGCATCCGCCGTTTGAAGCTCGATCACGAAACACTGACGCGACGTTTTACCGACTCGCCCGTCATTCGCATCACTGGTACTGCCGGACTGCCGCCGGAGATGTACCAGTTCCAATATCAGTTAAAGGGTATCTACGTTAACTCGTCAGGCGAGATTCTGGAACGCGACACTCATCTGCTCGAAGTCCATCTCTCACTCGAATATCCCCGTCGCGCCCCACAGTGCCGAATGCTGACTCCGGTATTCCATCCAAACTTTGACGATGCTAGCGTCTGCATCGGGGACTTCTGGGCCGCGTCGGAGGGTCTCGACGATCTGGTCATTCGCATCGGACGCATGATCGCGTATCAGGAGTACAACACTCGCAGTCCTTTGAATGGCCTCGCCGCCAAATGGGCTGCAGAGCATTTAAATCTGCTGCCCATAGACGACACCATCGTTGCCCCGCCCCTCGGAGCCACCTCTTCACAAAAACCACTCGAATCGCCATCGGCCGCCCCTCCCGCCCTAGATTCATCTGATCTCTGGCGCGAAACGATTAGAGTGCCTTAGCCAGGCGGTAGCCTGGGTGAGGAAGCTGGAGGCCGAGGCCTCGGTCTGGTCCGGGTACATGGCAGTGAAGGCGAGCCGGGAGTGGTCGTCGATGGCGATGTGGAGGAACTGGCGCCGATGAATTCCCGCTAAGCGCTCCGTCATCGTGAGCCTAGATACCGGCGTGTTGACAAGGCCGCCGCACGAATCTTCTTTCTGGGAACTGAGTTACATGAAGCTCACCAGCTATCGTCGCTTCCCCAGTTCAGGCAGACCACCCTGCACAATGCAGAATCCGTCCTGGAATCGAGGTTGGCCATCATGCGGGAGGACATGCCGCGATTTGTTATTTGTGCTGCCTTGCTTTGGGATGCGCGACTTTGCGCCAATCCCCGTTGGAGTCGTAATGAGCTTTCGGGCGAGATTCTTTGTCTTGCACTCGGGAAGCGGTGTCAGAGTTTCACCGGAAGTTCGCAATGTCTCCAACCAGCTTTTTGCCGATAAACCTGACTTCTTTTTGGACGTCATCGTCACCCTTTCAAGACCGGGTGCAACCACAACTATCCTAGATGTGTCGGACTTGGTGATCAATGGTTTGCTCGTCTTAGCTGGTTTGCGAGGTTTTATCTTCGCTGGCTTGAGCGCATCTTCCAGAGTCTTCGCAGTAATCTTGAGAGCTTTCTTCTGCCCGCTGCGTAGATGCATCCGTCTTGCGTCAGCATCCGTAGGTTTCCCTCTGCTTTGTCGAACCATATTCATTACACAACGTTATCCAATCAGTGCTCAATAACCAACCGCAATCCCTCACCTTATCGGAACAGCCGCGTTACCGGAGGTTCATCGCTTGAGTGGTGAACTCTCTTCCGTGGCACCACCCATGTGTAACCATCATCGAAACTCAACCAATGGAAGAAGACGATTCCGGCAGATCCACCTTTGAGTCCACGAAGCAACTACAATCGCTCAGCCCCTGAACATCCCACTTGCGGGTTTCGGCAACAACGATGCGACCGATAGTTGCTGTACCAGAAAAAGGGTCCGTTTTCAAAAGCTGATTGGCGTGGGATTCAAGTCCCCAAAGTGCTGTGTCATTTTACGGTCGTTTATCTCAGTCATTGGCACATGGAAACCATGTACGCACGGCCGACCGATTGGGTCTTCGCATCAACCAAGCTAAAGGGAACCAACCCTCGCTGCGGTAGTATCGCCAGTCAGTCGTATTTGTACCCGGCAGCAGCCAAGGCGGGGGTCCTCCATTCCGTCGAGGAACGGAACCGGGTTCGTATCCGCTACTTCGATATGGCCGGAAATCCAGTGATTCGCTGGGGCTGGCACAATCTGCGGCACAGTCTGGCAAGCTGGCTGGTTTCAGAGGGCATCGATGTGAATATAGTCTCCTCGATGCTGTGCCACAGCAATATCAAAACCACGCTGGGAATCTACAGTCACACCGTCGGTTCCAAGCAGTTGGCGGCTCAGGGACAGTTTCTCGACACGTCGCTCTGCAACGCGCCGGTCCAATAGCAGAACGAAAAGCGGAATGGAAAATAGGGCGGGATCGGATCGGAAGTCCGTATCCGGTTGAAATAAATGGTAGGCACGAGGAGACTTCAAACTACTGACCTCTACCGTGTCAAAATTCGCGTGATCGGTAATTCAACAACTTACAGGCTATCCGGGGCTGCCAAACTCAGTAACTGGTGCGGAACAGGCATGCGACTTTATTAAGCTGGTGCACTGATCCATATAGTGCCGAATCGCTTCGTCGGTTCTCCTCAATGGCCGCTCTGAACCCTTACGGCAGGACAACATAGCCAGCAAAACACGTCGCCCAGCAAGCGAGGCCCTGACCCATCCTTACTTCCGCAAGCACACCGATGTAGATTCAATATCCACCCAAAACAACCTGCTGTATCATCCGTAGGCATAAGAAAGAGCGGCCCCGGAGCACTCCCCTTTGAATTGCTTCCTTACTCTCTGCCTCGCCACCCTTCTCGCCGCCACTCCACTCCGCGCCGAAACCTTCCGCAACCCGCGCCACATCCCGGTGCCTGGAAACCCCACCTCCGTTGGCACAGCGGACTTCAATGGCGATCATCGCCCCGACTTCTACTACTTCATCCCGAATGCCCCGTACAGCCACCCCCAACTTGGCATCCTCCTTGCCCAGTCCGATGGCACCTATATCAACGCGGCAGCCGTCTCGCTTCCCGTCGGCACCGGTAACTGCCGCGCATACGACGTCAACGCCGACGGCGCCTCCGATCTCGCCTGTGTCACCCTGCCCTCTGAAACAATCTCGTCCCTTTCGGTGCTCATCAGCAACGGCGACGGCACCTTCCAGTCGCCGCTTGTCACTCCCCTTTCTGGGGGCCAGTTCCCTTACGCTCACTCACTCGTCCTCGGCCCCGCAGGCGATCTCAACCAGGACGGACACCTCGATCTCGTCATCTACGACGACTCGATCTACACGCAGAAAACCCTGGGCTTTCTGGGTGATGGAGCCGGCAACTTCCCCACAGTCAAGACCTCTGCTCTCGCCTACTCGAACGGTTCTGATTCCAACGCTACGCTCGCCGACGTCAATGGAGACGGGCATCTTGACCTTCTCATCTCATCCAGCTTCCCCAGCGGCCCATACGTCCTTTTGGGCCAGGGTGACGGGACCTTCATCGCAATGCCCCCCACGTCGTCGGCCTCCCACTGTGTCTTCGCCGACATGGATAAGGACGGCCACCTCGACGCCACCTGCTCTCTCGCCTCATCTACCGGCAACGGCGATTTAAACAACCCGGACTCCTTCTATTCGCTCATCATCCTTCACGGCAACCCCGATGGCACCTTCGCTCCCACGCCGATCTATCAGTCCCAGCTTCCCTTCTCTGACTTTTTAACCCCCTTCTCTGTCCGCGATCTCAACGGCGACGGCCTGCCCGACATTCTTGCCACCTCCGGAGATGGCGCTTCCGTCTACTTTGGTCAACCCGGAATGAAATTCTCCGCTCCTATGCACTACGGCTTCTATAACATCGGCGGATTCAACTATGACCAGCCTGATCCGTCCCTCGTCGCCGACTTCGACCAGGACGGCCACCTCGACATCGCCATGACCGGCGCCAATGGCATCTACATTGCCTACGGTCGCGCCGACGGCACCTTCGACGCGCCGCCCATCGTGCAATCCGGCACGAACATCGGCTTTGCCACCGTAGCTGACTTCAACAGCGACGGCATTCCCGACGTCGTCACCTCGGGCAGCGCGGCTCTTCAGCTCAATATCGGCAAGGGTGACGGCACATTCGCTCCCTCCGTCGATATGCAACTATCCGTCGCCAAGCCGAGGTACTACGACGGGGTGGCAGCCGCACTCCTCACCGGCGACTTCAACGGCGATGGCCACGCCGACCTCATCGCCACGAACGAAACCGCCGACAACCCCTCCTTACCGCACCTCTTTCTCGGCCACGGTGACAGCACCTTCGCCCCGCCCATCCTCGCTACCTCTTCCATCAACTACGTCCCAACCAACCGCACCACTACAGTGGCTGATATCAACCATGATGGCCGCGACGACCTCATCACCAGCGGCATCGGCAGTGACCCCGGTTCAAGCGCCCTCAACGTCTTCTTATCCAATGGCGATGGATCCTTCACCGTAACGTCAACTCCTCTTCCTCAAGGAGCGTTCAGTTACTACAACTCCGCCCCCGCAGCCGCCGACTTCAACGGAGACGGCAAACTCGACATCATCGCCCCTTCCAATAACACCGTGGAGGTCCTTCTCGGCCACGGCGACGGCGCCTTTACACTCACATCCTCTGCACTGTCCGTACCTCTGGTTGCCGGGAGCTCCAGCACCTACATCCCCGCGGTCGTCGCTGGCGATTTTGATGGCGACGGCAAAAAGGACTTTGCCATCCTTGCAACCTCCGGGGCTTATATGGGCAACGACAATGATTCAGGGCCAACGGCCATCATCGTCTACTACGGCAATGGCGATGGCACCTTCTCCGCGCCTGTCACCGCTGCCACGCTCGACCATGGTTACCTCAGCCTGGCCACTGCCGACTTCAATCGCGACGGCTTGGCCGACTTCGTCATGGTCACCGATTCGGCATTAGGCATCGACTTCGACTACACCGGCGAGGCCATTGCCGTCATCCACGGCCTTCCTGGCCGGTCCTTCACCTCTGAGACCAACCTCGTCGCGGGCAATGGCCTCTCTACCCTTGCAGTTGCCGACTTCAACCAGGACGGCTTCCCCGACCTTCTCTTCGCCAACGGAAACACTGGCTATGCCCTCGCTAACTCTTTTGTAGTTCTCATGAACTTATCCACCCCCACAGTCTTCGGCGATCTGACCGTCACGCCGGAACCCTCTGTCACCTCCCAACCCATCACCCTCACAGCCACCCTCTACCCACCTTCAGGATCGCCCGCCTTGCTCTCCGGCAGCATCGCCTTCACCATCGACGGCAACGCCGCAGGCTCCGCGACACTCGTCAACAACATCGCAGCCATCACCGTCTCCCCGGCACTCTCCATAGGCACGCATTCACTCACCGCAACCTGGCCCGGAGACGCCACCTACCCGCCACTGATCTTCACCGCAACCCACACCGTCACTGGGATTCCAGTCACCATCAGTCTCACCTCCACCCTCAACCCCGCCACCGTCGGCCAGCAGGTCACCTTCTTGGAATCCATGGCCAACGCTGCAGGAGTCTCCGCTTCGACCCCCGGCCCCACCGGAACCACCATCCTCACCGACAACGGCGTCACCATCGGCACGAATACGCAGGTCAGCAGTAGCCTGCCTGCCTCCTGGGGCTACGATCACGTCTTCGCCACCTCAGGTCAGCACACCATCACTGCAACCTACAGCGGCGACGCAACCCACTCCCCCGCGACCGCGACCCTCATTGAAACCGTCAATCCTCTCGCCACCACCACCGCACTCCAAAGCTCGCCCAACCCTTCTACCTACGGCCAGTCCGTCACCTTCACCGCCAGCGTCACAGCTACACCCGAGCAGTTCCTGCCCAACCTTCTCAACTCTTCCACCGTAACCTTCTCCGGACTCCCCGGAGGCCCGACCACCGCGCCCGTCGTCTTCTCGCCCTCAAGCAGCTCCTCATCCGTCACCATCGGCTTCGCAACCTACACCACGAACTCCCTCCCGGTCGGCTCATACCCCGTCATCGCAACCTTCTCCGGTAACGCCAGCCTTAACCCCGGCACCGCTGCCACTGTCACACAGATCGTTCGTCCCGCCGCAACCGCCACCACGCTCTCCGTCGGCCCCAACCCCGCCTACGCAACTCAAACTGTCATCCTCACCGCTCACGTCACAGGAGTCATCGGCACTCCCTCCGGCACGATCCAATTCTTCGACGGCGGAGCGCCACTCGCCACCACGGCTCTCGCCTCCGGCAGCGCTTCTTTCTCCACCGCGCTCCTCGCTCCGGGCGTCCACGCCATCACCGCTCAATACAGTGGCGACGCTAACAACCTCCCCTCGACTTCAGCTCCCATCGCCGAAACCGTCCGGCCCTCCGACTTCACTCTCTCCATCGAGCCCAGCTCCACTGCCCTGGCAACCGGCCACCACACCACCGTCATCCTCACCGCAGCCAGCATTGGCAACTTCTCTGACAGCCTCCGCCTCACCGTCACGCCCATTCCCAGCTACGCCACCATCACCTTCACCCCAGCCACCCTGCAACTCACCTCCGGCGGCAAAGCCACCAGCCGCATCAATCTCGACACCGACGAGATCGTCGGCTATCTCAGCAAGACCCAGACCAGACCAAGCCCATCGGCCTCAACTCTCGCCGCAACTCTCGCACTGATCTTCTTTCCTCTGGCACTATGGCGCAGACGACGCCTCCCCACGTTCCTTGCCCTGGCGATCACCGCGACACTGCTCATCGGAGCGACCAGTTGCAGCGGTCGATACCCCAGTTCCACCCCACCCGGAACCTACAACCTTCAGATCACCGCGACCGGCACCATGACACCCATTACCCACACCATAACCCTGCCCCTCATCGTAACCAAATAGCGTCACGCTGGAACGCCCGCGTATTTCCGATCCTCGGCCTGCATATTCGGCCCCTGTCTCTCAAGGTAACTATGCTCTGCAGACCCTCGTTTGAAATGTGGATTTACTCAATGACCTGTGCTCCCAGAGCAGCAGGTGGTGGTCCACAGGCTGTAGCTTTTGGACCAGCCCAAAACCTTCTTTATCCACCTATAAACATCAATGACTTAGGGTGATCTTTGACGCAGGCTTCTTGGACCATGATCGTTCAACTAAAAAATACTGAGTCGACTCCATAAATCGCCCCCTGACTACCGAGGTTAAGGATATGGAGATCAATTTAGGAATCAAACGTTCTACATCGCCATACCGCGTGGTCCGGTTGGTGCTACTTAGCGACACTCACGAGCTCCATCGAAGCATTGATGTCCCGGCGCCGACATCCTGATCCACGCAGGAGACTTTACGATGTTCAGCAAAAGCCTGCATGCAATTATTGACTTCAACACTTGGTTGGGAGAACTGCCCCATCGTCATAAGATCGTGGTCCCCGGTAACCATGAGTTTTTCCTCGAAGCGGACCCGGTCAAACGTTCACTGCTAAGCAATGCCACCGTCCTTATTAACGAAGACATCGAGATCGACGGCTTGCGAATTTGGGGATCTCCTGTCACGCCCTCATACGGTGGAGCGTTTGGCCTAAGTCTCACAGCATATCGTCGACGGCTCTACGCGCAGAGCCCCAAGGACACAGATGTTTTAATTACTCACGGCCCCCATACGGCATCCTCGATGCCACTCCTGATTCCGGCGTGCATTCGGGCTGTCAAGAGCTGCTCGATGCTGTGATGCGCATTCGGCCAAAGCTGCATGTCTTTGGACATGTGCATGGGGCTCACGGGATAT
>Ga0068855_100004541_pt1 | contig 16953 bp, 17 predicted proteins | sample KBSCornC52_FD_66592 | JGI IMG/M metagenome (GOLD analysis project Ga0068855, IMG submission 66592) | Corn rhizosphere microbial communities from Kellogg Biological Station, Michigan, USA - KBS Corn C5-2 | ecosystem: Host-associated > Plants > Roots > Rhizosphere > Soil ...
GGCTGGGGCGTTGAAGTCTCTGATCGCGCACCGGCTTCCGACTACCTGGACGCGCTGCGCGAGGTCCCGGGCCTGCGCGAGGCGATCGACCAGATCGGCGTGTTCGAGACGCCCGGCCTGATGGCGACGGCGAGCGAGTTTATCTTCGAAGGCCTGCACCTTCATCAGAAGCTCAACAAGGAACGCCAGGGCGGCCGCTACTCCTACCACGCCTGAGGGATCGCATCGACCATGGTCACCACGCGCTATACCCAGTGGGACGGCTCACAGCAGCTCAAGCTCGACGCCGACAAGGTCTTTGAGAAGCTGGCCGAGATGCTCTCCTACACCGACGACATCCGGCAGGCGATGGACTGGATGATGCGCCAGGGCATGGAATTCGACGGCGTGAAGGTGCAGGGGCTGGAGGAATTCCTCGAGCAGTTGCGCCAGGAGATGCGCCAGCGCTATCGCGATTTCAATCTCAAGAATTCATTGTCGGAACTCGAGCAGCGGCTCGAGGATCTCCTCAAGCAGGAACGCCAGACGCTCGAATCGATGCGCGGGCAAAAGCCCGGCGTCGAAGACAAGGAAGGGCAACTGCAGCAGATGCCGCGGCGTCTGTCGGAGGCGCTGCGCAAGCTCGAAAACTACGAGTTCGAGGACGGGCAAGCCAAGGCCAATTTCGACGAACTGCTCAACGAGTACGAGAACGTCCGCGACCTCGAGAATTTTCGCGAACGCTACAACCACATGTTCCACGGGCCCAAGAGCCTCGAGTACGAACCGGCGCTCGACCTGATGCGTGAGATGGAGCGGATGCGCCAGCTCGAGCAGGACCTGATGTCGGGCAACTTCGAGTCGATCTCGATGGAAGACCTGAAGGACCTGATGGGGCAGCAGGCGCAGCAGGATTTTCAGAGTCTGCGCCAGGTCATGATGCTGCTCAATCAGTCGGGCTACATGGTGCACAAGGGCGACCATCTGCAGCTCTCGCCCAAGGGCGTGCGGCGGATCGGGCAGCTTGCGCTGCGCGACATCTACCAGGGCTTGCTCAAGGACCGCGCGGGATCGCATACCACCGACCATCGCGGAATCACCGAGATGCGCCCCGACCAGACGCGTCCCTACGAGTTCGGCGATCCGCTCAACCTGAACCTGGTGGCGACGCTCAAGCACGCGCTCGCGCGGCGCCCCGGCGTGCCACTCGCACTCAAGCCCGACGACTTCGAGATATACGAGAACGACTATGGCAGCTCGTCCTCGACGGTGCTGTGTCTCGACATGTCGTGGTCGATGAGCTGGGAGGGACGCTTCGCGGCGGCGAAGAAGGTCGCGCTCGCATTGGAGACGCTGATCCGCTCGAAGTTTCCGCGCGACTATTTTTCGATCGTCGGTTTCTTCACGCGCGCCGTCGAATTGAAATTGAAGGACCTGCCCGAGGCCTCGTGGAACATGGGCGATCCGTTTACCAACCTGCAGGATGGCCTGCGGCTGGCGAGCGATCTGCTCGGCCGCCACCCGTCGCGCAACCAGCACATTATCGTGATCACCGACGGCCAGCCGACCGCCTATTTCCTCAACAAGCGGCTCTACTGCGAATGGCCGCTGTCATTCGGTGGTATCAGCATGCGCGCGGCGCAAGAGACGCTCAAAGAGGTCGAGCGGGTCACCCGCCGCGGAATTACGATCAACACGTTTATGCTCGACGACGCGCCCAGCCTGCGCGCCTTCGTCGAAAAGATGACGCAGATCAATCGCGGCCGCGCGCTCTATACCCGCCCCGACCATCTCGGCGAGTACATGCTGGTCGATTACCTGTCGAAGAAGCGCAAACACGTCTGAGCGAGAGCGAACGCTGGAATTTTACTGAACCTCATTGAGGTTTCAGACTTCTCTTTGGTAATGACGCCGCCTTCGCGCTGGGAAAGCCTGCGGTGCTCTGGTGAATTACGGGGCGGCGCTGGAGTCCTCGGGCGCGATCGATTCCTGGGTCGCGGCGGTCACCGACATTGAACTCTCCGCGCGATTCCATTCCGCTTCGTGCCAGCCCTCTTTGAACGCCGCCACCCGCTGCTCGCTCGACCCGTGCGAGGCGCCGATGCCGAATTCGTCGCCGGTCATGCTCCAGTACGGCGCAAGTCCGGTGGCAGGGACGTCGAGCTTCTTCATCGTATAGCCGGCGAAGCGGTCGGCCTCGAGCTCCTTGATCTGGTTCGTTACCGCGGCGCGCGACGGGGCGAAGTCCCGATGAACTTCGTGGCCGACTTCGTGCGCGAAAATCGCATAGAGCATCGGCGTGAGCACGTTCGGATCGTTGAGATTGAGGCGCAAGCCCAGCAGCATCGCGAGCGCGGCTGGATTGTAGAAGATACAGCCGCCGTCGGTCGCATGCGGACCTTCGGGCGCGATCGATTGATAGACCCGCACGTTGGAACCCCACGCGCCGTTGATCTCCGTGACGATCCCCTGAATTTTCGGTGAAGGCGGCACTGCCCGCTCACCGCATGCGTTGATCACGTTGGGCGCGTCGGCCCGTGCGGAGGTGACGGCCCTGCGATGCGAACGCGCGGGTCGATTGACGGCAGGCGCGGAAGCGGGCGCCGCCGTGCCGGCGGCCGACGAAGAATCCGGTACGGTATCCCAGTCATCGTCGGCGAACGCGCGCGACGGTGTTGTCGCGATCATGGCGATCGCCGTAAGCGTGACGAACATGGCGAGCGCGGCGAGCACGAGTGCCGCCACCATCGAAGTCGCTGTTCTCATATTTATCGTCGGCATCTTCTGCGTTTGGCGCCCCATTGCCGCGCTACGCTAGTAAGCCATCGAAATGCCGCGCGAGTGTCAAGCTTCCGTCCGCGCTAACCCGAAAACGAGCGGCGATTGTTAATGCGCGATGCGCCTGGTGTCGGGCTGCGCGGTGCCCGCGCGGGCCGTGAAGGTCGGCGTCGCGGGCATCGTCCACGACGCGCCGATCTGGCGCAGCACGATCGCATCCGCGCGATCGCCGGCATCCTTGAGCAGGCGTCGCAGCGGCTCGTCCATCGGTTCTTTGGAAAGCCGAAAGGTGCCCCAATGAATCGGGACCAGGTAGCGCGCGCCCGTCTGCTGAAACATTGCCCACACCTGTTCCGGATTGGCGTGGTTGTGGATCCACGGATCGTAGGCGCCGATTGAAAACGCGGCGACGGTGGGCGGGTGGTTCGCGAGCGTGCCGAAGACCTCGGTGTAGGCGCTGTCGCACGCCAGCAGCATCCGATGGCCTTCGCGATCCAGCACGTAGCTGTTGAAACCATAATCGGTGCCGTAGGGCGGCCAGCGCTTGCCCCAATGGCGTGCGGCCATCGCGGTGATGGTCAGCCCTTTCACGGTGGTGGATTCGCCCCACTTCAGTTCGCGCACGTCGTTGAAACCAAGCGGGCGAATCAGCGCGGCGCATTTGGCGCAGGCGATTACTGTCGCGCTTTTCGGCAGCGCCTCGAGCGACGGGAGATCGAGATGGTCCATGTGCGCGTGGGTGATCAGGATAATGTCGAGCGGCCCGAGCGCGTCGGGCTTGAGCGGCGGGGCTACGTACCGATGAGGCCCGAACGTCACGAGCGAGTCGAGGGCGAGGCCCACGCGATCGAAGAGCGTCGGATCGCTGATCACGCGCACGCCGTAGTAATCCATCAGGAGCGTCGCATGTCCGAGGTTTGCGATGGTGAGATCGCCGTCGGGCCACGCCGCCGGATTGAGCGTGGGATGCGCTGGCCGATCCGAGGCCGTCGCGGCACTATCGCGAAAATGGAGATAGACTGCGCCCGTCGCGAGCAGAACCAGCAGCGCAAGCGCGGCCATCAACTTCATCACTCCGGCGGCGAGTCGCTTCAACCGGCGCACGCGGTCAGACGTGAGGCTTGGGCAGAGGATTTCGCTTCATTCGGGAACCGGAAAGCAGGGCAGGCTCTCGCGCATCGAATAGCGGAATACCCGGCCATTGTATTTGAAGGTGCCGAGGACGGGCCCGAAGTCGAGCGTCAAGGACGCGAGTTCATCGCGTTCCACCGCGGCCATCGGAGCGTCGGGCGCATACGCCAGGAATTTGTTGTAACCGGGCATCGAGGAGGTCTTGAGCGGCGGCTTGAAGTCCATGTGGTCGAGATTGTTGGCCGGCGCCCAGCCGCCCGGCGCGACATCCTTGGCCTTCGCCGGCTCCCCTTGCATCTCCGCCAGCACCATCCACCGCGGCGAATCCGCCGAACCGCCGAGGCCGAGTTCGCGCCATTGGGTGATGCCGCTTTGGTCGGTATGGAACTGGATGATCGCCGGCGTGATCAGGATCAGTTCGTTGCACTTGGCCGCATTCGCGGGGTTACTGGCACTGGTTCGATCGAAGTCGCTATCGTCGAACTTGGTTTCGTTCATGACTTCGGTCTCTTCGGGATTCTGGTCGTCGCCGTGCTTGACCATGGTACCGGCCTGCGCGCCGATGCCGATCGCCTTACCGAGCAACCCGACGCCATCCACCGCCAGCGGTATAAAGGGCGCGAAGCATCCCGTGGAAAAAAGCGCGAGCGCCGCCATTCCGGTCCAGAACGCCGCCGCCGTCACGATACAATTCAAGCGCCGCTTCAAGTTGATGGCGTCCGGCGTCATGGCTTGCGCGCACTGACGATCGAGGAGGTAAATGGTGGACTCGGCAGCGTCGTCATCTCAATATCGATGAAGCCGGCCGCGCGCATCCATCCGGCCGTCTCGTCCAGGCTGTAGTCGCGGCCGCGAGTGGTCAGTAGCAGGTACAGTGAGAAGACCGCGCCTGCAGCCGGTTCGGTGAGATCGCGGTTCATGATGTGATCCTTGACGGCGAGCAGCCCGCCGGGCGCGAGTGCGCGAAAGCATTTCGTCATCAGCGCCTCATTCACGGATTCGTTCTCGCTATGAATAATGTTCGACATAAAGATGGCGTCAACCGGGCCCGGCAGTTCGCCGGCGAGATAATCGACGGGGCGCAGATCGATTCGCGGCAGTAAAGCGGGCGTTCGCTGAGTGAGCATCGCGCGCGCAACTTCAAGCGTTGCCGGAAGGTCCCACAGCGCGCCGCGCAGGTTGGGATTGCGCCGCAGAAACTCGACCAGGTAGGTGCCGGGGCCGCCGCCCAAATCCGCGAGCGTGTGAGTGCCGCCGAGATCGAGATGTTCCGCCGTCCAGCGATCGTCGCCCCGCGCGCGCACCAGGCTGTCCATCGCGCGGATAAAGCGGGCGGTCGCTGCCGGCGTCGATTGAAACATGTCGGGGGTGCGCGCGGGCGTCCCGGTACGAATCGAATCTTCGAGGCGGCCCCATTCGTCCCACAACTCCGCGTCAAACAGGATCATCCCGCCCAGATATTCGGGCGACGCCTCGACCAGAAAACGTTGCGCTGATTGTTGCAGATGGTAACGGCCTTCGATCTTTTGCAGGAGACCAATGGCGACCAGTGCGTTGGCGAGGATCGCGGTCGCACGCGGCTCGCCGCCGATCGCGGACGCAACTTCGCCGGCCGCGAGCGCGCCTGCGCTCAGCCGTTCAAAGATTCCTGATTTCAGGGCGATTTGGATCGCGCGCGCCTCGGCATGGCCGCCCGCCATCCCCGCAATCGTGGAAAAGTCCATGCGCCCCCCGCACGCCCGCAGCCCGACAGCATCCTCCGTCCGCGAGCGAACATCGACACTGCACCATCCCGAACAAGCAGCATCCCCGCTTTGCCGCTCTAGTTCAACCTTGCCCGTTCGCCGATTCTCCGACGTCGATCACGCGGACGGGCGAGCGGGTGCGCGGGTTTCGCCTGCGCCAAAATTAAACTAACGCATGAGGTCGAGGGTCACGTAGTACGATCCGTCGGTGGCATGCGCGATCGCGACCGCCGTCGTGCGAAACCGCGGTGCGAGCAGATTGACGCGCGAAGCCGGACTCGCGAGCCACGTCGCCAAGGCGCGCTGCGGCAACGCATCGAGGTCGTGACCCGGATCGATCAGGAGGTTCTCGGCAATTTCATCGTAATCGAGACCGGCCGCGTGGACGCGGTCGGCGGGGGTGTCGCCGGCTGCGCTGTCGTGCGCGAGATATCCATTCGCCGCCATGTCGTCGGCGTGGACCCGCGCCGCGATCCCCAGGCGATCCGAGAGTACCAGCGGAGCGGCGCCGGCCGCCGCCCGCGCGTCATTGACGAGCTCAACGATGCGCGATTCGATCAGGTTGGGTTTCGCGTGCGGCGGTTCCGGTATCGCCAGCGGCGCGGTGATCCGTTGCAGGCGCACAATGATCGAGGCGAACAAAAGCGCCGCACCGATCGCGACGGTGAGGCGCAGCATCCGGCGGCGGCGCACCAAGGTGGCGGTGGGGATCCGAATTACCTTGGCGGGACGGCGCGCGATCCGTGGGTTTCCGCGGCCGCTGGCCGATGAGGCTCTCATACAGGCAACCACACCTTTCATCCGGCTCGCGATCCGTCTGTCCGCGCGGCCGACGGGCCGAATGTTGCGGGCGCAACGGCAACATTGCCGCCGGCGCGCCTTAAGTGTTGGCCGGTGCCGCGCGCGTGTCAACGCTGCGACGGATATTACCTGTGGATGGACCGCGGACGCGTGCGCTCCGCCGAAGCGAAGCGGCACGCGCCGCACCCAGCGGACATGGCGACGGCGCGCGCCGCTATGGCATCAGCACCAGCTTCCCGACCGAGCCGCGCGATTCGATAAACCGATGCGCCGCGGGTGCTTCGGCGAGCGGGAAGCTCTTGCCGACCAGGATCTTGAGCTTACCTTCGCGTATCAGGTTGAAGCTGTGTTCGATTCCCTTGCGCATCAGATCGTGATTCGACGACGCCGTGTAAAGCACGAAGCCGCTGACTTTCAGAGATTTCTCAAACAGCCGAAAGACATCGAGCTTGTCCGGTGGACCGCCGGCGCGTCCGTACAGGATCGTATGGCCAAAGGGCGCCGCGCACGTCAGGCCCTTTTCAAAGGTCGGCTTGCCCACGGCGTCCAGAATCAGGTTGACGCCCTTGCCACCGGTAATCCGCTTGGCCTCCTCGGCGAAGTCGTGGGTCTCGTAATTGATCACGTCGTCGGCGCCGTACTTTTTCGCGATTTCAATTTTGCTGTCGCTTGAAACCGTACCGATCACACGCGCGCCGGCCGCCTTCGCGATTTGCATCGCGACGATCCCCACGCCGCCCGCCGCCGAATGCACCAGCACGGTCTGTCCCGGCGTCATCTGATGGCAGGTGTGGATCATGAACCACGCCGTCAGGGTCTGGATCGGAAACGCGGCGCCCTCCTCGAAGCTGATGAAATCGGGCAGCGGAATGACCTGGTTGGCGTAGAACAACGCGTACTCGGCGTATGCCTTGAGGCCCACCGCCGCGATGCGCATGCCGGGTTTCAGGCCCTCGACGCCGGGTCCCATTTCGTCGATTACGCCGGCCGCCTCCAAGCCGGGCGTGTCGGGCAGCTTGGGCTTGATCAGGTAGGTGCCCTGGCGAAAAAACGTGTCGGCGAAATTGATCCCCGCCGCATGCACGCGCATCCGAATCATCCCCGGCCGCGGTTCGGGCTTGGGCACCTCGACGAGTTGCATCACGTCGGGACCGCCGACCTCTTTGAACTGAATCGCTTTCACTGATCGCATCCTCCGTTGGCGCAGCCGCCCGCAACTGGCGCCGTCGCGTTTATCGCAACGACCTTCGCGCAGCGCACCGCCGCTCAAATTTCGTAACTGCACCATCGCAACTAGCAAATCCCGCCGCGCCGGCCAAAGCGATCGCGCACGTCCGCTCGCGGTCCGCCGCCGCGCGCCCATCCTGCAAACATGCTATTAAACCATGATGCTTGAGCTCGTGATGTTCGACGCCGACGGCGTGCTCTTCGACTCCACCGAATCGAATACCGCCTACTACAATGCGATCTATGCGCAGATGGGCGAACCGCCGATGAGTCGCGAGGAGGAGAAGGCGGGCGTCTTCATGGCGGCGCCGCAGGTCTTCGAGTTGCGCGCACGCGGCGACCGCGCGAAGTACGAGCGGATGCGCGAGATCGCCCGCACCATGGATGCGACGCCGTTTTTCAACCTGATGCGTCCGCCGGTCGAATTGCGGCCATTTCTGACCGCGCTGAAACTGCGCTATCGCCTCGCGCTCGCGACCAACCGCTCAGCGACGATTCCGGCGCTGATTGATCATCTCGGACTCGAGGGCATCTTCGACGCGGTCGCCAGTGCGCGCGACAAGGTGCGGCCGAAGCCGGCGCCCGACATCGTCGAGCTGTGCCTCGCGCGGGCCAGGGTCGCCGCGGTGCATGCGGTTTACGTCGGCGATAGCGAGACCGATCGGATTGCGGCAGAGGCGGCGGGTACGCACTTCATCGGCGTCGGCGCCCGCGTCGATCACGACCATCGGATCGATCACTTGAGCGAATTGCCCGACCGGCTCGAACTGATCTTCGGCGCCGCCCGCTAGATGAGCATTTCGATCAGGTTCGGCCCCGGCTCCGCCAGCGCGCGCTTTAGCTGAACGATCAAATCGTCAGAGCTCTCGACGCGCACTGCCGGGACCCCCATCCCGGCCGCCATCTGCGACCAGCTGATCTCGGGATTGCCCAGGCTCGTCAGCGAACGCGCCTTGGCGCCGGGCTCCGTGATACCCGCACGCGCGAGCTCCACTTGGAGGATCCGATAACGGCGGTTGTTGCAGATGAGCGTGGTGACGTTGAGCCGCTCGCGCGCCTGTGTCCACAGCGCCTGCAGCGTGTACATGCCGCTGCCGTCGGCCTGGAACGCGATCACCTTGCGATCAGGACAGGCGACCGCCGCGCCGGTCGCGCACGGCAAGCCCTGTCCGATTGCACCCCCGGTGAGCGCCAGGTAGGTATGCGCCGGCGCGCTCAACGAATACGAGAAAAATGGCAGACCGGTGGTCGCCGCCTCGTCCATCACGATCGCGCCTTCGGGCATGGTCGCGGCGATCGCGGCGCCAATCGTCGCCGCGTTGAGTTCTCCGGTCGGTAAGTCAGGCCGTTTGACCGCGGGCGCCGCGGTACCGCCGTGCGGCGCGCCGAGCGCCTCGGCCAACGCCTCGAGCGCGCCGGCCGCGTCGTCGTATGGCGCGGCCAGCGTCGCGCACTCGCGGCCCTCGGGAATCATCAGGCTAGGCACATTCGGATAACCGAAGAACGCGACCGGCGCGATCGCGCCCGCCAGCACCACGGCGGCGGACTTACCGAGCGACTCGAGCGCCTGCTCGGGAAAGTACGGCAGCTTCTCGATTGCCGGCATCGCGCCGCCGCGCTCGACGCGCGCCGGAAAGGTCTCGCACATCAGGCGGCATCCGGTTTTACCTGCGATTCGAGCGGCAGCTTTCAGTCCGCGCGCGCGCAGCGCATTGGCGCCCATGAAGAGCGCCGCTTTCGCACCATGCTTGCGCAGCATCTCGGCAGACTCGCGAATCGCGTGATCGCCGACCGTCGGCAGCGCCGCGACTTGCGCCGACGCGAGCGGGCCGGACGCCGTGCTCCACTGGCAATCCGACGGCACGATCAATGTCGTGACGTGACCCGGCGCGTGACCGGCGGCAGCGATCGCGTTGGCGGTATCACCCGTAATAGCGTCGGGCGACGCGGACTTGCGCACCCACGCCGAGACCGGCCGCGCGAGCGACTCGATATCGGAGGTGAGCGGCGCATCGGCCGCGAGATGCCACGTCGCCTGGTCGCCGATGATATTGACCACCGGCGATCGCGCGCGCCGCGCGTTGTGCAGGTTGGCAATACTGTTGGCGAAGCCCGGTCCGAGGTGCGTCAGCGTGAGCGCCGGCCGATCGGCCATCCGCGCGTAACCGTCCGCCGCACCGCTGCAAACGCCCTCGAACAGGCCCAGCACCGCACGCATCCCGTCGATCGAGTCGAGCGCCGCCACCAGCGGCATCTCGGTGGTGCCGGGATTGGCGAAACACACATCGACGCCCGCGGCAAGCGCGGTCCGAATCAGGCTTTCCGCACCATTCATCTTGTATAAGTCCCGCGCCCGTCAGGCGTCCTTGACGAATTTCTCGAACGCGCTCCAATCCACGAGCGGCTGCAGACGCCGCCGCGTCACGACGCCCTGCGCGACCGCTCCGGTGAAGGCCGAAAACGTCAGGGCGTGATCCTGGATGTCGAGAATCAGCACTACCTTTGGCTCCTCGTTCGATACCCACGGACCGGCCTTGAGCGTGACGCCCGGCGGGAAGCCGCGGGTCAGTGCGCCGTTGATCAGGTCATAGACTTTCTTGGGGTCGTCGCGGGACGTGACGTTAAAGGAGATTTCATCGAGATAGAGCGGCATTGAAGTTCTTCCTCCGTGATCAATTTTGCGACGGAACTTTTGGCGTTATACACAAATTCAGCGCGCGGCTGTTAGCGCGAATGTGGACCTGCGGTGTGCGCGATTTCTTACGACGCGGCAGCCGAATCCGCGTCGCGCACTGCTCATGCAAACGCCGGCATCACCTCACGGGCGAACAGATCGATCGTCTGCGGCGGCCCGAAATCGCCGAACATCACGGTGAAAAACGTGATCCCCTGGCGTACGCGATCGCGCAACTGTTCGGTCACTTGCGCCGGCGTCCCCTTGATTCCCGTCAGTGAAAACGGCTTCAGCCGCGCCGCCACCTTCCACTTCTCCTCGACCTCCGCCTCGGTCTTGCCGATACACACCAGCAACTGCTCCGAGATGTTGATCGACTTGATGTCGCGGCCGACCGCCTTGCAATGTTCCTTGAGCACGTTGAGCTTCGCCTCGAAGCTCTTGTAGCCGGCCGGGCAGTTCCAGCGGTCGGCGTGCTTGGCGACGATTTTCAGCATCACCTTTTCGCCACTACCACCAATCGTGATCGGCGGATGCGGCGTTTGCACGGGCTTCGGATTGTTGTAGGCGTCGTCGAGCGCGTAGTAGCGCCCCTTGAAGGTTGCGCGTTTTTCGGTAAACAGCAGCTTCATCACCTGCAACCCCTCTTCGAGTTGGCGCAGGCGCGTGCCCATGGTCGGAAACTCGTAACCATAGCCGCGATATTCCTCGTCCATCCAGCCCGCGCCCACGCCGACCTCGAGCCGTCCGTTGCTGACGTTGTCGATCGTCGTCAGCGACTTGGCGAGCAGCGCGGGATTGCGAAATGAATTGCACAGCACCAGCGTGCCGATGCGCAACTTTTCGGTGCGCGCCGCCAGCGCGCTCATCACGGCGGTTGACTCCAGACAATCGGCGTCGGGGATGCCGCGGTTCCAGAAATGATCGACCAGCCACAGCGAATGGTAGCCGAGTTTTTCGGCTTGCGCGGCGCGGTCGGACAGCGCTTTGAAGGACATGCCGGCTTGCGGTGAGAAGATTCCAAACTGGGCTTGCTCGCTCATCAGGGGCTCCCGTGCTCAGATTTCGCTACAAATCAGAGCACTTGCAAAACTATAATGCCAGCCCGCGAAGCCGTGGCACGAGCACCCGGCGAAAATCGAAGTGTCAGAATCTGTGCAGCAGGATCGAAGGAATGATGAGTGTGAAATCCAGCGTTTGGGAGTCGCGTAATTACAGTCGGCGATGCGGCAGGCTGTTCGTCGCGGCGATATTGCTGATGCTCGGCGTCGGCGGTGCGATTCCCCGTGCGACCGCCGCCGACGCGGTTACCGCCAGTGCTCCGGCTGTAATGCCCGATTTCGTTGCCGACGACAGTCCACGCACGTTCACCAAGCCACTCGGCGTTCGCGAATGGACCTACACGATGGTGCGTGGGCCGTGGCCCTTCGACCGTATCGGACTCCATCGCGTGACGCGCGGCGCGCGGCCACCGGCGCATCCGAATCTCGTGATGCTCTATCTTCCCGGCACCAACATGAACGGCGCGGTCGCGGTCGATGACCCGCACTATTCGATGCCGCTCTTTATGGCGGGGCACGGCGTGGACTTCTGGGCGATGGACTATCGAACGCATTTCATTCCACCGGCGACGCCCGCCGCCGATCTCTCGGAACTCAAGCACTGGACCAACGATATGTTCGAATCGGATATCGAGGCGGCGGCGCGCTTCGTGATGGCAGCGACTGGGCGCACGCGAATCTACGTCGCGGGCTTCAGTCGCGGCGCGAGCTTCGCCTATCTGTTCGCGGCGCGAAATCCGGGAGTGGTCGCGGGATTAGTGATCCTCGACGGATGGATTCCCGCCGATCGTCCGGGTGTCGCGCCGCCGCCGAATCATTACGCGGACGATGTCGGCGGGGCACATCTCACTTACGACAAGCGGCAAGCCCTGATGACAGCGGTGATCGCGAATCCCGACGGCCCCGCGCCGATCCCGAAGTACACGACCGCCCGCGAAAATCTGGAGGCCGTCGTGTACGGCGCAGGCGGCCTATTCGGCGGTCATGGCGGCCTGGCGAATCCGGGCGGCGGCTACTCCGACGCGGTCGTGCTGGCGCGGATGCTTGCCGGCTACGATCGCTACTGGCCGGCGATTCAGGATTACGAAGATCCGTTCACGCCAGCAGACCGCGCGCGGTTGGCGGCCTCGAAGATTCCGGTAATCGCGTTCAGCAGCACGAATATCGGGCCGCAATGGCCCACGCACGTCGCGCAGTCCGCGTCAGCGACCGGCAGTACCGACGTGACGGTGAAGACGCTCACCGGCTGGGGCCATCTGGACGTGATTTGCGGCACTCATGCGGAGGCGCAGGTGTTCACGCCGGCGTTGCTGTTTCTCAGGCGGCGTCCGAAGTAGGCGGCTGTATCGGGTTTTCCGGCTGCGCCGGTTCGACGGGCTGGCGCGGCACGATGATCAGAACGTAGGCGAGCGCCCACATGCCAAACGCGAATCCCGCCAGCACCCAGCGGAGCGTGGAGCGGCCGCGGCGCGCGGCGATTACCGCGGTCAACGGCGCCAGCGCCGCATCGACCATCAGCGACGTCGCGATCATATCGATCGGCGCCTTATGCGATCGCATCAGCACGAAGCCCGACGCCATCCCGACGATTTTAGCGATTATCCCCATCGGTTTGCCGCTCGCCCCTTACTGGTTATAGTTGACCACGATGGGACGCCGAGATGCCGAAAGCCTGATGTCGAAGCTGCGCCAGATGAGCGAAGATGGCGTGGCCAGTTTTTTCAGCGAAGTGATGGCCAACGACCGTCTGCGCCGCACGCTGGGACGTGCGGGCGAGAGTTTCTTTTCCAACAAGCAGAGCTTCGATCGCAACATCGAAACGGTACTCGATTTCGTTAATATCCCGTCCAAGCGCGACTTGCGCGAACTCAAGGCCCGCCTTGATCATATGAACGGGCAACTGGTTAATCTTAGCATCAAGATCGATCGCATGCTGGCGGAAACGCAGTCGAAACCAGCATCCGGCGCCGAGCCTTCAGCGAAGCCGCGCGCTCCACGCAAACCGCCCCGCAAAAGATAACCGCACCGTCTGTCATCAAGAGAGTTTGTCAAGGAACGAGGAATTACCACTCCTCCTATTAACAGGGCGATGCCCGCATCTTCGTCAACGGGAAGTCTGAAACCTCCTGAGGTTTCAGAAAAAATAACAATTTTGCGGTCTTCAACAACACTCTTTTTCTCCCTCATCGCTATCGACCACACGCAGGCTGCGTGCGAGCGCCGCGAGGTCGGCGAGTCTGCGCGGTTCGTGGCCGAGGTCGGGCGCGGCGATCAAACGGGTGCCCGCCGGGATACTCGCTCGCAGTCGATCGAGCGCCGAGGATTCGCGCTGCCGGAGCGCGGCGAAGTCGTCGAGATTGCGTTTGAGCTTGCGCTTTAGCGCGGCGGGCAGGTCGGCATCTGCGATCGCCGCTTCATCGGGCAGCGGCGCCATCATGCGATTTACCGCGACCGCGCCGAGCATGAGCCCCAACTTCGAGAGCGCCTCGATAAATTCGACGGCCTGATCGACGCGTTCGGCTTCGGCCGTTGTCACCAGCACGACCAGGGTGCGTGGGTCGCGAATCAACGCCTGCGCTTGCGCGGCGCGATCGGCAAAGCCGGCGTACATGCCGTCGAAGCTGGCGACGAACGCTTGCACGTCGCCCAGCAAGTGAAGGCCGGTCAGCCGGTCGAAGGCGGTCAATACGGCGCGCGCCGCTAGATCGATCATCGAAAAGCCGCCGCGCAAGACCGAGCGGCCGGCGCTGAGCAGCGTCACTGCGCGCGAGCCGAGCAGTTCGAGCATCCGGCGCGGCGCGTCGAGAAAATCGAGCGCCTCGCGCGCCGGCGGCGTGTCGAGCACGATCAGCCCGGTTGACGTGTCACTACTCAATTCGAGCAGCTTCTCGATCGCCATGTAGTCGGCGACGCCGGCGAGCGCGCCCGACAGATTGCGGTAGATACGGTTGGCGAGGATCGCCTCGCGCGCAGACGCCGACGGCGCGTGCCGCTCGATCAGCAGGTCGAAGGTCGCCTTCGGGTCGAGCTTGAGCGCGCGCAATCGCGCGCCGCGCGGCGCGCCGAGTCCCGTCAGCGAAACCGTTTGCATCGTGGAGTCGCCCGCCGTCAGCCCGAGTGCGTCGAGCAGGCGCGGGGCCGGATCGACCGTCATCACATCGACCGTGCGGCCGCCGATGGCGGCGTTGAGTGCGAGCGCCGCGCTGAGCGTGGTCTTGCCGACGCCACCGGGGCCGAGGCAAATCAGCAGCCGCCGGTCGCCAAGTTCGAGCGCCTGCGCAGTTTTCATTGAATGATCATTTCAATTGCGAGCCGCCGGCTGAGCGTAGCGACCTCGCGCGCACCGAGCGTCGCCGCGTAGAGCATCGGCAGTTCCGCCACGGCGATTCCTGCGCGCTCGAGTGCTTGTCGCGCGTGCCGTGCGAACTCGGCCGATTCGTGCCGTCGATCGGCGAGCCGCGCGTGGCCTTCATGCCGCCGCAGCTTCGCGATTTCCGCCGCGGTGAACAGCGCCGGCGGTACGCAATTGAGCACCGCGCCGACGCATCCGATATTCAGGCGGTCGCGCAATTCGCCCGCTGCCTCCAGCGCCTCGCGCAGCGCGAATTCCTCGGGCGTCACCGTCACGATCACGCCGAAGCGATTGCGATCGATGAGAAATTCCTCGACCGCGCTCGACAGGCGGTTGAGCGTGCCGGCGGGCGCGAGGTTGCGGATTCCCCCGGCGACCGCGAGCAATTCGAGCGCGTGCCCGGTGGCGGGCGCGTCGATCGCCACGAAGCGATCCTTCAGCGCGGCCTGCCCCGCGAGCTGCCGCAGCCGCTCCAGCACCAAAAACGCCTCCAGCCCCGGCAGCGCGGTCGTCACGTAACCGAACGTCCGGCTCTGGAGCATCCGCCGCGAGACCGCGCGCAGCGGCACGATCCGCTCGATGAAAGTTTCCAGTTCGCCGTGCGGCGTGATCGTGATCACGTCGAGTGCGGCGGCGCTCTCAGTCGAATTTTTCGCGCCGTTTTTCTTCGCCGCGCCGGTGTCGTGCGCCACCGCGCCCACCAACCGTATCGCCGCATGGCGTCCGTCCAGATCCGCCAGCGTGGTGGGCCGCCGCCTTGCCAGCGCCGTCGCCAACGCCGCCGACACGGTGCTCTTGCCCGTGCCACCCTTGCCGGTGACGAAGATCAAACGCGGCAGCGTCATCGGCTGGTATCCACGCGCGGCAGCCCGCATAGTCTATCCACGACGCCTGTAACGGTGCGTCTTGACCCGGTGAGACCGAGGATGACCGATGGAACGTGACGATCGATCGCGCGCTACCTCCAACTATATGCGGCCGGACGGGCCGCCCGCCGCGATGGCCTCGATGCTCATCTGGATTCCTCCCAGTCTGATCGCGCTCTTCAAGGCACTAATCGAATCCTACGATAACCTCGCGACCATGCGCACCGAGGATCCTGCGCTGCATCATCTGCGACTCTACTTCGCGCCGGAGTCGGCTGCCGACGCTACTGCGCTGATCGACGCGCTCACCGCGCAGTTTTCGATCCGTCGCATCTCATAAGCTGATTACCTGCACCGTGATTTCAGACGCTCGTGCGATTTCATCGCGCGTGCACCGCGACCTTGTAATCGCGGCCTTCCCAGCGGCTGTCGTTGCGCCATAGAAACGTGAAGAGAATCGGCGCGCGATGGTCGGGCGCGACGGCGATATCGACGAAATGAATTCCGATCGCGGTGGTTTGCGACACCGTATCGACGGGCTTTTTCCACTCGTCGAGGCTCCAATGGAGCGTGAATGGATCGCGCGACTGGACCCGCAGCACGCTGCCCGCAGGCACCGATTGCACCTGGCGGTTGCGCTTCCAGACTTCAAGGTCGTGGCGCCCGCGCTTTCCTAGATAACGCTCTGCGACCTCCGGAATCAGATCGAAAACGCCACCGTCGGCGACCGATCGCAACAGCTTGATATACTCGGCGTGCGCCCACATCAGCGGCATCGCGGCGCCCGTTGGCCCCCCGAATGCCAGGTTTGCGCGCGGGATGTTGCGGCCGTCCCAGATCTGTTCCGGCAGCAGGCGCGTCGCGGTGGCAAAGTTTTCCATCGCGCGCAGGTAGGGCCGCGCGTCGCGGCCGGCGGCCAATTCGTAATGCCCCCGTTCGCCGGTCAGCAGTGGCCACGGACGCCCCACTCCCCACACGACGAACGGACCGCCGTCGTCGCGCTGCCCGTAACCGTCATGGTTGTAGCGCCGCCAGCACGGTCCCGCCGGAAAGTCGTGCTTGAGCACCGTGTCGATCACGCGCAGCGAATCCTCGATCAACGGATCGCCGCCCTTGCGAATACCGTAGCGGACCAGTTCGAGAAAGCCGCCATCGACGATTTCGCGCGCCGGAAAAGCGGTGGACGCACCCGGCGGCCGATTGCGAATCGAGATTACGCTGTGGTCCGGATCTTCGTGCGGAATCGGATTGCCCATGTCCTCGGGCGTGATGCGTATGTAATGGCGCCGGATGCCGGCCACCAGCGTGCCCGCGTTCGTTACCGCCCACTGCTCGATAT
>Ga0068855_100004544_pt1 | contig 16945 bp, 16 predicted proteins | sample KBSCornC52_FD_66592 | JGI IMG/M metagenome (GOLD analysis project Ga0068855, IMG submission 66592) | Corn rhizosphere microbial communities from Kellogg Biological Station, Michigan, USA - KBS Corn C5-2 | ecosystem: Host-associated > Plants > Roots > Rhizosphere > Soil ...
GCAGACGTTCACTCGGTCGGAGTAATCACAGCCGTGCAATGCAGGACCCCACAGCACCTTTCTCGTGATCAAGCAGTGAGGCGCAACGCGAGTGGCTTCGGGTTCGTCTCACTGCTTGATCACGGGCGAGCGGCGGCTGCGGAGGTGGGGGACGTGGGTGCTCGTAAGCTCGGTCATCGTGGCAACGCATCCACGACCGGGACCGGCCCACCCGGTGCCGGCCGCCGTCGGATCAGCACCGGCGCCGGCTCGCGTCGTCCTGCTCGGCAAACCGGGCTGCCACCTGTGCGACGACGCGCGGGTGATTGTCAAGCGAGTGGTCGAGGATCTGGGCGAAGCCTTCGTCGAGTGCGACATCACGGGTGATCCGGTCGCGCTCCGCGCACACGGTGAGTCGATCCCAGTCGTGTTCGTCGACGGCGTGGTGATCGATTTCTGGCGGGTTTCCGAATCGAGGTTGCGGGCGGCGCTCGGTCGCTGACCGCCGACGAAGATCTCGCGTTTTGGTGCGCGTGTTCACAAGGCCTTACGCTGGAGTAACCCCTTCGACCCGGAGTTCGAGTGCGCGCCAGCAGTTCCGAACGTCAATCTCGGGGCACCGGCGTATCCGCAAGCGAGCCGCAGCCCCTTCAGCCGCCGCTGCAGCGAGGCGCGGTCGACCCGTGCGACGGTCCGGTAACCAAGCAGTTCGCGCGGGGGATTCCTGAAGCGTCGATTGCCCGGCTACCGCTCTACCTTCGAGCGCTCCAGGCGATGGCCGACCGCGGCATCACCACGGTGTCATCGCAAGAGCTTGCGGTGGCTGCCGGTGTCAACTCAGCGAAGCTGCGTAAGGATCTTTCTCATCTCGGGTCTTACGGCACCCGCGGTATTGGCTATGAGGTGGCATATCTCCTCTACCAAATCTCGCGGGAACTCGGCCTGACCCAAGAGTGGGCGGTGATGATCGTCGGCGTCGGCAACCTCGGTCGCGCGCTCGCGAATTACGGCGGGTTCGCCACTCGAGGTTTCCGGGCGGCTTGCCTCATCGACGTCGACCCGGCGCAAGTCGGGGAGCGGGTCGGAAGTCTCGTCGTTCGACCGCTCGACGACCTCGAGTTGCTCGTCGGTGAGCACAAGATTGCGATCGGGCTGATCGCCACGCCAGCAGCAGCTGCCCAAGACGTGTGCGACCGACTGGTCGCGGCTGGTGTGCGCAGCATCTTGAATTTTGCGCCCGCCGTTGTGGCCGTGCCTGCCGACGTCGAGTTGCGCAAGGTAGATCTTTCGACAGAGCTGCAAATCCTGGCCTTTCACGAGCAGCGCAGGGCCGCGGCTGCCACCACCGGTGGTGAGCCCGGCGGCAGTGCTCCAAGCGGTGCTGTTCCGAGTGGTGCTGTTCCGAGCGGGGCTGATCCGAGCGGGGCTGTTCCCGGCGCTGGTGTTCGCGCCGGGGCCGCGCCGGCACCGGCCGTCCCCGCCCAACTCAGCGCGGCGGTGCGCGCATGAGTCTTCTCGTTGTCGGACTCTCGCATCGAAGCGCGCCGATGGCTTTGCTCGAACGCGTGTCATTGTCGTCCAACGCGGCCGCGAAGCTTCTCGACGACGTCGTCGCCGCGCCTGCGATCGACGAAGCAATGTTGTTGTCGACGTGCAATCGCGTTGAGCTTTACGCATCGGTCGAGAAATTCCACCCTGCCGTCGCCGCGCTCTCTGATCTGCTCGCGCGGCATTCCGGCGTCTCGTTCGACGAGCTCTCTCCTTACGTCTATGTGCATTACGAAGAGCGCGCGGTCCAGCATTTGTTCGCCGTCGCGTCGAGTCTCGACTCCATGCTCGTCGGCGAGCACCAGATTCTCGGGCAGGTGCGCGCCGCTTTCCGGCTCGCCCAAGAGCGCGGCGACGCAGGTAGCGCGCTCCACGATGCGGTCGAACATGCCTTGCACGCGGCGAAACGAGCCCACGCGGAGACGGCTATCGACTCCGCGGGTACGACGCTGGTCGAAGTCGGTCTGCGTGCCGGCGCTTCGAGCATCGGTGATCTGGCGGGACGACGGGCGGTCGTCGTCGGTGCCGGTTCGATGGCATCGGTCGCGGTCGCCGCGTTGGGGTCGGCGTCGCTCGATGACCTGGTCGTCGTCAGTCGCACACTCGCGCACGCCGAGAACCTGGCCGCGCGGGCCGGCGCTCGGGCCGCTGGCATCGCTGAACTCGAACACGAGATTTCTACTGCAGACGTGCTGGTTTCCTGCACAGGCGCCGAGGGTTTCGTACTAGCTGCCGATGCCGTTGCGCGAGCGATGTCCGGTCGGCCGACGCGACCGCTGTTCATTCTCGACGTTGCACTGCCCCGCGATGTCGAGCCTGCTGCTTCGAATGTTCCGGCTGTCACGCTGCTCGATCTCGACGCGCTCAAGCCGGCGGTCGATGCGGTGGCAGCGGTCGACGATATTCGTGAAGCTCGTCGCATCGTCGACGAAGAACTTGCTTCCTACGTCAGCTCGCGGGCGGCGAGTGGCGTGGCACCGACCGTTGTCGCCTTGCGTGACAAGGCCGCGCAGGTCGTCGCCGCCGAATTGCACCGGCTCGAGGGGCGGCTCCCGCAGCTCGACGACGCCGCTCGCGACGAGATCGCATCGTCGGTGCGCCGGGTCGTCGACAAGCTGCTGCACGCGCCTACCGTGCGGGTGCAGGAGCTGGCCGGGCTGGCCGGGCCGCAGTCGTATCCGGAAGCACTGCGGCGGTTGTTCGATCTCGATCCCGCTGCACCGGCCGCAATTGCTGCGCCCGAAGCAGGCGGCGAATCGCCGTCCGACGGTGTTGCCTTATGAGCCTGAGCACTGTCTCCACAGATCTCGTGCGGCTCGGCACGCGGCGCAGCGCGCTAGCGATGGCACAGGCGAATTCGGTGGCCGAGTCGTTGCGGGCAATCGGCGTGCAGGTCGAAATTGTCGGAGTAACCACCGACGGCGACCGTAGTGCGCGCGCGAGTTCACCACTGTCAGAAGCCGGCGGGGTCGGCGTTTTCGTTACAGAGTTGCGAACTCGGTTGCTTGCCCGCGACGTCGACGTCGTCGTCCATTCTTTGAAGGATCTGCCGACCGGTGCGTCCGACGGTCTCACAGTCGGAGCGATTCCGGTTCGCGAGAACCCGTCCGACGCTTTGGTGGCTCGCGACGGTTTGACGCTCGCACAGCTACCCCAGGGCTCGACGGTCGGCACCGGGTCACCGCGGCGGGCAGCCCAACTGCGGTCGGTGCGGCCCGATCTCGACGTGCGGCCCTTGCGTGGCAACGTCGATACCCGCATTGGCAAAGTGGCGGCCGGAGACTTAGACGCGATCGTCGTCGCAGCGGCGGGTCTTGCCCGGCTCGACCGGCTGGGCGAGGCGACCGAGATCTTCACCCCCGACGTGATGCTGCCCGCGCCCGGCCAGGGCGCGTTGGCCATCGAATGCCGCGTCGAAGATGTCGTGATTGATGGCAGATTGCACGCATTCATCTCACAGCTCGACGATTTCCCGACTCGCGCTGCGGTGGTCGCCGAGCGTACGGTGCTCGCCGGGCTCGAAGCCGGCTGCACCGCTCCGGTCGGCGCGCTTGCTTCGCTCAGCGGTCCGCAAGGGTCGCAGGATTTGCATCTGGTCGCGGTAGTCGTCAGCGTCGACGGCATGACTGCGATTCGAGGGTCGGCTACCGGGGCAGCAGCCGACGCCGAAGTGGTCGGGCGCCGGCTGGTTGCCGACCTGCTCGAGGCGGGCGCCGCCGACGTCGTCGGCGCACGACCATGAGTTCTACTGCAGGTTCTTCACGTATTCGCTACAGGCTCTGTAGTCGGCACAGAATAGGACGGCGATGAGGTCAATGCCCAAGCAAGCGGGCACCGTGGCGTTCGTTGGGGCAGGTCCGGGCGACCCCGGTCTGCTCACCCTGCGCGCTGTCGAGCTACTCGGCCGCGCCGAGGTGGTGGTCGCAGATGCACCGCTCCCGTACGAAATAACTCGGCATTGCGCCGACGACGTAACGATCGTCGACCTGTCGGCCGTCGAATCTGACCGCCCGCTCACCACCGCAGAGCGAGCCAAGGCCGTTGTCGATGCTGCGAAGTCGGGCAAGTCGGTTGCCCGGTTGATCGCCGGCGACCCGCTGTTCGACGGCCAGGGAAGCGAAGAAGCCGCGGCGTGCGCCAAGGCCAAGATTGTCTTTGAAATCGTGCCCGGTGTGCCGGTCGCGGCCGCTGTCACAAGCTACGCCGGGATCGCTGTCACCGATGCGAAGCATCGCGAGGTACGAGTCGTCGACGCCGGTCCGTCGTCCAACCCTGACTGGCGGTCGATCGCGAGCGGTTCGCAAACGCTGGTACTTACCGGCGTCGAGTCATTCGGTGTCGTCGCCGACGCGCTCGTCGAGCACGGGCGTCCTGCCGACGCTGCCGTCACCGCCACTCGCGCCGGCACCACGACCGAACAGCACACGGTGGTCTCGACGCTGGCCGCATTGGCTGCAGATGCCAAGGCCGCCGGCCTGGTCGGGCCTGCCGTGCTCGTCGTCGGCGATGTCGTCAAGAGCCGCGCCACCCTCTCGTGGTTCGAAACTAAGGCGCTGTTCGGCTGGCGAGTATTGGTTCCGCGCACCAAGGAGCAAGCCGGTGTGCTGTCGGAGAAACTGCGTGCCTATGGCGCCGTTCCGTCAGAGGTTCCGACCATCGCGGTCGAGCCGCCGCGCACTCCGCAGCAGATGGAGCGTGCCGTTCGCGGGCTGGTCACCGGTCGCTACGAATGGATCGCGTTCACATCGGTGAACGCGGTGCGCGCCGTCCGCGAGAAGTTCGAAGAATACGGCCTCGACGCGCGCGCGTTTTCGGGCATCAAAGTTGCGGCCGTCGGCGAGCAGACCGCCGCATCGCTGGTCGCGTTCGGCGTGAAGCCCGATTTGGTTCCGTCGGGTGAGCAATCGGCCGCGGGTTTGCTCGAAGATTTCCCGCCGTACGACGACGTTCTCGACCCGATCAACCGGGTGTTTTTGCCGCGCGCCGACATCGCGACCGAAACGCTGGTCGCTGGCTTGGTCGAACTCGGTTGGGAGGTCGACGATGTCACGGCGTATCGCACGGTGCGTGCGGCACCGCCGCCGGCCGCTACTCGTGAGGCAATCAAGACGGGTGGCTTCGATGCCGTCGTGTTCACATCGAGTTCGACCGTGCGCAATCTCGTCGGCATTGCGGGGAAGCCGCATGCCACCACGGTGATCGCATGTATCGGCCCGCAGACTGCGAAAACCGCGGAAGAGCACGGGCTTCGCGTCGACGTGCTCGCCGAAGAGCCGTCGGTAGGTGCGCTGGCCGACGCACTCGCTGCTTTCGGTCTCGCGCAGCGGCTTGCGGCAGAGGCGAATGGTGAATGGACCGGCAAGCCGGGCCGGCCGAAGGCGAATGCGCGGCGCAAGGCGAAGTAATGACAGTAGACGAATAGCCACGCGGTAGGGAGAACGATGGCAGTCGGGCCGATCCGTCCACGCCGGTTGCGGCGCACGCCTGCGATGCGTCGGCTGGTGGCGCAGACCCGGCTTTCGGCGTCCGACCTGGTCTTGCCATTGTTCGTTAAAGAAGGCATTTCCGCGCCGGCGCCGATCGAATCGATGCCGGGTGTCCTGCAGCACACCCGCGACTCACTGCGCAAAGCAGCGGTCGAAGCGGTTGCCGAGGGGGTCGGCGGTCTCATCGTTTTCGGTGTGCCTGCCGCAAAAGATGCGCGTGGTTCGGCCGCCGACGACCCGGCGGGCATCGTGCAAGTGGCGATGGCCGACCTGGTGTCCGAGGTCGGTGACGCGACCGTGCTGATGAGCGATCTGTGCCTCGACGAATACACCGACCATGGCCATTGCGGGGTGTTGACGCCGTCGGGCGTCGTCGACAACGACGCGACGCTGGAGCGGTACGCATCGATCTCGATTGCCCAGGCGCGAGCGGGTTCGCACGTGGTCGCGCCGAGCGGAATGATGGACGGTCAGGTCGCAGCCATTCGCGAATCCCTTGATTCTGAAGGGTTCTCCGAGGTCGCGGTGCTGGCGTATTCGGCGAAGTATGCATCGGCGTTCTACGGTCCGTTCCGCGACGCTGCCGAGTGCGCGCCGAGGTTCGGCGACCGACGTGCTTATCAGCAGGATTTCGCCAACGCCGACGAGGCGTTGCGCGAAGTCGCGCTAGATCTCGCCGAAGGTGCCGACATGGTGATGGTCAAGCCGGCGATGGCCTACCTCGACATCGTCAGGCAGGTGCGCGATTTCGTCGACGTGCCGGTCGCGGCCTACCAAGTAAGCGGCGAATACGCAATGGTCGAGGCCGCGGCGGCCAACGGGTGGATCGACCGCGATGCGGTGATTTTCGAGACTCTGACGTCGATCCGCCGAGCCGGCGCCGACATCGTGCTCACCTACTGGGCGGCCGAAGTCGCTCGCATGCTGCGCGCATGAGAGTTCCCGAAGCGGTGCTGCTCGACGCGGGCGGCGTGCTCGTGCTGCCCAATCCGTGGGCAATCGCGACCGTGCTACGCGCGGCCGGCGGCGTCATCGAGCCAGCCGACGTACCGCGTTTGCACTACGCGGCCACGGCCGCGATGGATGCCAGGCGCGATCGCGACTGGAGTCATTACAACCGGGTATTCGTCAAGCACGCAGGCATTGAAGGGGCACGCGTCGACGTGGTGGCCGAGATCCTCGAAGGTCTCTACGTCGCGCCGGCAATCAGTTTGTGGAACGTCGTCCCCGACGGCGTTGTCGAACAATTGCGCGAACTTGCGGCCACCGGCGTCGCCATCGCCGTCGTGTCGAATGCCGACGGCACGATCGAAACTCTCCTGCGGCGTTGCGAGATCCCGTTCGAGGTCGTGATCGACTCCACCGTCGTCGGTTATGCAAAACCGCAGCCGGAGATTTTCGGCCTCGCGTTGGAGAAGTTGAACGTCGCGCCCGCGAATGCCGTGCATGTCGGCGATACGGCGTGGGCCGATGTCGACGGCGCCCACGCGGCGGGTGTGCGCCCGCTGCACCTCGACCCATATGGCGATTGCCCGGATCCGCCCGATCATCACGAGCACGTGCGGTCACTGGCCGACGTCGTGGCGATCGCGGCTGGTACCGCTTAACCGCGCGCTCGGCGCGGGCCTGGGAGGATGCTCGTCGTGACCGGATTGCACGCACACTCGAAGCCGCCCGTGGCCGCTCTCGCCTCCGAGGCACTGTTTTCCCGCGCCCAAGCCGTCACTCCGGGCGGGGTCAACTCGCCGGTGCGCGCATTCCGCGGCGTCGGCGGCACACCGCGGTTCATGGTGCGGGGGCGGGGGCCCTACCTGATCGACGCCGACGGTGACGAATACGTCGACCTCGTCTGCTCGTGGGGACCGCTGATCCTGGGGCACGCGCACCCTGACGTCATCGACGCAGTCACCAGCGCTGCCATCAAGGGAACCAGTTTCGGCACCCCGACGCCCGGTGAGGTCGAACTGGCCGAAGAGATCGTGAGCCGGGTGGCACCGGTCGAGCAGGTGCGCCTGGTCAGTTCGGGCACCGAGGCGACGATGAGTGCGGTCCGGCTAGCTCGCGGATTCACCGGTCGCACGAAGGTCGTGAAGTTCGCCGGTTGTTATCACGGGCACGTCGACTCGTTACTGGCCAGCGCAGGCAGTGGGGTTGCCACGTTGGCGTTGCCCGATACGCCGGGCGTCACCGGCGCCCAAGCCGCCGACACGATCGTGCTGCCCTACAACGACCTGGCCGCCGTCGAAGAGGCATTCACCCGCTACGGCGACGACATCGCGTGCGTCATTACCGAAGCGGCCGCGGCCAACATGGGCGTGGTCCCGCCGGCCGCCGGGTTCAACGCGGGCCTGCTTCACCTCGCGCACCAGAGCCACGCCTTGCTGATCGTCGACGAAGTGATGACCGGATTTCGGGTATCCGCCGCGGGTTGGTACGGGCTCGAGGGCGTCGGCGCCGACTTGATGACGTTCGGCAAGGTCATGGGCGGCGGCCTGCCGGCGGCGGCGTTCGGCGGGCGAACCGAGATCATGCAAAAGCTCGCGCCGGTCGGACCCGTCTACCAGGCCGGAACGTTGTCGGGCAACCCGTTGGCGACAGCCGCCGGGCTGGCCACGTTGCGCGCCTGCACGCCCGACGTCTATCACCACATCGACGAAACCTCAGCAGCAGTAGCAGGCATGGTGTCTGACGCGTTGTCGAAAGAAGGCGTAGCGCACCGTCTGCAAACTGCTGGCAGCCTGTTCTCGTTCTTCTTCACCGACAACGACGTGCGTGACTACGACGACGCTCGCGCTCAGGAGTCGTGGCGTTACCCGCCTTTTTTCCATGCCCTGCTCGACAACGGCGTGTATGCCCCGCCGTCCGTTTACGAGGCGTGGTTCGTCTCCGCGGCGCACGGCGACGCCACCCTCGACCGGATCGCGAGTGCGCTTCCACATGCCGCCAAGGCAGCCGCCCAAGCAGCAGAACCCAAGTCGGAGGTCGCCCCGTGAACCCGGACTCGCAGCCGAACAAGGCGTCACAGCGCACCGTCGTCCATCTGCTTCGTCACGGCGAGGTCGAGAACCCCACCGGCGTCTTGTACGGGCGGCTTGCGGGCTTTCATCTTTCAGAAGCCGGTGTCTTGATGGCGAAGCGGGCGGCCGAAGCCCTGGCCGGGCTCGACATCGTGGCGATCGTTTCATCGCCCCTCGAACGTGCCGTCGAAACAGCGACGCCGGCGAGCGAGCAGTTCCAGCTGCCGATCCGTACCGACGAGCGACTGTTGGAGGCGACCAATCATTTCGAGGGCCGCACTTTCGGTGTCGGCGACGGCGCGTTGAAGCATCCGTCGAACTGGCGGCATGTGATCAATCCGTTTCGGCCGTCATGGGGCGAGCCCTACCAGCACATCGCCAAGCGTATGCTCGCGGCGATTGCGAGCGCCCGCGATGAAGCCCGCGGCCACGAAGCCCTGTGCGTCAGCCACCAGTTGCCGATCTGGATTGCCCGGCAAAAGATCGAACGCAACCGGTTATGGCATGACCCGAGACGTCGCCAATGCGCACTCGGTAGCGTCACGAGCTTGATCTTCGACGGCGACGACGTCGTCGACGTCCGGTATTCCGAGCCGTCAGGGGCGGCAGGGGCTGGCGAGGTCGGCGGCGCCTGAGGGCCCGCATCGGCGTCCACAGCTCCCGGCGGGCAGAATGGGCCGGGCAGTCAGACGAAAAGGAAGTTGCTCGTGCCGCTCGCGCGTTCGGTCCGCATGATCGCGGCTGTCGGCGTCCTCGCGATGGCGCTCACGACAACCGGGTGCGCAGCTTCGGCAGGCAGTGCGACGAGCAACCAGAACACCAACTACGTAGTCACCGGTGGCGGCGTGATCACCACCTACGCGATCGGTCACCGCAAGCTCGCACCACAGATCTCCGGCAAGGATCTCGACGGCAAGCCGCTCAGCACCGCACAGTTCAAAGGCAAAGTGATCGTCTTGAATTTCTGGGCGTCATGGTGCCCGCCCTGCCGTGCGGAAGCTGCCGCGCTCGAAGCGGTATCGAGTGACACCACATCGCTCGGGGTGCAGTTCGTCGGTGTCGATATTCGCGAGAACGGGTCGTCGGACGGCACTAACTTCGTGGCAACGCACGACATCAACTACCCGAGTTTCGCCGACCCGTCAGCACGAATTGCGCTGGAGTTCCGCGGCACCGGCATCCCGCCCGAGACACCCCCGAGCACATTGGTGATCGACCGCACCGGCCACATCGCCGCTCGCGGTTTGGGCGAGATGCGCGTCGATCAGTTGAAGTCGTTGGTTCAAGACGTGGCCAAGGAACCGTCGTGATCGCGACCGCATCGGTGGCGACCTCGTTCGAGAACACCGTGCTTTCGGGCCAGCTGCTGCTCGCGATCCCGGTTGCGGCGATCGCCGGCGTCGTGTCGTTCCTTTCGCCCTGCGTGGTGCCCCTGGTTCCGGGCTACCTTGCTTACGTCACCGGGCTCTCAGGTGCCGACCTCGACGGTTCAAGCCGACGGCACCGCGGTCAGGTGCTACTCGGCAGTTTCCTTTTCGTACTGGGATTTTCGGCAGTGTTCGTCTCCTACGGCGCGCTGCTCGGCGGAATCGGCGAGAACCTGAAGGCCCATGTTGATGTACTCGATCAGGTGCTCGGTGTGTTTGTCATCTTGTTCGGCCTGGCTTTCATGGGACTGATTCCCGGAATGCAAAGGGAATTCCGGTTCCACCGGCTGCCTGCCGCTGGTATCGCCGGTGCGCCGGTGCTGGGTGTGCTGTTCGGTGTCGGCTGGACTCCATGCATCGGTCCGACGCTCGGTGCGGTGCAATCACTGGCGCTAGCAGGATCAAGTGCGACTCGCGGCGCGCTGCTCACGCTGGCTTATTGTCTCGGTCTCGGTATCCCTTTCATCGTCGTCGCGCTGTTGTTCCGGCACGCGATCGGCGCACTGGCGATCGTCAAGCGCCATTACGCGCTGATCACCCGACTCGGTGGCGCGCTGCTCGTCGTCGTCGGGATCCTGCTCGTGACGGGATTGTGGACCGACTTCGTCGGCCACCTGCAACACAGCATCGACAGTTACTCGACGGCGGTCTGATGAGCGAGACACCAATCGACGTCGAAGAAACGCCGTTTGCCGCCGACGTGACGAAGCTCGACACCGTGCCCGACGCACCCGACGAGTTCGGCACCCGCCAACGCGCGCAACGTAGTCCGGGCGATTCGATCGTCGCGCTCTTGCGGTGGGCGTGGTACTCGCTCACCTCGATGCGAACGGCTCTGATCCTGCTTTTCTTGCTGGCGCTGGCGTCGGTGCCCGGATCGATCTTGCCGCAACGAGGTAGTACCGATTCGTTCAAGGTCGTGCAGTTCTACGCCAAACATCGAACGATCTCGCCGTGGCTCGACCACCTCGGATTCTTCGGTGTTTTCGGCTCGGCTTGGTTCTCGGCCATCTACCTGCTGTTGTTCATCTCGCTCGCCGGTTGCGTGCTGCCGCGAAGCAGGCGACACCTCAAGGCGATGCGCAGTAGGCCACCCGCGGCGCCGCGCAATGTCTCGCGGCTTCCACTTTCGGCGTCGTGGCGGACTGGTGAAGACGTCGACACTGCACTCGCGAACGCGCACAGTTTCTTGCGAGCAAAGCGTTTTCGAGCCGACCGCACGGCCTCGACGGTCGATGCCGAGAAGGGGTACCTCCGCGAGACCGGCAACGTGCTGTTCCATCTTTCGTTACTTGTCGTGCTCGCGGGCATCGCCATCACGTCATTTTTCAGCTACAGCGGCACCGCCCTGGTGAAAGTGCACGACGGATTCACCGACACGGCGATCGATTACGACTCGCTCACGCACGGGCCGCTGGTAAATGTCGCCAAGCTGCCGCCATTTTCGTTCAACCTAGACTCTTTCGAAGCTACCTATCAGCGCGGCGGATCAGGTAACGGCGACGCGAACAGTTTCGACGCCCACGTCAGTTGGCAGCCGAACCTGCGCGCACCGATGCGCACTCGCGACATCAGCGTCAACCACCCGTTGTCGACTCAAGGCACCAACGTCTATTTGACCGGCCACGGGTACTCGCCGCATTTCGTCATCCGAGACGGTGCCGGGCGAACGTTCGACGAAGTGACGCCGTTCTTGCCGCAACAGGGGACTTTTCAATACCAGGGCGTTGTCAAGCTGCCCGACGCCAAACCCAGCCAGCTGGGCATCAGCGGCTTCTTCTTGCCGACGGCGGGCGCCGACCCGACCACCGGGATGCCGATCTCGATTTTCCCGGCAGCCGACAATCCGGCTGTCGTGATCAGCGTGTACTCCGGCGACCTCGGACTCGACAACGGCGTGCCGCAGTCGGTCTACACACTCGACACCTCGAAGCTGAAGCAGCAGGCGCTGACCGAGATGCATCCGGGCGACACGATCACGCTGCCGAACGGTCTTGGCACCGTCACGTTCGTCGGCTACGACCAGTGGGCGGCGTTCCAGATCAACCACGACCCGGGCAAGCAAGTCGTGCTCGGCGCGGTCAGCGCGATGGTTCTCGGCTTGCTGTTCTCGCTCGGCATCAGACGGCGCCGGATGTGGGTGCGCGCCACCCCTGATGGCGCCGGGCGTACCTTGGTCGAGGTCGGCGGTCTCACCCGCACCGACGTCAGTGGCAACTTCGACGACGAGTTCGCCCGGGTCGTCAGTTCGCTGCAGGCGTCGATCACGCCGCTGGGACCGCAGGAAACGCAGGGCAGCGCCGATCCGCTGCCTGTATCGCGTCACGAGGAGGATTGAGCCGTGCCGGTAGACGTCGGTCTCGCGAAGCTATCGAACGATCTGATCGCGGGCGGAATCGTCGCGTACGCAGTGGGTTTTCTCGGGTTCGCCGTCGATGCTGCATTCGGCAACCACGCGGCGACAGACCGCGTCGGATACCGGACGTCGAAACGCGCCGCGACGGCCGCGGTGGCGGCACGAGTGCCCGCGATGGCAGGTGCAGGCGCTGAGGCCGATTTCGGTACGCCAGGTATCACGAGCGATCTGCGCCTCGAAGAATCGCACGGTTCAGCAAGCACCGCCGATTCAGCCGGGGTGGCCGGCGGGGCGGGCTCTTCGTCGTCCGATCTAGCTGGTTCGCGAAGCGACTGGTTGATGCGACGCGTCGGAGTGGGGGCGGTCGTCGCCACGATCGTCGGATGGCTGCTCGAAGGTGGCTCGATCGTTAGCCGCGGCCTCGCCGTGCACCGGCTGCCGTGGGGCAACATGTACGAGTTCACGCTTGCGCTCACATTCGCATCGGTGACGGCGTTCCTGCTGATCCTGTCCCGGCAACCGGTGCGCTACCTGGGTGTCTTCTTAATGGCCCCGGTGGTGCTCGCGCTCGGCCTGGCCGTGCTGGTGCTCTACGTGCCGCCGGCGCCGTTGATGCCCGCGTTGCATTCCTACTGGCTAGCGATTCACGTCACGGCGGCGATCATCGCCTCTGGCGTCTTCATGGTCGGTACCGCCGCCACGATGATGTTTCTGGTCGCTGACCGCTATGCCGTCGCGACCACCGCCGGTAAGCCGGTGCGGTTCGCCGCGCTCGCGCGCATGATGCCCGACCCCGAAACGCTCGACCGGACGGCGTATCGCACCTTCGCGTTCGCCTTCCCGATCTGGACCTTCGCCGTCATCGCGGGCGCGATCTGGGCCGAATACGCGTGGGGCCATTACTGGCAGTGGGACCCGAAAGAGACCTGGGCCTTCATCACCTGGATCGTTTACGCCGGTTACCTGCACGCCCGGGCGACTGCTGGCTGGCGCGGCCGCAACGCCGCCTACGTGGCGATGCTCGGGTTCGCCACGATCATCTTCAACTTTTTCATCGTGAACATCTTCATCAGCGGCATGCACTCCTACGCCGGCGTCTGACCGGCCTGCCCTCAAACGCTGCCCGGACTCGCGTATCCGGCGCCGGCTCGTAATACGACTTTTACCTGACGGCCCGATCACGAAATGAGCGCGTAACAGGGCTGCGCCAAGCTTCCGCCCATGCCACCTCTACCGGCGCTGCCGGCCATGCCACCTGCGTTCAGCGCTGGTGATACCGCCTGGGTCATGGTCAGTGCCGCTCTGGTGATGCTGATGATCCCCGGCCTGGCGCTGTTCTACGGCGGCATGGTCAGGGCGAAGAGTGCGCTAAATATGCTGATGATGAGTATCAGCTGCCTAGCCGTCGTGACGGTCGTGTGGCTGCTCTACGGCTACTCGCTCGCCTTCGGGCCCGACGCGTTCGGCGGCATGATCGGCACGCTGAAGTTCGCCGGCATGGACGGTATCGGCGTGCAGACCCTCACCGGCTCGGTTCCGACTCTCGTCTTCGCGAGCTTCCAGCTGATGTTCGCCGCGATCACCACCGCACTGCTCAGCGGCTCGATCGCTGACCGGGCGAAGTTCGGGTCGTGGCTGGTGTTCGTCGCGGCCTGGGCCACCGCCGTCTACTTTCCGATCGCGCACTGGGTGTTCGACGGTCAGGGCTGGATCGCCGGCCACCTGCACACGCTCGACCTTGCCGGCGGCACCGTCGTCGAGATCAACTCCGGCGCGTCAGGGCTCGCCCTTGCGCTCGTGCTCGGCAAGCGGATCGGATTCAAGCGCGATCCGATGCGGCCGCATAGCCTTCCGCTCGTGGTGCTCGGCGGCGGCCTGCTGTGGTTCGGCTGGTTCGGCTTCAATGCGGGGTCGGCGCTGGCCAGCGGCGGCCTCGCGGGTATGGCCTTCTTCAACACACAAGTGGCGGGCGCGGCCGGGGTGCTCGGCTGGCTCGCCGTCGAGAAGCGCCGCGACGGCCACGCCACCACGCTTGGCGCGGTCTCGGGCGCCGTCGCCGGGCTGGTCGGAATCACCCCGGCGTGCGGCTCTGTCAACCCGATGGGCGCGCTGGTCGTTGGCGCGCTCGCCGGAGTCGCCTGCAGTTACGCCGTGGGCCTCAAATTCCGCTTCGGGTACGACGATTCCCTCGACGTTGCAGGCGTGCACGGGGTCGGTGGCATCGTCGGCACCCTGCTCATCGGCGTCCTCGCTTCTGCTGCCGTCACTGGGCACGCGCGCGGCCTTGCCTACGGCGGTGGGCTCGACCAACTCGGCCGTCAGGCGCTCGCCGTGGTCGTCGTCGGCGCCTACGCGTTCGCGCTCACCTGGCTGATCGCCAAGGGCATCGACCGCTGGATCGGGTTCCGGGTCAGCCGCGACGACGAACTAGCCGGACTCGACCTGCTCGTGCACGGCGAGTCTGCCTATGACATCGGCGCTCACACCGCCGGGATCGGACACCGCATCACCGGTCACCATCACGATCATCACGACGACCAGCACGACACGCAGGTGGTCGCCTCCAGCGAGGGCGAGTCGATCTCTGCGAACATTCGCCCGTGAGACTGATCACCGCCGTCATCAAGCCTTTCAAGCTGGACGACGTCAAAGCTGCCCTCGAAACGCTTGGCGTGCACGGACTCACGGTCAGTGAGGCGAGCGGTTACGGGCGCCAGGGCGGCCACACCGAGGTGTACCGGGGTGCTGAGTATCAGGTCGACCTGGTGCCGAAGCTGCGCGTCGAGGTGGTGTGTGACGACGACGACGTTGACGACCTGATCGACGCGATCGTGGCTGCGTCGCGCACCGGCAAGATCGGCGACGGCAAGGTGTGGAGCGTGCCGGTCGAGACGCTGGTGCGGGTGCGCACCGGCGAACGCGGCACAGCCGCGATCTGAGCAGGGTCCGGTCACCCGCGGCGTGGCTGGCCGACAGTGACGGACTTAGAACACCGCAACCGGCTGCCGGTCGCGAAGCGCGGGCTGATCACCGGCGCGAACGCCCGACCCGCGATACTGACGTCATGAGTTTCGCCGACCTGCCCGACTTCCTCACGTCGCTTGAGAAGGCCGGCGAGCTGGTGCGCGTGAAGGCGCAGGTCGACCCGCACCTGGAGATCACTGAGATCGTCGATCGCGTGGTCCGCGCCGGCGGCCCGGCGCTGCTGTTCGAGAACGTGCGCGGTTCGAAGATCCCGCTGGCGATGAACGTGTTCGGCACCAACGCCCGGATGGCCAAAGCACTCGGCGTGTCACATTTCGACGAGATCGGCGCCCGCATCGCCGACCTGCTGAAGCCCGAGTTGCCGCACGGATTTGCCGGGTTCAAGGACGCACTCGCCAAGCTGGCTCAGCTTCGCGGCGTCCCGCCCAAAAGTGTGCGAAAGGGCTCGTGCCAGGACGTCGTCTTGCGTGGGGACAAGGTCGACCTGACCATGTTGCCCGCGCTGCACACCTGGCCGGACGACGGCGGTGCGTACTTCAACCTAGGGCTCACCCACACCAAGCATCCCGAGACTGGGCAACGAAATCTCGGCCTTTACCGGCTGCAGCGCCACGACAAGAACACGATCGCCATGCATTGGCAGATCCACAAGGATTCAAACGCCCACCACGCCGTGGCCGAGCGGCGCGGCGAGCGATTGCCGGTGGCGATCGCGTTCGGCTGCGATCCCGTGATCACGTATGCGGCTTCTGCGCCGTTGCCGGCCGACATCGATGAGTACCTGTTCGCCGGGTTCCTTCGACAGGAACGGGTCGAGATGGTCGACTGCATCAGCGTGCCGCTGCAGGTACCCGCCGGCGCGCAGGTGGTGCTCGAAGGCTGGCTCGAGCCGGGGGAGCGTCGCCTCGAAGGACCTTTCGGCGACCACACCGGCTTCTATACGCCCGTGGAGCCGTTCCCGGCGCTGCACGTCGAAACGATGACGATGGTGAAGAAGCCCGTATTCCAGTCGATCGTGGTCGGCCGGCCACCGGCCGAAGACGGCCCGATGGGCAAGGCCACCGAGCGGATCTTCTTACCGCTGGTGAAGTTGATGATCCCCGACATCGTCGACATGGACATGCCGGTCGAGGGCGTCTTCCACAACTGCGTGATCGTCAGCATCGACAAGCGATTCCCCAAACACGCGCACAAGGTCATGCACGCGATCTGGGGCGCAGGCATGCTCTCGCTGGCCAAGTTGATCGTCGTGGTCGACGCAGACTGCGACGTTCACGACTATTCGCAGGTAGCCTGGCGAGCGCTCGGCAACGTCGACTACACGCACGACCTCGTGCGGGCCGAAGGCCCGGTCGACCACCTCGATCATGCGAGCTACCAGCAGTTTTGGGGTGGCAAGGTCGGTGTCGACGCGACAGCAAAGTTGGCTGCCGAGGGATATTCACGAGGCTGGCCGGAGATGATTAGCCAAGACCCGGCGGTCGTCGAGCAAGTCACCGCACGCTGGAAGGAATTTGGCATCTCATGAGCACTCTGCTGCCCGGCGCCCTCCGCCGCTGCGCGCCTCGCTTCGCTTCGATGCTCGCTGCGCAGGGCGCCTCATGAGCACTGTGCTGCCCGGCGCCCTCCGCCGCTGCGCGCCTCGCT
>Ga0068855_100004546_pt1 | contig 16941 bp, 14 predicted proteins | sample KBSCornC52_FD_66592 | JGI IMG/M metagenome (GOLD analysis project Ga0068855, IMG submission 66592) | Corn rhizosphere microbial communities from Kellogg Biological Station, Michigan, USA - KBS Corn C5-2 | ecosystem: Host-associated > Plants > Roots > Rhizosphere > Soil ...
CCTCACCCATAAAGGAATTCATGCTGCACATTAATTCCCTTCCCGTCCAAACCAATGAGATCATTTGCGATGAGCAGCCAGGCGCCTTTGCGCGCGGACGTCCGATGGGCCAGTGGCTTTGCCAGCTCAACAAATTGCAGCCTCCCCACGTCCAGCAGATCCTTGCGCATCAGCGGCAGCATGGCGGCAGGTTCGGGGAAGTGGCTATCGCGTTGGGCCTGGCCACCGAGGATGAGATCCTCGAGGTGCTGGCAAAGCAGTTCGAATATCCGTACGTGCGCTTCGGCGACAGCGCAATCAATGCCGAACTGGTTTGCGCCTGCGATCCTTTTGGTGAGGACGCGCAGTCGTTTCGCGAACTTCGAAGTGAGCTTCTGAGCGGGGTGCTGGACAGGGCGACGCCGCGCGCACTCGCCGTCTTGAGTCCACGAACAGGCGACGGGCGCAGCTATGTGGCGGCCAACCTGGCCGTCGCGTTCGCGCAGTTAGGCGGCCGTACCTTGCTGGTCGATGCCGACCTGAGAAGGCCTCGGCTGCAACGGTTGTTCGGAATCGACGACTCGGTCGGCCTGAGCAAATTGCTATGCGGCGGCGTCCGCGAAGTTGTCCAGCAGGCTCCCGTCCCCAGCCTGTTCCTGCTCGGCGCCGGACCGCCGCCCCCCAATCCCATCGAGCTCCTGCAGCGGCCCATGTTCTCCAAACTGTTTCGGGATTGGCTGACCAGGTTCGATTTCGTCGTCGTCGACACTCCGGCGGCCAGCTATGGGCCCGACGCGCGCGTGATCGCTGCCGCGGCCGGCGCGGCGCTGGCAGTAGCCCGGCCACACGTCGCGCGGATCGCCGAATTGCAGCGCCTTCTGTCGGGCATCGAGAGGGGCCCCGCGGCGCTGGCAGGTGTCGTGATGAACGAACACTGATGAACGGGCGCAAGTTCGTCGCCGGCAACTCCTTCCTGTGGAATCGACATGGCGACGGAAAACCTGGGTGGTCCGATCATTCACGGCCACCCGCCCGTGCCGTCGGCCTGGCCATGAACCCGCACGCAATCACACGACCGGAGCACGATATCGCGAGCACGGTCATGCAGATGGCAGAGCTTTCGCTCGCGCAGGTGGCCATCTTCGCCTTTCCTTTCATATTTGCCGTGGTGTGCGCCCGCAGTCTCGGGCCGGCCAATTACGGCGTCGTTTCCTTCTACACGGCGCTCACGGCATTCCTGGGCATGTTCATCGAATTCGGGTTCGACTCGATCGGCGTGCGCGAAGTCCATGCGATGGACCGGCGGCAGGCGCCGGACCAGGTGATGTGGAACGTCACCGTGGCCAAACTGATGGTCTGCGTGGCGACGTGCAGCGTTGCCGTGCCCTTGCTCCTGGTCACCCGAAGCTCCGCGGAGGCGTCGATGTCTTACGCGATGCTGGTCTACCTGATCGCATTTGCACTCGACACGAGCTGGTACCTGCGTTCGCTGGAGCTGATGAGGTCACTCATGTTCGTCGCTGCGGTATCGCGCCTGGCCGGGATTGTCCTGCTGATCTCGGTAGTCTCCGGGCACAACGACATGGCCGCCGCGATGTGGACATATACCTTCGTGGCTTGGGCCAATGCCGTCATGGGCTGGCTGATCATGTGCAAGTTGCGCATCGTGGGAAAGCCGCGCTTTGAAGTGGCCCACCTGCGCTCGCTGCTTGGAAGCGGGGCATCGATCGTCGTCGGCAATTTGTGCGGCGCTTCGCTGACAAGTGGCGGGATTGCGCTACTCGGTGTGTTCGCCCACCCGGTATTGACTGGCGCCGCCAACATGGCCCTGCGCATCAGGACGGCCGGACAAGCCACGCTGCTGCCGCTGGTTCAGCTGGGCTTCGTTCGGCTGAGCGTTCGGGCAGGCTCCGACCCCGCGGGCGCCGTGGCGGTCGGTCGCCGGTTCTTCTACCTGCAAATGGCCTGCAGCCTGGCAGTCGCATTGCTGATCATCCTCAATGCTGACCGGATCGTCGCGTTCGCCTATGGGCTGCCGGTCGCACCGGAACCGGCCGGCGTGCTGGTGCGTCTTTTCGCGATTGGCATTCCGGCCAGCGTGGCAGGGAGTTTGTTCGGATTGCAGTGCCTGACCCTGTTCAAGCAGGAACGTGCCTACGTGTTGGTGTTGTTGGCGGCAGCGGCCATCTTCTTCGGTCTACTGTTGCTCACCAATGCCGGCACGTCCGCGAACTACGCCTGGGCTCTGCTGGCTGCTGAATCGTGGGTCTTCCTGGCCGCAGGACTGCACCTTCGCGGCGTCCTTCTCGACGGCCTCCCTCGAATTTGAAACGGCTGCGGCGGCTGGCCCTACAGGTTCCTAGGGACACCTTCCATTGCCCGGCAAACTTGCGCCATCGCGCCTCTTCTGGAAGACCAGCAACTCGGTTTGGCTGTCCGTCAAATAGGCGAGATGGCTTCCCGTGAACGCCATGCCGCGTCGCCCGAGGTAGCCGATCAACCATTCGCGCGGAACCGGCCGGTAGATCGTCTCCTGCGCAATCCACGCTTGGACGACCTCGTCGGTGAGGCACCGTTCAGTGACCACGTCGAAAGCGATGATCCCGCCCGGTCGTGCGACGCGGACCATCTCGTCGACGTAACCCATCACCGCGTTGAACGGAATGTAGACGAACACCTTGTTGGCGTGGACGAGATCGACGGACCCGGAGGCCGTGGCGCTCAGCGTGTGGCCATCGCACGGCTGAATGACGGCGTTGGGCAGCGTCCGTAGGTAAGGCAGCCAGTCGTCGGCCGTTTCGTAGATCTCGTAGGCCTCAGGCTTCAAGGCGGCGATCACCTTCTCGGCGTACCTGCCGGTGCCCGGACCGATTTCGCAGATGCGCCTTGCGAAGGACAGCCCGCTGATGCGAATCATGGCATCCACGCTTCGCGCCGTGGTGCCAGGTTGCGAAAACGTTTGGTCGACATAGTCGCCAACGCTCAGGCCCGCGGCCCGGGCGCGGGCGATCGTCTTGCGCGCCCGGAGGAAGCTCTGGACGGCGGGATCCGTCGTGCGGCCCGGGACGATCTGGATATTGAGCGGGCGCATCGCGGTGTTTACGAGCCGCGCTGCGTGACTCGCCCCTGCCCGTACTTGTCTCTTCAAGCTGGTCGCCACGGTTCGGCGACTCGGAATCGGTTTTGACCACATGATATTTGTCCTGCCGGTGTTCTCCAGGTGAATGAAAGTGCATTCAGTGCCGTCCATAGGTATCGGCCAGGCGAACGATGTCGTCCTCGCCAAGATACGCCCCGCACTGCACCTCGATCAGCACCAACTCCTCGCTTCCCACGTTGGTGACCCGGTGCTGCTGCTCGCGCGGGATGTAGTGGTATTGGCCCGGTTCGCTGCGTGTCAGCTGGTCGCCCACCTGCACCATTGCGGCGCCCTGGACGACCACCCAGTGTTCGGCCCGCTGCCGGTGATACTGCAGCGAAAGCGACTCGCCCGGCTTGACGGTGATGCGCTTGACCTTGTAGCCGGACTCTTCCTTGAGGGTCGCGTAGGTGCCCCAAGGCCGATTGATGGCTGCGGGCTGGTGCGTGCACTCGTGGCCGCGGGCCGCGAGAACTTCCACGACCGACTTGATCGTCTGCGCTGCCGACTTGTGCGCCACCAGCAGGGCATCGGGCGTGTCCACCACCACCAGGTCCCGCACGCCGACCGTGGCCACCACCTTGGGGCCGTGGCTTTCCACCTGCACGTGCGTGCCCTGCGTGTCCAGCGCGACCACATCGGTCACGAAGGTGTTGCCGCTGGCGTCCGCCGGGTGAGCCTGCGCGACTGCCGGCCACGAGCCGACGTCCGTCCAGTTGAACCGGGCGGGCACCACCGTGACATTGCGCGCTTTCTCCATTACCGCGTAGTCCACGCTGATGTTCGGTTGCAGCCCGAACAAGTCGGCATCGAAGTGAGTCACCGGGCCGGCCGTACGGGCCGACTCGAACGCCTGCCGGGCACTTTTCATGGTGTATCCCGCGTGCTCGGCCAACGCATCGAGCATGGTGGCCGCGGTAAAGCAGAACATGCCGCTGTTCCAGTAGTAGCGCCCGGTGGCCACGTAAGCCTGCGCCGTTGCCAGATCGGGCTTTTCCACATAGCTGCGAACGGCCTGGCTGTGCCGGGCGACTTGCTCGACTTCAAGGTAGCCGAAGCCGGTCTCCGGTCCGGTCGGGTTGATGCCGAACACGACCAACTGCGCCCTACAAGCAAGCTCCGCCGCTTCGATGGCGCAGGCAACGAAGGCCGGCGTATCCGGAATCAGGTGGTCCGCGGGCAATACAAGCAGCACGACGTCAGGCCCATAGGCCTTGGCGCAGTGCAACGCGGCCAGGGCAATGGCAGGGCCGGTGTTGCGGCCCTTGGGCTCGAGCAGGTAATGGACATTCGCCGGATTGGCCGCTTCGATAACCACGCTGCGGGTGGGAAACAAGTGCTCCTCGTTGGCGACGACCAGCACACTGTCGCTGCCGCATGCTTGGGCACGGGTCACCGCCTGCGCGAGCAGCGTGGAACCACCCAGCTTCATGAAAAACTTGGGATACGCCTCGCGCGACGCAGGCCACAGCCGGGTGCCCGCGCCACCGCAAAGAATGACGGATACCAACTTCATGCAAGAACACCTTGGCGTGGGGGTGAGTGCTTAACTTTTTTCAACGCTTAAAGGCAGGAGGTTCGGCCAGGAAGCGATGCCCCAGTATCGTCGCCGGTGTTTGGATTCCTGAGGGACTCTGCTCCCATTTTTCATGGGATTCGAGTACTAGGACAAGCAGTCGAGCACTCGTAAATTATCGTCGAGCATGTTGCTGTCGTCGTGTTCGACGAACTTCGCAGCAGGGGAGGCGAGTTGTGATAAGTGGTAATGGCCGACTTGCGTTTGCCGGTCACCACTATTAGTTTTGCATCTCCTAAACCGAAGTTTTTGCGTTTGGCGTTTTTGAGCCAAAGTCTCGAAAGTGTGCAAGTCGAACGTCCGGGTACTGCTCCATCTTGTGGACAGTCCCCCGCTGTCGTCCCATCCAAGGAGCATGAAATGTCACCTCTACATCCAGCCCGACGGTCCGCAGTGTGCGGCGGTGTCTTGCTGTTTCTGTCGAGTCTTGTGCTTCCCGCATCGAGCCCGCGCGCCCAGAACGTCAACGCAAGTGCATGCCTGCCCGCTGCCGCCGAATCCCAGCTGCAACTGCGCGAGACGGAGCTGCTCGGCAAGTCCCATGCGGCCGAGCACGCCATGGCGCGCGCGCAGCAATGCGAAGTCCAGCGCGGCCTTCGACCGGTGCCCGCCAAGAACCTGGTCACCAGTGGGCAGGCTTCTTTGCAGTTCGACGCGGAGGTGATGCAGGCGGCAACCGATGCCGCTGCCGGGGTTGCCACGACGACAAGCAGTTCAGCCCAGAAGACAGCTGCGGGCGCGACCAAGGCGGGAACATGGAGCACTCCCTTCGTGATACCGGTGGTGGGTGTCACGGCGGTTGTGTTGAACACGGGCAAGGTGCTGTTCTGGTCTTATGACCCCGCCACCTGGCAAGACCCAAGCAATTCGAATATCGGTGTCGCTTACGTCTTCGACCCGGCTACCCGTACAGGGCATGGCATCACGCCGCCCGAAAACATCTGGTGCGGTGGGCAGACTGTTCTGGCGGACGGCCGCATCTTCCTCGCGGGCGGCAATCTCAGTTATCCGAACCCTGCGGTGACGGACGGTACGGGAGGCTGGAAGGGAAGTTCGAGCACGTACACATTCAATCCACTGACGGAGCTCTTCACGCGACAGCCCGACATGGTCCATGGCCGCTGGTATCCGACGACCACGAAACTCGCCGACAACCGGGTGGTCATCGACAGTGGCTTTGACGAGACCGGCACGGAGGTGTTGAACAAGTCCATCGAGATATTCACGCCGTCGGCCGCCATGGACGGCATCGGAACGATCACCGCGGTGGGAACGCACAACGTGTCCGGACTCTATCCGCTGCAGTTCCTGCTGCCATCGGCCCAGATGCTCGAGGCGGGCCCCGACCTCACCAGCAGCAACTTGTTCAACCCGCAGACAACGAATTGGAGTCCCCTGGGGCCGATGCGCGGTTCCCACTACGATTACGCCAACGGCATTATTTACACCGACGCTTCCGTGAGTCCGTCCCGGCAGCTTGTCATGGTCGCCGGCGGAGACAACGGGACGACGGCGGTGAGCGGCAACGAATCGCTCGATGGAACCAACCCTGGGGCAGGTTGGCGGGCGTACCCGCAATGGCTGCAGCCGCGACACAACTCCAACACCGTGATTCTCCCGGACGGTACCTTGCTGACCGTGGGTGGCAACAGCGCGGCCACCACGTATGACCAGCCACTGTTGGAGGCGGAACTCTATTCAAAACCGGCCACCGACAGCACCGGAAACTGGCAGCAGGTGGCCGCTCCCGCGATCCAGGCTGCTTATCATTCCTCTGCCATCCTTCTGCCCGACGCCACGGTGCTGCTATCTCAAGACGACATGGACCCCTCCGCGGTTGCGGCTGCTCAACACAAAGCCCAGGTCTATTCGCCCCCGTATCTGTTCAAAGGTGCGCGGCCGCAGATCGTGAGCGGTCCCGTCAATGACAAGATCCAATACGGCCAAGCGTTCAGCATCACGGCTGACCGCGGCGTTGCGAGCGCAGTCCTGGTGGCGCCCGCCGCGACGACCCACGGCAACGACATGAACCAGCGGGTGATGAAGCTTGCCGTCACCGCGCGCAACAACACCTTGTCGGTTACAGCGCCCGCGTCGCCGGCAATTCTCCCGCCCGGCCCCTACATGTTGTTCATCCTCGACAAGTTCGGAATTCCTTCGGTCGCGAGATTCGTGCAGGTATCCTGAAGTTCGTGGCCGGGCTTGCCAACTCGACTGCGAACAAAGTTCGCAACACAAACCCGCTGTGCGGCGCAGCTCAGCGGCACTACAAAGGCGAGTGCCTGGGAGAACTGTCAAGACTAGCCCCTCTGGAGCCGTCGCGCGCAAAGGCGCGCGCTACATGGCGCAGCCGGATGCCTTGTTCCGGGCCGCCGCCGACCAGGCGCCGCAGCCCATGTGGATCGTCAATGACAAGGGCGTCGTCACTTACCTCAATCACGCCTGGTATGAACTGGTCGGGGGCGTGCCGCCGCAGTGGTATGGCCACGCCTGGGGCGAGGTGGTGGAGACCCACGATCTCGCCGACATGCGGGAGCGCTGGAAAACCGCCAGCACCACCGGCTCCGTCTTCGAAGGCACGCGCCGCGTCAAGGCCCAGGACGGCACCTGGCACACCCTCGCCTACCGCGCGACGCCGGTCTTCGACGCGGCTGGCCTGGTCTGCTGGGTGGGCATCGATTCCGACATCACCGAATTGATGGCCACGCAGGCCGCACTGCGCATCGCCAATCACGAGCTGGAGACCTTTTCGTACACGGTGTCGCACGACTTGCGCACGCCGCTGGTGACCGTGCAGGGATTCAGCCGCCTGCTTTCCAACGAATTGGGCGCGGCTGCCAGCTCGAAAGTGAGCCACTACCTCGAGCGCATCGGGGACGCCGTGGAGCACATGGGGCGATTGGTCGACGGCTTGCTGACGCTGTCGCATGTCACGCGCCGCAAGCTTCAGATGGAGGACGTCGACATCGGCGAGATGGCGGCCGAGATCCTTGCCATGCTGCGGCGCTCCGATCCCAGCCGCGCCGTGGACATCCACATCCAGGACAAGCTGCACGTGCGCGCGGACAGCCGCCTGATGGCATCGCTGCTGGAGAACCTGCTTGGCAACGCGTGGAAGTTCAGCTCGTCCAAGGAGCATGCCGAGATCTCGGTCGGCCGCGCCACTCAGTCCACGAGCGAAGTCGTGTTGTTCGTGAAGGACAACGGAGCCGGATTCGACATGGCGCACGCCGCCCAGTTGTTCAGCGCGTTCGAGCGCTTGCACAAGCCAGCGGAGTTCCCCGGCATGGGCATCGGCTTGGCAACAGTGCATCGCATCGTGGCCCGCCACGGCGGCCGGGTTTGGGCCGAAGCCGCGCCCGGCCAGGGCGCCTGCTTTTACTTCGCGCTGCCGCACGCCTGAACTCGCGCGCTCACGGCGCCGCGAGGAACAAGCTTTGCAAGTCGTTCAGGAAATCGAAGCCGCGCTGGGTCGGCCGGATTCGCGCCAGATCGCGCTCGATCAATCCCTTGCGCTCCGCCTCTTGCAAGGGCTGCTCGATGGCGCTCATCGCCAAGCCGGTGCGTTCGCAAAACTGCGCCGGCGTGAACCCGTCTTTCAGGCGCAGCGCGTTGAGCATGAATTCGAACGGCAGGTCGGCGCGCGCGACCTCATCGTCTTGTGCGAGCGCCTGGCCGGCCATCGCGTTGCGCATGTACAGCTTCGGATCGCGATATCGCACCTGGCGCACGATGCGATGCGGAAAACTGAGCTTGCTGTGCGCGCCGGCGCCCAGGCCGAGGTAATCGCCGAACTGCCAGTAGTTCACGTTATGCCAGCAGCGATGGCCCGGCTTTGAATACGCCGAAACCTCGTAGCGCTCCATGCCCGCGCCCGCCGTCATCTCGGTGATGCGATCCAGCATCGCATAGGCGCTGTCGTCGTCCGGAATCCTGGGCGGAAATTTCGCGAAGTATGTGTTGGGCTCGATCGTCAAGTGATAGATCGAAATGTGCGGCGGCACCAGCGCCAACGCCTGCACCATGTCCTGCTCCATCTGCTCGAGCGTTTGCCCCGGCAAGGCGTACATCATGTCGAGGTTGAAAGTGTCGAACGCCATGGCGGCTTCTTGCGCGGCGGCGACGGCCTGCGCGCTGTCGTGCACGCGTCCCAGGGCTTTCAGGTGCGCGTCATTGAAGCTTTGCACGCCAACCGAGAGCCGCGTCACACCGGCCGAGCGGAACGCGCGGAACCGGTCCTTCTCGAACGTGCCGGGATTGGCTTCGAGGGTGACTTCGCATGCGGGTTCCAGTGTCAGCCGTGCCCGGATCGCGCCCAGCAGCTGGTCGATCGATTGCGGCGAGAACAGGCTGGGCGTTCCGCCACCGATGAACACGCTGTGGATCGCGCGTCCCCAGATCAGCGGCAGCGCCGCATCCAGATCGGCCACGAGCGCGTCGAGATAAGGCTGCTGCGGCACTTCGCCCTCGACCTCGTGCGAATTGAAATCGCAGTACGGGCACTTCTTCAGGCACCACGGAAGATGGACGTAGAGCGAAAGCGGTGGCAGCGCGGGCAGCTGCAGCGTTCCCGGACGCAGGTAGTGCTGCACATCCTTGATGCTGGGCGCCGATGGCTGAATCGGAACGGTCTTCATGACCAGTTCTCGCGGATCAGCGCGACCATCTGGCGCGCCGCCTTGCCGCGATGGCTGTTCGCATTCTTGATTTCGGGCGGCAGCTGCGCGAACGTTTGGCCGAATTGCGGGATGTACATCACCGGATCGAAACCGAAGCCATGGCTGCCCACCGGTTCGCGCGCGATCTCGCCCGCGGCCCGGCCCACCGCGATCAGCGGCTCGGGATCATCCGGGGTGCGCACCGCCACGAGCGTGCTGACCAGCGCGGCGCGGCGATCGGGTTGATCGCGCAGTTGCTCGAGCAGCGCACGAACGTTGTTCGCATCGCCCTTCTCGTAGCCGAACTGCGTCGCGTAATAAGCGGTGTCCACGCCGGGCAAGCCACCGAATGCGTCGACGCACAGCCCGGCGTCGTCGGCCAACGCAGGCAGCCCGCTCTCGCGCGCCGCGTGACGCGCCTTCGCCAACGCGTTCTCGACGAACGTGCGGTGCGGTTCCTGCGCTTCCCCAATCCCGAGGTCGGCCTGTCGCACCAGCTCGATGCCCAGCGGTGCGAGCATGGCCTGCAGTTCGGCCAGCTTGCCGGGATTGTTCGAGGCGAGAACGATTTTGGGAAACATCGGGTGATTGTGCGCTGGCGCCTATGCTCACCCCTGCCCTTGCGCCGAAGCGGAGGGAGGAACCAATCCGGGCAAGTCGGCGAGGACCCGGCCTTCAGGCCGACAGCGCGCGCGCCTGGAGCAGCACCAGCTCGGCAATGCCCTTTTCAGCCAGCCGCAGCAGTTCGTCCATTTCGGCGCGGGTAAAGGCGGCGCCCTCAGCGGTGCCTTGCACCTCGACGTAGTGCCCGGCGCCCGTCATCACCACGTTCATGTCGGTGTCGCAGCTCACGTCCTCGATGTACTCGAGATCGAGCACCGGCATGCCTTGCACGATGCCCACCGATACCGCGGCGACCGGGCCGAGGATCGGCGAGGCGGCGAGCTTGCCCTGGCCGATCAAGGTGTTCACCGCATCCTGCGCGGCCACGAACGCGCCGGTGATCGCGGCGGTACGCGTGCCGCCGTCGGCCTGGAGCACGTCGCAATCGAGCTGGATGGTGCGTTCGCCCAGCGCCTTCAGGTTGAAGACGGCGCGCATCGAACGGCCGATCAGGCGCTGGATCTCCTGCGTGCGCCCGCTTTGCTTGCCTCGGGCGGCTTCCCGATCGCTGCGGGTGTGGGTCGAACGCGGCAGCATCCCGTACTCGGCCGTGACCCAACCCTCGCCGCTGCCCCGCTTGTGCGGCGGCACTTTTTCCTCGACCGAGGCGGTGCACAGCACCTTGGTGTTGCCGAACTCGATCAGCACCGAGCCTTCGGCGTGGATGGTGTAGCCGCGGGTGATGCGGATCGGGCGCAGCTGGTCTGCGGCGCGGCCGCCGGGCCTTGGAGAACTCATGACAAATGACTCGCTTCGCTTAATGACTTCGCTTCGCTGCAATCACGGCGCTGCGCGCAATGACGGACACCCATTTTGTCATTCGTCATCGATGCCGCGCAGCGGCGAAGTCATTCGTCATGTCTTGCGGGCCGCCGAGCGCCGGATCGCTTCGTTGATCTCGGCGATCGAGCGCTCGATGGCGGCGTCGTCGAGGTCCTCGACCATGGTGTCGAGCACGCCGGCCTGGATGGTGGAAGCGAACACGCCATCCATGATGCTGTCGGTGGAGATGCCGCGGGTGGACTCGAACGAGTCGGGCGTTTCCCACTCCAGCGCGACCACGGTGACGTTGTCGCTGTGTTCGCCGCCGTTGCGCAGGGCGTCTTCCACGAGGTCCGGCACCGCGTCGGAAACCGATTTACCGCTGAGATGCCGCACGATGTCCACGTCGCTCAAGCTGCCCCACAGGCCGTCGGAGCAAAGCAGGATCTTGTCGCCCTGCTGCAGCGCGATCGGGCCGGTGATGTCGAACACCGGCTTGGTCGGCGAGCCCAGGCAGGTGAACAGGATGTTGCGGTTGATGCGGTCCATCTTCACCACGCCGGCGTTTTGCTGCTCCAGATAGGAGTGGTCGCGCGTGCGGGTGAGCAGTTCACCTTCGCGCACGACGTACAGGCGCGAGTCCCCGCAGTGCACCCAGGTGGCCGACGTGCCTTGCACGATAGCCGCGACGAACGTCGTGCGCGGCGTGTCGAGCATGCCCTTCTCGCTGGCGTAACGGATGATCTGGTGATGGGCCGCCATCACCGCCGTGGACAGGAACTCGTTCACGTCGTTGACGACGGGCCGCGCCTCTTTCTGGTACAGCGCCGAGACCGTCTGCAATGCAAGCTGCGCCGCGACTTCGCCTTCGGGATGGCCGCCCATGCCGTCGGCCAGCACGAACAGGCCCGATTCGCGGGTGTAGCAGTAGCCCATCCGGTCTTCATTCTTCTCGCGGCCGCCCTTGCGGCTGATCTGGAAGACGGAGAATTTCATGCGATGGCCTTACTTCGCCTTGGCGCCGACGCCGGGGTTGTTGGCGCCGAAGCCGGTGGCTCGCCTGACATTCTTCTTGGTGTCCGACACCATGTTGTCGAACTGCAGGCGCATCTTCTCGCCCACCGACAGCTTGGTGTATCGGCGCTCGCCTTCGCGGCTCAATTCCTTTTGCAGCGCGAACACCGATTGCGGGCGCGACAACGGATCCAGCGACATGCACCACTCCACGACTTCGATCAGGTTGTCGGAGTAGACGCCGCGAAGCCGCGACAACGCAAGCGCGAGCCGGTCTTTTTCGAGCCGCTGCGGCGCGTCGTTGGGTGGGTAGCCTTGCATGCACGCATAGATGCAGGCGCCGATGGCGTAGATGTCGGTCCACGGGCCCATTGACGAGTCGCGCCGGTACATCTCGGGCGCGGCGAAACCTGGTGTGTACATGGGCCGGATGAAGTTGCCTTCCTTGGACAGCACTTCGCGCGCCGCCCCGAAGTCGATCATCACGGCTTTGTTGTCGTCGGTGATGAAAATGTTCGCGGGCTTGATGTCCAGGTGCAACATCTTGTGTTGGTGCACGATGCGCAAGCCGCGCAGGATCTCGTCGAAGAGGGAACGGATGGTGGATTCGCGGAACACCTTCTGCTTTTTCAGTTCGCGCGCGGTGATGATGAAATCCTGCAGGGTCGCGCCCTCCAGGTAATTCATCACCATGTAGACGGTTTCGTTCTCGCGGAAGAAGTTCAGCACGCTCACCACCGAAGCGTGCGAGATCTGCGCGAGCGAGCGGCCTTCCTCGAAGAAGCTCTTGAGGCCCAGGCGGTACAGCGAGAGCTTTTCCGGCTGCACCTGCGGCAGCAGCTCACCGGGGGAGCGGCTGGCCAGCGAAGCGGGCAGGTATTCCTTGACGGCGACTTGCTGGCCTTCGTTGTCCACGGCCAGGTACACCACGCCAAATCCGCCCGCCGACAGCTTTCGCACCACGCGATAGCCGCCGATCACGGTATCGGGAGGCAAGGGCGCTGGTTTGACCTTTGACATAATTTAGGAAACGAACCCCGGACAAGGTCCCGAATGTAGGGCCAGACGCGCAGGCCGGTTATTCTCGCAATCCCGCAACCCACCCAGAAGGCCTCGATGCCAGTCTACAGCATGACCGGTTACGCCAGCGCGCAGCAAACCGCGGGCCAAGGCGTTTCCGGCGCCGACGCCAAGGCTGCGCCGGCAAGCCGGCTTGGACTGGAAATCCGCTCGGTCAACAGCCGCTTCCTGGATCTGGCTTTCCGCTTGTCCGACGACTTGCGCCAGCATGAACCGGCGCTGCGCGAGATCATCGCGGGCAAACTCAAACGCGGAAAGGTCGAAGTGCGCGCGGCGCTCGAATCGGCCGCCGGCGACAACTTGCGCGAGCCGACTCCGCGCCTGCTCCAGCGGCTCAATGCGGTGCAGGACAACATCCGCGCCTGGCTGCCCGACGCTGGAGCATTGAGCGTGGCCGACGTGATCCGCATGAGTGCCTCCGAAGCCACGGCCGACGTCGACTGGGGCGACAGCCTCGCCAAATTGGCGGCCCAAACCGTGGATGAATTGATGGCGGCGCGCGAGCGCGAAGGCGCGCGTCTGGCCGCAATGCTGCTCGGGCACCTGAAGCAGTTGCGCGAGTTGGCGCGGCAAGCGCAACCCTTGGTGCCGCAACTGGTGGAGCAGCAGCGCAATCGCTTTCTGGAGCGCTGGAAAGAAGCGATGGCCTTGTCCGAAGGCACCAGCCCGCCGGAAGCCGCGCAGGACCGCGCGCTGGCCGAAGCCACGGCGTTCGCGATCCGCATCGACGTGGCCGAGGAATTGACCCGGCTTTCCTCGCACCTCGACGAGATCGAGCGGCTGGTGAAAAAAGGCGGCGAGATCGGCAAGCGCCTGGACTTCCTGATCCAGGAGCTGCATCGTGAGGCCAACACCATGGGATCGAAGTCGGCCGCCCTGGAACTCACCCGAGTTTCGGTGGACATGAAGGTGCTGATCGAGCAGATGCGCGAACAGGTGCAGAACATCGAGTGAGCCGCCGCCCGATCACGCGAAAAAGTTCTGACAAGTGGCGAGCTCTCTGGCCATCTGTAGACTTATGCGCTACGATGACTTCGGTAATGCGCCAATCTACGTCGGACAAGTCTCCGATTTCCCCATCGGATCGACGAACACCGGCAGCAGGAACCTCACAGTCACCGTCAACGCGTTGGGCCGTCACGTACCTGTTCCAGTAAGGCGGATCGCGCAGGCTCGACTGCTAAGATGGCGGCCCGCAGCGCACTGAAGCTGCTCTAGGCGCAGCCCCCGCTTCATGGACTATCCCGGCAACCTGTTCGTCGTCGCAGCCCCCAGCGGGGCGGGCAAGTCCAGCCTCGTCAAGGCTCTGCTGGAGCTGGACTCGCACGTGCAGCCATCGGTGTCGCACACCACGCGTCCGCCGCGCGGCCAGGAAAAGCACGGGCGCGAATATTTTTTCGTGTCCCCCCAGGATTTCGACACGCTCGTGCTGGCCGACGGCTTTGTCGAGTGGGCCTTCGTGCATGGCCACCGCTACGGCACTTCCAAGAAGGCGATCGAGGAGCGCATCGCTCAGGGCGCCGACGTGATCCTGGAGATCGACTTCCAGGGCGCCTTGCAGATCAAGCGCATCTTCACCAACGCGGTGCTGATCTTCATCCTTCCGCCCAGCTGGGATGAATTGCGATCGCGCCTGCAACGGCGCGGCGAGGACTCGCCCGAGGATATCGAGCTGCGCTTGCAGAATGCCGCGGAAGAAATGGCGCAAGTGCGGGAATTCGATTTCGTTATAATCAATGAGTTATTTGAGCGCGCGCTTTTTGACCTGAAAGCGATCGTCCATGCCCAGCGCCTGAAGTTCTCGGCACAGCGCCGCGCCCGCGCCGATACCTTCAAGGCCCTCAAAATCACCTGACCTGGAACTCCCTTATGGCCCGCATCACCGTTGAAGACTGCCTCGAGAAAATCCCGAACCGCTTCCAGCTGGTGCTGGCTGCCACTTACCGCGCTCGCATGCTGAGCCAGGGCCACGCGCCCAAGATCGAAAGCAAGAACAAGCCGGGCGTCACCGCGCTGCGCGAAATCGCGGACGGCAAGATCGGGCTGGAGATGCTCAAGAAGGTTCCCGGCTGAGCGCCCCACCGGCCTTATTTCCGCTAAAAAGCACCGCCTGGCGGTGCTTTTTCATTGTGGTGTACGCGCGAAGCGCTTGCGCGCTACAGTAGGTATATGAGCGCGGTGCTGAAGTTCATAAAAGGCAGGGGCAAGCACCCGCCGCCAGAGCCTGTCGCTTCCAGTCCCGCCGCGGCGAACGCCGCCGCCGCCAGCTTTGCCGCCCTCACCGCCCGGCTCGATTACCTGGAGCCGGCCGAGATCGAGCAGGTGCGCAAGGCCTACCGCTTCGCCGACGAAGCTCATCTGGGCCAGATCCGCGCCAGCGGCGAGCCCTACATCACGCACCCGATCGCCGTCGCCTCGCAATGCGCCGAGTGGAAGCTCGATGCCCAGGCCTTGATGGCGGCGCTGCTGCACGACGCGATCGAGGATTGCGGCGTCACCAAGCCGCAGCTCATCGAGCGCTTCGGCGCGCCGGTGGCGGAACTGGTTGACGGCCTCACCAAGCTGGACAAGCTGCAGTTCAACACCCGCGAGGAAAGCCAGGCCGAGTCGTTCCGCAAGATGCTGCTGGCGATGGCGCGCGACGTGCGCGTCATCCTGATCAAGCTGGCCGACCGCACCCACAACATGCGCACGCTCGATGACGTGCCGCGCGAGAAGTGGGCCCGCATTTCCTCGGAGACGCTGGAGATCTACGCGCCGATTGCGCACCGCCTCGGCCTGAACCTCACCTATCGCGAGCTGCAGGAGTTGGCGTTCCGCTACCTGCGTCCGTGGCGCCACGCGGTGTTGAGCAAGGCCGTGACCAAGGCGCGCAATCGCCGCCGCGACCTGATCCAGAAAGTGCAGCGCGAACTGGACACCACGTTCGAGCGCGCGCGCATGCAGGTGCGCATCTCCGGCCGCGAGAAGACGCTGTTCTCCATCTACAGCAAGATGGACGAGAAGCACCTGAGTTTCGCGCAGGTCACCGACATCTACGGGTTCCGGGTGATCGTGCCTTCCGTCATCGACTGCTACACGGCGCTCGGCCTGTTGCACCAGCTGTACAAACCGGTCCCGGGCAAGTTCAAGGATCACATCGCCATTCCCAAGGTCAATGGCTACCAGTCGCTTCACACCACGCTGGTCGGGCCCTCGGGCGTCAACGTGGAATTCCAGTTGCGCACCGAGGCCATGCACCTGGTGGCCGAGTCCGGTGTCGCCGCGCACTGGTTGTACAAGGCGAGCGAGCTCGAAGGCGACAACGCGGACCGCCTGGGAACCAAGTGGCTGCAATCGCTGCTGGACATCCAGCACGAGACGCGCGATGCCGCGGAGTTCTGGGACCACGTCAAGATCGACCTGTTCCCCGACGCGGTGTACGTGTTCACGCCCAAGAGCCAGATCATGGCGCTGCCGCGCGGCGCGACGGTCGTGGATTTCGCCTACGCAATCCACAGCAACATCGGCGATCGCACCGTCGCTGCCAAGATCAACGGCGTGCAGGTGCCGCTGCGCACGGAGTTGAAGAACGGCGACGTGGTCGAAGTGGTGACGGCGCCGGTGTCCACGCCCAACCCCGCATGGCTGGGGTTCGTCCGCACCGGCCGCGCCCGCTCGAAGATTCGGCATCACCTCAAGACATTGGCCCAAGCGGAATCGCAAGACCTGGGCGAGAAGCTGCTCACGCAGGCGCTGCGCGCCGAAGGCTTGGAAAGGCTTCCCGCCGACGATGAAGAACATCACGCGATATGGGAAAAGCTGCTGCGCTTTACTGGCAGCCGCAGCCGCGCCGAATTGCTCACCGATATCGGGCTGGGCAAGCGCATCGCCAGCATCGTCGCCAAGCGGCTCGTCACGATGCTGGCCGAGCGCGGCGAGAAGCCGGATGCATTGCTGATCACGCGCGAGCGCTACACCGCGCACGAGAACGTATCACAGGGCGAGGTGGTGCTCGATGGCAGCGAGAACGCATCGGTGCAGTTCGCCACCTGCTGCCGGCCCGTGCCGGGTGACCCGATCCTGGGCTA
>Ga0068855_100004549_pt1 | contig 16937 bp, 18 predicted proteins | sample KBSCornC52_FD_66592 | JGI IMG/M metagenome (GOLD analysis project Ga0068855, IMG submission 66592) | Corn rhizosphere microbial communities from Kellogg Biological Station, Michigan, USA - KBS Corn C5-2 | ecosystem: Host-associated > Plants > Roots > Rhizosphere > Soil ...
TCGACGAAGGTGAAGGCGTGATCGAGCATCAGCCGCTTGATCTCGCGGTTGTAATCGCCGCCCCAATAGGGCCGGGCGAGAAAGGTCCAGCCGATCTCGATCTCGCTGAGCTGCGGTTCATAGCAGAGATAGCGGCTCGACCCGATGATCCGTCCGTTGCTCTTGTTGATGACCGTCAGCGCCGATTCGCTTTCCAGCGCGCCATCGAAGAACAGACGGAAGATCGGCTCCTCATAGCGCAGCCGCTCGGGATGCACCGCCCACAGCTCTGGATCCGAGGCGACCGCGTACATCTCGGCCCAGTCATCCGCGCGTAACGGGCGCAGCGTCAGCCTTGGTCCCTCGAGAGTCGGCTGAAAGTCGGGCACGGCCGATCAGGCCGCGTCGGCGAGGTCGTTCAGACGCAGGCCACGCACGTCGCGCTTGTGCTGATGGATGTCATAGGGCGTGGCGCGGTGCATGACGCTGCGATTGTCCCAGATCACCAGATCGCCCGGCGACCATTTGTGGCTGTAGACGCGCTCGGGCACGGTCGCCCATTCGGTCAGCTCGGCGACCATCGCCTGGGCGTCCTCGTCAGCCATGCCCTCGATGCCGGCGACGTGAAAGGCGATGCACAGCACCTTGCGCCCGCTCTCGGGATGGGTGTGGACCAGCGGCCGATGGACCGGCGGGAAACGCGTCTCGTAATCCGGCGAGATCTTCATGCCGCCGTTGAGCAGCGTGCGGATCAGCCAGTGACGCGCGGTCAGCCCTTCGAGCCGTTTCTGCTCCTCCGGCGGCAACGCCTCATAGGCGAGGCGGAGGTCGCAGAATTCGGTGTTGCTGCCGAACGGCGGGATAACCAGGCCGTAAAGCATCGACAGCGAGGCGCGCGGGCGCAGATAGCTGTTGTCGATATGCCAGACGAGCGCGGTGCGATGGCCCGACATCGAAACCGAATCGTCGGCTTGGAAATCGCCCTCGCGGTCGACATTGCCGAACAGCGAGACCGGCGCCTGCTCCAGATTGTCGATCATCGGCAGCGGCACGATCTGGCCGATCGAGCCGGCGAAATTGGCGTAATCGGCGTCGCTGAGGTCCTGGCCTTTGACCACGACCACGCCATGCTCGACGACCGCGTCATAGACCGCCTTCATTTCCGACAGCGGCAGACCGGGCTTGAGCGATTGGCCGCTCAATTCCATGCCGAATGACGGCGTCAGCTTGCGTCTCTCCCAGACCATATCGCGTGCCTCTCCCAGGGCTTCGCCCAGAGAGTAAGCCAAAGCGGTGGGGCCGGGCAACAGCGGCTGGCTCAGGCCGGCGCGCTCTCCCGTGGGGTCCAGCCCGGCAGCAGCCCACGCTCCAGGCAGAATTCCTGGCCCTGGATGCACTGGCCGTTCATCGCATCCGCCTCGGGGTTGGTCGCGAGCCACAGCACGACCTCGGCGATCACCTGCGGCGGCTCGCCGAAATCCGCGCCGAAGCCGAACACGCCCATGTCCTGGGCAATGCGCTCGGTCGCGATCGAACCGGGCTGGAGGTTGAAGGCGCGGATACCACGGTCGCCATATTCCAGCGCGAGGAAGGGCGCGATCATGTGGAAGGCGGCTTTGGACAGGGCGTAGCTCAGGCCCCAGCCACCTTCGCCGGCCTTGGCTGGCGGCGGTGCATAGGCGGCGTTCGACGTGATGTCGATGAAGGTGCCGCCGCCTTGCGCGATCATCGCCGGCAGGAAGACGCGGTTGAGCACCAGCGGCGCCAGCGCATTGCCCTGGACGTGTTTCTCCAGCACCTCGACCGGCGTCTCGAGCATCAGATCCATATGGCCGGCGCCGATGAAGCGGGCGTTGTGGACGACGAGGTCGACGCCGCCCCAGCGTTCGACCACCGTCGTCGCTGCCGCACCCAATGAGCCGCGGTCGAGCAGATCGGCGGGGAGCACCATCACCTCGGCGCCGGCGGCGCGCATCGCCGCGGCGGTGGTGCTGAGGCTGCCGGGGAGCGGCGAGGTGTCGGAGCGCTTGACCGTGCTCGAATGCTCGCGGCCTTCACCGTCCTCGATCGTGCGGGCGGTGATCGCGACGTCAAAACCGGCCTCGGCGAGGCGGATCGCGATCGCCTTGCCGATGCCGCGGCTGGCGCCGGTGACGAATGCCTTCTTGGCCATTTTTCTCTCCTTATGTCCTGCGCGCCGGGTCAGGCCGTTACGGTCTCGGCGCCCGGCAGGCTCCAGCCGGGCAGCAGCCCGCGCTCATGGCAGAGTTCCTGGCCCTGGATGCACTGGCCGTTCATCGCATCGGCCTCGGGATTGGTCGCGAGCCACAGCACGACCTCGCCGATCACCTCGGGTGGCTGGAAGCCGGCGCCGAAGCCGAAGCCGCCCATGTCCTGGACAATGCGCTCGGTCAGAATCGCACCGGGCTGGACGTTGAACGCGCGGATGCCTTTGTCGCCATATTCCAGCGCGAGGAAGGGCGCGATCATGTGGAAGGCGGCCTTGGACATGCTGTAGCTCAGCCCCCAGCCGCCTTCGCCGGCCTTGGCCGTGGGCGGCGCATAGCCGGCGCCGGAGGTGATATCGACGAAGGTGCCGCCGCCCCGCGCGATCATCGCCGGGAGGAAGATGCGGTTGAGCACCAGCGGCGCGAGCGCATTGCCCTGGATATGCTTCTCCAGCACCTCGACCGGCGTTTCGAGCATCAGGTCCATATGACCCGGACCGATGAACCGCGCATTGTGGACGACGAGGTCGACGCCGCCCCAGCGTTCGAGCATCGTCGTCGCGGCCGCACCGAGCGAACCCCGATCGAGCAGGTCGGCGGGCAAGACCATCACCTCGGCGCCGGCCGCGCGCATCGCCGCGGCGGTGGTGCTGAGGCTGCCGGGGAGGGGCGAGGTATCGGACCGTTTGATCGTGCTCGAATGCTCGCGTCCTTCGCCGTCCTCGATTGTGCGGGCGGTGATCGCGACGTCAAAACCGGCCTCGGCGAGGCGGATCGCGATTGCCTTACCGATGCCGCGGCTGGCGCCGGTGACGAATGCTTTTTTGGCCATTGATCTCTCCCTACGGGCCTTCCCGGTTACAGCGGTTTGGCTGACGCCTTCTCTTTCTCGATGCAGAGCTTGTAGATTTGGTAGCTGCCGCCGGCCATCTTCGCGGATTGTGTGCAGTAGGAGACGGTGATCGCCGGCACCGTCATCGCCATCGCCTCCTTCTTCGCGGCCGCTTCCTGTTCCTTGCAGCCCTTCTCGATGTTCGGCGCGCCAGCGCCCGCGGCGATTCGAGCGCAATATTCGTCGCTGTCGAGGTCCGGGAATTGCGGCGTCGAGGCTTGGGACGCTGCGATCTGATCGTTGAGCAGTGCCTGCGCGGCATTGGCGGCGTCCTGATCCGTCGGCTTCGGACCGTTGCACGACGCTGCGGACAGGGCCGCCAAGGCCAGGATCAACCGTCGCACCGCCGTCCCCTCTTTGCCGTCGACATCCCCGCCGGATGTCCGGCATGAGACGAGGCTAGCGAAGTTCGGGGCGAGAGTCCCGACCGGGAAAACAGGAGAGAGAAATGCTCGACGAACGCGCCGGCCTCGCCGGCAAGACCGCTGTGATCCTGGGCGGTGGCGACGGGATCGGACGGCATGTCTCGCTCGCCCTGGCCGAGGCCGGCATCGATCTCGCGATCTGCGACAACGCCACCGGCCCGCTCGCCGAGACCGAGCAGCAGATCAAGGCGATGGGCCGGAAGGTGCTGGCGATGGAGGCCGACGTCCTCGACGAGGCGGCGCAGGAGCGCTTCTATGATGCGGTAACGGCGCAATGCGACCGGCTCGACATCGTCATCCACATGGCCGGCAGCGTCCGCCGCGGCTTCTTCGTCGAGAGCACCAAGGAGAGCAATGCGCGCGATATCCGCTACAACTGGGGCTATATGCTCGACAGCGTCCGACGCGCGGCGCCGCTGATCCGCAAGGGCGGGCGCGGCGGCAGCATCATCAGCTTCACCACCATCGAGGCGCATCGTGGCGCCGCGGGCTTTGCGACCTATGCAGGGGCCAAGGCGGCGGCGACCAACTGGACCAAGGCGGTTGCGGTCGAGCTCGCCCATGAAGGCATCCGGATGAACACGATCGCCCCGGATACGACGCCCTCGGCCAATCCGCGCAAGTCGCTCGGCCAGGAGACGCTGGACGCCTTCGCCAAGATCCCGCCCGAGGTCGCCGCCGAGGCCTACAAGATGTACATCCCGCAGAAGAAATCGCCGAGCCGCGACGATCTCGCCAATGCCGTGCTGTTTCTCGCCTCGGATCTGTCCAAGTCGATCACCGGCACGACATTGCACGTCGACGGCGGCACCAGCGCCTCGGCGGGCTTCATCGACTGGCCGTTCGGCGACGGCTGGCTGCCGGCGCCGCTCGCCGGCACGATGAGCCGCCTGTTCCGGGACGGGCCGCAGCCGGCCTAGTCGCAGCCCTTTTCTCGTCATCCCGGCCTTGAGCCGGGATCCCGCTTCTTTCTTCTTGTGGCCTTTGGTGCGTGCTTAGGCGGTCGCAAGGTAGCGGGACCCCGGGTCAAGCCCGGGGTGACGAAGGAGGGTTGCTACTGGCCCGATCAGGCGCGTACCGGGCTACGCGATCTCGAGATCCGCGCCGATCTTCGGCTTGATCGTGTGGTCGAGGATCGGCGCATCGCGGTCGGCGGGATCGAGCCACCAGTTCCACAGGAAGCGGACGTCGAACGGGCAGTTCACCGCCGAGCGGCCGAAGTCGTTCTTGTAATAGTTGGTGACACGGTAGTCGGCATAAACCTTGGTCGCCTCGCGCCGATCGAGCTCGGCGTTGAACCTGTCATAGGCGTCCTGGGTGACGTTCACTTCCTTGCGGTCCTGCAGGATCAGCTGCTCGATGCATTGCAGCGCGAAGCGCGTCGCCATCTCCTCCATCTCGATCGCGCCGAGCCCGTTGAAGAACGGGTTCATGTTCGGCCCATAGATCATGAAGAAATTGGGGAAGCCGGGCATCATCGTGCCGATGTACGCGCGTGCGCCGTCCTTGGCCCACAGCTCCTCGACGGTCTTGCCGTCCTTGCCGCGCACTTCCATCGGCCAGAGGAAGTCGTTGGCCTTGAAGCCGGTCGCATAGACGATGATGTCGAATTCATGCTCGACGCCGTCGGCGGTGCGGATTCCCTTCGGGGTCAGCGCCTCGATCGGCTCGACGACGAGCTCGACATTGTCGCGCATCAGCGCGTCGTAGATGTTGTAGTCGGCGTCGACCAGCACCGGCCGCGATGACAGCGGCGGCGCGACCGGGATCATCTTCTCGACCAGATCGGGCCGGCCCGGCATCTTGCGCTCCATCAGCGCGATGCAATGGTCGCGGACCAGCTTGTTGTTCGGGCTGACCGCATGCGGATCCTCGAAGCCGGGTTCAGTCTCGATCATCCGCATCAGATTGTCGGGGTTCGCCAGATAGCTGATCCATAGCCGGTTGAAGTTGACCAGATAGGGGAAGTTGACGTCGAGCCAGTTCACCTGCGGCTGATAAGGTGAGAGATAGCCCGGCGTATCGAAGCACCAGCTCGCGGCGCGCTGGAACATGGTGAGATGGCCGGCGACCTTGGCCAGCTCGGGGACCATCTGATAGCTGGTCGCGCCGCTGCCGATCACCGCCACCCGCTTGCCGGTGAAATCGGGGTTCTTCGGCCAGCGCGAAGTGTGGATGATCTCACCCTTGAAGCTCTTGGCGCCGTCCAGCTCGGGCATGTTCGGGCGGTTGAGGAAGCCGATGCAGCTGATCACCGCATTGGCCTGCCAGCGCCGCTCACCGTCGGGACCAGTCGCGACGATGTCGTATATCCGCTCCTTCTCGTTCCAGCGGATCGAGGTGACCTCGGTGTTGAACTCGATGCTGTCGCGCAGCGCGAACTCATCCGCGATCCAGTTCATGTAGGCTTCGTTGACTTCCTGCGGGCAGAACGGGTTGGGGCAGGGGTAATCGACCGCGAAGGCATGGAAATAGTTGCGGCTGGGGGTATCGACCCGCGCGCCGGGATAGCGGTTCTCATGCCAGGTGCCGCCGACCTGCGCGTTCTTTTCGATCACGACATAGGGGATCCCGGCCTTCTTGAGCTGCATGCCGGCGTTCAGCCCGCCCATGCCCGCGCCGATCACCGCGACGAGGAAGCCCTGCTTCTGCGCCTCGGTCGGCTGCTGCTTCCAGTCGAAGCTGCGGCCCATCGGGTCGAGCGCCATCTGCTCGATCCACAGGCCGAGCTCGGCATCGGGCATCGGCGCGCCATTGGTCAGCTCGATCGCGCGGTGGAGTCGCTCCTCGACCAGCGGCACCTCGCCGGCGCCGGCGTCGCGATAGGCCTTGAGATAATCCGCCGCCTTCTTGCGCAGGAAGGCGACATGCTCGGGATCGATGATGATCGGCAGCTCGCCGCGAAAACCCATCATCAGCATGCTGTGCGGGACGTTGGCGATCTCTCCATCGCCGGTCAGCTGGTACAGCAGGCCGCGCAATACGATCGCCTCGGCATGGTTGACCGCATCATCGATCTGCTCGTCAGTGGCCTTGAGCAGCTCTTTCCTCACCATCGTCGTCATCGTCGATCCCCACCTAAGCGCGCCGCGGCTCCGGCGGCGGCACGATAATTGCTGGTTGCATCGAGCCCAGCCGGCCCAAGGAGTCAATTCCCCAGAGCGTAACGATCGGCCATATCCCACCCTTCAGCGAGGGAGAAATGCGGCCATGAGCGACCCAGAACGGCCAGTCGCCGCCGAGATCGAGGCGGCCTGCCGCCGCTACTACACCGATTATCCCGCCGCCTTGTGGCGCTATCTGACCGAAGGTGCGGCGATCGATTATGACGCGCTCGGCTGCTGGACCTTCCCGATGCTGCTGATCATCGGCATGGGCGAGCACGCGCTCATCACCATCTCCGACCAGGGGATCTACGACAGCCAGGTCCGCGGCGCCTATGATCAATATTATGCCGAGGGCTGGGCCGGCCGGCTCAACCTCGATCACGTCCGGGTGACGGTGGTCTCGGCCGAGGTCGGGCTGGTTGAGGTCAGGGGCACGCGGTTTCGCGCGGACGGCAGCGACCTCAATCATTGGGACGCCTGCTATTTGATGCGGCGAACGCAGGCGGGGTGGCGGCAATGCGCGGTGATCGACACCGAGGCACCGCGCCCGCCGGCGAGCGAATGGGTGCGCTGGTTGCGCTCTGCGGGCGTGCTTTAGGCCGCGGAGGCCTCGGCGGCCGGCGCCTTCTCCTCGGCGACCTCCGGATAATGGCCGATCGACAGCATCACCAGGCTGCCGAACAGCGCCAGCGGGATGCCGATCACCAGCATGAGGTGATAGCCGCCACTGATGTCGAACAGCCAGCCGGCGATGAACGGCCCGGCGCCCGATGAGGCGGTCAGGCCGATGGTAATGACGCCGAAGATCGAGCCGAAGGCGCGCAGACCGAAATGGCGGGTGGTTAGATAGACCACCATCTCGAGCTGACCACCGAGCGCAAAGCCGAGCGGAGCAATGGCGATGCTGCGCAACAACACCGAATCGCTCGGCATCATCAACGCGAGGAAGGTGATCACCGCCAGCGCCAGCACGCCTGCCGAGAGGTAGTGGCCGGGCACGCGATTGACCAGCGCCCCGCAGACCAGCTTGCCGATCACGGTAGTGATGCCAAGCGTACCGGCGGCGACCGCGGCCTGCTCGCGGCCGAGCCCGCTGGCGCTGAGCAAAGGGATCATGTGGAGCATGGTGCCGACCATCAGCGCATAGCTGAACAACGTCCCGAACAGGAGCTTGTAGAAGGTCGAGGTGCGGATCGCCTGCTGCATCGTCAGGCCGCGAAGTTCGGTCGTCGCGGCGGCGTTGCCGTCAGCCGCGTGCCGGCGATCGGCGCGGCTATGGAAGAAGCGCCAGGCGAGCAGCAAGACCACGGCCGAGGGGACGAGGCCCATGATCACATAGGCGCCGCGCCAGCCGTAATGCTCGATCAGCAGGGTCGAGGCGACTGGCACCAACAAGGTCGCCAGTGCACCGCCGGAAAGCGTTGCCGCCAGCGCCAGGCCGCGCCCGGCCTCGAATTCGCTGGCGACCGCGGTCGTCCAGGTCGGCATCAGCATCAGCTGGGCGGTGATCGCGTAGATCAGCCACAATCCCAGCCACTGACCCAATGTGCCGTTGGCGGTGGCAAGCAGCGCGAAGGTGATGCCGATCGTGACGATGCCGGTGAGCGCGATCGGGCGCGGGCCGAAGCGATCGATCAGCCGGCCGGTGATCGGCTGACCGAAGATCGACACGATCGAATAGAGCAGCAGGCCTGCAGTTGCCTCGCTGCGGCCCCAGCCGAACGCCTTTTCCAGCGGCGCGATGAAGGCGCCGGCGGAAACATTGCCCATCGCGACCAGTGAGAAGGCGAGGATGCTGGTCGGCACCAGCGGCCAGTGGCGCCGCCATTCCTCGCGTGCCGCGCCCGGCGGAAACTGCTGGTCCGACGCCATGCCAACCTCTCTCGACGGGCGTCGCATAGGGTGGCGGTGCCTCGCCCCTACCGGGTTACGGCTGACGCGACACCTCCGCAAGGCGCGCCGGGCGATTGCGCCTGTTGCCAGGGCATCGCCTCAGATGAGCTGTTCGGCCTGCTCGAGCGTGACGGCCGTGTCCTGGCCGTGCGCCACCTCCAGCGTGTTGCCGTCCGGGTCGCGGATCAAAGCCCAATAGCCGACCGGCGGGCCTGAATCCGTAGCGTCCTTGACGAGGATGCCTTCGGCTCTTGCGCTCGCGGCGAGTGTGTCCACCTGGTCGCGCGACACACAGCGCACGCCGAGATGGCCGAATGGGCCGAGCGGCGTGTCGTCGAGCCCCGGCCCCTCGATCAGCACGATTTTGAACGGTCGGGTGAAATCCGTGAGCCAGGCCACCTCGAACGACGATCCAGGGTCCGTGCGGCGATGAATCACGGTCATCGCCGCGTAGCGCTGATAGAATTCGATGGATGCTTCTATATTGCGGACGGCAAAGGCGACGTGGGTGAGGCCGAGTTCGGTCATGGTGGGCTCCCAATTGACGAGGCGGGAGTCGCACCCATAGAACCTCAACCTTAGTTGAGGTCAAGAGCATGGCGATCCAGCAGGTTCTGACGATCGGGGAGGTCGCCCGCCGCAGCGGTTTGCCGATCTCGACGCTGCACTTCTATGAGGCCGAAGGGCTGATCCAGAGCTGGCGGAGTGCCGGCAACCAGCGGCGCTACGCCCGTGATGTGCTGCGGCGGGTTGCCGTAATCCGGGTCGCCCAGCGCGCCGGGATACCGCTGGCGATCGTGCGCGAGGCGCTCAGCGCCTTGCCGCTGTCGCGAACGCCGACCGTCGAAGATTGGGCCAGGCTCTCGACCGCCTGGCGCGAAGAGCTCGATGCGCGCATCCGCCGGCTGAGCGAGCTGCGTGATCAGCTCAGCGACTGCATCGGCTGCGGCTGCCTGTCGATCGAGCGCTGCCGCCTGCGAAACTGGGGCGACAAATTGGGCGAGGACGGGGCTGGTGCGCGCTTGCTGGGCGATTGAACGCGGCCGCCTCCTCTTGCCTTGTCCGCGCGGCTGTCGCTAACTCGCGACCGTCGGAGAGGAGCAAGTCCAATGAGCAATGCGCTGATGCTATCGCTGGCCAACCCGCAGCCGGGCCGCGAGCAGGAATATCAGGACTGGTACGCCAACCGTCACCTCGCCGATCTGATCGAAGTGCCATCGGTGCTGGAGGCCAAGCTCCACAAGGTCACCGAGCATGTGCCATCGCGCTGGCGGCACGCCGCGATCTATCAACTCGCCGGAGACCCGCAGGCCGCGCTCGCCGAGATCATGGAATATGGCAAGGCGGGCAAGATCGAGCCGTCGACGGCGAGCGATCCAGGCGACCGGATCATGGGCCTCGCCACGCCGATCAGCGAGCGCGTCGGCGGGCCGCCTGATCCTGACAACGTCGTGCTGGTCGTGTTCACCAATCCGCAGCCAGGCCAGGACGATGAATATAACCGCTGGTACACCGACGAGCATCTCGCCGACGTGCTCGCCGTGCCCGGCTTCGTCGCCGCCCAGCGCTACAGCTTTGCCTCGCCGCCGGGCGCGCCGGCGCCGGAGTGGAACTATCTCGCGCTCTATGAAATTGCCGCCGACAAGGTCGACGAGGCGTTTCCCGCGCTCGCTGCCTACGCCGCCGACGGCCGCATGCCGATCTCGCCGGCGCTCGACGTCGAGCGGATCTCGATGACGCCCTATCGGCCGATCGCGGTCAAGGCGAAGGCCGAGGCGACCTCCTAGCAGCCGCACGACCCCGTTGCGGAGGGTCGGCCGCCATGCGAGATTGGCGGCAGCAAGGCCGCGCGTGACCGGCGGGTGAGCCCCGGAGATCGCGGCCGACAGGAGAAGGCCGATGTCGAACGTCACCCAGCTCAAGCCGACCGCCCGCGAGCTGCTCGCCGGCATCAAGATCATCGATGTCGACACGCACATCAGCGAATGGCCCGAGCTGTGGACCGAGCGCGCCCCGGGCAATCTCAAGGCGCGCGTGCCGAGGATCGTCGGCGAGCCGGGCAATCGCCGCTGGGTGATCGACGAGGACACTTTCCTCGCCCCGGGCTGCGCCGCCACCGCGGTGGTCAAGGACGGCAGCAAGATCCACGGCTATGACGAGGTCGTCGCCACCGAGATCGATAACGCCAATCTCGCCTGCTACGATGTCGATGCGCGCTTGGCGATGATGGACGCCCAGGGCATTCACGCCCAGGTCGCCTATCCCAACATCATGGGCTTCTCCGGTCAGAGCGCGATGAAGACCGATCCCGAGCTGCGGCTCGCCTCGCTGCGGATCTACAATGACGCGATGGGCGACATCCAGGTTCGTTCCGGCGACCGCATCCTGCCGATGGCGATGCTGCCCTGGTGGGATCTCGACGAGACGATGATAGAGCTCGAGCGTTGCCTGAAATGGGGCGTGCGCGGGATCAACTGGAACCCCGACACTCACGGCCACGGCCTGCCGTCGATCGCCGACCCGCATTGGAACCGGCTGTGGGAGGCCTGTGTCGCCAACAAGCTGCCAGTGAATTTTCATATCGGCGCGTCCGATGAATCCACCTCCTGGCAGGTCCAGGCGCCGCTGCCGGCGTTCTCGAATGATCAGAAGCTGGCGATGGGCAGCGTCATGCTGTTCATCGGCAACCTCCGCGTCATGGGGAATATGCTCGCCTCGCGCTTCCTCGAGAAATGGCCGGATCTGAAATTCGTCTCGGTCGAAAGTGGGGCAGGGTGGATTCCCTATCTGCTCGAGGCGCTCGAATATATGAGCGTCGAGGCAGGTCTCGACTATGACATCCCGCCGAGCGAGATATTCCGCCGCCAGATCTATGCCTGCACCTTCTTCGAGCGGGCGAATTTCGCTCAGACCGTGCGTCAGGTCGGCGCGGACAACATCATGTTCGAGACCGATTTCCCGCACCCGGCCTGTCTGTTCCCGGACGGGCTGGACTATATGGTCGATGCGATCGCCGAGCTGACACCGGAGGAGCGGTTCAAGATCTTCTCGGGCAACGCCGCGAAGCTCTACAACATCGACATCAGCTAGGCGCGCGAAAGAGGGGGCGCCGCCGTGAGGAGGCGCCCCGAGGGAGCCGCGCGCGTGCAGCGCGGCTCAGAGCAAGCTCTTACTGTGGCGCGGCGGTGTTGCTGTCGCGGATCGCGTCGGCGGTGTTGTCGCCCTCGGCGCGAACCGCATCGGCTGCGTTGCTGGCGTTCGCCTGCATCGTGTCCGCCGCATTGGCGGCATTGGCCTCGATCGTGTCGGCCTGATTTTCCGCGGTCGCCTCGACATTGTCGGCCGTCGCTTCGGTTGGCGTCTTGTTGCACCCGGCCAGCGCGGTCACCGCCAGCGCAGCCGCCATTATTCGCATGAGCTTCATCAGTTCACTCCCTGTCGTACGTCTCAAACAGACCTGCGGCCGGTGATCAGCTGGAACAGCAGCACGACTACGGCGATCACCAGCACCAGATGGATCAATCCTCCGCCGATATGGGCAACAAATCCCACGAGCCACAGCAGGAAGAGGATTCCGATGATTGTCCAAAGCATTGTCGGACCCCTTGGGCGATATTCGACGCTATAACCTCACCTGCGGCAGTTCGTTCCGTGATCGGCAGCGAGCGGGCCATTGCTGGTCGCCCGGGTGCGTCCTAGGCTGATGCAGATCAGGAAGAATAAGGATCGGGAGAGAGGCGATGTCCTATACCGTCGAGGCGCTGTCGCCGGAGCTGGCGTTCGGCTGCCAGCTGACCGGCCTGCGCCATGAGGATGTGACGTCCCCCGCGGTCCGCGAAGAGCTGCTCCGGCTGTGGATCGACAAGGGGCTGATCGTGTTTCGCGGCTGCGAGGTCACCCCGGCCTTCCAGATCGAGCTGAGCGAGATCTTCGGGCCCTGCGTGATCCATCCGGTGCCCGAAGTGCGCCATCCCGAAAACGAAAAGCTCAACCGGCTGGTCTCCAACCCCAAGGGCGACGACGAGGACGTGATCGAGGTCAACGGCGTGGTCGGCTGCGGCTGGGTGCCCTGGCACAAGGACATCGTCTTCACCGACCGGATCAATCACGGCGGGATCCTGCGCGCGACCAAGATCGCCAGCACCGGCGGCGAGACCGGCTATCTCGACCAGATCGACGCCTATGACCGGTTGCCCGATGCGATGAAGGAGCGGATTGCCGATCTCGAGCTGGTCTATCAGTTCACCGTGATCGACGCGTCACCCTTCTATGCGAGCGAGAAGGTTCGTTACGTCCATGTGGGCGCCAATATGCGCTCGATGTACAAGCACGCCGCCGAGCGTTTTCCGCCGGTGGTTCACCCGTTGGTCTTCACCCAGCCCGAGACCGGCCGCAAGGCGCTGAATTATTCACCCCTGTTCGCGCAATATGTCCTCGGCATGGATCGGGCGGAGAGCGACGCGCTGCTGTGCAGCCTGTCGGATCATCTGTGGTCGAGCCCCGCCTATTTCCACAAATGGCACCCGGATGAGATGGTGCTGTGGGACAATTGGCGCATGCTCCACCGCGTCACGCCGGCGCCCTATGAGGAAGTCCGCATCGTCGAACGGACGACGATCACCGGCGATTACGGGTTGGGGCGGAAGCTCGATCAGGTTGTCGCGGCGACCGCCTGATCACCTGGGGCGGTGGCGTCCGGCTTGAAAACCGGGATCGGGCCGAGCGAGAGCAGGAACAGGCTCGAGATCAGCAATATCGGAATCCCGGCTACGAGCATGACGGTGTAGCCCCCGGTGACATCGAACAGCACGCCGGCGATGAACGGTGCGATCGCCGTCGGGATCTGGGTTGCGATGCCGGCGAGGCTCGACAGCGTGCCGAAGCTGCGCATGCCGTAATAGCGGGTCGACAAATTGGTGTAGGACGGCATCTGTGCGCCGGCCGAAACACCGAACGCACCGACGCCGATGGTGCGCAAGATGACCGAGTCGGTCGGAACGAGCAGCAGGACGCAGCTGATCACTGGCAGCGACACCAGGATCGCGGTCAAAACCTTGGGTGATGCGCGATCGCCAATCAGGCCGTAGAGCATCGTGCCGGCGATCATCGAGAAGCCGAGCGAGCCGAGGATCCACACCGCGGTGTCGCGCTCGACGCCATCCCAGGCGAGGATCGGCAGCAGGTGCACTGCGAGCGATTGATTGAGCATGTTGCTGATCAGGATCGAGAGGACGATCTTGATGAAGGACGCGGAGCGGATGCCGTCGCGGACGGTGTAGCCGCCCAGCTCGACCTTCCGCAGCGGCGTCGCCTCGACCCGTGGGCGATCGCGCCGGTCTCGCAGCAGGAAGAAACAGACCAGCGCAACGATGCCGCCCCAGCTGATGCCGATGATCCGATAGGCCGATCGCCAGCCATATTCCTTGATCAGATGGTTGGATAATGGCGCCAGGGCCACGGCGGAGAGCGCCGAGCCCAGCATCATGCCCGACAGCGCCAGCCCGCGGCTTGCGGAGAAATTCTTCGCGATCGCCATGCCCCAGACCGGGGCGATGACCAGGCCGAAGACCACCGCCATCACGAACCAGATCGCGAGCCACTGGACGACCGAGCCGTTGGCCAGGCTGAAGGCGGCAAAGGTCAGGCCGACGAGAATGGCGCCCGGTATTGCCAGGGCACGTGATCCGAATTTGTCGAGCATCCAGCCGGCCAGGGGCCGGGTCAGCACGCCGATCCCGGCGAAGACGAGGAAGCCGGCGGTGACGTCCGCCCGGCTCCAGCCGAATTCCTTCTCCAGCGGCGCGATGAACGTGCCGAGCGCCTGATGGCCGACGCCGATCAGGGTGATGCCGAAGGCGCAGGCGATCACCACCGGCCAGCCCGCGCGCCATTCGGCCTGAACCTCTTCGCGCGTTCCGGCCATCGTCATCCCCTCTGCACCCACGGGGTTGGCGCCCGTTCGATCGGGCTGCCACGCCATGGCCGGCGCAGTTGAGGCGATCGGCGGTGGGTTGGCAACCGTCCGCGCGTTCAGCCTTTGCCAAGCGCGGCCGCTTCCGGCAAAGCTCAGCCCAGCCCGGCGTCGACAGGGCATATGAGGGGGATAGGTTCTGGCTGGCTTGCCACGGCGACTGGGTTGCCAATCGTGACGGACTCCTCGTCCCCCGTTCAGCCCGCCGGCGACCGCGTGCTCACCGGGCTCGCGCTGCGCGCGCTGTCGGTGCTGCTGTTCACGGCGCTGGCGGCGATGGTCAAGGTCGCCGGCCAGCGCCACGCCAATCTCTACGAGATCCTGTTTTTTCGTCAGACCTTCGCCCTGCCGCTGATTCTTGCCTGGATTGCTGTTGGGCCGGGATTGCGCTCGGTCGCGACCAAGCGGATCGGCGCGCATGTCTCGCGCGCGACGATCGGCCTTGGTGGCATGGTCACCAGCTTTGCCGCGGTGCAGCTGCTGCCGCTGGCCGAGGCGACGACGCTGCAGTTCACCGTGCCGATCTTCGCGACGATCACCGCCGCGCTGCTGCTGCGCGAGCCGACCGGATGGCATCGCTGGGGCGCGGTGCTGGTCGGTTTCGCCGGCGTGCTGATCATCGCGCAGCCGGGCTCCGATCATTTCCCGCTGCTCGGCGCCGCGCTCGGCCTGAGCTCGGCCTTGCTGGTCGCGGTCGTCATGATCCTGCTGCGCACGATCGGCCGGACCGAAAGCGCCTCGACCACGGTCTTTTGGTTCTCCGCGCTCTCGGTCGCGCCGCTCGGGATCCTCTATCTGCTCCATTTCGGGACGCATGACCCGCTGACCTGGGCTTTGCTCGTCGCGATCGGGCTGATCGGCGGCGCCGGCCAGCTGGCGATGACCGCCTCCTTCCGTTTCGCGCCGGTCTCGGCGGTGGTATCGATGGATTACACTGCGCTGATCTGGGGCACCTTGTTCGGCTGGCTGCTGTTTGCCGTTCTGCCGATGTCGACGACCTGGCTCGGCGCGGCGATCATCATCGCCAGCGGTCTCTACATTGCACAGCGCGAGCATCGCATGCGTGACGTGGGGCTGGCTGCCAATGAGTGAAGGCTGCGGTCTCGATTCCCACTCGTCATTCCCGCGAAGGCGGGAATCCAGCGGCCTCAGCGGCGGGCGAAACAATTGCCTCGAGGGCCGCATCGACTCCCGCCTCCGCGGGAGTGACGAAGAAAGTAGAGGCGCGTAGACATGTCTTGGGCCGCCCAACCGCGGCGAACGAACAGTCATAATTGTGAGGAGAAGACGAGATGCCGCATGCGGCGCTGACGGCGCGTTGGGATCAGGGGCTGCCCGCCTGGGGTGCGTGGCTGGTGGAGGATTCTCCGGCTTCGATCGAAACCTATGGCCAGACCGGCTTCCACTATGTCGGGATCGACTGCCAGCACAGCCTGCTCGGCGAGGTCGATGCGGCGCGGATGCTGTGGCGCTTCCGCGATGCGCCCTTCGCAATCATGGTGCGTGTGTCGGGCAATGATCATGCGCTGATCGGCAAGCTGCTCGACTCCGGCTGCGACGGGGTGATCGTGCCCGGCGTCAACAATGTCGCCGAGACCCGGCAGGCGGTGAATGCCTGCCGCTATCCGCCCCATGGCCAGCGCAGCCTTGGCCCGATCCGCCCCGGCCTTGGCATCAACCCCGATGCGCTCGAGGCGCGGACTTTGTGTCTCGTCATGATCGAGACCAAGGAAGGTCTCGAGAATGTCGAGGATATCTGCAAGGTCCCCGGCCTCTCGGGCATCTACATCGGTCCGGGCGATCTCTCCCACGGCCTCGGCATGGACCCCGGCAAGGGCTTCTCGACCGATCAGCTCCAAGATGCGTATGCGCGGATTTCCAAGGCCTGCAAGGCGAACGGCCTGGTCCTCGGCTCGCATTCGATCGACGCCAAATTCTCCCATCAATGCGTCGCCTGGGGCTGTCAGTTCGTCACCACCGGCAGCAACCAGATGCTGCTCGGCAGGGCCTCGCGTGAGCTGTTTGGCGAGCTGTCGGCGGAGTAGGGCGCGGTTGACGGCGGCCGATTCGCCCAACACACTCCGGCCGATGCGGATTTGCCGGCGATTATAGGCGCCGGCAGGCAGCGAAAAGGAGTGGGTCCATGGCCATTGATCTGGTCCTGCGGGGTGGCACCGTCGTCGACGGGTCGGGAGACAAGGCTTTCACCGCCGATGTCGCGATCAGCGGCGACAGGATCGTCGAGGTCGGCAAGGTCGCGGCACGCGGCAAGCGCGAGATCGACGCCGGCGGCCTGACGGTCACGCCCGGCTTTATCGACGTCCACACCCATATGGATGCGCAGATCCACTGGGATCCGCTTGGCACGCCGAGCTGCTTCCACGGCGTCACCTCGGTGGTGATGGGCAATTGCGGCTTTACCATCGCGCCGGTGCGCAAGGG
>Ga0068855_100004551_pt1 | contig 16933 bp, 13 predicted proteins | sample KBSCornC52_FD_66592 | JGI IMG/M metagenome (GOLD analysis project Ga0068855, IMG submission 66592) | Corn rhizosphere microbial communities from Kellogg Biological Station, Michigan, USA - KBS Corn C5-2 | ecosystem: Host-associated > Plants > Roots > Rhizosphere > Soil ...
CGATTGGAACGAACGGATCGCGGCCGAGTGTTATGGGCCTAACCTAGCAGCGCGCATTCTCGACGGACAGCATCGCATCGCGCGCATCGTCAATAACTACTCGAGAATCAGTTTCAACTTCGGGCCAACTTTACTGTCGTGGGCCGCCCAACAGGCGCCCGCCGTGTACAAGGGCATCATCGATTCAGACCGGCATAGCCAAAAGCAGTTTTCCGGTCATGGCTCAGCGATGGCACAGGCTTACAACCACATGATCATGCCACTGGCGAATTCGCGCGATAAAGCGACGCAGATTCGCTGGGGCCTCGAAGATTTTGGAAGCCGGTTCGGCCGGCTGCCCGAGGGAATGTGGCTGCCGGAGACGGCGGTCGATCTGGAATCTCTCGATCTGATGGCCCGTGCGGGAATTTTGTTCACGGTGCTTGCACCGCATCAGGCAAGTGCGGTACGGCCACTGGGCGGAGGAGACTGGCAGGACGTCGGTGGCAGCAAGGTGGATCCCACGCGTCCCTATTTATTGCGGACGCCGAGCGGGGCGTCTATCAGTATCTTTTTCTACGACGGGCCGATCTCCCAAGCGGTAGCGTTCGAGAAGCTGCTGCACAATGGTGAGGGCTTCGCTGCGCGGTTGACCGGGGCTTTCGCCGAATCGCCGACTGGGCCGCCACAATTGATGCACATTGCGACCGATGGCGAAACGTACGGGCATCACCACCGGCACGGCGAAATGGCGCTGGCTTACGCGCTCGACATGATCGAGGCCAAGAAGTGGGCTCGGATAACCAACTACGGCGAGTTTCTGGCGAAGAGCCCAGCGGCCTGGGAGGCTCGGATTTTTGAGAATACCTCCTGGAGCTGTATTCATGGTGTGGAGCGCTGGCGCTCGAATTGTGGATGCAACGCCGGCCGGCCGGGATGGAACCAGGAGTGGCGCAAGCCTTTGCGGGAAGCGCTCGATTGGCTTCGGGATGCGATCCATCCGGGTTTTGAAGCGCTCGGATCCACGCTCCTGCGCGACCCGTGGGCGGCGCGCGACGCCTACATCAGCGTGATCCTGAGCCGCTCACCCGAATCCAGAGAACGCTTCGGGCAGGAACACTTTTCGCATCCGCTGACCGACGCTGAACAGGTGACGGTGTGGAAGCTGATGGAACTGCAGCGAAACGCGATGCTCATGTATACGAGCTGCGGCTGGTTTTTCGATGAGCTATCGGGTATCGAGACCGTGCAGGTGATTCAATACGCGGGCCGCGTGGTGCAGCTTGCGACAGAGTTGTTTCTGGATGCGTTCGAAACGCCATTTCTGGAACGGCTGGCAGCGGCCAAGAGCAATCTTCCCGAGTATGGGGACGGCGCAAACATTTATCGCCGCTACGTTAGGCCGTCGATCGTCGATCTTGAGAAGGTCGGCGCTCATTATTCGATCAGTTCCCTGTTTACGCCATATAGTGAGCGGACCGATGTTTTCTCTTATGAAGTAAAGCGTCTGGATTATCACACGGGCGAAGCCGGGCAACTGCGCATGGCACTGGGGCAGGCGAGTTTTACTTCGAAGGTGACACAGGACTCGGAGATCCTGACATTCTGGGTAGTGCATTTCGGCGACCACAATGTGGCCGGTGGCGTTCGCAAAGGAGACACCGGCGGGACGTACCAGGACATGCTCGCAAGTATCAGCGGAGCATTTGAGCGGGTGGATATTCCCGAGGTGGTCCGCTTGCTCGACCGGCGGTTCGGCGAGAAGACGTACTCGCTGCGCTCGCTTTTTCGAGACGAACAACGACGCATCGTACGAACTATTCTGTCGACGACGGTGGCTGAAGCCGAGGCGGCCTACCTGCAGCTTTACGATCGTCACGCGGCGCTGATGCGCTTTCTGACGACGCTCGGGACTCCCATGCCTCGCGAATTTACGGCGGCCGTAGAATATGCGATCAATAGCCTTTTGCGGCGCAACTTTTTGAAAGATGAGTTAGACGCTGAACGCATTCACAATTTATTAAGAGAAGCACAGGCCGGGAATTTGACGCTCGACAGGACAACGCTGGAGTTTCTTTTGCGCCAGAAACTCGACGCGCTCGCCGGACGTTTTGCGGCCGATCCGTCGAATTTGACCAGGCTTATCGACTTGCATAAGTGCCTGACGATCGTTAAGCAGATGCCTTTTCCGGTGAACTTGTGGGCGGTGCAGAACCACGTCTACGCGATTCAAGGAAGACTGTATCCGCGAGTGCGGCGGCGCGCGCAGCGAGGCGACGCGAAAGCGCAGACTTGGGTGGATAATTATGTCAGCTTGTCGGAGCTGTTGAGTATCCGATTGCCCTGAGGCACTAGCCGCGCGTGAAGATCCGGCTGATGTCGTTGTAGATTACGAAGACCATCAGCATCATCAACAACACGAAGCCTAGCTTGAGCGCGGTTTCCTTCACGTGGAGGCTCACCTCGCGCTGCAGCAGCATTTCGATGATCAGCACGAGCAGCGTGCCACCATCGAGAATCGGGATGGGCAGCAGATTGATGATGGCGAGTTGCAGACTCACGAAGGCCATGAAGAGCAGATAGGTCCAGGGGCCCTCTTCAGCCGCCTGACTGGACATCTGTGCAATGCCAATGGGTCCGGCGAGCGACTTGGGAGAGACACGATGCTGGATCAGACCTCCCAAGAACTTGAAAATCATCAGCGCATTTTGCCGGTTGAAGCGCAAGGACTGCGCGAGGGCCGGCTGGAAGCCGAGCTTGACAAATTGAACTGGTGGACCGCCAAAGCGGACGCCGATACGCCAGGGAGTCCCGGCATCGTTGGTTGCGGCCGGTGTCACGGCGAGCTTCTCGATAGCGCCAGCGCGGCGGACTGTCAGTTGCACCGGCTTACCGCCCGAACTCAAAATCACATGCTGCACGCTACCGGTGGGTAGTGTCTGGCCCTTCTCGTTTACAAAAACATCGCCTGGTCGAAGGCCGGCGGTCTGGGCAGGCGATCCGGCGGCTACCGCTCCGACCCAGGCGTCCTGTTCGGCGATCCAGCCGACTGTGCCCACGCCTTCTTTCGAGTCCATCGTGGGCGTGATCGAAAGGTTGAGTATTTGACCCGAGCGCTCCACGACCAGAGGAAGCGCGTGGTTCGCATTGAACGCTTCCTGAGTCTGCAAGAATTCCCAATCGGGATCTCTTTTGCTTCCCAACTGGATGATCTTGTCGCCGGGTTGGAGTCCCGCTTTAGCAGCAGCGGAGTTGGGGACGACTGCGGCGATGACCGGGGTACGAGACGCCGACGCCGGCTCCTTGGGATAGGCGTACATGTAAAGTCCAGTGACCAAGGCGATCGCCAGAATCACATTCATGAGAGGTCCGGCGACAATGACGATCGCCTGCTGCCAGCGGGCCTTCGCCTGGAAGGACCGGGCGTCGAGCGCCTTCTCATCCCCCGGCTGCTCTCCGAGCATGCGCACGTAGCCGCCGAATAGGATTGCCGAGACGCGGAAGTCCGTATCGCCGCGCCGGAAGCCGAAAAGCCTAGGGCCGAAACCGAGGCTAAACGTTTCCACCTTAATACCGACCGAGAGCGCCGCCCAGAAGTGGCCCAACTCGTGGATGACAATCATCACACCGAGCATGACGACGAACCAGAAAATCTTATGAAGAAAATCCACGTTACCCTTTTTCCCGCAAAATCCGCGCGGCCGTCTCGCGCGAGGACAGATCCACCGCAATGACCTCTTCTATTGTCGCCGGTTCGCTTTCCGGCTGCCGCTCCAGAGTCTCTTCCACGGTGTTCGCTATGGCGGGGAACGAAATCCGGCCCGCAAGAAAAGCCTCTACCGCTACTTCGTCTGCCGCGTTCAGCGTGCAGGTGGCCGAGCCACCCCGCTCCTGGGCTAAGTACGCCAATCTAAGTAGACGAAATTTCTCGACATCCGGTGCGGCGAAAGTCCAGGTTCGCGGCTCGCTCCAATCCATACAGGCCACCGGAGCGCGCTCCCGCTCGGGATAGGTCATGGCGTATTGGATCGGCATTCGCATATCCGTGGCGGAGACTTGCGCCAGGATGCTGCCATCGTTGTACTCGACCATGGCGTGAACCGAGGATTGCGGATGCACGACTACTTGCACCTGCGAGGGCGGTAGGTCGAACAGCCAGCACGCTTCGATGACTTCGAAGCCTTTGTTCATCAGGGTGGCCGAGTCGATCGTGATGCGGGGACCCATTTTCCAGGTTGGGTGGTTCAGGGCCTCGGCGGGCGTGACTCGGGACAGTTGGTCGGCTGAAGTGTCGCGGAACGGGCCGCCGGAAGCCGTGAGCAACAAACGGGTTACTTCGTTCCTGCGGCCGCCGCGAAAGCACTGATGGGCGCCATTATGCTCGCTGTCGACCGGGATGAGTTCGGCGCCGGTCTCCTGGAGCGCCTGCATTACGAGTTTGCCAGCGGCGACCAAAACTTCTTTGTTGGCGAGACCGATGCGTTTCCTGGCTCGAATGGCCGCATAAGTCGCTTCGAGACCGGCCACGCCTACAATCGCCGACATGACAAACCCGACGTCGGGTTCGACGGCGGCGGCGACACGCGCAGTCGGGCCGAATGCCACCTCAGGCCAACGGCTGGGCGGCAGAGGGGAGTCGGAAAGACGGCCTTTTAGGGCGCTCAAGGCGGTTTCGTCCGCAACAACTACTACTTTGGGGTTAAATTCCAGAATTTGGGAACAGAGAACTTCCGTATTTTTGCCGGCCACTAGTGCATAAACATCGAAACGAGGGCTCAATCGGCGCACCACATCCAGCGTGCTGATGCCTATTGATCCTGTTGATCCTAATATAGTTATCTGCAAATGAAGGCCTCTAGATCAGGGGGTCTCCCAGTAGCATGATGGAGGGGGAGAAAAAAAATTTTGATTTTCGTAGAGAAAAGCCTTGCGTTCCACAAAATCATATCCTAATATTGGAAGTACAGCCAGGGAGGCAACTCCCACCAAAGCGAGACTAACCTCATAGAAAGACCCCTGAAGCAACACCTCCCTGGCGCCCGAAAGGGCTCGTCTCGCCGCTTCAGATAAACCGAACATATCCTTTAAACTTGAAGCGGAGGTGCTCTGCGTGCCTGACTCCCCGCCTCCGGCTCGACTTCGGCCGGAAACCGACGTACTTACGCGCGGTTTCGATCCCAGCCTATCGGTGGGTTCTGCCCGTCCCGCGGTATTCCGTAGCTCCACTTACGTATTCTCCAGTCCAGAAGCAGCAGAGCGCGCCTTTGACATCATGGGCGGCCGTGCCGAGCGTACGTCGGAAGAAGACGTCGATCTAGTCTATTCACGGTTCAATCATCCCAACGCGCAGATTCTGGAAGACCAGATACTGCCACTGGAGCCGGGGGCCAATGCGGCGGCGGCTTTCAATTCAGGCATGGCGGCGATCATGACCGCAATGCTGGCGGTTCTCCGGCCAGGTGATAGTGTCGTGTACACGGTTCCCATCTATGGTGGCACGCAGACCCTGATCCAGAGTTTTCTCGAGCCTTTCGGAGTGCGAGGTGTCGCGGTAGCGGGTGGCCAGGGTGAGGAGATCGATGCGGCGATCCGTGCGGCGCGGAACCTGCGGGTGGTGCTGATCGAAACGCCCGCGAACCCGACGATGGTAATGACCGACATCCGGCACGTTTCGAAGACCTGCTCGACGCTGGCGGAGCGGCCGCTCGTGATGGTCGACAATACTTTTCTGGGTCCGGCTTTCCAACATGCATTAACATTGGGCGCGGACGTATCGCTTTATTCGGCCACGAAGTATCTGGGCGGCTTCAGCGACATCATCGGAGGGGTAGCGCTTAGTAAGGATATTGACCTGATGAGTAAGATTCGCAGTAAGCGTAGTCTTTTCGGCAATATCCTCCAGCCGGACGAGTGCTGGCTGCTAGATACGCGGCTACCGACCGTGCACCTACGCATGAACCGGCAGAGTAAGAACGCGCAGCGGATTGCGGAGGCACTAGCGAAACATCCAAAGATACGTCGGGTTTATTATCCGACGCTGTTCGCAGATGTTGAGCAAACGCGCATCTATCAGGAACAATGCGCACATCCGGGAGGTCTGGTGTCGTTCGATCTGGCGGGCGGCAAACGCGCGGCATTCGACTTACTGCGACATCTACAGCTTGCCCGGAATGCGGTTTCGCTCGGCGGCGTAGAGACACTCGCTTGTCATCCTCGGAGTACTACGCATTCAGCCTGGAACGCAAAAGATCTCGATGAAGCGGGAATCGGCGAAGGCTTGGTGCGGGTGTCGTTTGGCATTGAAGATTGGCAGGACTTACTGCACGATTTCGAGCGTGCGCTCGAAAGGGCGTGAAGCATCGGAAACAGATTCGTCCTTTTAGGGTCTATATAGTGTGCTCATCCTACTGATCATTCTGATTCTGCTGTTAGGCGGAGGCGGTGGTTATTACGGGTATGGCCGATGGGGTTACGGCGGCGGCGCCGGAATTGGTCTCGGGACAATCCTGTTAATCGTGCTGCTTTTCTACTTCCTGGGTGGGTTCCGGTAGGCGAAACATCGCGCTTCCGTGCGTCGTACGAAGCCTTTGGTTGAGCCTATTCTGGATTGTGAGGCAAAGGCGATCGCCAGGAAACCACGCTTCACATAACGAAGGGCCGCTCTTGCTAGTGCGGTCAAACAAATCTTCTTCCTTGCCGGCACCAGCAGTAAGCGGCTGAGAAGATTCGGCCCGGGCCTCCGTTACATAGTAATAAGCAGGAGTCATAACCAACGGCAGACGCATGCCTGCCATGGCCCACAGGGTGGAGGTCCGGTTACGCAGCAAAAAGAAAACGCAAATGCAAAAAGTCCATATCCGAATGTGGCGGGTAGCCGAAAGGTCAGATGACTTGGCCCGAGAGCGGCCATCACCTGGTGAACCATGAAATAGAAGAGTGGTGGGTGCTGGTCGGCACCCGGGGTCCAGAGTTACTTTCAGAGACTGCACCGGCGGTCGTGCCGCCGCCCCGGCCGCTCCCCCCGACAGAAAACCGAAAGAACGTTTACCCAAATACGCCACATCTTATCGTCGCGAGACTAGCGCCGGCGACCAGCTATGAGAGTTCGGGCCATCCAAGAAACTGGATGCAACAGGTATGCGACGTACAGCTCGGCGGCCATCGATTTCCAGGCACCCCCAGGCCTTGGCTTCATCCTCAACGACGAAGTCAAGAGTCGTTATCCTTTCATTCCTGGAACAGGCAAATTTAACGGCGTCCCCGGCGATACATGGCGGATGATGTCCGATCAGGGGCGAGGACACTTCAGTAACTTCCAAATATTGATGAACGCCACTCACGAGTACTCTAGGCTTTGCGGGAAAAAAAATTAGCGCTCGCGCGCACTCGATCATCTTCAAAAATCATTCGTACACAAGGTCGCAATGCTGCCGGGTGACCCTTTGGTCGAAAACCGAGCGCTTGCAGAGCCACGCTAGCCATGATATTCACAAAATGGTCTGACCGTGCTATCCAGAAGCTACGACCGCAGCAATTCCAAACGACAGCCCCATCCTGAAAGGACATGCATCTGAATTTGAGGAATGCCAGAACCAGTAGCTCGATCTGGTCGGATCGCGAACGGAGCTCGTAGGGATCGGTGTCTTCCCCCCAGCGCGTGTAACACAGCGTCTGTGCAACGTTGATCTGGCGCAGGCGTAAGTCGAGACCACCTCCAGCCGAGATCGCTGCGTGCGACGAACTCCCATTCAGATTGCGGTAGGCGCGCAGCAAACAACCCACGGATCTCTCGCCATCGAGGATTTGCATAATAGTGACAGTCAATTGGTTCCAGCACTCCCATTGAGCGACAGGGTTCGCGAACGCCGAATGGACGGACTCTGTATCGCCCTTCTATGCCTGCTCGTCCTTTTCAGTTGGCTTCCCCGATACCGAGGTCCGATCGATCTGCGCTGGGACGGCGGCGTGTACTACGTCCTCGGCACATCGATAGCAGATGGTAAAGGCTATCGACTGCTCAACGAACCAGGAGAAATCGAGGCGATCCAGTATCCGCCTGGATTACCCGCGATAGTAGCCATTCACGAAATGATTCTCGGGAGTAATGATCCCGCCCTTGTGGGCATCTGGATACGGCGGTCCTGGCTGCTTATGTCTCTCCTTTATATCGCGTCTGTTTTCTTACTCAGTCGAATCTTTCTGCCGCGCGGCTACGCGATGTTGCTCGCTTTGACTTGCCTGCTCAACTATCAGATGTGTTTCTTGAGTACACTGTGTTTCGCGGAACTGCCATTCGCTCTCACTTCCACGCTTTTTGGATATCTCTACTTCAGACAGAAACAAGGGGTTATCTCCCGGATTGGTGCGGGCTCAGCGGCGGTCGCATCGTATCTGCTGCGAACAATTGGTATTGCGCTGCTCCTAGCTTGGATTCTCGATGCTGCCTTACGGAGGGAATTCCGGAAAGCGAGCGTGCGTGCCGCGATTGCGGCTGTCCCCATCTTTTTATGGCTTTTTTACGTCCACTCGGTTGAGTCGGGGGAACATTATAAGCGGCCATTCTACGCTTATCAGCGCGCGCCATCCATGTTCTACAACGTGAGTTACGCCACCAACGTTGCTTTGAAATCACCTTTCAAGCCTGAAAAGGGTTTCGCGACAACACAGGATCTAGTCAATCGCTATGTTCATAATCTGGGCATAATAAGCAGCTCTTTGGGGGAAGCCGTTTCTGCAAACGAAGACCCATTCTGGGACGGTCAGCTGATGAAGATTAATCGGCTGATAAGACCGCTAGCTTTGCCTGAGTGGTTGCTGACATGTACGCTTATATTCCTCGCGTTGACAGTTATTTGCGGAATCGGTTGGATGTTATGGCGCCGCCAATCGCTCATCCCTATCTACTTATCGACAACGATCTTAGCCATTTGCACAACAGCTTGGCCTGGCCAATTTGCACGTTATCTGGCGCCGGCTGAACCATTTCTTTTGCTTGCATCTTTTGGCTGCTTGCTGGAACTCGGCAGACTAATTCGCCTGAAGTTTCCGTCGAGCAGTCTCGGATCTGCAATACCGTTGGCAATCGTCCTACTGATGCTTGCCGAAAGCGCGGTGTCTTGGATTTCCGGGAATAGACACTTTTGCGATAAAGCGGTATACGAAGACGTCAAAGGCGCTGTTAGAGAGTACAGACTCTTCCACTATGCAGGGGCAGCTTCGTACGCTCAGACAGGTCTAAAGTGGCTCGTAGCGCACGCCGACCGTCGTGCCATCGTTGCGGTTTCGATGCCGCAATGGGTTTATCTGAAGACGGGCCTGAAGACGGTTATGCCCCCGTTGGACCCGGACCCCCAAAAAGCGCAGCAGTTGATCGATACTGTGCCGGCGACGTACTTCATATTGGACAAACTCGCCATGGAGAGCTACTTCAATGAACGATTTTCTGGACTGGTGGCGAACTCTCCCGGCAAATGGCGCTTAGTTTGCGCAGGACCGCGAGGCGATTTCGATATCTTCCAACGGGTTGACTTGAATTCGCCGGGCGCGATCCAACCGATCCAGCTTCCGTCAGGCAAATCCCTGCGCTTCTAGGGCGATATTCACATAAATCAAGGCCTAATGTAGGATATCCCTGAGTCGTTATACACCGAGAATGAGGGTCATTTTCTCGCACAACTCGGATGGAATTAAATATCCGTCCGGAGTTGGACAATTAAGACTCTATTTGTTTCACTTATTCTTGCTGCATACTCAGTTACGGCCTATGCAGACGGCAGCGGCACGGGCTTAACCGCACAGTACTTTGATGATGACGCCTCCGGAGGACACCTTCAAGGAACACCTGTTGCCACACAAATAGACGCCACAATTAATTTCGATTTTGTCAATACGCCGCCTCGGGCTGTAGCCAGGGCAACAGATTTTTCCGTGAAATGGACAGGAAAGATACAGTCGAGATATTCGGAGAAATATCTCTTTATGACCTACTCCGACGACGGCGTTCGGGTGTCGGTAAATGGACAGCTTCTCATAGATAATTGGACATATCACGGCGGGACCTGGGATTGGAACTGGATTGATCTTCAGGCTGGGCAGCTTTACGATATTCAGATCGAATATTTCCAGGGTGCCGGAGGTGCGAACCTTCAGTTGTGGTGGCAGAGCCCAACGCAGGCAAAGGAGGTCATTCCGCAATCACAGTTATACAGCGACCTCGCGCAGGGCGGTTCCACTTACTTCGTCAGTCCATCCGGCAATGATTCAAACTCGGGATTGTCGCCAGGCAAGGCCTGGCAGAGTATTTCGCGGGTCAACCGGCAGTTCTTTGGCCCCGGAGATAGCATTCTATTTGAGCGAGGGGGACGCTATATGGGAGGCCTTCAGCCATCGGGCTCTGGATCCCAGGGTTTGCCGATTAGCCTTGGAGCGTATGGTAGCGGCGCTCTTCCGGTAATCGATGGCACGGGCCACGAGTCCGCGGTGATGCTCTTCAATCAGCAGTACTGGCGAATCGATTCGCTCGATATCACAGGAAGCCAGCGATTTGGAGTCTTCATCAGCGGAAATGTGGCCAACCAGGTCCTTCACTATATCCGTGTTACAAACCTGGCGGTACATGACTTATACGCCTCGTCCCGTTGGGATAGCGGCCTGGTTATGATTGCCCCTATAGGGGACCGTTTGACATTTGATGACGTGATAATCGACGGCGTAACCGCTTACAATACGAATCTCTGGTACGGAATTCACGTCGGCTTTAATCTCTATTATGGCTATCCTACCCAGCCGCCGCTAAGCACAAATATAACCATCCGAAACTCGCATGTTCATAGCGTATACGGCGACGGTATTACAGTCGCACAGAGTCAAAATGTTCTTATCGAAAAGAACGTGGTCTACGAAACCGGCTTGGCCCCGGCCGGGATCAGCTACACACCTAACGCGATTTGGAGCTGGCAGTGTGACCAAACCGTTATTCAATTCAATGAAGGTTATTCAACACATTCGTACGGAGTCGATGGTGGAGTGTTTGATATCGACTGGGGTTCCACCAACACTACGATTCAGTACAACTATGCACATGATGCGCAAGGCTATTGTGTCGCCATCATCGGCGCACACAATGTGACGACATCCAACAGCATCGTTCGTTTTAACATCTGCTCGAATAATGGACGGAGTTCCTGGCTGGCCGCGTCGCAGGGGGATGTTTTCATCACAACCTTCGACGGTGGAAGCCTGGATGGCGTCCAGGTGTATAACAATACAGCCTATTGGAGCCCCGCGGCTGATGGAGCGTGGATCAAAGGGCGCAATATCTCCCTAAGCGGAATTCTTCCCCGATTCATCAAGAACAACATTGTGTATTCCACTACGCAGAGTCTGATCGACATCGATGACTCAATTCCTCTGGAGCGCAACCTTTACTGGCTCGCCGCAGGCGGCACGGCCCTGTGGAAGCGTGGGTCTACAATTGCGGCGAGCTTTTCTGATTACAAAAAGTTAACGGGTCAAGACAGCAACGGGATCTTTGCTGATCCGCAGTTGAATGATCCCGCTTACTCCGGCGTCGGAATGCCGGTACTTTCATTTACGCTGAAGCAGACATCCCCGGCCGTCGGAGCGGGGGCCTCCTGGGCAAACATGGGGTCATCGGACTTCTTCGGAAACGCGCTGCCGGTGAACGGCAGCGCTGATATTGGAGCGGATCAAATCGACAGTAGCGCAGGGCTAAACTCCGCGCCGTCTATCCCCACCGGATGGGTCCAGGTCATATCGAAAAACAGTGGTAAATGCCTCGATATTGCTGGAATATCCGTGGCGGAAGGCGCTCCTCTACAGCAATGGGCTTGCTGGGGCGGAGACAATCAGAAATTTCAATTCACTGCCGTGCCAGGCGGATACGAAATCACAGTCAAGAACAGCGGGCTCCAGTTGGACGTTGCCGGTGGCCCGGCCGCCATTCAGGACGGCGCGGGCGTCATTCAGTGGCCATACTGGGGAGGATCGAACGAAATCTGGCGATTGACTCCGGCTTCGAACGGCTATTTCTCGATTGTCGCCTCACACAGTGGCAAGTGCCTGGATGTCGCTGGAATCTCTCCCAATGACGGAGCTCCGCTTCAACAATGGAGTTGCTGGGGCGGAGACAATCAGACTTGGCAGCTCGTGCCCATACAGTAAGGCGATTCCATAACGTTAACCTGAACCGAGCCGCGATGGGGGCGCCAAATGAAGTCTGAACGAAGAGGGCAGCATCGAGAACATTCTTCAACGATCGCTCGACGCTCGTAGATACATCATCGGAAATTCGCCGGTTACGCAGGTTGAGCTCAGAGTGGTAAGTGACGGTTCTACGGATCGCACTGTGGAGTTGGCTAGCCGGTATGTGGATTCCGTGCGATTGATTGTATTCAAACACAACCGAGGCTACGGCGCCGCAATAAAGGAGGCCTGGAAAGACACTGATGCGGAACTGCTGGGCTTTTTGGACGCGGATGGGACATGTGACCCCCGATTCTTCGCCACGCTCTGCGCCGCCCTTGTGAAAGAGAACGCAGACATGGTACTCGGGTGCCGGCTGCACAACGGACGCAAATGCCGGTGATTCGGCAGATTGGGAATTTAGTATTTGCGTCTCTGTTGACAGTCGTTTCCCATACGCGTATTTCGCGACACAGCCAGTGGGATGCGAGTGCTCCGGAGAGATGCGTACCGTAGGGCTCCTGCCGCTGCCGAACGGGCTTCATTTCACTCCCGCCATGACGGCGCGAGCCATTCTGGGCGCGGGCGGCAAAAATGAGACTTCTCGAGATCGACATGTCCTATTTTGAGCGGAAGGGTAAGTCAAAGCTCAAGGTCGTGCGGGATGGATTCCGATTCCTCCGTGTCATTCTCGAAGCCTTATTTCTCTATCACCCGGCACGGCCCTTCGCACTCGCCGGTTTGGTCTGTCTGGCGATCGCCAGCGTGCTCATGGCAGCGCCGGTAGCTCACTACTAAAACACGCACTGTGAGGAGTGGATGCTTTACCGATTCATTCTGGGCTAGCGGCCAGCAGTGCGCTACTGATGTTCTCGGTCGCACTATTGTCCCGCCGGGTCGTGCAAATCACAGTGGGGCAAAAGCCGGCACGAACGCTTCTTCGGGATGGCAGTACAAAGCATTCCTCAGTCCGTTATACTGGCTCGCACCTGGGCTGTTAATTGTTTGCGGAATCGCTTTGGTCGTACCCAACTTACTCGCGCGCGTACTCAGCGGTGCGGCCTTTGAACACTGGTCGCGTTTTATTGCGATGTCGTTCTTTTGGCTTGTCGCCGTCATTTTGATTTCTGCGCGCGTTGTTGCCTACTGCTTGGATCTGATTGCTGAGCAGTTGGCGTATTTGCAATCGGAGCCAAAGATTGAAAAAGCCGGGCTGGGCGAGGACGCGTACGCAAGATCCTGACCTCCTTTCGGAAGAACCCGAAACAGGAGTCCCCCGCCGTTCTGGGCCACGACAGTCAATTTGCGCTGTTCTTTGAATAGCTCTCGGGCGACCCACGAGAACGCTTCCGAATTGTCATAAAGTAGGAATTCGCCATTGGATGCGCAGAAGCGATGGAAATCGCGGACGTCTAGGGGCGCCAAATACCGCAGATTCAGCAGACCACGCTCGACGTCGTCTGTATCGGTATATCGGATAGCCAAAGCCGCATCAGCCAGGAAAATGAAATTCGTCTTCTCCTGACGTTGCCGAGCGTCGTGAGATAACTCGAAGAATAGATGCGGCCCCGCGAGAACGAGTGGAATCGTGCCGCCTGCATAAGATCGTAAGAAGCCATAGAGGGTCGCTCGTTCTTGCGCCTGGGTAGCTAGGTGCCGGTAGGTTCTTATGCTTTCTATCACGAAGAATGTCACCAGCACCGCCGCTATCAGCAGTCCTGCCCTGCCGCTCTCACGTCCAATCACGGAGAGGCTGCACGCCAACACAATGCTCAGTCCCATAACAGCCGATACTGCATACCGGTCGGTGAACGCGCCTGTAACTGTTTTCGCGAGAACCACGCCGATGATCGGAACGAGAACAAACCCGAAAGCTGCGGCGGCCTCGTGAATAGGAAGCGTCCAAAACTTATCGGGTCGAGCAGTTCCTTCGGAAAAGCGGGAGCAGGAGTAGAGAGCAAGAATGATGGTTATCACCAACAGCATCAGCAGCGCTAGAGGGCCGAGCAGCCCCTGATAGAAGGCAAGCGGCGTCGTCCAGCGAGGCTTCGCCCAAAATGTAGAGGAGTATCCCCTGGCGGCGTGGATCAGAGGCAGAAAGAGCGCCAATGGAAGAAAACCGCACAGAAGCGCGATCCATATCCAAAAATCCGGACGCCGTATCACAACTGTGCGGACGCCTTCGCCCAATGCGAATGGAGCAAAGCACAAAATGGCGTAGTAGTGGCAGGAAAGGGCCGCTGCCAGGCTCAGGCTCATCCCCACCAGCGACAACGTACGCATCCGCCCTTCCGCCGCACTCTGCCAACACAGTAGCGCGAGGGCGGAGAAGCCGAGCACGAGTCCGTACGGGCGCGCTTCGTACGCATAATAGAAAGCGCTTGTCAGCATTGGCAGGATCATCGCAATGCATGCGAAAGGCACCGGAGATCGTCTGCGGACGAAACAGAACAAGCCGGCGCTCATGACCCAGAATCCCAAAATTTCCGGAAGGCGGAAAGACAGCGCGCTCCTCCCGAATACCGCGTTGAATCCCCGCGTGATCACGTAGAAAAGTGGAGGGAGTTGCTCCGCCCCAGTTAGTAAAACGCCCCAGACGTCCCTGAGAGTAGAGCGCTGCGAGATGTAGAACGTGAATAGTTCGTCGTTCCAAAGCTGCTTTTCGAAACCTAATAATCCGGCTACCGCGAAATAGACAATCGAGACGCAACAAAACAGCAGAAGCCATTTCTGCTTCAACGCCTGCATCAGTCTTCGCTCTTCCGCAAATCAGCCGCTTTCAATTGCTCGCCGGAACGCCGGACTCGAGTTCTCGTCCGCCTGGCGTTCCAGACGATTTTCAGCAGAGCGAAGACGTACGGAGGGGCGACTCTCATTATTCGAAAAGAGGACTGTCCCATGTCGATCGTTCGGTTGATCCACGAGATCGGTACTTCTTTGATGTCATACCCGGCAAGAATTGGCTTAAGACCAGTTTCGACGTTTGCCGCAAAATGATCCTCTTCGATTGTGATGTTCTTCAAAATATCGGCGCGAAGTAGCTTCAGATTATTCGAGATGTCACGCACTCGCTTCCAGAGGAGCAGATTGAGAAGCAGGTGGAAACCCCTATTGAAAACAACTTTGAGGATAGGATAGTTGATGAGCACTGATTCATGAGAAAAACGGCTCCCAATGGCACCATCGTGCCCGGTCGCAATCACATCAAACAGGTCTCGAAACTCTGGCACGATATGCACAAAATCGCAGTCCATCGAAAGGATGTAGCGCCCGGTCGCCGCCTCGTAGCCGTCTCTGAGCGCGCGGCCGACACCGCTAGGAGGTCTGCGGTCGAGCAGCTTGACACGAGTATCCTCGTTCCTCATTGCGCGCGCTACATCCGCGGTCGCATCCGTGCTGTTATCGTTCACCAGGATAACTTCGCGAATGTAGCTGCCGTACATCTGCAGCAGGGCATTCACCAGCGGTCGTATATTCATCTCCTCGTTGTGGCAGGGGACGACAACCGAAACGGATCCGGACAAACTTTTGTGATGATCCAGCGCCACGCGAGGCCTGCGTGCGTCTTCATCGCCGGGCTTCTTCGCCCATATATAAAGAGTTCCGCAGATCTCGCGCACCCACGGAGTATGTTCCAGAAAAAACGCCAGGTCGCGCACCCACTTGATGAGAAAACGAGGTGTGAGGGGATGGACTATATCGTACGGAATGACCTCGAGATGAGTAAACCCCTGATGGGAGGCCGCTCGCAGTAACTCGTATTTACGCATTCCCACCTGGCAATCGGCGTTGCCTGCCCACTTACCTATGGCTCGAACTGTGCTCTTTGCAAATACCTGCGGGTTCCAGTAGTTTGCTTCAAAAAACAAGAATTGACCCGCGGGCTTGAGTAACCGATAGATGATAGCCAGATTCTGCGCGTATAAGTCGTGGCAGAGGATGGCAGTGCCCACAACATAATCGAAGCTTGCTGCGGGAAGATCTCTTGTTAGTTCATCAATATGTACAAACGTCGTGTTGGGCAATTTCCTATTACGCGCGGCGTCAACCAGATCGTGATTGAATACCGCTCCTGTAATCGGGTTCTCACCCTGGAAAACGGTTGTCAAATGTTCGGTCCAGAGGCCGCTTCCGGCCCCCAGTTCCAGGATTGACTCACCGGCTACTACATGGAAGCAATGCCGTACGGTAAGCGCTCGCCATCGGAGCTTTACCGGCGATGTCTGCGGGTATCGCTGCCAATAGGCCTCTCTGGTTCGCTCCATTTCGCACAAATTTTGTTGGAGTGACAATGCGCCCCTTGCCCTGGCAACTGTTCACCCGTTGCCTGCAAGGTGATTTTACTATCTTTGAAAACGAATAACTCGGCTATCGCGCAATCGAAGCAGCCGGTTCATCTCTCAAAGTCGGTTGCAAAATCTTTCGCGCGCGAATGTTGCCGCTATGCTAAACTCCCGTTTGGTTTGTGGGCTTGTTTCACAAGATTATTGCCTTCTCGAATCGCAAAGCCCTTATTTGTCTTTTGATGGCTGTCTTGCCGATTGCCATTCGCGTCTCCGCCCTCCCATTCGTACCCGTACCCTCCCCGGAGATTCGCGATGAATTCAGTTATCTGCTGGCCGCCGATACTTTCGCTTCTGGTCGGCTGACCAATCCGCCGCATCCGATGTGGGTGCACTTCGAAACCTTCGACGAGATTTTTCAGCCGACATACGCATCCAAGTATCCGCCGGGCCAGAGCCTATTTATG
>Ga0068855_100004554_pt1 | contig 16932 bp, 24 predicted proteins | sample KBSCornC52_FD_66592 | JGI IMG/M metagenome (GOLD analysis project Ga0068855, IMG submission 66592) | Corn rhizosphere microbial communities from Kellogg Biological Station, Michigan, USA - KBS Corn C5-2 | ecosystem: Host-associated > Plants > Roots > Rhizosphere > Soil ...
ACGATCGCGATTTCAGCGGACGAGCCGTCCTCCATCACATAAAGCAGGGACACGATCGACGTGGTCGGAAAATAGACGTGATGAAGCTGGCCGCCCGACTCGTACAGCACCTTTCCCAACGGCATGTCGACGAGCGTCAGGTGTGCGGCGAGGTGAGCGCGCTCGTTTTCCGGCAGCGCGGCAAGCAGGTGATTTTCGGTAAGGGGCGGGTTGTCCTGCATGCGTGGCTCCTGCGCTCGCGCCCGGCGGACGAGGGAGAGTCCAGCCGATATGGGCGCAGCGGGAATCGGCGGGAGGGGCCAACCGTAATATCTTACCGGTCCGATGACCTGACGGGTGGGTGGCGGCAATATGTCCCTTTTTCACAATGAGTTCGGAATGACCGTTCGAATGCGAATCTCCCGTCAAAAATTATAGTGCCGGCACATGTCTCATCAAGGTGTGCGCAATCACGCGCGCTCGATACGGAGCCGATATTTCACGGCGCTATTGACGGGAAATCGAGGTGGCCAGGCCTACGCGGCGTCGACCACGGAATGATGCGAAGCGATGATTCGCGTGCGTTCGGTACGTTGGCGGACAAGCGCCTGGCACGGGCACGCCGACGTGCGGATCAGGCGAGTTTAGTTCAGATCTGCCACCGCGCCGTCGGATCGCCGCGTTGGCCGACTTGCTCGCCCGGCCGGCTTCGAGCACTACAGCGTCGTCAGCTTCGTGATCTTCGTTCCTTCAAGCGTCACACCCGCCATCAACCCGCTGTTCGTCAGCACGAACGCTTCGATCGGCGCGGTCGCGGTGCTGGTGTCGACATTGCCGTTCGCGCCCACTTTCAGTACTGCCACCGATGCATCGCCGCCCACCGACCAGCCTTCGCTGCTACGGAACCGGTCAAGCGCGTCCTGGGTCATGAACAGGAAAATAATGGCTTTCGATTGCGCGCCGATCTGCAGCCCGATCGAGCCGGTCGTGGTGCTGTAGTACCCGACCGTGTTGCCGACAACGCGCAGCGAGCCTTCGCCGTATTGGCCGCCAATCCAGAAGCCGGCCGCGATGACCGACGGGAACACCAGCACGCCGCGCGCCTTGCCGACGAGTTCACGCGAGCCGTTGGCGCTGGAGTAAAGACGCGCGAGGGTCGAGTCGACACCTGCGTCGATGGTGTGGCGTTTGTCGGTCTGGTGGCCGCTGGCGTCGGATGTTCCGGTCATCGTGCAACCTGAAACCGCGAGGGAAATGGCAAGGATGGATCCCGGCGTCCCCCATAGAAATGTTCTTCGCAGCATCATCGTCTCCTGGTTGTTCGTGGAGCTTTCGAAGCTACGCCAGGCCGGCCGCGGACGCGGTACGACAGCGTACAAAGACGCGACATCAGCGGCCCGTGTCTCGCTCAGCTTCGCAGCACGTGCGTCTTGTATGGGTTGCGGACTCAACCCGTCGATGCCGCGCAGCCGGTCCGGCAACGTATGCAAAATCAAATTGCGGAGATTCACGATGGCGACCAGGATCTTGCACCTGTCCGCCTCCACAACCGTCTTTCACCGTACAGACACGCAATCTCGTTGAAACGAGGATGTTTCCTGAAACCATCCATTCGTGCGTGATCTTTTCACGAACATCGACGTGGTTCACATCAGCGGTGAATGATTCCGTCATTCGTCCCCGGTCGATCGAACGAAGCACCGCACTCGAATGCGATTGGCAAGGAGAGCAACATGCGTACGTCTATTTATGTCTGTCTTGCGGCGATTGCGACCGTGCTTGCCGGATGCCTTTGGGTACCCGGCGACGGCTACCGTGGTGATCGAAACGGGGGGTATGGCGGCGCGTATGGCGGTGGTCACGAAAGTGGATGGAATCGAGGCGACACGTCCCGCGATCACATGAATCGTTCCTGGCATCCCGATGACCAGGGGGCGCATAGGCCGGGGCAACGGGAAGGATGGTAAGTCGGCTGCGGTCATCACATGAAAATGGCCGGTCAGCGTCCTTCCGGCACGCGTCGTCGTGATTCGATCGCGTCGTTTCGCGAAGCGGGCGACCCTGATGCCCCGTCGCTTACGTCCTGCCAGACTCGAGCAGGTTCTTCAGCGCCGCCATCTGTTCCTTCTGCATGTTCAACAATTCATTCCATTGCTCCTCGCGCAACCCGTCCAGCTTTTCATGGAGCAACATGATCTCGAGTTCGGCCTTCAGATTGATTTCGTAGTCATGCTCGGCAGAGACCCGATCCTTGTATGACTGCCGGTTCTGCGCCATCAGGATAATGGGTGCCTGGATAGCTGCCAGCATCGAGAGAAACAGGTTGAGCAAGATATACGGGTAAGGATCAAAGGCTTTGCTGTACGTTGCCAGAATCAGCGAATTCAGGCTGACCCAGACGACCATGACGACAATGAAGCACGTGATGAATATCCACGACCCGCCGAAGGCGGCAACGGCATCCGCTGCGCGCTGGCCGCGCGTCGCCGCTGCGTCCAGCTCTTTCGTGGCGTCTCTCGCTATGTGCTTTCGTTCCGAGACGAGACGTGCAACATTCTTCGTGCGCTCGTCCAATGATTCATAGGGTATGCCAAAGAATTTTTCGGCAAGCTCCGCAGGTTTATGCATGTTGCGCCTCCGCGCGCGGTCGCACAATCAGAACAGAATGGAACCGCAGTAAGGTCATGACAAAAGGCTGGTTGCACAGCAATCGAGAAGCAAAGAAACCGAAACGGCCCGAACAGCGGTCTCTCCCGGTTTCGTTGCCATCCGACCCAGCGGACAAAGCCCCGTGCGATCTCGCACCCTATCGGAACTGAAGCGGTATGAACAGGCTGATGCCTGGCGTCGACTGAGGGGCATAGACCACAGGTGGTGGCGCATACACATAGTCCTGATTGTCGTAGTAGTCGCCGCGACGGTAGTCATTGCCCGGATGTCGATAAGCCTGCCGATTGCCGTGATCCCACTGATGCCTGTGGTTCTGCAGATAACCGTTACCCATGCGATGTTGCTGTGGATGGCTTTCGTCACGCCGATAGCCATCGTTCGCGCCATACTGCTGTTGGCGCTCGTAATTGCCGTAGTCTGCGCCGAAAGCCGGCGCCATGGACATGCCGCCGATAGCCGAGGCCAAGCTGACCGTCGTCGTGATACTGGTCATTATCGAGCCTATGAACGCGGCGCGTACTTCTGGGGTTTTCATGATGTTCTCCTGTCCGAGATCCGGGACCTGCGTGCGGCACCGGTCTGCTTTCTGCCGCGGGTGTCTCGAGATCACCCCTTCTTTGCAGAGTGGTGATGGTCAGTCCGGAAAATCAGATCGGCATTCTTCTTCTGAGCGTCGGACATGCTGTCGTACAGCGTCTGAAACGCAGGAGTGAGCTTTCTGATGCCGTCCGCATGAGCGTCGGCGACCTGGCCGTAGGACTTGAGATCGTCGACCGCGCTCATGGTGTTGGCATGACTGGTTCGCGCCTGTCTGAGCGAGTCCATCGCGCCCGCATTGTCGCGCATGACCTGCGCGACCTTGTGCCAAAGTCCTTCCTGCGCCGCGGTGATCTGAAGCCTGTCGTGAAGGTTGTTGATGCGCGTCTCGATCCGGTCGTGGGTCGCAACGGTCATCGCGCTTGCAGGTGCTTGAGTGTGCGCGGGGGAGGCAGCGCTCGCAGGATTGGCGAGTGTCGTTATCGCGAGAAAAACCGCTATCGCGAGTGTCGGTGCAACTCGCGGTCGGAATGGCGGGGCAATGCGTCTCATGATCGATCTCCAAAGGAATTCGACGGACTCACGAGGGGATTGCCGTCATTACGGGCGAGTTCGATCGAATGGATCATCTGTGCGCTGGCTCCCGACCGACGTCTGTCCGGTGCCGGACGCTTGCGCGCGGGCGTTGCACGACTGAATCGAGGGAACAGCAAGTGACTCAACTCGAGGACTGGTGCCTGTGTTGCAAATGCAAGCACCCACACGTCCTTGTCACCGTATGCCCGTTACGCTCAAACGGCGTCAGGCTTCGGTTCAGGGCCGAACGCGCTTGCCGTGCCGGTCGAGACAATGCATGCGTTGACCATGTCCCTGATCGAAGTGGCATAGTGATCGGCGCCGATCGCACTCTGGAGATCTTTGCCCCATTGATCGGTATCGCCTGCCGGCCAGAGGCCGACGACGATCAACGCGTCCGGCAAGCGTTGCCGCACGCGTCGCAAAAGGTAACGAAGGTGGGACGGGATTCCATTGATGCGGAGATAAAAAATACACACTGTTGTCACTGCGGTGACGTCCAGACCGTCGATCCGGATGCGCGAGGCCGCGTCATGGTTGACCACCCGGCAATCGAGATCGTGCTTGCCGAGAAGCTGGACGAGAATGGCCGATGCCAGCTCGTCGAGGGGCCCCCGGCCTGCTATGCAAAGGACCTGATTGTCGGCATGCCGAACCGGGGGCGCTTCGATGCTCGGCGACGAAGTATTCGAAGCCGATTGGCCCGATGCTTTTTGTCTGGCAGCAGGCGGAGCCAGTGCGCCCCAGTCGGGCGCTGCTGCGTCGACAGCCGGTTCAGCATCCGCGAAGCCATCCAGGCCCTCGATGAGGTCGCTGACCGTGGTCTCGATTCGCGCCAGTTGTGCGGGCGTTACGCCACCGCGCAAGACGTCGTCGGCCGCAAGCTGCAAGCCCTTGAGGACGATTTCATCGTAATAGGAGGAGAGCGGCCGGTCGCGAAGCAGTACCCCGGCTTGCTCTACTGCGTCGTCCGGGTCGCCGGCGAGTGCTCGCTGATAAAAGTTTTCGACTGGCGTCAGCGCGGGCTGGTCGCCAAGCAGCACGTCGAGAAATTCGAGCCGCGTAACGTGGCGACCGAGGACCAGCAGGCAAAGTGTCAGCGGAGTAGACAGGATGAGCCCGATCGGCCCCCATATCCAGCTCCAGAAAATCGCAGCGACGACGACCGAAAATGGAGAAAGGCCAGTGCTGCGGCCGTACAGCAGCGGCTCGACAACCTGACCGACCAGCAGCTCGACGATCAGGAAAAGCACCAGCGACCAGATCGCCATCGACCACTCCGGACTGACGGCCGCGGCGAGCGCGGTAGCCAGAATGGCGGAGATCCAGATTCCGACGTAGGGAACAAGACGCAACAGCGCGGCCAGAATACCCCACAGCACTGGGCTTGGTACGCCAATAATGGACAGCCCGATCCCGATCACGATGCCCACGCCTGCGTTTATGCCGAGTTGCGAAACGAAATATCGGCTGAGGCGCCGCGCGGCTTCGTCCATTGCGGTGGTGGTCCGATGGAGATCTCGCGAACCAAACAGCCGGATAGCGCGGTCCCGAAGATCGTCGCGCTGCAACAGAATGACGATGGTGACGACAAATACGATGAAAGCCGTCTCGAGCGGACGGACGACGGGGGATAGTACGCGCCGTGCAAGCTGGAATGGTGTCTGGGATGGCTCGCGCACCTCGACGGGAAGCACCGCGGGCTGTTGGACGCCGGACGCGGATGGCGCCGAGTTGCGCGTCGCTTGCGGCTGATCCACGGTTGCTCGTTGAAGCGCCTGGCCCGCGGCACCCGCCAGCCGGTTCAATTTTTCAACCGTGAGTCCATGCACGGCAGAGATCTTGTTGTCGATACTTGCCTGATAGCGGGGGATGCCAATGGCGAGATCCGTGATCTGGGCGGCGATCACTCCCCCAAGGACCACGATCACCGAGAGCGACATCGTCACCGCAAGGAGAACCGAGACCACATGGCCGAGCTTGATGCGGCCAAGAAGATTGGCCAGCGGAGCGACCAGGAAGCTGAGCAGAATCGCGAGCGTGACCGGGATCAGGATCTCGCGCGCAAAATAGAGGGCCGCGACGACCGTGACGCCAACGGCAAGCGTAATCAAACCCTGCACGCCGGGTGTTTCAGGAGGCTCGATGCGCGCCGCTGGTCTCGCGGGGCGCGATTCCTTGAAATCGAACATGACGGCTAATGCCCGCGATATCGTCCATTCTGGTGGGTGCTTTCGGACCGGTGCGGATGCGTCCCATGCAAGCCGAAAAACTCGACGTGCCGACCCCATTGGCGATCAGCCGGTCGATTCAGGTACTGTGACGGGCAATCGGCGCGTTGCGTCAGCGATTGCTCTCGTGCATGTCATGTGGTGTGGCGTGGCGATGGTGATGAAAGTAAGCACGGCGCGGCGGAGGGCGCACATCATGGTGCCCATGATTGTCGCGATAGGGTTGTTCTGCAAAGGTAAGGCTTGATATTGCAGCGGTCGCCAAGCGCGCACCGGCTAGAACGATTGCCTTCTTCATGTATTTCCCCAGTGAGGTGGGTGACGGGCGGTGCGTATCGAACGTGCCAAAACGAGCATTTCGAGGCGTACGGCATACGTTGCTCACAACGAGGATTGAAGTCGGTACGGTGCCGTACCCGGCTTCGGGCAGTCTCCGTTCTCGTCATCGCGGCGGCAGCCTGACCTGCGATTCCAATCAAGCTGTGCCAACGACACAGTCATGCCCAGGGTACTCTGGCGACGCGTGGTGTCGAGTTCACTGCGGTATTGCCGCGGGAAATTGAGTTCGATACCTAACTGGTCAACTGCTTACGATCCCGGATTCGGTGATCGCGCCGCGCGATGCTGGTGGGGCTGATTCACTCGTGAAAGATTTGTCGTGGTCGTAACCACGATCGACATAAACGCGGGCAGGACGGCTCAGAGGGCGTCCACGCACGCCGCCGATCTCCTCGGCCCGTCTGTCACGATGGCCTCGGCTGACAGAATGCTGAAAAAGTTAAGGACACTGTTCAAACCGGTCGGCTCTTTTTGAAACCGTCTCTAAGGAGATCTCGATGTCCTCCACCGTACCGACTGCGCGGCGAATCAATGTCAGTTTCACTTTGCCGGGAAGGTTTCTCAGACGCATCGCGGATGTTCAACGACATCAAATTGAACTGTGAGGAAAGACCTTGTGCAACGCCTGGAAGATTCAGGGTCCCTGGTGCGCGAGCGGCGACGGGTTCATCGAAACACGGAGTAGAAAGGAGAAGGTCCATGTTGGGAACAATATTGATCGTCGTGCTGATACTCGTATTGATCGGTGCGGTACCGACCTGGTCGCACAGCCGTTCGTGGGGCTATATGCCCAGCGGCTTGCTCGGCGTGGTGCTGATCGTCGTGATTGTGCTGGTCCTGCTGGACCGGATATAGACACGAGATTCCTGTCGGTAAAGGCCCCTTCGTGGATCATCGTTGCCGTACCGCTGCATCTCGAAACGGGCGACCGGCGCGCATCCGTAACACCGGATAGGCGCGCTTCAGTTATGGGCGACGAACATCTCCCATGAAACGACGAAGGCGCGCGGCGCGACGATCCTGATCCCGAGGTCGAATGTAGACAACCTGAATCCGGCGCTTGCGCTTGCGGTTGCCTGGTATGACGCGGCAGGCGCCGCCTTGCGCAGATCGCCCGCAATCGATTCCGACGCAAGGCGGCCGGGCAGGTGGCACGGGTAACGAGCATGGCGGACTTATCAGGGCCGCGCAAACTGTCATGAGAAAAACCCTCCTCAATATGCTGGCCGCATTCTTCGCAGGCGGAGTCGGGCTTGCCCCCGCGCCGAGCCACGCCTATGCGCTGGACGCGCAGTTCGACTGCAAAACCGACGCGCACGCGTTCATCGTGCGCCTGTTCAGTCACGGCTATATCGATCGCGATCCGATGCGGGTTGAACAGAATTCGGTCAACGCGTTCCGGCCTACCCGCAACGCCGCGCTCACGGTGTTTGGCTTCAACGTCTATGCCGTGTTTGCCTATGCGCAGTATGACGCGCTGTTCAGGCCGGGGACCGGCCAACCTCTGCCGGGCTCGATTTACGGCGTCGTCGTCAAGGCGCCGATCGAATCGGTCGAAGCGCATTCTCGGCTTGCAGGCAGCAAGGCCGTCGCGCATCAGGTCATTCCATTCATCCTCACTGCCGTCGTTTGTGCAAGGCCCTGAGACTGGCGCCACGCAACCCGCGCTAACGGTGCTTGATGTGCGACGGCTTGCGTTGATGCTTTCGACGGACCGGTTTGGAAATCATCCTGGTGACGCCGCCTATCGACGGCGGACCGCTGGCGGGAAACGTCCCTTCGACCGCCTCGTCGACATTGCGTTCGCCCTTGTCGCCGTTCATCTGCTGCTCTCGGTGCCTGTTACGCGTCACTCCTCGATGGAGGATGACTGTCAGACCTGGTTGCGCCCGAATTCGCCCGGCCGCGCATAGGCGCTCAGCCAGCGTGTCGTGCCGCCGGGCACGGATCAGCATATGCCCGATCGAAAAGTCACACCGAGAGTGCGATCGAGATCCATCACAAGATCCAGGACGTCGCGAGACGAGAACGTTCGCGGCGTCGCGTCGCCGACCGGCCGGCGGTGATCGCGACGCATCCGGGTGGCGCGAGCAGTCGCGCATGGCCGGCCCGAGCGAATACGGAGGCCGCTCCGGTTCCGCGCGCCACGCGCGCGAGCAAACCGTCCGGCATCGGACAGACTGAGCCCGTACATCCCGCGCATAACTACCCGACCGGGCCGAGATTGGCGGGCAATGATGCGATTCTGTCGTCAGGAGATCCGCGAAGATTTCGCCGCCCCTCAACGTGCTGCGGCATCGCTGCACATTGGATGCCGATTGAACCGTACGTTTCGATACCGGGATCGCGCACGTTGTTCAGATCAAGTCGTTCATACGACGCATTGGAGAAAGCGAATGAAAAGAATCTTGTTGAGTCATACGTCGATTCGCACCGCACTGATTGCGATCGGGCTGGTGGCCGGGTTGGGCATCGGCACGACCTGCTTCGCCACAGACGACAGTTCGACGTTCGCTCTCCATCTTCAATGTCCTGAATCTCCCGCGTGAACGGCGGGCGCGCAACGGATAAGCGGCGAGATGCGATGCCTGTACGACACGTAACCGTCGGCATTATGTGTACCCGACGCCATCACGGCAGCGGCAGCTGGCGAATTCTGATGCCGTCGTCAATGACAGGTCTGCGAACCGGGCGGAGGGCAACGACTGCTCCGGTAGCGCGTGCCGCTGCGGAAAGGCTGCTTGAACGTAACACTCGACTTTGCCCGTGTAGTGGCGGGCATTTGGCAGGCGACGCGAACGGCGGTCATGCGATGCATATCGCGTGACCGGTGTATGTGCCGTCCATCACGGCGAGCCGGCGATCCGCGCCGGCGTCCCGCGAAACGAACCAGGAGGGAATCATGACGATACCAAACCAGACCCATCGGCCATCGACCAGCGATACAGGTGCCTCGATCGTCGGCAGCGGGACCGGCGAGGGACCAGGCCCCAACGTGATGGAGGCCGATACGCTCAAGGGCAATAAGCTCTTCACGTCTGACCGGGTGGACATCGGGAAGATTTCAGAGATCATGCTGGACGTACGCAGCGGCCGGATCGCCTATGCCGTGCTGTCAAGCGGGGGCTTTCTCGGCATCGGCGGCAAACTTTACGCCATCCCGTGGAGTGCGCTGACCCTGGATACGGACGAAAAATGCTTCCGGCTCGACGTTACCGCGGACCACGTAAAAAATGCCCCCGCGTTCGACAAGGACCATTGGCCCTCGATGGCGGATGAGCAGTGGGGGTCGTCGCTTCACCAGTTCTACAATCGGCAGCCGTACTGGCTGGCGACGCGCGACGTTGTCACGAATCGTCCGCCGGAACACTGAAGCGCACTCGCCAAGCCGGGCGAACGATCTGGATAACGGAGGATTTTCATCAAATACCGATCCATCGGTCGGACCGTGTCATCACCTGACGGCAAAAGGTCGCTGCGTCATCCACGAACCAGTTACGTATTGGAGCTCTACCATGAACAAGGATCAAGTCAAGGGAACTGCGGAGAAGGTAAAAGGCAAGGTGAATGAAGCCATTGGCCGGGCCACGCACAACACGAAACAGGAAGTCAAAGGCGATCTCCAGCAAGCGGCCGGCCAGGCCCGAAAGAATCTTGGCGACGCGAAGGAATCTGTCAAAAAAACCTGATTGAACACGGAGGCTTCACGGGGGGCCATTCCCCCTCGCACCGTGCTTCACGCAACGGGTTACATCTAATTGGCATGGGGTCGGCGGTGTGCGATCGGACATCGCGACGCGAATCGGAAGAATGTAAATAGAAGCCCGTGGCTCGACAACGGCAGCGGGACCAGGCACCACTCGCGAATGTGCCTTGTCGACGAGCGCCGCATGCCCCATTGACGCAGCCGGCCGGCGTCACGGTCACTTGGATTCGTATACCTAGCGTGGGATGCCCGCAAGCGGAGTTAGCGAATGCATATCGCACGGAACGCATCGGGACCTCACTTCGGCTACTACCGTACAGACATGCGCTGCCGCATGCGAGAACGTGACGGCGTGTCCTTCGCGCACCAGGATTCCCGGATCCCGGTCGCGAGGCGCGCATTCGAACCGATAACTGGCGCAACCGAGCAAGCCTTTGTTGCGGCACAACGCCGGGTTTCGCTGCAAGTTCCGTCCGTGTGGGTCAGTGGCCCACTGGTCGCGCAACTGAGCAGGTCAGTGTCTCACTTGAGGAGACTTGTCATGTACAACATAGTCTGGCTCGTTGGAGCCGTGGTCATCGTTCTGTTCGTCCTCGGCTATTTCGGATTGAGATAGGGCGTCTCGTTCACGTGCTCGTCACGCGATGACTGGTCAACGACGGCGATCTCATCCGCGGCAGTGAAGCCTCAAGATGATCCGGATCGCGACAGCCATCGTTTATGGCAGGAGGCGAAATGAAGACGCTCAGGATCATCGGCTACGCCGGCCTTATGGCAATCGCGATCATGTTGTTCGGCGCGATGTGCGCGGTCCTGGAGGACGGCATGATTTCTCGCGATGTGCATCGACAGGGGCTGACTGGCAACACGATTTCCAGCCCCCGATCGCAGAATCGCTTCAGTTAAGTCACCGAATTACCGTTCCCGACATATTTGGAGAGCCTCCGGCATTCGACGGGCAGAGGCGTGTTCGCCATTCTCGATGCCCGCATGCTTCGAAAATCGGCTTGCCATTTGCAATCGACGCTTGAGGTCGCGACAGCGCCGCCACAGGCGCCCGCGATCGCCTCACAGCCGCTCCCGCATGGGTACGGCAGCGTACCGACTTCAGGGCTGGTCGCGCATAGGGTTGGTTGACCTGATAGGAACGCATGTCGCGCCCGTTCGGAAGTGTTCTCCTGCCTCATGCGCGCTATGCGAACAGAGCACGCATCGGCGCCGAACCCCTCGGCAGGGCACCTCGACGAGCATCGTTGATGCGCCGCGCTTCCAATGTCATCGCCTCGACAGCAACGGATACCGCGGCCGCGAAACGATGGCGCTCAAAGCGATGCTCAGGCTGTGAGCATGTCACGGCAACCCGCGCGCATGCCGGCACGAAACACTCGAATCGGGCATGTTTTTCGGCCCGCATGACGGCGGGCGATTGCAGGCGAAGCGCGCGGCGCGCTGGCTCGAAACAGAGCCGGATCGGCGCGAGCGTCGCACCGTCACGCTTGCCGGCGCCGCGCGCCGGCATTTCGGTCAATGAACACAGGAGCAGGTCATGACACTCGTTTCTCCCAGCAATCAGCCGTCGAGCAACAGCAGCGGCGCCCGGATCATCGGTCACGCAACCAGCACAGGCGGGGCCGGCCCCAACGTCATGGCGGCCACCACGCTGACTGGCGACAAGGTTCTATCGTCCGATGGCAAGGAGATTGGAAAGGTTATCGACATCATGCTGGACGTATGCAGCGGCCGGATTGCGTACGTCGTGCTGTCGTGTGGCGGCTTTCTCGGGATGGGCGACAAACTTTTTGCCGTGCCTTGGGGAGCGTTCACCCTGGATACCGACGAGAAATGCTTCCGGCTCGACGCAACGGAAGAGCGGATGAAGAGCGCCTCCGGATTCGACAAGGACCATTGGCCTGCGACGGCGGATTCGCAATGGGGGTGGGCGCTTCATTCGGGTAACACGCCGCCGATGTAGTGACACGTCAGCAGGAGGCTCGGCCGGCTTTCCGCCATGCACGCGTCAGCGTGACTGCGAATGCGGTGAGCGATTGCTGCTTTTTCGGATTCTGCCGTATCGCGTGCATCGGTCAACGCGCTGATCTCGACGGGCGGCAGGTTATCCAGCCAGCAGGTGTGACCGGAGCATTCATCATGAACAAGGATCAAGTCAAGGGTGTCGCAGAGAAGGCAAAGGGCAAGGTCAACGAGGTGGTTGGTCGAGCCACTGGCGACACGAAGCAGGAAGTCAAAGGCGATGTCCAGCAAGCAGTCGGCGAAGTGCAGAAGAAGTACGGCGACGCCAAGGAAGCAATCAAAAATCAGGCGAAGTAGCCCTATGTATCGGCGCCACGGACGCCCGTGCGTGCCGTGCCGCGCGACGACATTCGCGGGCGGCGCGGACGCAAGAAGTGTCTCGCGTTCGACCCGCCCAACCCGTAAACCGTCACGAGCCGGAGCATAACGATGAGTGCGTCTGCCGGAAGCCCAACCAGCCGCGCGCTACGCAAGGCGGCGCTGATGGCGTCCGTGCTGATGGCGTGCTCCCTGCCATGCCTGGGCGGGACGCCTGCGGACGGTGCGGACGAGGCGGCCAAGTTGCGCGATGCGTACCAGAAGCTGATTCCCCGGCTCGATCACAACCAGTTCAAGCGTCTGTTGTATCTCGATTCCGAGGAATCGTCTTCCACGCTCAAGGGCGAGGGTTACGCGGTGATGGCCTACCCGTTCGCGACGGTCAACGGCGCGTTCAACGACCCTGCGCGAGGCCCGTCCAACTGGTGCGATGCGTTGATCCTGCACCCCAACATCAAGTATTGCCGTACCACCAGCGGCGGCGGCAATACGCTGATCGTGAACGTCAGCAAGAAGGAAGTTGCCGAAGAACTCAGCACGACCTACCGGGTGCAATTCGAATACGATGCGGCGACCACGGGTCCGGGATACTTGCAGGTCAAGCTCCATGCGGACCAAGGACCATTGAACACCCGCGATTATCGGATCGCGCTGGAAGCGGTGGCGCTTGGCGGCGACCGCACGTTCCTGCATCTGACCTATGCCTATAGTTACGGTGTGCTCGGGCGTCTCGCGATGAAGACCTATCTGGCCGCCTTCGGTCGCGGCAAGGTCGGCTTTACCGACATCGCCGATCCGTCTGCGGCTCAGGCGGAATACATCGGCGGGATGCGCGGTCTCATGGAGCGCAACACGATGCGCTACTACCTGGCCATCGATGCGTATCTCGGCGCACTGTCCAGCCCGCCCGACAAGCGACTGGAGCAACGCCTGACCGACTGGTTCGACGCCAGCGAGCGATATCCGCGACAACTGCATGAAATGGATCGGCAACAGTACATGCAGATGAAATATGACGAATACCGGCGCCAGCAGACCAAGCAGTAGCCTTGGGTGCACGAGCCGGCGAGATACGCACGCGCCGGCTCCGGTGCACTGCGATTCGTCGTCGAAATCGTTGCGCAAATGTGAGGATGGCAGGTACCCGAGCTCGTTTTGTCGCCTGAGGTGGGTGATAACGCGCTTCGAGATGGAGAACGAGCGAGCAAGAGCCTCTTTCTCAAGCGTCAGCCATTCGAGTACAGAAGCCTCTTGGTCGGGATTCAGGCCACATAAAGTCGCTTCGATCGTGAGTGTGTGCGCACGGTTAAGACGGTTGGTCGATGGATTCGCGACAGACGGTTAAAGGTCTGTTACCGCGAGCTTTGTGCCGCGGCTGGAACAAAGACCGTGACCGATGTTGCCTATCGGTGGGGGTTTAACGACGCGGCTCACTTTAGCCGCACGTTCAAGCAAGCATTTGGCGTTAGCCCGAGAAGTCTGAGGGTGAGTTCGCCCGTTTCAACTTGCGACGATTGCTGAGTCGCCTCGTTTGAAGAATGTGCGGTGCCGAAGCCTCGGTTAGAGAGCGAGGTCCAGCTTCTCGGGACACAGTGTTTTCTGGCCTTCGAGCGAAGTGGTTCGGTAGCCGTTGCACCTCAGTCTTCGTTGGCGTCGCTCAGCAGCATCTGTTCCATGAAATGGCGCCGCTCTTCCTTTTGTTTGCCGGTCCCCTGATTGGATAGCAGCGACTCGGCTAATTCGTAACTGTAGAGCGCGAACGCGCGCTTGCGTGATTCGGCGATGTCGAAGCCAAGTGCACTGAAGCATTGGGCAATATACGACAACCGTTTTCCATCCACTTCATCCACGAATTGGCGTGCCATTTCGTCCCGCCTTGCCCAGCCCCGGATCGCAAGCTCCGTCGCTGCGGCAGTCTCACCCTGATTTGGCCCGTAGTATTCGAGTTGACTACGAGAAATGGATTTTCGCTTCTAGAAAATATGACGATGACAAAGCGATTACTGTTGTTGATTCTGCCGCCATTGTTGCTAGCTGGCGGCGTGAGTCTTACCTATGGTGCATCGTTGCGCAAGAACGCGGCACGTCGAGACGAAGCCAATGCCGTGCAGCCCGCTCAAGCGGTGACAACGGCCGGAACAGAGTCCCAGGATCCGCGTTTTACATTGGAGATCCGACGCATCGGCGTGACGGTTGATCGCTTCCGGCAGCGTGCACTCCTGATGCGCCTGGATGTGGCGGGCACGAGCGGAACCCTGCTGCTACAGGATCCCAAGCAATATCCGTGGTCGAGCGATACGCGCGACTCGGAATATGCCAGGCGGCAAAACAATGTGTTCGGTTATACATTGCGCAATTGGGTCGATTACTGGCCTATTCCGGTGATCGTACTAGGGCCGCCTCGTAATGCCGATGATGCGCATGCCGACCGCATGGCGACACACATCAATAGCGCCGATAACGGCGCGGGGATCGGCAATACGCTATACGTTCGGCTCGACGAGATTCACGGTGAGCATGGCGACACCGCGGTAGCGCGCCTGTTCGATTTCTTCTACCAGCATCCTGATCTCCCGGCTGTCGTGGTGCTGGCGGAAGATGGTCTCGTGACGCGGGGCTACATGCGCACGCCGAACGGTGATTATCTCGACATGTCGAACGCAAACGGCAACTTCGTGCCGAAACATCCGGATAGTTTGGTTGCGATGCTGGTAACGCGAAAGGACCGCGTCGACCGCGTGATTCGACCTTATGTCGTAGAAGCGCCGGAGGTGCTCGACAAGACCAAAACGCAATATGACGTCATCAAGCTGTGGAACTACTTCTGGGCGCAGCAGAAATCCTATCCGAGGCCCGCGCCTGGTGTTTATGAAATGTCCTGGGACTACTGGCAGGCGAAGCTCCCCGAGTTCTGGAAGACCGCGTCGCTGAAGATGCCGGACGGCTTCAAGCCGAACCCGTGGGTGCCAGTTCCTTGGACCACATGGCAGTTGAGGGAATACGACAGATGGCCGGTCCTGGCCAATCTGCATCGGCCGGTGCGAGTCGATTTGAGCAACGGGCACGGGACGCCGTTGAAGAAGGGCGAGCGAATCGAAAAGATCCGCGCCGGCTGGCAGCAGGCAGTAGGCACGCTTGCGCCCGGCGAGCAGCCGGGACGGATGTTCTACGACACCGGCACCTCGACCGCCAATCTCGCGTTGCTGGTGCAGTCGCTGCACGACAGCAGCATGTCGATATTGACGATCCGAAAGACGCATTCGACATGCAACGCCGTATCGGCGGCGACACCGGAACGAGTTCGATCTGGGTCCAGACCGCGCTGGCGCTGATGATAGGTTATGGCGACGGGAAGACGAGCGCACTGATCAACCTGCGGGATCCGCTGCATGCCACGATCGTCATGCTGACGCCGCCGGACGCCGCGTCGCGGCAGGCGCATCCGCAGACGTTCAGCTGGGATTTCTGACGGACCGGATCGACACGTCATGGGTCAAAAGCGATACATCATCGAAGGCGATGGGCACAGCCACGGTGGACGCGTTGTGTCCGGGGCGCCGAACTCGCGAATCAACGGACGCGCGATTGCACGCTTGCACGATCCCGCGATTTGCGAGATTCACGGCCTGACCTTCATTGCGACGGTGGCGGGCCACGCCCGGTTCGACGGGCAAGTCGCCGCATGCGACGGCGACTTGCTGGCATGCGGAGCACGCCTGATCGCGAGCCAGGACCAGACGGGAGGCTAACGGAAATACGGGGCACGTGGCGGTGTGCCGGTCGAGCTGGGCGGGCCTCGCCCGATCGCGCCGGTGACGCTCAGATCACGAATTCCATCGGCTTCGTGCCGCATTGCGCATCGGGCAACGGCTCGCCGCGCTGCGTCGCGGCCAACAATGGGGCGATCGCAATGTGGACCACATCGGCGCGCACGCTCGGCCGTTCGCCGTGGTGCGGCATCGGAGCCGGTGTTGCGATCATTCAATTAATCGACCGTGACGCACGCGCTTGCCGCTACTCTCCCGAAACTTCCGAGTGGTGCGACAGGGTTTGTGAATAAATTAATCAATATCAATTATAAAAACATCGGCGACCATTGTTTAAATTACGGAAATTATTTAATTTAATTATCGCCCGATCAAACAAATTGTCCGCGACAGCAAAGGCCGTCAAATCCGCCTCGTCATTCAATGACGACATGCCGTTGCAGCGCTTGTCCAGTGGTTATCTGCGCGGCGATGAAGAATTTCGACCCTTTATTTGCGACCTTGGAAATTCATCGAAATGTGAAGCATTGCAATATAAAGCCCCCGCGCCGGGTATTCCGGTTGCGATGCGTGATTTTATTTGGCAGGATTTTCATCAGGTTGTCCGGTTTTAAAACAACAAAGCGCTCGACAATTCAATTTACCGAAATAACGCACGGCGCGCCGGGCAACGATTGGAAAGGAAGCTGACCAGAAAAATGGGGTAAAGAGGCGGCGAACGGTCGGTACCGTTCGCGATCATTGAATCAATCGCTTGTCCGGTGGCGTCGATGCGTCA
>Ga0068855_100004559_pt1 | contig 16929 bp, 12 predicted proteins | sample KBSCornC52_FD_66592 | JGI IMG/M metagenome (GOLD analysis project Ga0068855, IMG submission 66592) | Corn rhizosphere microbial communities from Kellogg Biological Station, Michigan, USA - KBS Corn C5-2 | ecosystem: Host-associated > Plants > Roots > Rhizosphere > Soil ...
CGTCTCGCCGGTCGACGGCATCATCGTCGGCTCGCGCAAGCAGAAGCTCGGTGTGGCGGTGGATGTGCTGCTGGTGGAGTGACTTTCGCAAAATATCGAAAACAACCCCATGCAAAGTAGGATCGGGCCCGCTCGCAGCCACCGCGCCGCGTTGCGTCCATGGGCACGAGAACGAGATGACCCGTCGTCACGGTTCAACTTATCTTCTTCCGCTCCAGCGAGGCCGTGAACCCAAACGCGCCGGCCAGACGGCTTGCCAGTGTCCGCTGTGCGCCCGTTAGCCGACGTATTATTGCATAGCAACGAGAGACGCGAAGGGCCAAAAGCCGACGCTGGCTCTCGATCAGTAATTACAATTTTAGAGTTTTCCCCAATCGTGGCTAAGCACTCCGATAGTATTCAATAATTCTGCCGACCGACCAAGTTTCAGAGGACCAGCTTGAAGAAACTGAAATACGCTTTCCTTTCCGTTGTCGTCTTGCTTCTCGTCGTTGTTGGTGGGTCGGTGACTGCCTTTGTTTGGTGGTTCTCGTCGTGCCAAGGCCATATGCAGCAATGTTACGCATCTTTCCGTGGGGCAACTAGCGGCGTGGATCGCCTCACGCAGGCGAGACAGCGATCAATCCATGGCGGCTTCACCGCATCTCTCAGCACGGTTGCTTTTCAAATACCTCTTGGCGACGAGACTGAGGGTATCGTTGTACTGGATCGCGTCGGCGACGGAGAACGACTCATCGCGACTAAGAACTACACCCATTGGTCGCCACGCTTTTCTCTGGACGGAGAACGTCTGGTTTTCGTCAGACAAATGGTGGGAAGCAAAGATCGAGAATTGTTGAGCTGTGAAACGAGCACATGGCATTGCTCGATCCTGTTCCGTACTCAAGCCGGGTTGTATTCGCCAGTCGACGCTGGGAATGGGAACGTAATATTTTCCACAACCGTACAAAGAGCAGACGGTGGCAGAGGGTTTGATGTCTTCGTTGTGCGTAAAGGGCAAGCGCCAGTGCGTTTGACCAACTATGAAGCTTATGCGTTGTCGCCGATCAGCGTGGGCGGCAATAAAATCGCATTTGGTGCTAAAGGAAAACGCGGTTTTGAACCAAGCCCCTGCGCGGACGGCGACAGTCTGAAATGCGACAAGAGTGACATTTACGTGCTTGAATTTGACCCTTCAAACGCAACGATCCCTAATAAACCGACGGCATTAGCTCCACGTTTCGCGGTCGCAGGCTACTCCATCAGCCCCATTTTATCCGGCGACGGGAAACGGGTGGCCTTTCTAAACACGAATAGAAAAGGAAGTCCTTGGCGCTATAACATCGCGGTCGCCAATATCGATGGCGTGGTTGACGGCGGGTTCTCAGTAGAAGGCTCTGCATTCTCGTCGGGCGCATTTGTAGGTGATACGCTGTTGGTGAATGAATTGTTTGATGATCACTATCGAATTCTTAGCGCCGATCTATCGTCGAGACGGGTGACCGGAATGGGTATGAAACATTCGCCTGAGTATCTTAGGACAATCGAGCCAATTACCCTTTTAGTCGATGGTTTTGCCACCGTACTTTGAAAGAACGGCGTCGATTGGACGTGATTCAAGCGCCCAAACTGGGCTTCGAATCATGCGGTAAACTTGCGGACTTGGATTGCCATCCGGTCGTTCCTTCCGAACGAACCGCGTAGCATTCCACGTGTTGACGACCGGCGCGTCCTGAACGCTATGGCTGCGTGCTAATGAGCCCGCACCCTAGGTCCCCGTCCGCCGCGGCTGCTCGGCACCATCGGCGCGCAGGCCCTTGAAGAACTTCTCGACTTCGCGGGACAGCGTCTCCGCCGTGGCGGTGAGGTCGCTGGAGGCGGTGAGGACGGAGGCCGCCGCCGTGCTTGTGGTGCCGATGGCGTCGCTGAGCGAGCCGATATTGACGACCAGGGTGCCATTGCCTTGGGCTGCCAGTTGGGCGTTGGCGGAAATCTCGCGGGTCGCCGCGTCCTGTTGCCCGATCGCGCCTGCGATGTTCGATGTCACCTCGTTGATTTCGCGCACGGCCGCGCCGATTTCGCGGACCGCATCGACGGAATTCCTGGTCGAGGTCTGGATCAGGCTGACGTTCTGGCCGATTTCGGCGGTGGCCTTGGCAGTCTGCTCGGCCAGCGCCTTGACCTCGTGGGCGACGACTGCAAAGCCGCGGCCGGCATCGCCGGCACGGGCGGCTTCGATGGTCGCATTCAGTGCCAGCAGGTTGGTTTGTTCGGCGATCGCCTGGATCAAGGCGAGCACACCATCGATGCGCTGGGTCGCGGCCGCCAGCCCCTCGATTTCGGTAATCGATTTTTCGGTGCGCAGGCCCGCTTGTTCAACGGCGCCTGCGGATTGGCGAACCTGCCGGCCGATTTCCTCGACGGAAGCGGAGAGTTCTTCGGCAGCGCTGGCGACGGCGGAGACGTTGTTGGACGCCTGTTCGGTGGCGCCGGAAGCGGCGACCGCACGGCCGCTGGCATCCGACGAGACGCTGGCGATGGTCTCCGCGGTGCTGCGCATCGAGGTCGCATTGTCGGTAACCGCGCGCAACACGCCGCCGATGGCTTCGCGGAACGCATCGACCGAAGCTTCCATCTGGCGGGCGCGCTGGTCGCGCGCTTGCGAATCCTGCAGCACCTGCGAATTGAGGTTGCGGTTGCGGTCCATCGCCTGTTGGAAGATCTGGATAGCGCGCGCCAGCGCGCCGATCTCGTCGGCACGGCCGGTATGGGGAACCTCGACGCCCTCGGCGCCGTCGGCGACGCGCTTGATGGTGTCGGTAATGGCCGAGAGCGGGCGCGCGACCGAACGGGCGATGATCAGGACGCCGATCACGACCACGACCAGCGCCAGACCGCCGAGGCAGGTCAGCACAAAGGCCATGGTGTGGTTTGTATCGGTCTGCTGCGCCAGTTTCCTGCTGCGTTCGGCATAGACTTTGGAAAGCGCCTCGAGATCCTTGTTGAGCGCCGACCGCACCGCACGATTGGCGTCGTTGTCGCCCCATTCGCGGCCAGCCGCAGCATTGATTTCGACGCCGCGGCGCACCAGTTCCTTGCGGAACTCGATGAACTGTTCGATCCGCTTCTTGAAGGTGGCGAACTGCTCGGAGTCGTCGGCCTGGACCAGCGCCTGCCAGTTCTTGACCACGTCAAGGATGCGTTCGTTGAACTTGAGCAGCCCCTCGCCGTATTTCTTCACGACCGCCGGTTCGGTGGACATGTAGACGCCGCGGGATTCCATCACCACCGCGTAGACCAGCGAATTGACCCGTTCGACATTGAGCGCGGCGCGGCTGGCGGTCGCGACCGCCTCGGTGAGGGCGGCATTCTGACGGGTGTTGTAGTCGGACAGCGCGGTCATGGCGGCAACGAGCACCGCGAACAGCGCAAAGATCGCGTAGAGTTTGGCCGCGAGCGAAAGGCGGGATGACATGGCGCCACCAGAAAATGAAGGAGAGGATTTTGCAATTTCGGCCATAGCGGCACTCCAAAAAGGGGCCGGGGAGCACCGTCGGCCGCTAAAAATTATGCTAAACTTTAATGGAGAATTTCTTAATGCGGGAAATTCACGGAACTGCAACTATCTATAATTGTGTAGATATTTCAATGATTTGAATATTTTAGATGGATTCCGTTGGTTGAATGCCCCGCGAGCGCTGCGACCATAGCGCGCAGCCGGTGCCGGCTTGGGGGAGATGCGGCGCCCGGCACGTCATGACGAGATGCTAGGCTGCTATCCGCCCCACGGATGCCGCCGGTGGGTCTGGAGCCGCCATGGCCTATCGCCAAGCCGTCAATGCCACGTCTTACCTGTTCGATGATTTGCGCGACCTGCTGGCCAAGGCGACGCCGCCGCGCTCCGGCGATCGCCTTGCCGGCCTCGCGGCCGATAGCGCGGAGCGGATGATCGCCGCGCGGATGGCGCTCGCCAACGTGCCGCTCAAGCAATTCCTGAACGAGGCCGTGGTCGCTTACGAGGACGACGAGGTTACCCGCCTGATCATGGATACCCATGATGCGGCGAGCTTTGCAGCGATATCGTCGCTGACGGTCGGCGCCTTCCGCGACTGGCTGTTGTCCGATGCCGCCACGACCGAGACGCTGCAAAAGGCGGCACGCGGGATCACGCCGGAAATGGCCGCCGCGGTCTCGAAGCTGATGCGCAACCAGGACCTGATCCTGGTCGCGAAAAAATGCGCGGTCACGACAGCCTTTCGCAACACCATCGGCTTGCGCGGGCGGATGAGCGTGCGGCTGCAGCCCAATCATCCCTTCGACGACACCAGGGGCATTACCGCTTCGATCCTTGATGGCATCCTCCTGGGGGCGGGCGATGCCTGCATCGGGATCAACCCGGCGAGCGACGATCCGGCCGTGATCGGCGGCATGTTGCGGCTCCTGGACGGGATCATTTCGCGGCTGCAGATTCCGACGCAGGCTTGCATTCTCACCCATGTCACCACCACGCTTGGGTTGATCAAACAGGGTTTTCCCGTCGATCTGGTGTTCCAGTCGATTGCGGGCACGCAAGCCGCCAACCGCAGCTTTGGCGTCGACCTGGCGCTGCTGCAGGAGGCGCGGGAGGCCGGGCTGTCGCTCGGCCGCGGCACCGTCGGCAACAATGTGATGTATTTCGAAACCGGGCAGGGCTCGGCGCTGTCGGCCAATGCCCACCACAACGTCGATCAGCAGACCTGCGAAGCGCGGGCCTATGCGGTGGCGCGCGCCTTCGATCCCTTGCTGGTCAACAGCGTGGTCGGATTCATCGGCCCTGAATATCTCTATGACGGCAAGGAAATCATCCGGGCCGGGCTGGAGGATCACTTTTGCGGCAAGTTGCTCGGGCTGCCGCTCGGCGTCGACGTCTGCTACACCAACCACGCCGAAGCCGACCAGGACGACATGGACAATCTGTTGACGCTGTTGGCCGCCGCCGGCGTTACCTTCATCATGGGGGTGCCCGGCGCCGACGACGTCATGCTGAACTACCAGTCCACTTCGTTCCATGACGCGCTCTATGTCCGCGACCTGTTCGGCCTGAAGCGGGCGCCGGAATTCGACGACTGGCTGCACCGAACCGGCCTGGCCGGCGCCGACTTCCGGATTGCAGGCAATGCGGGCCTGCTGCCCGAATTTGCCTCGCGTCTGATCGCCTGAAGGACGGTTGGAGGCCACCAACGGCGGTTTTTCATGCAACCTTTGAACCGCCTGCGCGTTTGAGCCGACTGCCACAATGTTGAAGAATTTCTGGCCCAACTTTCAATGTCGTGCTTAAGTTTACGAAGGCTTTGGCTGAGGAGTTCGAATGAGAGCTGAAGGCATCGAGACGGTTCGGCGCATCCTGTGCGTCTTTCCGCGCTATACGTCTTCTTTTGGCACGTTCGAATATGCCTATCCCCTGACCGACGGCGTTCAGGCGTTCATGCCGCCGCAGGGGTTGCTGCTGATTGCGGCCTATCTGCCGGCCAACTGGCCAGTGCGTTTCATCGACGAGAACATCCGCCCCGCCACGAAGGAAGACTTCGAATGGGCCGAGGCCGTGTTCGTCAGCGGCATGCACATCCAGCGCCAGCAGATGAACGACATCTGCCGCCGCGCCCACGCATTCGACCTTGCGGTTGCGATCGGCGGGCCGTCGGTCAGCGCCTGCCCGGATTACTACCCTTCATTTGACTACCTCCATGTCGGCGAACTCGGCGATGCCACCGACGATCTGCTCGCACGGCTGGCGCGGGATCCGTCGCGCCCCGAACAGCAGGTGGTGCTGAAGACCAAAGATCGCGTGGCGATGACGGATTTCCCGATTCCCGCGTACGAACTTGCCGAGGTGAAGAAATATTTTCTCGGCAGTATCCAGTATTCCAGCGGTTGTCCCTACCAGTGCGAGTTCTGCGACATCCCCGGCCTCTATGGTCGGAACCCGCGGCTGAAATCGCCGGAACAGATCATCGCCGAACTCGACAAGTTGCGCGAATGCGGTGTTACCGGTTCGGTGTATTTCGTTGACGACAATTTCATCGGCAACCGCAAGGCGGCGCTGGATCTGCTGCCGCATCTGGTCGAATGGCAGAAGCGCACCGGATACGTGATGCGGCTTGCCTGCGAGGCGACGCTCAACATCGCCAAGCGGCCCGAGATTCTGGAAAAGATGCGCGAGGCCTTCTTTGTCACGATTTTCTGCGGCATCGAGACGCCGGATCCCGACGCGCTGAAGGCGATGCACAAGGACCACAACATGATGGTCCCGATCCTGGAAGGCGTTCGCACCATCAATTCCTACGGCATGGAAGTCGTCTCCGGCATCATCATGGGGCTCGACACCGACAAGCCGGAAACCGGCGACGCGCTGCTGGCATTCGTCGACGAGTCGCAGATCCCGCTATTGACGATCAATCTGCTGCAGGCGCTGCCGAAGACGCCGCTGTGGGATCGGCTGGAGCGCGAAGGCCGCTTGCTCGAAGAGGACGGCAGCCGCGATTCCAACGTCCAGTTCCTGCTGCCCTACGATCAGGTCGTCGATTCCTGGCGCAGGTGCATGGAAGCCGCCTATGCGCCGGAGAAGCTTTACGCGCGCTACCAGTACCAGTGCGACTACACCTATGCGCAGCGGTTGAAGGTGCCGGTGACGCCGGAGCAGAAGAGCTGGGCCAACATCAAGCGCGGCCTGATCATGCTCCGGAACCTTTTCTGGAAGGTCGGCGTGCTCGGCGATTACAGGCGCGTGTTCTGGAAATTCGCGCTGGGGCGGCTTCGCCGCGGCGACATCGAGGGCCTGATCGGCTCGGCGATGATCGCCCACCACCTGATCATGTTCGCGCGTGCAGCGTCGGTCGGTCAGCAGAGCGCGTCGAACTATTCGATCCGGCTGCGTGAAGCCTCGGTCCCGGCCGAGTAGCAAACCCTGGAAGCTTTCATGAAAACGCCGGCGTCACCGCCCGGTTCGATTGCGCCCGTTTCGATCGAGCGCAGTTCTTCCATTGAACGTTTACGCGAGTTGACGCCTGCGCGCGTCGGGCTTGGCCGGGCAGGGGCGAGCATGCCGACCGAGGCGTTGCTCGCTTTCACGCTCGACCACGCCCGCGCACGGGATGCCGTCCATGCGACCTTCGATGCCGCGCGCCTGATGGCGGAACTGGCCGGCCTTGGCCTAAACGCGCTTGAGGTCGCAAGCCAGGCGCCCGAGCGGCGCGACTATCTGCGGCGCCCCGACCTCGGACGCGTGCTCGAAGCCGGATCGCGGCGTTCGCTGGCCGGCCGCAGCGGTGATCCTTGCGAGCTTGCCGTCGTCATCGGCGACGGCCTGTCGCCGGCCGCGGTCAACGTTCACGCGGTCGAACTGGTTCGTAACCTCGCCGCACGGCTCGCGGTGACCGGCATCGGCGTAGGCATTGTCGTGGTCGCGTCGGGCGCGCGCGTGGCGCTCGGCGACGAGATCGGTGCTGTGCTTGGCGCGCGCATGGTGGTGATGTTGATCGGCGAGCGGCCCGGCCTGTCGGCGCCGGACAGCCTCGGGGCCTATCTGACATTTGCACCGCGCATCGGCCTCACCGACGCCGAACGCAACTGCATCTCCAACATCCACGGCGCGGGGCTGAGCTACGATGAAGCCGCGTTCAAGATCGCGTGGCTGGTTCGTGAAGGGCTCGTGAGGCAGCTCACCGGCGTGGCGCTGAAGGACGAAAGCGGAGGACCGCCGGTGCAGATCGCGGCCGATCCGGCCCTGTGAGCGGGCCCGGTGTGACAAATCAGAGACTTAACGCGGATTTTCGTCATCTGCGTGCCGGTTTGCCTCGCCGCGCGCGCTTGCCGGATCGGGTTCGGACCTGTAAAACGGCGACGTTAATTTACCGCGTGATTTCAAGGGCTAGCGCCGATCAGACAGGGCTGAAAAAGCCGCCGTCGCGCCACCGACCCAAGCAAGCTTCACAACCGACACCGACGTGAGAACTGGACAGGGCATGCTCGACAAGAACTCCGAAAGTCAGGTCCACGTCGAAGCGATCGAGGAGCCGGTAACGGGTACGAGCATCGCCTTCGGGCTGGAGCGCCTCGGCCTGATCGCGGTCAAGGCGCCGATCATGTCCTGCGTCGTTCTCGTCGCATTGATGATTGCCGCATTCTTCGGGATCGAACGGATCAAGATCGACGACTCCCTGAGCCAGCTGTTTCGTTCCAATTCGAAGGACTACAAGCAATACGAGGCCGTGACCAAGCGCTTCCCGGCGACCGAATTCGACGTGCTGGTCGTGGTCGAAGGCAAGACGCTGCTGGCGCGCGAAAACCTCGAAAAACTCCGGGACATGGTCACCGACCTGCAACTGGTCGACGGCGTGCGCGGCCTGGTCTCGCTGTTTTCGGCACGCCAGGCGCCGGAGCCCGGCAAGCTGCCGGCGGCGCTGTTCCCGTCGGAACTGCCGCAAGGGGCTGCCTACGACAAGTTCGTCGAGACCGTGAAGGCGAATGAGATCATCCGTGGCAAGCTGTTGAGCGAAGACGGCACGCTGGCGCTGATCGTACTGTCGCTGGAGCCGAATATCGTTGCCAGCAACGAACTCGGCAAGGCGGTCGGAGATATCCGAAAAATCATGGCGGAAGATCTCGCCGGCAGCGGGCTCAACGCCCAGCTCTCCGGCGTTCCCGTCATGCAGCTCGAAATCCGCAACGCGGTGAAGCGCGACGGCCTGACCTACAACATCCTCGGCATTCTGGCCGGCTGCATCATCGCGATCATCTTCTTCCGCAAGATATCGTTCATGATCGTCGCGGCTTTCCCGCCGATCATCGCGATCCTGCTCGCGCTCGGCGGCCTCGGCTGGGCCAACTTCAATCTCAACATGTTCCTGAACGTGATGACGCCGCTCATCATGGTGATCAGCTTCTCCGACTCGATGCAGCTGACATTCGCGGCGCGCGACCGCCTGATCGCGGGCCAGGACAAGTACACCGCGTTCAAGAACGCCGTGCTGGTGGTCGGTCCCGCCTGCGTGCTGACCCACGGCACCGCCGGCATCTCGTTCATCGCCCTGCAATTCTCCGATTCCGAACTGATCCGCAAATTCGGCGAAGCGGGCCTTGCCGCTACCATCATTGCACTGATCGCGGTGCTGTCGCTGGTGCCGGTGTTCGGCGTGCTTTTTGTGCGCAACGAAAAGGTCATGGCGGTCAAGTTCCAGGGCGCCGACGCCGGCGTGCAGGCGTTGCGCAACTTCTGCTACTGGATCGCGGTGCGCATGGTCGGCCGCCCCGGGCTGTTCAGCCTGATCGCGGTGATCGTCGTCGCCAGCATGGGTTATGTCTACGCCAACCTGCAGCCGCGCTACCGCCTGGCCGACCAGGTGCCGGACAAGCGGCAGGCGGTGGAGGCGTCGAGCCGTCTCGATGCCAAGCTCACCGGCGCCAATCCGGTCGACGTCCTGATCGAATTCCCCAAGGGCGCCTCGCTCTACGCGCCGGAGACGCTGAAGACGATCGCCGAGGTTCATTCCATGGTCGAAACCGCGGCCGGCGTCGGCAATGTCTGGTCGCTGGAAACGCTGCGCCGCTGGCTCGCCGAGAAGGCGGGGAGTAACGACGTCGCGACGCTGAAGGAATATGTCAGCGTGATCCCCGAACATCTGGTCCGGCGCTTCATCTCGGCCGACCAGGATGCGGTGGTGGTGTCGGGCCGCGTACCCGACATCGATTCAAGCGCGCTGCTTCCGGTGGTGAACAAGCTCGACAAGGCGCTCGACAAGGTGCGGGCGGAGCACCCTGGCTACGAAATCGCGGTCACCGGCCTTTCGGTGATTGCCGCGCGCAACAGTTCCAACATGATCGAGAAACTCAACCGCGGCCTGACGGTGGAATTCCTGCTGGTTGCGGTCTTCATCGGGCTGGCTTTCCGCTCGGTCGTGGTGATGTTCTCCTGCATCCTGCCCGGCATTTTCCCGGTGGTGGCATCGGGCACGGTGCTGGCGATCATGGGCGAGGGGTTGCAATTCGCCAGCGTGGTGGCGCTGACGGTGTCGTTCGGCCTCGGACTGAGTGCGACGATCCACTTCCTCAACCGGCTGCGGCTCGAGCGAAAGCCGGGCGTCAGTGCGGATCTGGCAGTGGAACGCGCAACCGTCCTGGTCGGTCCGGCGCTGATCCTGACCACCGTGGTGCTGGCCTGCGGCCTGGTCGTGACTGTCTTTTCCGACCTGCCGTCGCTGCGGCTGTTCGGCTGGCTCAGCGCGTTCTCGATGATCGCAGCGCTGATGGCCGATCTCTTCATCCTGCGGCCGACGTCGATGTTCCTGATCAACCTGTCGGAAAAGATTCGCGGCACCCGCGGGTCAGCCAAGCCGGCTGAGTAGGCCATACACAAATCAGGCAAAAACGAAGACACCCTCGGACCGGTCCGAGGGTGTCTTGTTTTGGGCGGCCGGATAAAAGACCCGATGTCTCAGGTCTTGGTCATCGTGATCTTGACGCCGCGGATTTCGCCCTTGGAGTCGATCGAGACCACCTGCTTGTTGCCGTTGGTGCGCAAATTCAGGTTGGCGGCAAAGCCGGAAGCCTCGACGAACACGTCGATCTGGCCGCCGCCCGCGGTGCCCTGCAGGTTGCCGAAGATGTTGCGGCTCTTCTCGCTCCAGTTGCCGGAGATACGGTCGCCCTGGCTGGTAACGTCGCTGGAGAGATCGAACTTGTAGCTGTCGCTGGCGCAGTGCAGGTTCTGCTTCAGGCCGAGGCCGGACGCATTGACCTTGTAGTCGGCCTTGCAGCGGATGTTCTCGGTGGTGCCGTTGGACAGCGCGACGGTTCCTGCGCCGGACCAATTTCCGTCGAAGCCGGCAAAGGGGCCGCTCGCCTGGGCGTGGCTTGCGCTGACCGACAACATGAGCGCGGCGCCCACGCCAGCAGCCGTGAGGGCCTGACCGAAAACACCGGAACGGAACAGTTTCATCGTGAATTTTCCCATCAAAATAGACGTTCTCTGAAAGATACGCCTCGCCGCATCGAAGATTTAGTGTCCCCGCAGAATGTTTGGTTCAAATGACGAGACGCCGCTGCCGGCCATCGCCGCGGGGCAGGCGGCACTCTTATCAGGCGGAACAGAAATTATTCCGACCTGTTGGTACTGTCAGCATCTAGCTTTGTGCCGCGTCGGTCCGCAACGGTCATTTGCAAAGAAAACTGAGGCGAAAATACACGTTAGATTTCAGTCGGTTATAAGATGTGCCGGAAGCGTCGTAAATTTGGCCGCATTTACCGGTGCTTGTCCTTTGTTCGTTGCTGCGTTACGCGGCGCCTGCCATCCCACAAAATCCGCCCGGCGATGCCGAAACGCAGTTCGGGAACAGGATTTCTTGCTGCCGAAATGAAGGAATACGATGCGTAAATTTCTCCTGGCACTCTCCCTGCTGTCGATCGCGGTTTCGTCGAACGCCCTTGCGCAGCAGCAACGCAGCGGCACCCCGGACGAGCAGAAGGCCTGTGCCCGCGACGTGCAGCGTTTCTGCCGCCCGGTGATCGACCAGGGCGATTTCACGATCCTGGCTTGCCTGCAGCAGAATCGTCCCAAGATCACCCCGGCCTGCGATATGGTGCTCAAGAACCACGGCCAATAAGCCGCGCCTGAAGCCGTTAACCGTTGCATCGGGCCAATTTCGGCCCGATTGCAGCCGCGGCTGATAGGGCCGATCGGCCCAGATAGCATTGGTTTTGGCGGCGTATTCCCCTATATGGGGGCGCGATATAAGCGCATGCGCCAAGCGTCGGTGCATGGCGCCAAGCCGGACGAATGTAGCCAGTTTCTTGATGACCAGCGCGAGCGAACTGCGATCGGGAAAGACCCACCGCGACGAGAATTTTCCGGTCGCGTCGTGGATCATTCATCCGCGTCACCGGGCGCTGATTCTCAGCTTCTACAATTTCGTCAGGACTGCCGACGACATCGCCGACCACGCGACATTGGCGGCGGACGAGAAACTCCGCTATCTCGATTTGTTCGAGGCGGAACTGCTGGGCAAAGGCGATACCCAGAAAGAGGCCGTCAGCCTGCGGAACGCGCTGGCCGAGCGCGGGATGGCGCCGCGCCACGCGCTCGACGTGCTGATCGCGTTCCGGATGGACGTCACCAAGCTCCGCTACGAGAACTGGGACGACGTCATCCATTATTGCCGCTATTCGGCGATGCCGGTCGGCCGTTTCATGCTCGACGTCCACGGCGAAAGCACCTCGACCTGGGCCGCATCCGATGCGTTGTGCGCGGGGCTGCAGATCAACAACCATCTGCAGGACTGCGGCAAGGACTACAACAACCTGAACCGCGTCTACCTGCCGCGCGATGCGCTGGCGGCTGCCGGCGCGACGGTGGAGATGCTGGGCGAGGCGAAGTCGCAACCTCAGCTGCTGCAGTGTCTGCAGGCGCTGGCGGTGCGGACTGAAACCCTGCTCAACGAGAGCAAATCGCTCGGCGCCGAAGTGCGGGATTTCCGGCTTGGGCTGGAGATTGCCGTGATCCAGGCCTTTGCCGACAAGATCGTCGGCATGTTGAAGGTGCGCGATCCGCTCAGCGAGCGCGTGCATCTTTCCCCGCTCGAATTGCTCGGGCAAAGTCTCGGCGCCATCGCCGGCGAGACGGCACGCCGTGCGGTAAGCCGCCGGCCGGTGTCAAAACCGGCAGCCGGCGCATGACGATGGAGACGGCGGCGACCAACGCAGACTACGGCACCACCGCGTCCGGCAGTTCGTTCTACGCGGCGATGCGCATCCTGCCGCGCGAGCAACGCGATGCGATGTTCCAGATCTACAGTTTCTGCCGGCAGGTCGATGACATCGCCGACTCCGACGGGCCGCGCCCCGAGCGGCTGGCCGCGCTCCAGCAATGGCGCGACGACGTCGATGCGCTGTATCAGGGCCGTCCGCCGGAACGGCTGAAGGATTATGTGTCGTCGGTGCGAAAGTTCGGCCTCAAGCGCGAGGATTTCCTGGCCATCATCGACGGCATGGAGATGGACGTGCCGCAGGACATCCGCGCGCCCGATATGGCTACCCTCGATCTCTACTGCGACCGCGTCGCCAGCGCCGTAGGCCGGCTGTCGGTGCGCGTGTTCGGGCTGCCCGAGCAGGACGGCATCCAGCTCGCCCACCATCTCGGCCGCGCGCTGCAATTGACCAATATCCTGCGCGACATCGACGAGGACGCCGGTCTAGGCCGTCTCTATCTGCCGCGCGAAGGCCTGCTGCACGCCGGCATCACCGGCGACGATCCGGTGAAGGTGGTGGCCGAACGCGCCTTGCCGAAAGTATGCCTGCCGCTGGTCGAGCGGGCGAAGTCGCATTTCGAACAGGCCGACGCGATCATGAAACGCAATTCGCGCCGCGCGGTGCGCGCGCCGCGGATCATGTCGAAGTATTATCGCGCGATCCTGGAGCTTCTGATTGCGCGGGGCTTTGCCGTTCCGCGCGAGCCGGTCCGCGTCCACAAATGGGCGAAGATCGCCATCCTTCTCCGTTACGCGATCATCTGATGCAAAAAAACGCTCATATCATTGGCGCCGGCATTTCCGGCCTCTCGGCGGCTGTGCGGCTGGCGAACGCCGGTTACACCGTGCATGTCCACGAGGCCACGCAACAGGCCGGCGGCCGTTGCCGTTCCTATTTCGACGCCGCCACCAACCTCACCATCGACAACGGCAATCATCTGCTGTTGTCCGGCAACAGCCATGCGCTGGCTTACGCCAAGTCGATCGGAACCGAGGCGGGGCTGGTCGGACCGAAGCGCGCGCAGTTTCCGTTCGTCGACGTCGCAACCGGCCAGCGCTGGCAGCTCGACCTCGGCGAGGGCCGCCTGCCGCTATGGGTGTTCGACGAGGCACGCCGCGTCCCTGACACCGGCCTGCTCGACTATCTGGCATTGATGCCCTTGATCTGGGCAGGGACCGGCAAGCTGGTTGGAAAGACGATTCCCTGCGAGGGCGCGCTGTACCGCCGGCTGGTGCAGCCGCTGCTGCTGGCCGCACTCAACGTCGATCCGCCCGAGGGCTCGGCGGGCCTTGCCGGTGCGATCGTGCGCGAAACGCTGCTGGCGGGCGGACAGGCCTGCCGGCCGTTGGTCGCGCGCGACGGTCTCAGTTCGGTTCTGGTCGATCCCGCGATCAAGCTGGTGCAGGAAAAGGGCGGCTCGGTCCAACTCGGGCATGAGCTGCGCGAATTCACGATCACCGGCGACAAGGTCGGCGAATTGAAATTCGGCACTGACGCCATCGCGGTCAGCGCCGGCGATGTCGTGGTGCTCGCGGTGCCGCCGCGCCCCGCAGCTTCCCTGCTGCCCGGGCTGAAGACGCCGTCGAAATTCCGCGCCATCGTCAATGCGCATTTCCGCTTCGATCCGCCGCGGGACGCGCCGCCGATCGTCGGCGTCGTCGGCGGCCTGGTGGAGTGGCTGTTTGCGTTCCCGCAGCGGCTGTCGATCACCATCAGCAATGGCGACCGCCTGGTCGACATGCCGCGCGAGGAACTGGCGCTGGCGATCTGGCGGGACGTCTGCAAGGCCGCCGGCCTGCCGGGGGAACCGGCATTGCCGCCCTGGCAGATCGTGCGCGAACGCCGTGCTACATTCGAGGCGACGCCGGAGCAGAATGCGCTGCGACCGGGCCCGGTGACGGCTTACAAGAACCTGTTTCTCGCCGGGGACTGGACCGATACCGGATTGCCGGCAACCATCGAGGGATCGGTGCGGTCCGGCGACCGCGCCGCCGATCTGGTCCTGTCGAGGCCGCAGGCCTGACAGGATGTTGCGTGACCGGCTTCACGGAAGCCGGTCGCTAAGTGAGGATGTCTAGCGAATGCTGTCCGACGATCACACCGTTGCGGTCGACCCCGAGGCCCTGGAGCAGAGCATCTCCGCGGCGACGCAGGGGCTGCTCTTCTATCGGCAATCCGACGGCCACTGGGTGTTCGAGCTGGAAGCCGACAGCACGATTCCGGCGGAATATGTCCTCCTGCGCCACTACCTTGCCGAGCCCGTCGACGGCGCGCTCGAAGCCAAGCTCGCGAACTATCTGCGCCGCACGCAAGGCGCCCACGGCGGCTGGCCGCTGGTGCAGGACGGCCCGTTCGACATGAGCGCCAGCGTCAAATCGTATTTCGCGCTGAAGATGATCGGCGATTCCGTCGACGCGCCGCATATGGTGCGGGCGCGCGAGGCGATCCGCAGCCGCGGCGGCGCCAGCGGCGTCAACGTTTTCACCCGGTTTCTGCTGGCGTTCTATGGCGTGCTGAGCTGGCGCGCGGTGCCGGTGCTGCCGGTCGAAATCATGCTGCTGCCGATGTGGTCGCCGTTCCATCTCAACAAGATTTCCTACTGGGCACGCACCACCATCGTGCCGCTGATGGTGATGGCGGCGCTGAAGCCGCTGGCGAAGAATCCGAAAGGCGTCGGCATCGACGAATTGTTCCTGCAGGATCCGAAGTCCGTCGGCACGCCGACGAAGGCGCCGCATCAGAGCTGGGGCTGGTTCACGCTGTTCAGCGCACTGGACAAGATCCTGCGGGTGGTCGAACCGCTGTTCCCGAAGACCCTGCGCCAGCGCGCGATCGATGCCGCGCTCGCCTTCACGGAAGAGCGGCTGAACGGCGAAGACGGCATGGGCGCCATCTATCCGCCGATGGCCAACATCGTGATGATGTATGACGCGCTGGGCAAGGATGCGGATTTTCCGCCGCGGGCGGTCACCAGAAAGGGCATCGACAAGCTCCTGGTGATCGGCGAGCACGAGGCCTATTGCCAGCCCTGCGTCTCGCCGGTGTGGGACACGGCGCTGACCTGCCACGCGCTGGCGGAGGCCGGCGGCGAAGACATGGTGGCGAAGGTGAAGCAGGGGCTCGACTGGCTCAAGCCGCGGCAGGTGCTCGACCTCAAGGGCGACTGGGCGGCCAAAGCGCCCAATGTCCGTCCGGGCGGTTGGGCCTTTCAGTACAACAACGATCATTATCCCGATCTCGACGACACTGCGGTTGTCGTGATGGCGATGGATCGCGCGCGGCGGGCGTCCGGCAGTGTGGAATACGATACGGCGATCGCGCGCGGCCGTGAGTGGATCGAGGGCCTGCAGAGCCGGGACGGCGGCTGGGCCGCGTTCGACGCCAACAACCTCGAATACTACCTCAACAACATCCCGTTCTCGGACCACGGCGCGCTGCTCGATCCGCCGACCGAGGACGTCACTGCGCGCTGCATCTCGATGCTGGCGCAGCTCGGCGAGACCGCGGCGACCAGCAAGCCGCTGGCGGACGGGATTGCGTATCTTCGCCGCACCCAGCTCGCCGAGGGCTCCTGGTACGGTCGCTGGGGGCTGAACTACATCTACGGAACCTGGTCGGTGCTATCGGCGCTCAATGCCGCCGGAATCGACCACCAGGACCCTGTGATGCGAAAGGCCGTGGATTGGCTGGTGTCGATCCAGAACAAGGACGGCGGCTGGGGCGAGGATGCGGTCAGCTACCGACTCAATTACAAGGGATATGAGGATGCGCCGTCGACTTCCTCGCAAACGGCATGGGCCTTGCTTGGTCTGATGGCGGCGGGTGAGGTGGAACATCCGGCAGTTCTACGGGGTGTTCAGTACCTAAAAAGCACACAGACCGAAAAAGGGCTGTGGGACGAGGCGCGCTACACGGCAACGGGCTTTCCGCGGGTGTTTTACTTGCGTTATCATGGCTACTCGAAGTTCTTTCCGCTCTGGGCGTTGGCGCGGTATCGGAATTTGAGAAGCACCAACAGCAGGGTGGTAGGGGTCGGGATGTGATTTTGGGGGCGGGGGCCGCCGCGACCGTGGACAGTTCGGTTGAATTCAATTCGATTGATCCGCGGCCGGTGTTGATTGTAACCGGTTTGGTGCAGGAGGCCCGCATAGCGGCCGGGCCCGGCATGATCGT
>Ga0068855_100004562_pt1 | contig 16926 bp, 15 predicted proteins | sample KBSCornC52_FD_66592 | JGI IMG/M metagenome (GOLD analysis project Ga0068855, IMG submission 66592) | Corn rhizosphere microbial communities from Kellogg Biological Station, Michigan, USA - KBS Corn C5-2 | ecosystem: Host-associated > Plants > Roots > Rhizosphere > Soil ...
CAAGATCTGCGATACGCATGCGTTCTCCCCCCGCGTCCTGTTTCGCAGCGCGCGAGCCTAGCATCGCTCGGCAGCAAGGCGGCGTCGCCCCCTCTTGCGCAATGATATCTTTTTGATATCATACGATCGAATCCCAGGGAGAGCCCCCATGAACGAGCGCAATGCCTTCTCGATCGCCGGCATACCGGTCATCGTATTCCTGATCTTCGCGTTCCCCGCCCTCGCCGCGTTCGTCGTCGCCGGGCTCAACCCCGAGCATCCGTTCGTGACCCTGATTCCGGCGTTCCTTGCGTTGATCGCGTTGATCTTCACCGCGACCGGCTTCTTCCAGGTGCAACCGAACCAGGGCCAGGTGCTGCAGCTGTTCGGACGCTATGCGGGCACGGTGCGCGAGGCGGGCCTGCGCTGGACCAATCCGTTCTATTCCAAGCGCGCCGTGAGCCTGCGCGTGCGCAACTTCGAATCCGGCAAGCTCAAGGTCAACGATGCCGACGGCAATCCGATCGAGATCGCCGCGGTCGTCGTATGGCAGGTCGTCGATACCGCGGAAGCCGTGTTCTGCGTCGACGACTACGAGAATTACGTGCAGATCCAGAGTGAGTCTGCCCTGCGCCAGATGGCGCAGAGTTACGCCTACGACTCGCATGACACCAAGGTGCCGTCGTTGCGCAGCCACGGCGACGAGGTCAACGCGCACCTGCGCCAGGAGATCAAGCAGCGCCTCGGCAAGGCGGGCGTCGACGTCGTCGAGGCACGCATCAGCCACCTCGCCTACGCGCAGGAAATCGCCCAGGCGATGCTGCAGCGACAACAGGCCGGCGCGATCATCGCGGCACGCACATTGATCGTCGAAGGCGCGGTCAGCATGGTCGAGATGGCGTTGACCGAACTCGGCAAGCGCGGTCTGGTCGACCTCGACAACGAACGCCGCGCGGCGATGGTCAGCAACCTGCTGGTGGTGCTGTGCGGTGAACGCGGCACGCAGCCGGTGGTCAACACCGGGACGTTGTACACCGGCTGATGGGCGAGAAGAAAGCCTATCCGCTGCGCATCAGTGCGCCCGTGCTGGACGCGATGCAGCGCTGGGCGAATGACGAGCTGCGTTCGCTCAACGCGCAGATCGAGTACATCCTGCGCGAGGCACTGCAGAAAAACGCGCGCCTGAAGCCACCGCAGAAGCCGGAAGCCATCGAGGACGATTCCGCATGAGCCGCGTACAGCCGCAACTGCGCATAGCGGTCGTGACACCTGCCGCTGGCGACGCAGTTCGGTACGCTCACGACCGCCCTTGTCGTGCGCGTCGTCGTCCACAACGCGATCGGCCGCGTGGTCTTCGGCTGGCTGTACTGGAAGCATGGACTCGAACACGCCATGCCGGCGCACTTCGGCGCGGATATCATCGTGCATGTCGTCGCACCGGTGCTGGCACGGTGACCGCTTCGCTCAGCCACGATACACGTGCGCATGTTAGCGTGCGCCATCCCGAGGAGGCTCCCACAACATGACGAAACGATCGCTCGCGCTGATCTCGTTCGCACTGCTCGCCTGCATCGCTGCGCAAGCGGCGCCGAAGAAGAAGCACACGCCCGCACCGACCAAGGACGTCGCTGCGCAGGACATCGACGTCGATGCGATGGCGCGCGCGAAGGACGCCGGTGCGAAGCCTGCGGCCGATGCGACCGACGCCGCTCCGGCGCCCGCCTCGGAACAACCGGCCGCGACCCCGTCGGAAGCCGCCGCTCCCGCCACGCCTGCAACGAGTGCCGCGACGGAATCGAAGACGGCGGAGCCCTCTTCCACCGCCACGACGCCAATGGAACGGCCGTCGCCGCTCGCGCCACCGGCGGCCACTTCCGATGTCGACAAGAGCATCGCGGCCGGCTGCGAATCGCGCGCGAAGAGCCTGCTCGATGCGGCGCAGAAGGGTGACTACGCCGACGCGACGCGCGACTTCGATGCGAAGATGCGCACCGCGTTGCCACCGCCGAAATTCAAGCAGGCGTGGGAGTCGCTCGCGCAATTCGGCGCCCTGCAGGGTCGCGGACAGGCGCATCCGATGAAGGGCGACGGTTACATCGCAATCACCGTGCCATTGATCTTCGACAAGGCGAACCTGTATGCACAGGTCGCCTGCGGCAGCGACGGGCGCATCGCCGGTTTCTACATCAAGCCGCTGTGATCCGTTCGTGGCCGGCATGCACGCTCGTCGCGAACACATGAACCCCGCGGTCGGCGAGCCACCTGCCCGTTGCGACGCCGGGCGGCGGCGCGAAGTGTTGCGCGAAGCGCGCGCGCTCGGCGTGCCTGCCGACTACGCGCGCGCGCGACGTCTCGCGCCGGTACGAGAACCACGCGACCTCGCCTGCATCGGCCCCGACATCCACCAGCGTCCGCAATGGCTTGCACCCCGTGCAGCACGCGCGTTCGCGCGCATGCGCGAGGCGGCGTCGAGGGACTCGATCGATTTGCAGCTCGTCTCCGCGTTCCGCTCGGCCGACTACCAGCTCGGCATCCTGCGCCGCAAGCTCGAGCGCGGCCAATCGATCGACGAGATCCTCCGGGTCAGCGCCGCACCCGGCTACAGCGAACACCACAGCGGTCGCGCGCTCGACGTCACCACGCCCGGTTTCGCCGCATTGGAAGAGGAATTCGAGCGCTCGCCCGCATTCGCCTGGCTCGCTGGGAACGCGGCGCGCTTCGGCTTCACGTTGTCCTATCCGCGCGACAACCCGCACGGCATCGCCTACGAACCGTGGCATTGGTGCTGGCATCGAATGCAGGAACGCGGGCGCACTGCCTTGTAGCAGCGGCGCCGCCGTGACGATCCATTCTGCACGTCCGGCGCTGCGGTCGCGCTTGCAGCGCTCCTACAAATTGCAGGACGCAACGCGTTGTAGGAGCGGCGCCGCCGTGACGATCCATTCTGCGCGTCCGGCGCTGCGGTCGCGCTTGCAGCGCTCCTACAAACGTCGCGCATGCACCGCAAGCGAGAGCCAGCCGAGGATCAAGGCGATGCCGCCGAGCGGCGTGACCGCACCGATCCAGCGCGGTGCGTCCGCCGCCAGCGCATACAGGCTGCCGCAGAACAGCACGCTACCCACGATGAATGAGAGCGTGGCGCAGCGCAGGGCCATGCTCTCGCGACGTTGCGCGAGGACGGCGCAAGCGAGCAAGGCGAGCGCATGCCAGAACTGGTAGTCGACCGCGGTATGCCAGGTCGACATCGCGCGTTCGTCGAACACGTCTCGCAACGCGTGCGCTCCGAAGGCGCCGAACGCGACGGCCAGCGCGCCGCTCAGCGCGGCGGCACCGAGCGAAACGCGCGGGAATTGCGTCATGGGAATCGCTCCCGCGGCACGCGCCGCGGGAAGCATCCGGTGTTCAATGCTTGCCTGCCGGTTTCGCGCCGGCAGCAGGCTTCGATTTCGCCTTCGCCGCCACCTCCGCCTTGTCCTCGAGCGGCTTGAGCAGGTCCGAAATCGACTTGTTGATGTTCGCGTACTTGTAAGCCGGGATCACGTACGTCCAACCCTTGAAACGCGCATTGAGCTCGGCGACCTGCTTGTCCAGCGCGGCGACACGCTCTTCGCGGTCCTTCGCCGGATCGCTGACGGCGATCGGCTTCGCCGGCGTGTCGGCCGGCGCCTTGTCGCCGTCCTTCTTCGCCGCATCCGCTGCCATCGCGGCATCGTAGTCGGCCTTGGCCTTTGCCTGCGCGGCCTCGATCCCCTTGTCCGCCTGCGCCGCGTCGACTGACGCAACGAACTGCGCCAAGTCCTTGCCGTCCTTTTCCCACGCGGCCACCTCGACGACGAGGCCATCGAACGTCGCGTAGCGCGCCTTCAGCGGCTTGTCGCCAGGCGCTGCCTCCGCCGCAGGCAGGACGTCGTCGAAGCGCAAGCCGGCCAGCGCGGATGCGAGCCCGTTGACCGCGAATTCGGAACCCGCCTCGCGTCCCTTCGGCACGTCCGCAAGCACGTAGTTCGCATCGCCCTCGGCGTTCTTCGAGATCGCGACGCGGCTTCCGTCCGCGTGCGTGATCGCAACCGATGCGATGCGCGTCGCGGCGATATCGGCAAGGTCCTTGTGCAGCCAGTCGGCGGCCGTCCTGTCGACCGCGAGCGCGCCCGAAGCGAGCCAGCTCTGCGCATCGTCGGCGACGCGCACGTAGGTGCCGCCACGCGGATCGGCATTGCCGACGATCAGCTTCAACGGCTGCGCGAGCCCACCGAGTTCGACCTCGATTCCCTTCGCGTCCGTGGCGCCGATATCCTCGACGCCGAGCACGGCGTACTTGTCCTTGTTCGAGGTCTTCTGCTCCAGCCGCCTGGCGTCTGCCAGCTTCAGGAGGAACGCGCGCAGCTTGCCGGTATCGACCGGGTAGCCGCCTTTCTGTGCGAGGGTCCAGCCATTCGTGCCGCGTTCGAGCGTCGCCAGCACCTTGTTCTCGGCACCGGTCACGACGAGCTTGCTCACGTCGTTGACGTGATCGCGCAGGGACGGCGCCAGCCAGGTCGATTTCTCGACCGTCTCGTCGCTCGGTCGGTTCGAATGATTCAGGGCCATCGCGGCGACGATCGCGACGATCGCGGCACCGGCGAGTCCGATCAGGGTCTTCTGGTTCATGCGTGGGCTCCCTGCGCTGCGCGGCGGCGCTGCCGGCGCCACCAGGCGAACGTGAGTGCCGCGAACGTGACCAGCAACGGCATCAGCACGATGTTGATGATCTTGAGGCGCGTGCCCAGCGACTCGATCTCGGCGTCGAGCTGGCGGCGCACCTGGCGCAGCTCCTTGCGGATATCGAGCTTGCGCGTCACGAACTTGTCGAGTTCGGCCTTCTGTTCGGTCGACAGGATCTGCGCCTGCTCCTGGCTCTTCGCGCTCTGCAGCTCGGTGAGCTTGCGCTCGGTCTCCGACAGCTCGCGCTGCAGGTCCTGCTCCTTGGCGCGGAAACGTTCGTCGGCATTGCGCTTGATCGCCTCGACCGTGGTGAACGGCCGTTGCGAAGTCGCGCGACCGCGGATCGAGATCAGGTCGCTGGAGCCCGCCATGTTGTCGAGCGCGTTGACCGCGAAATCGCCGTTGTTCGCGAACGGATTCATGATCTGCTGGCCGAGGAACGCGCGCATCTGCACCCACATGCGGTCGCTGAGCAGGTCGGTGTCGGCGACCAGCACGATCTGGCCGTCGACGTCCTTCGATTCCTTCAGCGCACCGGCGTCGTTGCGATCGGGGAACGCGCTCCTGAACTTGCCGGAGAGGCGCGCGGCGATCACGAACGGCGAACCGGCGGCCTTGTAGCCTTCGAGCAAGGTGGACGGATCGCCGAGCATGCGCAGGCGGTCACCCGGCACGCTCATCGCCTCGGAGGTCGTCTGCAGCAGCGGCACCAGTTTCTCGTCCTTGGCATCCTTGGCGAGATCGAAACTGCCGGCGGTCGACACGTTGATGCTGTCGAGGTTCGCGGTCAGCACGTCATCGTGGTTGAGGTCCGTCGCGGTCAATCCGAGAATGCCCGGATGCCGCACCGGCGCCGAACCTTCGCCGAGGCTGATCGGCAGGCCGCGCGCACGGTCGATCACGACCTTGTGCGGGTCGTATTCGATACCCCAGGCCTTGAACAGCTTCGGCAGGTCGGACGACTTGTCGGCCATCATGCCCGCCATCGGGTTGTTCGGGTCCGCACCGGCATCGTCGAGTTCGGCGCTCGGGTCGACGAACACGAGCAGGTGCCCGCCGCGCAGCACGAACTGGTCGATCGCGTACTGCGCGTCATCGGACAGGTTCTTCGGCTGCACCACGATCAGCACGTCCATGTCCTTGTCGACGGTCTTGAGCGTCGCTGCGTCGACGGTTTTCATGTCGAACAGCTGCGACCACTGCGTATAGACCGCCCACGGCTGGCGCATGCGCTGCGTCTGCGGGTCCAGGCCGGATGCGATCGGCAAGCCGGAGAGCAAGCCGACCACGGGCTTCTTCGGCGTCTCCAGTTCGTGGATCAGCTTGGCGATGTCGTACTCGAGGAACGCTTCCTTGCCCGGGTCGAGGAACGGGATCGCTGCATGGCCATTGGTCGAGTTGGTGCCGGCGATGCCGAGGAACACCTTGTCGCCGGCCGCCGATACCGGTACCGCCTGCATGCCGAGGCTGGTTGCGCGGTCCTCGTCCTCCGAGAACGGCAGCGGATCGACGACCTGCAGGCGCAGCTTGCCGCCGGAGCGCGACGCCATCTCCTGCAGCATCTCGCGGACGGTCGTGAAATACGTGCGCAGCTGCGGCAGGTTTTCGCTGCCCTTGTCGGAGAAGAACAGCGTCAGGTCGAGCGGCTCGTCGATCGACTTCAGGATGTTCCTGGTGCCGTCGGACAGCGTGTACAGGTGATTCTGGGTGAGATCGGCGCGCGCGCCGCGGAATGCGATGTTGACCAGCAGCATGACCGCGACGAACAGGGCGGCGAGCACGGCCAGTGCGGTTCCGGAGAGTGCCTTGCGATTGAGTTGCATCGTCGGTCCCTCCTCAGGCCGCTTTCTTCATGTCGATGACGACCGCCGTGGCATACAGCCAGACGCCGATCATCAGCACGAAATAGATGAGATCGCGCAGGTCGATGACACCCTTGCTGATCGAGGCGAAATGGGTCAGGAAGCTGAGCCCCGAGACCGCGTCCGCGAGTCCCTGTCCGGCCACCGCACGCATCGCGTCGAGCACGAGCGGATAACCGGCGAGCAGCAGCAGGAAGCAGATCACGACGGTCAGGATGAACGCGACGACCTGGTTGCGGGTCGACGCGGACAGGCACGAACCGATCGCGAGGAACGCGCCGGCCATGAGCAGCGAACCGAGGTAGCTGGCGAAGATCACGCCGTTGTCCGGGCTGCCGAGGTAGTTCACGGTCAGCCAGATCGGGAACGTCAGCACGAGCGCGATCGCGATGAACGCCCACGCCGCGAGGAACTTGCCGAACACCGCCTGCCACATCGTGATCGGCAAGGTCAGCAGCAGCTCGATCGTGCCGCTCTTGCGCTCCTCCGCCCACAGGCGCATCGATACCGCCGGCACCAGGAACAGGTAGAGCCACGGGTGGAACGTGAAGAACGCCTGCAGGTCGGACTGGCCGCGCTCGTAGAAATTGCCAAGGTAGAACGTGAATGCGCCGGACAGCAGCAGGAAGATCACGATGAACACGTACGCGACCGGAGTGGAGAAATAACTGCGCAGCTCGCGCTTGAAGATCGTCAGCGTGCCGTTCATGTGCGTGCCTCCGTGCCCGCTGCTCCCTGGGTGATCGTGCGGAACACCTCGTCGAGGCGACCGGGTTCGAGCGCGAGCTCGCGCACCGCGACGTTCTGCGCCTTCAGCGCGTCGCCGACCGCGATGAAGATCGAGCGTCCCGGCTTCGGGAACGCAGTGATGCGGTTGTCCTGCGGGTCGACTTCGATCGCCGCGATGTCGGCGACTTTCGCCAGCGCGTCCTTCGCCTCCTGCAGGTTCGCCGCGGTCAGCGACACCGCCTGGTGGTAGCGCGAGCGCGCTTCGAGCTCCGACGGCGTGGCGTCGGCGAGGACGCGGCCGCCGGCGATGATGATCGCGCGCGTGCACACCGCGTGCACTTCTTCGAGCATGTGGGTGGAGATGATGATGGTCTTGTCGCGCGCCATCGAGTTGATCAGGGTGCGCACTTCCTGCTTCTGGTTCGGATCGAGGCCGTCGGTCGGCTCGTCGAGGATCAGCACCTTCGGATCGTGCAGGATCGCGCCGGCGAGGCCGACGCGCCGCTTGAAGCCCTTCGACAAGGTGTCGATCGGCTGCTCGAGCACGCGTTCCAGGTGCAGGCGCGCGATCGCGTCGTCGATGCGCCGGTCGCGCACGTCGCCGCCGATCTGGCGCACGTCGGCGACGAAGTCGATGAACTCGCGAACGGTCATCTCGCCATAGCTCGGCGCGCCTTCCGGCAGGTAGCCGAGCACGCGCTTGGCTTCGAGCGGCTGCTGCTCGACGTCGTAGCCGGCGACCGTCGCCCCGCCCGAGGTCGGGCTGAGGAAACCGGCGACCATCTTCATGGTGGTCGATTTTCCGGCACCGTTCGGGCCGAGGAAGCCGAGCACCTGGCCGGGTTCCACCTTGAAGCTGATCGCATCGACGGCCGTGAAATTGCCGTAGCGTTTCGTGAGTTGTCGGGTTTCGATCATCGTCTTCGCTGCACCTGTTGACGGACATGGAGGCCCGCGCATCCGGACCGGCATGCAGGGACCAGAACCCCCAGTATTCTTCTTGCGCTCACGCGTCGGCCGACGATGGTCGCGATCGGGCAGTGCCCGCCGGCATCGCAGCGACCCCGGACGCCGGGCGCGCGGAAAGATACCGCAAACGCCGCAGGAAGTTCCCGCTCAGGTGGCGAGAACCGACCAGGGGGCCGGATAGCGCCGACCGGCGCGCAGGGGACGAAAGCACGGCGCCTCGCGGACGAACGCATCCGTCGCGTGCGGATCATGCCAGCCCGGGATCCCGGCAAGCGGCAACGGACGCAGTTCCTGCGGATCGGCGAGCAGCCGTCCGCTCCTGATCTGCGCAGCAATCTGCACTTCCGCCTCGCGCCAGCGCACCACGATCGCAGCCGAGTCGACGCGTGTCGCGAGCTCGTGCAACGGAACGCGAACCACGAGGCACTTCGCCACCGGCATCCGATGGCCATCCCAGACATGCTCGACCAGTGCATGGCCGAATACGCTGAGTGCGATCGAACGTCCCCACGCGCCGCACCCGCGCACGAACAGCGCGTGCCAGTCGTGTGCGTCCCACGCCTGCAGCAAGGCATCGTCTGCGAGCCAGACGATGGCGCCCGCCTCGTCGAAGTGCGTGAGCGCATATTGCCCGCGCGTGCGTTGACGCGGACCGACTTCGGCGATGCCGGCGACCTGGCGCGCATTCAGCGCCCACTTGAGTTCCGGATGGCGCAACCACACCAGCGCGTTGAACGCATCGTGCGCATGGTCCTCGCGCGTGGCGAGGACGTTGCGCGTCGCGATGCGTGATTCGTAGTGCAGGCCATCGGCGAGCAAGGAGGAAACCTGCGCCTGGAACTCCGGCCTGGCCACGCCGTCGCGCACCTGCCTGCGCCGCCGCTCGGCCTGCAGTTCGCCGAGCGCCGGGATCGGCGCACTCGGATCGAGCCATGCGCGCAGCAGGGGATGCCACGCAACGTCCTGGCCACCCGCCTCACCGGGAGAGGGCGCGATCATCCGTGCGCGCCGGCGAAATACACGGAGATACCGAGCCCCGATTGCCAGTCCGTCGTCTCCCGGTCGAGCGCGCGCAGGAACGACACGTCGAGCTGCACGCGCGGCGTGAACATCCAGGTCAGGCCGGCGCCGGCCTCCCGCGCATGCATCGCGCCGCTGCCGAAGCCGCTCTCGACATATCCGGAGAGACCATCCCGCACGGCAAACCCGTAGGCGATCGCAGCGAGCGAACCCGCACCGTCGCGGCCCTGATGGTGATCAACGTACAGCGACACGCTGCGCCCGCCGCCGCCTGCCCATGCGATTGAAACGCCGAGATCCCCGGGGTATCCGCCATCACCGATCGGCGCTCGTCCGACCGGAATCCCGACCGTTGCCAGGACCGCAGCCGAGAACGCGTCCGAACGCCACGGCAAGGCGAACTTCACGCCGATGCGCGCGTCGCCGCCACCTTCGTCGCGAACATGCATCGCGTGCGGTCCGCGCACGTCCTGCCATCCCCTGTCGTCTGCGCCGAGCTGAAGCTCGAACGCATCGGTGACGCCATAGCGCAGCAGGGAATCGGCGACCCAGGTCGTCGTGCGCACGCCCTGCTGGCGGTCGGTGGTCGCATCCGGCAGGCCCTGCTCCCACGCCCAGTCGCCGCGTGCCAGCGTCTGGCTGGCGAACGCGAGGCCCGGTCGGTCGAACGAGGGCACATCGTCGTCGGCGCGGGCGCAGCCGACCCACAGCAGCGCGACGACGACAATCGCTGGTCCGCTCGGGTGAGGCATGTCATCGTCGGGTTCGGCTGCAGGCGCGCGCATCGTACCGCAGCCGCGCGGACGGAATGCGCCGCCCGCGCGAGTGGCAGCGCGCTGCCCTAGAATGAGTCCAGCCCCGGGATTCGACGCTCGATGCCTTCATCGCCGCCAAGCCTTGCAAGGGACGCCCTCTACGCCGCCGCCTATGCCGAGCTGCATCGCGTCGCGAAGCGCGAACGCCGCCGTGCCAACGGCCCGGCGACGATCAATACCACCGCGCTCGTGCACGAGGCCTGGTTCAAGCTGAAGGGCGATGCGGCGGGGTTGCCGCGCATCGAATTCCTCACGATCGCGGCCTGCGCGATGCGCCAGGTACTGGTCGACCACGCACGTCGCTTGAACGCGGACAAGCGCCGCCACGTTACGGTCACGCTCGACCATGCGGATGAATCGCAAGGCGCGGCACCCATGGCGATGCTGGAACTCGACGCCGCATTGCGCCGCCTCGAAAGCATCGATGCACAACTCGCCCGGGTCGTCGACCTGCACGTGTTCGGCGGCCTCGAGTTCGCCGAGATCGCTGCGTCCGAAGGCATTTCCGAACGCAGCGTGTTCCGCCTCTGGCGCAGCGCACGCGTATTCCTGCTCGAACAGCTGGCCGCGTGAACGCGAACGACGCCGACTGGCCGCAGGTGCGCGCACTGTTCGAGCGCATCGCCGATGCGCCGCCGGGGCAGCGCCGGCACCTGCTCGACGAGGCCGCACGCGAGCACCCCGCATTGCACGCGCGGGTCCGGCGCCTGCTCGAACTCGACGCATCCGAAGGCGACCTGGCGGCCGACATTTCCGCCTGGCGCGACGAGCTGGTTGCCTCCGGCGCGGACGACGCGCCGCAGCAGGTCGGCGCGTGGCGCATCGTGCGCGAACTCGGCGCCGGCGGCATGGGGCGCGTCTACCTCGCCGAACGCGCCGATGGCGCGTACGAGCAGCAGGTTGCGCTGAAGCAGGTGCGCGGCGAATTCACCAGCGACGCCGCGATCGCGCGTTTCGTGGCCGAACGGCGCATCCTTGCGCGGCTCGAACACCCCTGCATTGCCAGCCTCGTCGACGGCGGCGTCGACGAAGGCGGTCGGCCGTGGTTCGCGATGCAGTATGTGGACGGTGTTGCGCTGCCCGAGTACTGCACGCGGCATGCAAGTGGCCTCGCGCAGCGCCTCGTCCTGTTCGCCACCGTGTGCGACGCGGTCGCCTACGCGCATCGACAACTGGTCGTGCATTGCGACCTCAAACCTTCCAACGTGCTGGTTGACGCGGCCGGCCAACCGCACCTGCTCGACTTCGGCATCGCGCGGCTGCTCGCCGACGACGACGCGCGCGGCACCGCGCATACGCAGGCACGCGCGCTGACGCCCGGTTACGCCGCACCCGAGCAGCTCGCCGGTGCTCCACTCGGCATCGAGGCCGATGTCTACGCGCTCGGCGTGATGCTGCACGAGTTGCTGGTCGGCAAGCGTCCTTACGCGGCGAGCGCCGATTCGTTGGCCGACTTTGCAATGGCTCATGCGCAGGGCGAACCGCCTCCCGCGTCGCGCGCCGCGACGAGCGGCGGCCCAGTCCCGGCCCGGCGCCTGCAAGGCGATCTCGACCTGATCGTGGCGACCGCGTTGCGCCGCGAACCGGCACAACGCTATGCCGGGGCGGATGCGCTCGCCGACGATCTGCGCCGCCATCTCGCCGGCTGGCCCCTGCGCGCGCAGCGCGACAGCGTGCGCCACCGCCTGCGCAAGTTCGTCACACGCCACAGGTTCGCAGTGCCCGTCGCCCTGATCGCGGTGATCGCCCTCGTCACGACGACATCGGTAGCGCTGCTCCAGTCACGTGATGCGCGCAAGCAGGCCGCCCGCGCCGAATCCGTGCGCAACTTCCTGCTCGAATTGTTCGAGCAGGCAGACCCTGATCGCAGCGGCGAAAAGCCGCTCACGGCGCGCGAATTGATCGATGCCGGCGCGCAGCGCGTTCAGCACGGCCTCGGTGGCGATCCCGACACCCGCGTCGAGCTGCTCGGCGTGGTCGGCAACCTGTACGCCTCGCTCGGCCAGGGTAGCGCCGCCGCGGGCATCTACGAGGCGCGGCTCAAGGAGGCACAGCGGCTGTACGCGACGGGCGATCCGCGCGAAGTGCGCGCGCGACTGGATCTGGCCCAGTCGGAAAGCGAGCAGGACCATTTCGAGCGCGCACGCGAGCTTGCACAGGGCGCACTCGCGGCGCTCGACCAGCCGGACGCTGGAGACGCCCTGCTGCGCGCGGATGCATATGCCCGGCTCGGCTGGCTCGAAAAACTCGCAGGCCGCTACCAGCAAGCGGCCGAATGGCAGCAACAACGCATTGCCCTGCTCCGCATCGCCGCTCCCGGCAGCACCGCATTGGCGGGTGCACTCAACGATTTCGGCGCCGTGCAGCATGTCCAGGCCCGCTACGACGAATCGGCCGAGAGCTACCGCGAAGCGCTCCGCCTGGCAGAGGCGCGCACCGATGCGCCTCCATCGCTGCTGCTGGGCATCCGCTACAACCTCGCTCTCGCCGAGCACGAACGCGGCCACTTCGAGCAAGCGGATGTGCTGTTCAAGCGCAACCTGGAGTTTGCGCGCGGCGTCTATGGCGAGGATCACCGAACGGTTGCCGACCAGCTCTACCAGATCGGACAGAATGCGCGCCAGGGCGGCCATGAGGCTGACAGCCTGCCGTGGCTGCGCCAGGCGCTCGCCCTGTATGAACGCCTCGACGGTCCGCGCCACAGCCACGTCGCCACCGCACTGACGACCCTGGCCCAGGCGCAGCTGCGCAGCGGCGACAAGGCCGAAGCGATTGCCAACCTCGAGCGCGCCTACCGCATCTATCTCGACACGCTCGGTCCGCAGCACCTCTTCACCGCTGTCGGCGAAACCGCATTGGCGCAGGCGCGGCTCGAGAGCGGCGACGCCAGCGGCGCCGAATCGGCCTTCCGCGACACGCTGGAAAAATATGCGGCGTCGAACCCCGATCACATCTACGTCGAAGCGGTGCGCAAGGGCCTTGGCGAAGCACTCACCGCGCAGCGACGCTACGCAGAGGCGGAATCACTCCTGCGCATCGCGCATGAGCATGTATCGACCAAGTTCGGCATCACCGATCATCGCAGTGTCGGCACGGCAATCGCGCTTGCGCAGTGCCTCCAGGGCGCGGGACGCACGGACGAGGCATCGACGTTGCTCGCCGACACGCGCAAGGCCCTCGAATCGACGCCGGATACGCCGGCTCGGATCCGCAATCTCGACAAGCTCAAAGTCGCCGAGGACGCATTGAAGAAAGGCTGAGCCGATCAGGGAACGCGGTTGTCGAATCCGTCGCGGAAGATCACGTCGCCCGCATTGGCGAGGCGCCCGACGAGCCAGTCGTAGTCGTTGTTGCTGGCGAGGTTGTACGAGCGCGTCCCCACCAGCAGGATGCGCCCGTGATTGTCGAGCGCCAGCGACGATGCCCATTCGCGCTGCGCAGTCGCCATCGAGCCCTGGCCATCGAGACTCACGATGGCAAGGCCTGCGCCGTCGTTGCCGAAGCTCGCGTCGCGCGAATAGTCCGCATTGAAACGGACCACTGCGGCATCCGATGGCGCGCGATTCGCATCGGTCGTACCGGCGAAGCCGGTGACCACGAGTTTGCCTCCGGCCTCGCGCGCCATGCCGTAGATGCCGTTGTAGATGCCGGGCGTCGCCAACTGCTCGAAGAACGCGAACGCATCCCGGCGCGTCACGTTGCCGGCGCCGTCGACTTCGGCGAGCGCGTAGTTGCTCGCCACCCCGGGCGAGCCGCCGCCGAGCGTGCTGATAAAGAAGTTCTCTCCGCCGATCACGATGCCGGAACCGTCGCGCGGCGCCGCGGCGCGGCAGATATTGTCACCTTCGTTCGCGGTGCCGACCGGAAAATCGATCAGCAGCGGATTGCCGCCGTTGAATCCGGGATCGATGCCGAAGAACAGATCGGTCACGCGCCGGCGGAATGCAACGACGACACAGTCGTGGTTCGGCAGACCGTCACCGTAGCTGCCCATGAAGGCGGAGCCTATCGCGAACAGTTCGTCGTGCTGCGCGATGATGCAGCCGTCGCCGCAGCTGGTTGGCGGCATGTGGCGCAGCACGAGATCGGTCGCGCGCGCGCCGTCCTGTGCGCCGCTGCCGAGCGCGAAATTGAAACTGGATTCGTTGCCCGGCCCGGCATCGCCGCTTGCGAAGATCACTTCGAAGCGCGTGCCCTGCGCATGATTGAAATGCGCCGCAACATACATGTCCCCTGCGGCATCGGTGATGACCTTGGCGAGTCCCTCGTTCGGAATCGGCGCTTCGTCGGGGCCGATCAGGATGCGATCGAGCGTGCCGTCGGTGTCGAGGCGGGTCAGCCGCGCGTATTCGACCGATGGAGAGCCGGTCAATCGATACGACTGGGCGATCAGCGGCTTGTTTCCCTGCAGCGCGATCGACGTGATGTAGCAGTCGGTCATCCCGCCGCCGCCGAACAGGACCCGGCCATTGGTGCCGAACGTGGCATCGACCGACCCGTCGGCAAGGAACCGTTCGAGTACGCCGACATGGCTGCTGAGCGGATTTCCGGCGGACCACGATTGACCGGCGACGTAGAAGCGTCCGTCGGGCAACGGCAGCACGGCGGACGCGTAGTCGTTGTTGGTGTCGGGTGCGGCGCCACCGTAGTCGATCGCGTAGTCGAGCAGTCCCGGTACGCCGAAGTAGGGGAAGCCCCCGAGCGAGGGATGCAGGGTGGTATCGAGCGCCCCGTCGAGGTTGGCGAGCGCAGCCGTCGGCAGCAATGCCAGCGCAAGTGCCGCCACCGCGGATATCGCCGCCTTCATCGCATGGCTCCGCTGCAGCGTGCGCCGCTCATGGCGACAAACCGTCGAATCCGTCGCGGAAGATCACGTCGCTGTTGAGGCGTGCGATCACCCAGTCGTAGTCGTTCGAGCCGCTCGCGTAATCGAACGAGCGAATTCCGGCGATCACGACCCGGTCGGCGCGATCGAGCGCGACTGCGCTCGCCCATTCGCGCTGCTGGCCCGGCAATGCGCCATCAAGGCTGAGCACTGCAAGGCCGGCGCCATCGTTACCGAACGTCGTGTCGCGCGTGTAGTCCGCATTGAACCGGATCACGCCGATGTCGGACGGCGCGCGATTGACGTCGGTGGTACTGGCGTAGCCCGCGACGAGGATCCTGCCGCCGGAATCGCGCGCCATGCCGAACACGCCGTTGTAGATGCCCGGTGTCGCCAATTCCTGGAAGAACGCGAACGCATCCTCGCGCGTCACGTTGCCCGCACCATCCACGTCGGCGAGTGCATACGTACTCGCCAGTCCGGGCGTACCGCCGCCGAGCGTACTGATGAAATAGTTCTCGCCGCCGATCACGACGCCGTACCCGCCGAGCACTGCGCCGCTGCTGGCGCGCGCAACCGCTCCGCGGCAGAGGTTGTCGCCCTCGTTCGTGCCCGATACCGGAAAGTCCGCGCTGATCTTGCCGCTGGCGCCGAACTGCGTGTCGGTGACGAATTCGAAGTTCGAGGCGAAATCGCTGCGGAACGCCGCCACCGCGCAGTCGTGGTCGGCCATGTCCGGATAGGGCACTCCGTTGGCGGAACCGACGAGATAGAGTTCCGTGTGCGCGGTGACGAGGCAATTGGGTCCGCACGAACCCGAGGGTATGTGCTGCAGTACCGCGGTCGCGGCCCGGTCGTCGAGATCGCCGCCACGGTCGAATGCGACGTAGCGGAAATACGTGCCGACCCCGTTCGGGTCGAACGCATGCAGGAAGAAATCGTAGTCGCTCGCATTGAGCTGCACGCCGCGACCGATGCCGTAGATGCTGCCGTCGTTGTCGACGAGCACCTTGTCGAACGCGGTCCCGTCGTCGAGGACGAGGTAGCCCGGATGCGGCGAGGCGGCTGCGAACGCGCTGTCGAGGCTGCCGTTCGCATTGAATCGGAACATCGTCGCATTCTCCCCGCCGTTGCGCGCGCGGTGGCCGGCGACCAGGATCCTGCCGTCCGGCTGCAATGCGACCGAGTCGAAGTAGCAGTCGTTCTCCAGGCCGACCGGGTTGAAGTTGAAGACGATGCGCGCGCCGCCGTTGAACGATGGGTCAGGCTGGCCATCGGCGAGGTAGCGCGAGAGCACGCAGGCGTTCTGGTCGATGTTGCCCACGCTGTTCCATGCGTAGCCTGCGACGACGATCTTGCCGTCCGCCTGGACCGCAACGGCCGCCGCTATGTCCTGGTCGGTGTATGGTGCACCGCCGCCGAGGTCGACCGGATAGCGGCGCAACCCCGGCACCCCGGCGCCGCCCGCGTTCAAGGTGCTGTCGAGCGAACCTTCGTAGTTCGCGAACGAAGACTCCACCGTCCCCGCCAATGCCAGTGCGAGCACGCAGCGCAGCACGCGCGTGGGAATGGAACGGTTCATCGAATTCTCCCGACAAGGAACAGGTGTTCCGTTGCCGGGTGGATACGCAGGATCGTGGCGCGGACTGCCAGAAGGCGCCTGCCAACGCGGTGGACCGCCCGTCAGACGGCCAGGCGCCCGATCAGATCGTGTCCCTCGGACCGGACCACGACCGCCGCAGCCTCGTGCGGTCGGTGCGCGGACTCGCACTACCGCGGCCCCACGCGAAATTCCACAGTCCTACTGCGACGGGGAGCAGGCGGAGGCACCGAACAGTGTCTCCGCTGGCAACGCGTCACCCCGCCTATACGACCGGTTTCACCAACGCCACGTCGGGGATGACGATAGTTGCGGACGGTTCCGAGCGCGTGCGCTTGAACCGCAAGGCCGGCTTCTCTACCAGCTGCCAGGAGGCCAGGGCAATCGGCAACACGACAAGGACTGTCGCTACCGAGAGCAACCAAG
>Ga0068855_100004566_pt1 | contig 16918 bp, 12 predicted proteins | sample KBSCornC52_FD_66592 | JGI IMG/M metagenome (GOLD analysis project Ga0068855, IMG submission 66592) | Corn rhizosphere microbial communities from Kellogg Biological Station, Michigan, USA - KBS Corn C5-2 | ecosystem: Host-associated > Plants > Roots > Rhizosphere > Soil ...
CAAGATCGATCTTGGTCATCTTGAGCATGGCCTGAAGGCCACGCGGATCAGAGATGAGCTCCGGCAGTTCCTCCGGAATCACCTGCCACGACAGACCGAAGCGGTCGACCAACCAACCGCATCGACTTGGCTCGCCGCCATCACTGAGTAGTGCGCTCCAGAAGTGGTCGATTTCCGCCTGATCCTTGCATGGCACGTACAGCGAAAACGCCGGTGTAAGCCGGTAACTGGGCCCGCCGTTGAGAGCGAGGAAGGGCCGACCATCGAGCTCGAACGCTACCGACATGGGCGATACCGACACGATCGCGGAACGTGGAAACAAGGAGACATAAAAACGCGCGGAGTCACCTTGTCAGTCATTTGGCCAATACCTTTGCGAGCTTGCCGAGTTCTTGTTCCCAGCCTTGGGTTGCGCGCTGAGTCCAAATGTCGTCGTGCATGCGATCGAAGGTGAGCGTGAGGAGCACCCGATCGGCCAACGGCTCTAGCTCCACCACGTGCGTTACGTCATACGGAGCCACGCCGGGGATGAAGTCTGCTTGATGCAGGTACGAAAGGCGGCGCTGTGGAATGACTTCGCTGAACCGCAGGCGACAATCTTGAACGACCGGCATCTTGGCTTGCTCCATGAACGCCACCATCTCCGGCGCTTCCGCGATCATCGCGTAGTGCAGCTCCCCGGCTGGTCGAAGGTCGAGCTTTCGGACCTCCACGCGAAACCCCTCGGGTCCCCACCAGGATTCGATTCCTTCCTTCGTCGTCCACAGATCCCACACGTCTTCGAGCGCGGCCGCGTAGCTACGTTGAATGACGATTCGATTTCTCGTGTCCATGTTCGCCTTTACTCCGCAGAGTCGGTTTTGGCTTTGCCTCGCCGCGCCTGAGTCTTTTTTGCGAGGGCGGTTTCGAAACGATCCAGCCTCTTTTCCCAGAGGCTGCGGTAGGCTTTCAGCCAGCCATCGAGCTCCTGAAAGGGCTCGCGCCGCAGCGCGTACAGCCGCCGAGGCCCGTCTGAACGCACGCGCACGAAGCCCGCGCCGTGCAGAATGCGAAGATGCCGTGAGATCCCCGACTGCTCGGCCTTCATCCGGGTCACGAGATCGCCAACCGCGTGCTCGCCCTCTCGCAGCGCATCGAGGATACGCAGGCGAGTGGGATCGCCAAGGGTTTGAAAGACCGATGCATGAGCCATCATGCATATGAGCATATGCGCATATATGAGCGCGTCAATATATTTTTCTCGGTCCAGATATTTCGCCGCAGTCGGGGTATAGGCGGGCGCGGTCGGTTCGAGGGAGCGCGCGCGGGCTACGGCTGCTCGAAAGAGATCGCGTAAGCGACTTCGTGCACGTAGCTTGCGCCGCGTGCGACGACTTCGGGAGTATCCGCGCGCGCGTCCAGGCTGGCCAAGCGCCGGATTTCGGCGGCTGGGCCGTAGAGTTCCTCGATCTCTTCGGTGGAGACCGAGAACGGCGGCCCGCCCGGCACGTCGAATTCCAGAGTGATGAGCAATAGCTTGGCTCGCGGAAGAATCAGCTTTTGCACTTGCGAGGCATAGGAGCGGCGGAGCTCAGCCGGTAAGGCGATCAGCGCTGCGTCATCGTAGACCGCATCGAAAGCCGCCAAATCGGTGCTGTTCGTGGCAAAAAAATCGCCTACCCAGATCGCGAGATTGCCGTGCTCGTAAACCACGAAGCTTGCCTCCTCACGCCGCGTGGGCGCGAGCCCGCGCTCGGAAAAGAAGGACTGCGCCGCGAGCTCGCTGAGCTCCACCCCCACCACCTGCAAGCCGTGGATGACGAGCCACTCGAGATCCGACGATTTGCCACACAGGGGCACGAGCACGCGCGTGCAATCGTTGAACAGAGCGCGGTGTTCGAGCAAGAGCGGATTGGCCTCGCCCCGGTGAAAACCAATCCGTCCCGCTCGCCAGCGCTCGTGCCAATAGTCGGGTTGCATGGCAATAGCTTGGCTGAAATGCGCGCCATCGTCGATTGATCGTCGGCGGATCGCTGGCCGCGCAGCAAGGGACGAGCCGCGAGCGCGTCGACGAGCTCGTCGCCGGTTCCGGATCAGTCCGAGGCAGATTGGCTGCTGCGTTTTGAATGCGCCGCGGCGGCGCGCACAGCCTTGGCGCGACGAGCACTCCGAGGTTTCGTCCAAGGTGTCGGTGGCTTCCTGGGAAGCCGTCCGCGACGCCGAAGGCTGTGCCGGCCCGTGACTGCCTCGTGACCATCAACCCATCCTCCCTTCAGGCCGTTGAGGTCGCGACATCACCTGCGTAGCGCCGTCACGCTCAGCACTGCGCTGAATTCTGCTCACGCTAGGCGGCCAGGCGATTGAGCGGCGCGCTCGGTTGCTCAATTCGAGCAGCCGCTGCCCAATTTGGGCGAGGCTGCCCAACTCGGGCGAGGCTCGCCGTCGAGGTTCGGCTCGTCGAGCTTCGGTCCGACGCCGCGCGCGGCGTTGACGCAGGTTGCTGCGCGAAGTCGCAACGCGCGTGAAAGACGCGGGCGAGCGCGAGAGTCCGTCGCAGCAAGGCGCAGCGCGGACGGGCGGAAAACAACGTGTCGACGTTCGTTTTCGTGCAGTCGTGTCGGCGGCACAGCCATTGCTAATGCCCAGTGTGATGAACGCGCGCTAGCGCGCGGCACGAGGAGTGGACGGGATCTGCTCGTCTTTCTTTCGCGTGCAAACCACGTTCATCCCAACGAAAAAATCACTCGCGGCATCAACCTCGATCTTCGAAAAAGGACACGAAACCATGAAACGCCAAGCTATCTTCGCAGCATTCGCAGCGGTCGCTGCCGGCTCACTGTTCTCCGCCGGCGCCAAAGCCACGATCACCGACAGCCTGACCGGACCGAGCAGTAGCGACACCGTGACGGGTGCGCTCACCGCTGATCCGGGGACCGATGGCAGAGGCAACCCGAATCCGTATGTCAGTTCCAGCTCCGGCAAGAGCTTCGGTAATTCCCGCTTCGGCGCGGGTTATAACGCCTATTCATACAGCGGAGTGTTCACGGATGGCAGCGCCGAGGGCTACCAATCGCTCTCGGCGACGGCCACGGCGTTCGGCGAGACGAAGAACGCGCTGGACGCCTATGTCTACGCATTGACGAGTGGGCCGAACCAGAGCGCCGACGTCTATGCCTATGTCTATGCGCTCGGTAACCTGGTCAAGAGCGGCACACACACGGGCGGTGACTTCAACGGTACGTACTACCTGACTGGTTGGAATCAGGACCTCTGGAATTCGGGCTCGCAGACCTTCTACATCAGCATCGTTCCGGTCACGGTCGGCGTGTCGGTCAAAGGCAGCGCCAATCAAAACCTGTACGGACACGTTTGGGTCGACGGCATCAACGCGCATTTGAATCAAGGCGCGTATCTGTCGGCGACGGCATTCGGTGGGATCGGGCCTTCCTGGGCCAACGCCGGCATCAAGGTCAATAACCTGGCGTTGATGAATGCGAGCCTCTCGCTCAATTCGACGGCCCAATTTCAGATGGGCGGTGACCCTTGCTCGACGAGCGCCGCCGTCGGCGGCACCTATGGCCTGTACTTGAGGGAGCTCAGCGGCGAAATCGATCTCTATGCTAGCGCGAATCTGATCTTCCACACCTTCAGCGACGACTACAAGATCGCGTCGTGGCCGGGCTTCAGTCAGTCGTACAACATCATCGATTACGCGCCGACCACGCAGCCTTACGGCAGCGTGGCTTGCTTCTCCGTGCCCGACGCGCCCCAGGTCCAGGGCATCATCATCGGCTAACGCACATTGCACTGACTTAGTTGGAATCGGCGGGCGGCATGGGCTGTCCGCCGATTCCGGGAGATACCCAATGAAGCACCGAACTGCTCTCGTTTCTTCGTGTTTGCTGCTCGCCGCCGGCGCTTCTGGCGCCATCCTGCTCGGACATCGTTCGCTGCCAAAAAGTTGGACGGGGGCGAGTCATTCGCTGGAAGCATCCAGTAAAGGGCCAAGTGCTGGCGAAGAGTCAGCCGCTCCCGCCGCGCCGCCCGCGCTGTCGCGTGCGGGTTGGGAGCCGGGCGTCGACTATGTCTACGACATCGATTATCAGACATCGTTCGGTCAGGCCGAGGGCGAAGAAGGCAGCGCGGAGCATCGCCTCGGGTTTCGCCTGCGCGGACAATGGCGGACTCGAGTGCTCGACAGCGACGCGAATCAAGCGCACGTCAGCGTCGAGCTCGCTTCGGCCAAGCTCGAGACCGACACGGGAGCGAGTGTCCCGGCCGAGGTCAACGCATCGCTCAGCTCGCCCTTCGTCGTCGACTACGACGCGCACGGGCGCGCGCTGCAAATTCGAGTCCGACCGGGGCTCGACGCGACCGTGGTCGGCGTCTTTCGGGAGTTGGTTTCGGCGACGCAATTGAGTGCATCGGAGTCCCCCGCCGCGCAATGGACCGCGCTCGAAACGGACATGGTCGGCGAGTATCGCGCGGCTTACCGCGCGGTCGCCGCCGACACGTTCCTGCGCGAAAAACAGGGCTATGTTCGGCTCGCAGGGCGTGGCGGCCTCACGCCCGCGGACGCCAGCGCGCCGGTGATCAAAGGCTACGCCGCACGCCTGCGCGTGGATGATTGGGGGCGCCTCGCGACGCTCATGGTCACGAGTGACGTGCTCAAGCCAGTGGTCGGCGGCGGCCTCGGCTTCGAAAGTAAGACCACTTTGGCGCTCCAGCTCGTGAGCCGATCGCGCAACGGCGGAGCCACGCCGCTGCCGAAGGACGGTCTCGTTGCGACGACGCTGTCGCCGAACGAGCGCGACTATGCCGAGGCCGCGGAGTCCGGCGATCGCGGCCTGGTTGCGGGCGCTAGCGTGGACAGTCTGTTGAAGGAGCTCGACCCCGCCAAGAACGACCCGGCTCACGCCGATCAGGTCAAGTCTCGGCTGGCGGCACTGTTTCGGCTCGATGCTTCGGCGATCGCCACGGCGCGCGCGCGGCTCAATCATGCGAACGCGCAAGCTATCCTCGGGGCGCTGGCCGCGGCCGGGAGCGCTGAAGCGCAGCAAGCGCTCGCCTCCGTGCTCACCGATCCGCGCTGTGACACCGACGAGCGAAAGGTCGCGGTCGATGCCATGCTCAGCCTCGAACACCCCACGCGCCAGACGGGCGAGGCGCTGAAAGAGTCGCTGGCTTCGAATGATCCGGAGCTCAGAAACAGCGCTTCGCTCATGCTCGGCACGGTGGCCGGGCGACTCGCCGCGGATGATCCCGCTGCCGCGCATTCGCTCGTTCAGCGCTTGTCTCAGGACTTCTCGGGCACGAGCGATCTGAACGAGCAGCTGCGCGTGGTCGGCTCGCTCGGCAATACCCGCTCTGCCGATGCGCTGCCCGTGATCACGCAGTCGCTCGGCTCACAAGATCCGGCCCTGCGCGCGGGCGCCGCTGCGGCGCTCAGGCTCGTGCCCGGGACCGCCGCCGATGGCTTGCTCTCCAACATGATCACGCACGAAAGCGATCCTAGCGTGCGCAGTGCCGCGCTGATGGCAGCCGGTTACCGCTCATACGAGCCGCTCGCCGGTGCGCTCGAGACCGTGGCCCACGGCAACGATCCGAACGCCAGAAACGCGCTCGTTTCCACGCTCTCCAACATGGCCACGCACGACAACCAATCCCTGCAGCTGCTCGGCTGGATGGCGGAGCACGATCCAGACGCGAAAGTCCGGGCCCAAGCAGAGGGCGTACTTCAGCACCTTCCGCCAACTTGAGCGGGAGAGGGAGAGTTCACCACCGAGCCACAGAGATCACAGAGATCACAGAGCCTGAATTGGGGGTTGGGGATCGCACTGCGCGCCATTATTGACAGCATATCGCTGCCCAGTGCGACCCCGACGCTTTCACGCGGCCAACGAGCAGACATCGGTGTCCAGTGCGAACCGACCCTCCGACGCTTTCACGCCGCCCACGCCGAGCTCCGCTAAACCCCAAAATCCCCACGCTCCCCGCGCGTTTTCCGTTCCGTCAATCCCGCGCTGTGCGCTCTGCGTTCTCCGTGATCTCTGTGGCTCGGTGGTGAGTCCGGGAGCCGCCATCCGTGCCCCACGCCGTTTGCCCACCGCCTCGCTCAAAGATCCGTAATTTGATAGTCTTTGATTTTGTAGAGCAGGGCGCGGTGGCTGATTTCGAGGACTTCGGCGGCGCGGGTGCGGTTGCCTTTGGTCTTTTGCAGCGCCCGGCGGATCAGGATTTCTTCGATGATGCGCATGGTTTTTTTGACGCTGAGCTCGCCGCTGGCAAGCTGCATTTGCACCGGATCGCGCGCCTCGCGCAGCCGATCGGGCAGATCCTGCGCGACGATTTGATCGCCCTCGGCGAGCACCATCGCACGCTCAATCGTGTTTTCCAGCTCGCGCACGTTGCCGGGCCAAGCGTATTCGAAGAGTAGCCGGCGTGATTCGGTATCGAGGCCGCGGATGGACGTGCCGAGTCGGCCGTTGTTGCGTGCGACGAAGTGGTCGATGAGCAGCGGGATGTCCTCGCGGCGATCGCGCAGCGGCGGTACGAGGATTGGCAGCACGTTCAGGCGGTAGAACAAATCTTCGCGGAAGCGGCCGGCCTTGGTCTCGGCCGTCAAATCGCGGTGCGTGGCCGTGATGATGCGCACGTCGACCTTGAGGTCGCGCGTGTCACCGACGCGCCGGATTTTTTCGTCCTCCAGCACGCGCAGTAGCTTCACTTGCAAGGCCAGGGGCAGCTCGCCGATTTCGTCCAAGAACAGGGAGCCGCCGTCCGCCTCTTCGAACAGGCCGCGCCGATCGTGAACGGCGTCGGTGAAGGCGCCCTTTTTGTGACCGAAGAGTTCGCTCTCCAGTAAATTTTCGGGAATGGCGCCGCAATTGACGGCCACGAACGGTCCGCCACGCCGGCTGCTGCGGTGATGAATGGCGCGCGCCACGAGCTCCTTGCCCACCCCGCTCTCACCGGCGACGAGCACGGTCGTCTTGTATTCGGCGATTTTCGAGATGGTTCGGAAGATGTCTTGCATCTTCTGGCTCTTGGCGAGAATGTCCTCGAAGCGGTGCTCTTTGCGGATCTCGTCGCGCAGCTGCCGGTTCTCGCGGCGCAGTAGCTCGCGCTCCTCCGCTTTGCGCAGCGCGAGCACGACCTCGTCGGGCTTGAACGGCTTCTGGACGTAGTCGTATGCGCCCGCTTTCATGGCTTCGAGCGCGAGATCCATGTTCCCGTACGCGCTCATCACGATCACGGTGGCCTCGTTGCCCTTGGCCTTGAGCGTGGTCAAAAGATCGAGCCCGCCCATTTTGGGCATGCGCACGTCGGTCAGCACCACGTCCGGGCCGAAGGAATCCACCATGCCCAGGGCTTCCTCGCCGCTTTCGGCGGTCTCCACCTCGTAGCCGTGGCGACGAAGCAGGGTGCGCAGGACTAGCCGCAGATTCTCTTCGTCATCGACCACTAAGACACGGCGCACTGTGCAAAAAATGCTAGCTGAGACCCCCCAATACTGCAACTCCTGCATAGTGGCAGGCCCGCTGGCCAAGTTTCGTCATCCCCGCGAATCTGATAGGGAATCCCGAACCTTTTCGGAATCGCGCTCGGCGCTGAGAAGAGGCCGCGCGGCTCCTGCCGCCCCACCAGTACGAGGTTACCGACATGCTTTGCGGAGTCGATCAACTGTTCAACGGCCAGCTTTCGGCTTTGCGTCGACGGCTGCGCGGAAGCCGTATCGGCGTGCTCACTCATGCGGCAGCGGTGGACCGCCGTGGACGCCACTTGCTGAGCGTGCTCGACGAACTCGGCGCTTCGCCGCGTTTGATCTTTGCGCCCGAGCACGGCCTGGACGCCACGGCGCAAGCCGAGGAACCGGTGAGCTCCGAGGCGAAGGAGGGTCAAACTCCGATCGTCAGCTTGTACGGCAAGACCAAGGAGGCACTCACGCCCACGCCCGAGCAGCTCGCGGAAATCGATCTGCTGTTGATCGATCTGGCAGATGTGGGCAGCCGTTATTACACGTATGTGTGGACGGCGCTGCTCGCCACGCGCGCGGCGGCCGCGGCCAACATTCACACGCTGGTGCTCGACCGCCCCAATCCCATCTCCGGCGATCCGAGCACGCTCGAGGGTACGCCGCAGCAAGAGGGCTTTCTGTCGTTCGTCGGACTCGAAGCGATGCCCATTCGGCATGCGCTAACGGTCGGCGAGCTGCTCGCGCTGTTCCTGGAACGCGACGGTAAGGCGCTCGGTGCCGACGGCGCGCTGTCGGTCGTGCCGATGGTCGGCTGGGAGCGCTATCGCACGGCCGAGGCTTGGGGCCGCCCGTTCGTCATGCCCTCGCCCAACATGCCCACGCTCGAGACCGCGCTCGTCTACCCCGGGGGTTGCCTGATCGAGGGCACCAATCTGTCCGAAGGCCGCGGCACGACCGCGCCGTTTCAGCTCGTGGGCGCGCCCTTTTTGGATGGGGAAGCGCTGGCAGCCGCGCTGATTTCCTCGGGCTCACCCGGGGTCCAGGTGCGACCGGTGGCTTTTCGGCCGACGTTCGAGAAGCATGCCGGGCAAACCTGTCGCGGCGTGATGTTGCACGTGACGAGCCCGCACTTGTTCCGGCCGGTTGCGACCTACCTGCGCTTGATCGCGCTCGCCCGCGCGCAGGCGCCCGAGGCGTTCGCGTTCCGCCACACGGCCTACGAGTTCGAGACCACTGTGCCCGCGTTCGATTTGCTGACCGGTTCCGCGGCAGCGCGCAGCGCGCTCGAAGCGGGAGCCTCGGCGGAAGAAGTCGTATCTTTGGTGGCGCCGGTAGATCCGTCGTGGGTCGACGTGGTGCGCGAGGCCGAAGCGCGGCTCGAGCACGCGCAGGCTTGAGCGCACTTTGCTTCACGGGCTCAAGTAAACGAGCGCCAGGCGCAAGCTACTTGTCGCAAGCTCCACATCGTCCCAAGCGCCGTTGCTGACGGTCTTGGCAAAGCTCAGGCGGTACTGCGTGGAGCTCGCGCCGGGCGCGCGGCTTTGGTAATCGATCGCGACTGCGCTCGTCACGTCTTCGACCAGTTCGAAACGCGCGCCCTCGCTCAAGGCGGCGCCGCCCAGGAACGGACCGAGGCTGCGCTCGGCGAGCGCGGCAGACGCCGAGTCATCGAGCTCACCGAAGGCAACGTGCTCGAGCAAGCTTGGGCCGAGCGCTTCCGGCGCACCGTGCGCGACGACCGCGCAGAGCAAGTGCGCGCTGCTAATTTCCACGATTTGTTCGGGCAAAGGGCTCAAATCGAAGCTGATGAAGCCGGTGTAACGCACGTTGTTCGAGTCGTCCCCGACGCACACGGTGGGGGTGTAAGGGGGCTGCGCCTGGCGCAGGCAATTGTGGATGCCTTCGCCCTCGCCGTCCGTCCAGTTGCCGGTGCGCCGCGGATCGGCGAGGAGCTCGAGCGAGATCTCGCGCAGGGTGCTGAAGCTGAAGCGGACCGCGGGCAGTTGCTGGCCGTCAGCGTCCAGCTCGATGGCGTCGAAGCCGTAGTGATAGGTGATGGGCGCAAACTCGGCGCGGCCGTCCGGCGCGGCGCTGCCGCCGCCATAACTGAGCGGGCGGTTCGGGATCAGCGTGAGCTGGTTTGCGGCGTCGTTCCAGCTGAAGGTGAGCGCGGTGCGCGGCAAATCCGCGGAGACGTACGCGGCCTCCACCGCGGTAGTGTTCACCGGCCGGTCGAAGGTCATCACGATGCGTGTGTCGCGCGGGAGCCCGACCGCGCCGTTGGCGGGGCTGAGCCCGACGATGTTCGGCCGCTCGCGTAGCGCGCTGTACGCGCCGCCTGCACCGCCGTCGCCGCCTTCAGCGCTGGTGCCGGGCGTGGCCGCGCCTTCAGCCGAGGTGCTCACTTCCCCCGCGGCCCCCGCGCTCCACCAGTCGTCGAAGCTGCCAGCGTCGATATATCCGACGGGCACCGGGCAGGTGCGCGTCTCCCTGCAGTCGCGCGCTCCGCCCGAGCATGCCGTCACTGCCAGCCCGAGCCCGGACAAACCGAGCGCGACACTCCGAACTTTGGCCCCCACAATGCGCATTTCTTCCTCCTCCGCCCGGCTTTCGCTGCCCGGGCTCGAGCTCAATCGGCAGCCGCCGCGGTCCAGTTGCGCGCTGCGCAAATAGCCTGGAAAAATCCAAGCGCTTCGCCTTGCGAGCAGCGCCTGCCAATGTCGCCTTGGGCCCTTCCCAGATCGCTCCGGACGAGGCTACTGTGTGCGCCATGGAGCAGCGATATCTCGGGTTGTTCGCGTTGGCCCTCGTGGCTTGTGGTCCTTCTTACAGCTCCGGCGGCGGAGTGAAGACGCCGGACGAGCTCGTGGCAGAGCAAGAGAAGCTGGGTGACGAGCAGCTGAAGAACCAGCGCAACTCGTCGGACTACGCGGACACCGCCGGCCCCACCGAAGACGAAAAAATGCGCGAGTGGGACGACAAGCAATCGGACCTCGAGCTCAAGCGCGCCGCGCGCTCCGCCGAGACCTGTCCGGATTCAGTCGCGGAAGGTGACAAGGACGCTAAGGGCAAGCCGAAGCCGAAGGCCAAGGAAGGCAAGGTGTCCGTGAGCATCCTGTTCGCCAATGACGGCCACGTGAAGTCGCTCACCGCGAGCCCGCCGTACGACGAGAACCCGGTCGGCAAATGCGTGCAGCGCGCGCTCAATGCCGTCGTCGTTCCGGCGTACAAGGGCCCGGAGCACACGGTGGAATGGGAGATCGATCTCTCGGGCGGCAAGAAGTCGGGCCCGGTGAACAAGGGCGGCTCCGACAAACCCGCCGCAGCCGAGTAGCGGGAGCGCGCCGAGCGCGTTCTCGATTATCGCTCTCGGCGCCTCAAGCGAGCCAAAGCCCGACCACGACCAGCACCGCCAACAAGCCGACGCTGATCATCGCCAGGGCTTCCCAGGGCTCGCTGCGCGGATCGGTAAAGCGCAATTCGAGGGAGGTGATGCGGCTCACTTCCCGGCGCTTGCGTCCGGAAAGGGCGAGATTGGCGGCGCGGAGTCCCGGGTCGAAGCTTGGCTCGGTCTCGATCATGCGACCCGCACCCCTCTCACGATTTTGTCCTGGCGTCGATACTGGACAACTTTTCCGGACCCGGCTCCCGACCCCGACCTGAGCGGGCTCAGTGGAAGCGCGCTTTTCCTTTTGCTTCCCACCACTGCCGGTAGCGCTCCTGGGCTCGCTCGCGCTCTTTTTTGGGTAAATCGTCGTAGTAGCCGAAATATTCTTTGGTCAGGCTCTTGAGCTCGTCGCCCGCGGTTCGCCGCAGCTCCTGATTTTCGTGCATCAGCGAGTCGATCAGCCACTCGATGCGGTGGCGACCGGCGTTTGCCAGCCGCCAGCGGTCCCAGAGCGCGGCGTTGGTCCCGAAATCTTGCCGGGCGATCACGCCGAGCGCCCAGTGGGCCGAGCGCACGATGTCCGGCGAGCCGTCCTCGAGCAAGCGCACCAGAGTCGGGATCACGAGTGGCGCGCGTAGCTCGGCCAAGGCTTCGATCAGCGAGTGCCGACTTTCTTCCGGGCGAGTCACGTCGCTCACGCCCTCGGCGATCTTGGCTTGCAGGGCTTCGCCTGCTTCCGGGTGTGCGAGCAGCAAGCTGCCTGCGGCCAAGGCCGCGCGGCGCACTTCCGCGTCGTCGTCTGTCAGGCGCCGTGCGACGGCGTGCGCGGACTCCGCGCTCGGCATTTCACCGAGTAAGCGCGTGGCCCAGGCGCGCACGACCGGGTCGCCGTCCGCGGTGCGCACCGAGAGGAACGGCACGGGCCGCGCGCCCATCCGCGCGAGCGTGCGCAGCACCGGTCCGCAGTCGGAGGCCTTCGATGAATGGTCGCCGCTGCCCCGGCGCAGCTCCGAAGTGATCGGACCTGGGAAAATGCTGACGAGCTGAGTGATCGCAGGATCTCCGATCTGTACGAGCTTGTCGCCCGCGCTCGGATCGCCATGAATCAAACGCTCGACCAGCTCGCGGCAATCATTGGCGAGATCAACGATCACGCTCGGTAACCGCAGCTCTTGCGAATTGGCTTCGCGTGGCGGCAGTGGGCGCGCGCTGTAGGCGAGCGAGCGCGAGGCGGGGGCGAGCGGCACGCCGTCTTCCGAGCTTGGCGGCGGGAGCTCGTCCTCGAAGTCGTCGGATGACGCGTCGGAGACGTCGATTTCAGGGGCCTCAGGCGCGCCGGCTGCGGGAGGCGGCGGCGCGGCTTCGGGCACCAGCTGTAGCCGCGGCAATGAGCCCGGGCGCTTAGACGACGCCGGCGCTGCTTCTTCGGTCGCTGGCGTGGGGCTCGGCGTGTCTGCCTTGACGCTCCCGACGCCCGGCCGGGTGCCGCGCTCGATTTTGGGGAAAGCCGCGCCCGAAGCGGGCAGATCCCAGCCGTCCTCGGGCGGCTCGCTGCGGCGCTTGCGGTCCGGCAACGTGGGCGCGACGGGCCGCGGTGCGGACGGCGGCCCAATCGAGATCACGGGCCGCGCCCAGCCGCTCGGGGCCGACGGTCGCGGTTGACTCGGCGGAGCAGGCAGCGAGATGGGCGTGGTCGTGCGCGCGGAAGTGGGCGGCGCGCTCGACGTCGACGGCGCGGCTGCGGCCGGCGCAGCGCTCGCAGTGGGCGGAGCTGCCGCGGCGGGCGGAGCTGCCGCAGGCGGCGGCGCGCTCGTCACGAGCGGCGGAGCAGGTGAGGGCTCGGGCGGCGGAAGCGCCGAGCTTCTCGGCGCGAGTGATTGGCGGATCGTGCCGGCGCCATGCTTGTCTTGGATTACCGAGGCGAGCACCGCCGTGCGCTCTTCGACGTTTGGCAGCGGCGGCGTCGGCTCGCGCACGCGTCCGAAGCGCAAGCTTTGCGGCGGAGCGCTCGCGCCTTTTTCGCGCAGCCGCTTCTTGACGATCAGCCGCTCGAACGCGCTCGAGACGAGCGGTGTAAACGAAATCACGTCGCCCACGGCGCCGAGCTCCACGTCGCGCTCCGCGTGATCGCCGTACAAGATGAGCACGGTGCGGCCACGAACCTGCACGGGCAAGAGCAACACCAGGCGCCCGGGGCGGCGCTCGAGATCCTTGGCCAGCGCGCCGTCCAGACCGCCGCTGCCCAAGCGCACCACCTGATAAGTGCCCGCGTCGCGCGCACGTGACATTGCGCTCGGTAAGTCCAGCGGCACGCCGATGGCGACGACACGTGCCCGCGACGCACCGGAGCCCGACGCGTCGCGGCCTTCTGCTAGATCTGCATGCACGGCGAAGAGCGCGGCGTACTCGAAATATTGCGCCGCGAAATCGAAGAACGCGCGAAGTACGTCGTCCCGCGTCTCGGCTGCCAAGAGATCGCGCTCGGCCATGGCCGGGGTGTAAGGGCCGAGTCGGCGCGGCCGACCGCGTGGCTCGGGCTTGGTCAGGCTGGAGAAATCCGGCATCGCCGGCGCGCGCGGTAGACGCGGCTCGGAAGCATGCTGAACGGCTGGTGCGGGCTGCTCTGCGGCGCCGGTGCGCTCATCGGGTCGGACTGTCGCGGGCCGGCGTGCGAGTGGCGGGTTCGGGCGGGCAGGGAGCGAGCTCGGGCTTGGGTCAGGTTTGCCGCTCAACTTGGCCAGCACGCGCAGGGACCGGCGATCGAGCGGGATGCCGTAGTCACGCGCGATCGCTTGGCGCACGCGCACCAGCAACGCCACTTTCTGAATCAGCGTGGCACCGAGCGAAAAGGACAAATCGTGCTCGGTCTCGCTCGGCAGCGGCTCGGCGACCGCGATGATCAAATTGCCGCCTTGCTCCTCGAGCGGATAGAGCGCGAAACGCTGCGCGAGATCCCCCGGTACGAGGCGCCGCACTTGTTCGCTCGCCTGCGGCAGCTCACCGATCGGAGCGGGATCCAGGCCGTGGCTCTCGGCCTTCACGAGGCTGAGGCGCTCTTCGCTCACCGCAGCGAGCTCGAGCAAATTCGTGATCAGGTCGCCGCCGTAGAGCGCCTGCCTGGAGAGCGCCTCCTCCACGTCGCGCACCGACGCCACCTGTTGGTTCACGATGCTCGAGCTCAGCGAGGGCATTTCCCGACCGAAATGCTTACTCGCACGGCCTTGATTTTGCCAGCGATCCGTGGCTTTGCCGCACGCCCTCGCGCGCTTGCGCTTGCGCCGAGTTTGGGCGATTGACCGGCGCGGGGGCCGGAACTCGGCTCAGGCCGCGCGCTTTTTGTCCTGGCGATGCGCCTGCGACGGCAAAGCTTCGAGGGTCTTCTTGCGAACTGCAGAAAGCAGCTCAGGGTCCGTCAGTAGCGCGTCGCGCGCCTTGTCCCGACCTTGACCGATGCTTTTACCGCTGAATACGTAGTGCGAGCCGTTCTTCTCCAGCACGCCGGCCTGTGCTGCGACCTCCACCAAATCGGCCCCGGCGTCGATGCCGGTACCCCAGCGGATATCGAACTCGGCCTCGGTAAACGGGGGGGCAACTTTGTTTTTGACGACTTTGACCCGCGTTCGGTTGCCGACCACGTTCTCGCCGAGCGACACCTTGCCGATGCGGCGCACGTCCAGCCGGACGCTGGCGTAGAACTTCAGCGCGGTGCCGCCCGTGGTCGTTTCGGGGCTGCCGAATACCACGCCGATTTTCATGCGCAGCTGGTTGATGAAGACCAGCGTCGTCCCGGTCTTGTGCGCAATCGCCGTGAGCTTGCGCAGCGCCTGGCTCATCAGCCTCGCTTGCAGGCCCATGTGTGCGTCGCCCATCTCGCCTTCGATCTCTGCCTTGGGCACGAGCGCCGCGACCGAATCGATGACCACCAGATCCACCGCCCCCGAGCGTGTCAGCGCCTCGGCAATCTCGAGCGCTTGCTCGCCGCAATCCGGTTGTGACATGAGAAGCTTCTTCAGATCGATGCCGATGCTCCGCGCGTAGCGCAAATCGAAGGCGTGCTCTGCGTCGATGAACGCGGCAATGCCGCCGGCCTTTTGCGTCTCGGCAATGGCGTGCAGCGTGAGCGTGGTCTTGCCGCTCGATTCGGGACCGAAGATCTCGACCACTCGCCCGCGCGGATAGCCGCCCACGCCGAGCGCTTCATCCAACACGAGCGAGCCGCTCGGAATCACCGCGATGGGCTCCGGCGCACCACCAGCGAGTTGCATGATCGTGCCTTGTCCGTAGGTCTTTTCGAGACCTTGCACGACTTGACGGAGCGCTTCTTGTTTCGCGGATTTTTTGTCTTCACTCATGACTGCCTCTTCTTTTTTTTTGTTTTTCTCTGGCGCGCGCCTGAACGGACGCGCCCAAACTCGTGGACCCGCTCAGGATCGGCCGCCCAGGCCTGGACCCAAGATCCGTCCTTGAACCGCCTCGGCGACGTGCGGGGTGCGCACGCGCTCCTCGCCTTCGAGATCGGCGATCGTGCGCGCTACGCGCAGCACTTTGCTGAACGCGCGCGCGGATAGCCCGAGGCGATTGACCGCGGCCTCGATTAGCCGTCGGCTCTCGGTATCCAATTGCACCACTCGTTCGAGATCGGCGCCCGACAAGAGCGCGTTCAGCCCGTGGGGCAACTTCAGCTGCCGCGCCCGAGCGTGCTGAACGGCGCGCGCACGGCTCACCCGTTCGCGCACGCTCTCGGAGGTTTCGCCTTTGGCCGCTCGCACCAACGCCGACACCTCCACCGGCGGTACCGCAACGTGAATATCCAGACGATCGAGCAGAGGACCCGAGAGTCGCGCCCGGTAGCGATCGCGCGCTTGTTCGGTGCAGCGGCAGGGCAAGCGCGGATGGCCGAAGTAGCCGCACGCGCACGGATTCACCGCGCCCACGAGCAGTGGTCGCGCCGGGAAGCGCGCCCGAGCGCGCGCGCGAGCGATGTGAACGAAGCCGTCCTCGAGCGGCTGGCGCAATGCCTCGAGCGCCGAGCGTCGAAACTCCGCGAGTTCGTCCAGAAACAGCACGCCGTGATGAGCCAGGCTGACCTCGCCGGGGCGCGGAATATCACCGCCGCCGACGAGCCCGGCCTCGCTCACCGAATGATGCGGAGCGCGAAAAGGACGCTCGCAGACGATGCCGCGATCGTTCGGTAAGAGGCCTGCGACGCTGTGAATCGCCGTACAATCGATGGCTTCTTCGAAGCGCAGTGGCGGCAAGAGCGTCGGTAGCAGCCGGGCCAGCATGGTTTTGCCACTGCCGGGCGGCCCGATCATCAACAAATTGTGGCTGCCCGCCGCTGCGACCTCGAGCGCACGGCGAGCGGTGGCTTGCCCGCGCACCTCCGACAGATCGCACAACGCGTGGGGGAACTCGGGCTTGAACTCGGTACGGTCGACGCGCGGGAGCACGTGCTCGGAGAGCAAATGCGCGACCAACATCGCCAGCGATTCGGCTCGAAAGACGGTGATGCCCGTGGCCAACCCCGCTTCGGCGGCGTTGCCCGTGGGCACGATCGCCGCTCGCGTGCCGCGAGCGCGCGCGCCTTCGAGTTGCGGGAGTAGCCCGCGGACGGGCCGCAAGCTGCCGTCGAGCGAGAGCTCACCCACGAGCAAAAGCCCGTCCAGCGCGGACGCGGGGACCACGCCGATCGCACCGAGAATGCCGACGGCGATCGCCAGATCGAGCGCTGCGCCGCCCTTGCGGATGTCGGCTGGTGCGAGGTTGACGGTGATGGCGTACTCGTCCAAGAGCACGCCCAGCCGGGCGAGCGAGCTTTGCACGCGCACGCGCGACTCGCGCACTGCGGCCTCTGCCAGCCCCACCATCTGGAAAAAGGACGGGCCGCGCGTCGACGAGACCTCGACTTGGATGGGGTGCGCGTCGAGCCCGATCAGCGTGCTGGTCTCCGCCACTGCCAAGCCGAGCTCGGGTCCGCAAATCGTCGTCGTGTGCGCTCCGTCGGGCATGGCGGCGGATGAAGCAGCGAGCGTGCCGTTGCGACCAGCCGCTGAAAGACCGCGAACGCCAGTGGC
>Ga0068855_100004568_pt1 | contig 16916 bp, 10 predicted proteins | sample KBSCornC52_FD_66592 | JGI IMG/M metagenome (GOLD analysis project Ga0068855, IMG submission 66592) | Corn rhizosphere microbial communities from Kellogg Biological Station, Michigan, USA - KBS Corn C5-2 | ecosystem: Host-associated > Plants > Roots > Rhizosphere > Soil ...
TGATATTTGTTGAGAAAGGAAGAATATTTTTTTTCCATCCTGATGGACGATTATTTTTTAATAAAACGATTGATTCAACCGCTGCTTTTTTAGCCAAAGATTTATAGTCAGCACTGCTTAATTCGTTCTGTATATCCTGCTGCGAAACATAAGGATTTTCAAAAAGCCCCAATTCAAATTTCGCGCGCAGTATTCTCTTTACTGCTTCATTTATTTTATTGCTATCAATGCTGCCATCAAGAAATGGCGGTATAAACAATTTGTAATGGTCATACGCGGTTTGAAAAATTACATCAAGCCCTCCTTCAATTGCCTGCCTGCCGGCATCGGGATAATCTTTGGCTGTATAATGCAAAACATTGGCGCCACCCACAGCCGCCGCGTCAGAAATTACAAATCCATTAAATCCCCATTCTTCTTTTAGTTTTTTGTTCAGAAGCCAATCGTTTGATGTACATGGTACGCCGTTTAAAGAATTATAGGCTGTCATTACAGACCTTGCGCCGGCCCGTTCAATTACGGCTTTAAACGGAGGAAAAAAAACTTCATCAAGATATCTTTCGCTGAAATGGATGGGATAACTGTCCCTGCCTCCATCACCCACATTTGCAATAAAATGCTTAGGAGTAGTGATAATATTTTTTCTTTCAAATGCGCCTACGAAAGCTACTCCCATTTCGGAAGTAAGGAACGGATCTTCTCCATAGGTTTCTTCTGTGCGTCCCCAACGGACATCCGATGCAATATTGATAACCGGTGAAAGTATCTGGCGAATACCACGGGCTTTTGTTTGGGTCGCTATCGCGTTTGCCACTTCACTCATCAGTGTTGTGTCCCACGTTGCCGCGAGTGCTATCGCCTGTGGAAACGCTGTGGCGCCAGCTCTTACCAACCCGTGCAATGCTTCATCAAAAGCGATAATGGGAATACCCAATCTTGAACTGTCAACAAAATATTTCTGAATGGAATTAATTTTTTTTGCCAATGCCGCGGCACTTTCACGGGTATTGTAATGAAGCATCTGCTGTGCCTTATTACCATCGGAAGATGCAGCGCTTACCTGGAAGCCAAAAATTCCATGGCTGTATTGTTGAGGTTTTGCATCATCGAGGTCACCAGGAATCATGAACATTTGCCAGAATTTTTCTTCGGGCGTCATACGCTGAAGCAAATCATCCACACGTTGTTCAATGTTAAGTTTTGGGTTTTTGTAGGGTAAAAGTTTTTGGGCAAAAAGATGATGAAAACAACAAAAGTTAATCAAAAAAAAGAGGAAATATTTTATCATTAGCGCATTGATTTTTGTAATAAGAATAAAGTTGAATATTGAAGTATGGATTTGACTATTTGATTTTATTGTTTTTTAAAAAAAGAATTTGAGGAAACGATTCTGCGCCACTTGAAACCAGTTTGGAAAACTCAGCGATATTATAAATAAAAGAGCCAAGAAAAATGTCAGTATCGCCATCGTTATCAAAATCACCGATATCCATCGTCAGCCATTTACCCTTGGCTGCGAGTTTGGTAGTAGAGGCAGTAAATCGTAGATCGCCTTTATTTTCCAAATACATAAAAGATTGCTCCGGCTTATCCGGATCATCATAAAAAGAAATTGCAGCGATGTCAAGGTCGCCGTCACCATCAAAATCAAAAGCCATGGCCTTGCTTGCACCATAAAAAGGGATAAACAATCTCTCTTTAAAATTATTTTTTCCGTCATTCATCAATATCCTGATTCCGTGATAATATTTTTTTATTGGCGAAAGATCCCAATTATCGCCATTGGTTAATAAAATATCCGGATGGCCATCATGATTAAAATCTGCCAGTTCAAAATAGCTGACGCCATATACCGGTGGAAATTGTGCAAGTATTTTCTCAGTAAAATTGCCATTGCCGTCATTCAAAAAAAGGAGCAATCCTTCTCTTGCCTGCGCCATCAAAGCAATGATGTCAGGTTTGCCGTCTCCATTAAAATCTCTGACAATTACTTTTCTTGCTCCTGGCTGATTTATGATCAGGTGTTCCTTTTTCGGATCGCCATTTTCGAACCAGCTTAATTTGCCGTTGTGGTTTCCAAACTGGCAAACAATTAAATCTTTAACGCCATCCTGGTTTAAATCAGCATTGGCAAATTGAACGGGCCGCGCAAGATTTTTAAATTCATAAATTGGGGGATTTGACCCAGCCACGCCAGGCCCAACTATGCTTAAGGCTCCTTCTTTTTTATCAGATGGGCTAATAGAGCCTATGCATAGAAATTGTAAGACTTCCGGAATTGAAAAATCAATATCCACCGCGGGGCTTTTCGTTTTCCATAAACCGACCGCTTCCAGTTTGTTATTAATAGCATACACCTCATTGTTCGCATCCCCGATAAATAGAAATGAAGTAGAAGGATCAAATTTTACCATACATGTTTTGGGAGTTATCTTTTTTCCGATGTAAACTTCTTCTGCATTGAATTGGGTTAACGTGTCATGAAAAGGAAGCACGCCTTTCTGCGGTAAAGGCTTTTGTGGAGAAGCGGCCGCATAGTAATCGACTATTTTTTGCCAGTTTTCTTTTTGCAATACGGCTTGCAAGGGATACACATTTTGTGCCTTAACCAATTCGGTTTCTTCACTATCCATTCCTTCATACGGATCATCACCCGGTTTTCTTATCCCCAATCGCCATCCCATATTGGGTAATACTTTTTCTTTCCATGTTTCCTTATCAAGTAAAGAGGGTTCGGGAAATAAATGACACATAGAGCAATAAATTTTTGCCAGTTCTTTGCCGGAAGGATCTAATTCGTGGGATAAAGTTTCATTTCGGGGACTGGACAACAAGGAAAATCCGTACATATAAACTGTTATGAAAGAGAAAATCAAAAGAAAATATGAATGAGTTTTTTTCATTATTAAATTATTCAGCCCGTGACAAAATGCTCATTGGTTTTTAACTTCTCTCAAATTAAATAAAATTGCCTTCATCCGATGTCTTTTAAAAAAGAAAGCCAACCTTTTCAGGGGCTGGCAATCTCGCTTGATTATGAGAAAAATTTAAGAATGTAATTTGGATGGTTAACGCAACAGTTATTTTACATCCCAGAAAATCTTTACATTGATTTTATCCGCGTCTTTCACCTTATTATAATTCTCCGTATTGTAGGTTTGCTCGTTGGTTGGATACTGCCAACGGCTTGGAGGCAATTCCTGTGGATTGGTATTATCGGGAAGGAATGTCAAAACGGGTAATTTAAGACGCCTAACCTCAGCCCAGTTTTCCAATGGCTGCAGCACACTGTAGTTTATCCATTTTTGTGTGGCGATAAGGTTCAATTTGGCTGCATTGTCACCTGCCCATGCTACAGACGGTGAAGCAAGGTAGGTTGTTTTTGCACCATCATTTACAGTTTTGCTGGCGTAGCTGGCATAACGATCAATAGATGTTTTCACGCCGTTCTCGTAAGCAGCTTTTGCAGCAGCGTCGTCGCCTTTAGACAGATAATATTCTGCCACATAAAAGCTAACTTCTGAAGCATTAATCAACATGCCGGGCAGGTATATATTCTGAGAAATGTTTTGAAAATTATACCGTGCCAGTTTTCCGGAATTCACCACATCGGTTTGAGCATTTCCATTCAACATAGGATCCAAACCGGTAAACGTTGAACCTGCGCTATCACCTGGCTGAAACATAATAGGCAATCGTGGATCATTGCTGGCGTTCATCAAATCAATCATTTTCTCAGAGGGAACGTCTCCTCCACCCCATCCAATCAGGCCTGTGTAAAAATCTGCGCTCCTTCCTGTGCCGCTGCCGTTATTGATACCGCTGGTAGGATTGTACACTTTGATAACGATGTTGTCGCTGTTAGAAGTAACGATGGGATAATTAGTCGGGTTGCCTAATATGGCAGCCATTTCTGCATCCACCCTTGATTGGAAGGATGCTACGCCTGAAACCCTCATCAGCATACGGATTCTAAGCGAATTGCAATACTTTTTCCATAAATCAATATTTCCGTTGTTTATAAAATCCTGTGATTTTAAGGTAGCAGCTACTGCCGGTGAAACTGAAATAGAATTCAATTCATCTGAGAAACCTTTTAAATCATCCAGCATCTTGGTATAAATAGTGGCGGCGTCATCGTACTTGGCATAAGAAGCGCTTACGTTGCCTTTATTGGTGCTCAGCAGTCCTGCTTCTGACCATGGAATATCACCGTGCAAATCGACTACCTTTTCGGAACGATCGTAATAGTGGATCGTTGCCATGATGATGTATATTCTTTTCGCAGCTTTTTCATCATCACTTGACTGATTGTATACGTTAAGCAGTTCCTTGTATTGAGAAAGGAAATTGTAATAGTTTGACCAGCGATCAGAAATCGCAGCAGCTCCCGGAACATATCTGCCTTGAGTATTGTTTACGCCTACTGCTTGTGACCATGGCAGGGCCGTATTTTGCAAAATCACAAAATAATTCCAGTATTTGTACATTACATAATCCAGGTCAGAGGATAAAAATCCCGCGAACTGCTTTTCAACGGTAGTTGTGGCAACCGTTGTGGGCTTTATATAGTCATCGGCAAATTGCTTTTTGGTGCAGGAAAAAATTCCTGAAACCCCGACAACCACCATGGCTAAAATTATCTTTTTCATATTATTATATTATTATCTTTTAGTTATTAAAATGTAGCTCTTAACATGGCGCCAAAGGTTCTTGTGGAAGGCTGGCTACCCGCGTTGCTTAAGTTATTAAACCAAACATTACCTGTTGTTAGTTGTTCAGCATCCATGTCTTTTATTGTTCTGTATAAATAGAATGGATTTCTTGCAAACACGGATACGGTTAACCTTTTTGCCCAAACCTTTTCTGATATTTTATTTGGCAATGTATAGGCAAGAGAGATTTCCCTCATTTTGATATAATTATTCTTTTGCACATACAAGTAGTATAATGCACTTGGAGAATATTGAGGGCCACCCCAGTTATAGATATTCCAGTAGTAATATGCCTGCGAAATAATATTTGTATTTTCTTTTCCGTCTGCTGTTACTCCCTTTAATAACATGCCATCATGTAAAACAGTTTCACCATTAGGCCCCTGGGCTGCCGAAGTAGGAATACCTCTTAGATCCCCATCCAGGTAATAACTCAGACCACCATGGGCTGCATCCATGTATTTCAGGCTTTCTTTTGTAATGCCACGACTGTTCATCCAGTATAGACCGGTTGGGATTACATAACCACCGTATTTGAAATCGGTTACCAGTGTTAATGCAAAATTCTTATAGCTCAAAGTGTTTACCATACCTCCTGCACCTTTTACCTGGCTGTTACCACCTGAAACCATCTTATTTGGATCTTGCTGGTAAAGCCCGTCGCTTGTGATGATCGGTTGACCTTTACTGTTCACCAACAAAGGATGAACATAGATATCACCAACCGGATGGCCAACAACTGATTTTATTTGATACGCATTACCATCGTTGTCGGAATGGATAATTTCGTCTGAACCATTCGCCAGTTTAGTAATTTTGTTTTTATTGGTGAAATAGTTCAGGCTAAGAGACCATTGGAAATTCTTTGTAACTACCGGAATGGCATTAATATTTGCTTCAAACCCATTATTGGACAACTGGGCAACGTTGGAAAGAATTGTTGATGCACCCATGCTTTGTGGCAATGAAAGATTAATCAGCAAATCATACACATTATCGTGATAATAAGTCAAATCGAAATTTAATCTGCGTTCAAACGTTTCGATTGCCAAACCGACTTCATAGGTTTTCTTCATTTCAGGACGTATATTATCATTACCATAAGGATTAGTAATGGTGGATGTGGTCAACACCGGATTAGTACCGGGTAATTGCACACCCAGATTGCCGGTATTATAGGCTACGTTAGCCAGGTAGGCTTGTGGATAACTACCCACTGTTCCCCACGAAGCTCTTAATTTGGCATAGTTAATTACCGTAGGTAGCTTAAACAGATCAGACAAAACAAGGCTTCCATTTACAGAGGGATACACGAAAGAGTTATTGTTAGGATTCATCGTAGAAGTCCGGTCTCTCCTTATGGTTCCTTCTATAAAAGCGTAGTTTTTATAGTTGAAATTTAAAGTTCCCAGGAAAGCATCTGTAGTAAAGTAGCTTTGATCACCGCCGCTGCTGTACGGGGTATTATAAGACACACTTAAGTCAAACTTATTTTCTACTGAAAGCCCGCCATTGGTTCCCACAGTGGTGCTCATCCCTTTTTCTCTGCGGCCACTATAGCCTCCCATTATAGAAAATTCCAAATCTTTGGTGATATTACCCATATAGGTAGCTAACACATCCCCATATAAAATATTATAGTTATAGTTAGATTGCGCATAATAGCCGGTAGGGCCATATTGTACGGGCTGTGAAGAAAGATTTTTATTAAATGTCTGGTTAAAAGTAGCATCTGTTGCAATTTTACCACGAAGGGTTAAACCATCTATAATCGTAAGATTGTTGGTAATGCTTGATATCAACCGGTTATTATAATCGTCTTCATTGTTTGACATCATGTTCCACACATAATCCAAAATATCGGTTCTGTAATTCGGGATTTTTAAATTTTCATCAGGCGTTAAACTTGGATTGGTGCCAGTAACATATTTGTACCCAAGACTAGTTCTGTATTTATCAAAATACCAGTCGCCGTTGTCAAAAGCCGGCATCATTCCGGTAAAATTATTAATCAGCCTGTCTACAAGATAAGGTCGGTTATGAACATGCTGGTTCATATAGTTGATCATGATATCCAGCGAGTAATTTTTGCTGAACTTAATAGTACTTGTGAAATTGGCATTCAATCTTTCATCCTTCGAATTTTTACTAACCCCTTCAAAATTATCATGTGTCAAAGACAAGCGGATATCGGCTTTATCTGTTCCACTGCTTATGGCAATATTTTGAGAAGAGTTTTGACCTTTTTGGAACAGATTTTTATACCTATCCGGTTGTGGAGAATAAGGGCGCACTTTTCCATCCCATGACAAGATTGGTTTCCCATCGAACTTAGGGCCAAAGCTTAAGCCAGCCTGTAAATTTGTTCTATAGGTGGTCCCATCTAAAGTATAGCTTCCAAAGCCATCGGGATCACTTGCGTAAATTCCATAAGGAACCGGGAAACCGGCACCCCTTACGTTTTGAAGCTCGGGAAGATAAGCCACTTCGTTTTGGAAATACGATGTGTTGAAATCAACCGCAAAACCTTTTTTGGCTTTTTTACTTGTAATTAGTATAACGCCATTTTTACCTTCAGAACCATACAACGCAGCCGCAGCAGCTCCTTTTAATACGGTTACGCTTTCCATATCCTCAGGGTTCAGATCTGTAAGACCGTTAGCTCTTACGCGTTGGTCGCCCCAATAATTGCCATTGTTAAAGCTCCCATCTCGGATAGGCACACCATCTAAAATGATTAGCGGGGTGGAACTGAAGCTGATAGAGTTTACTCCTCTCAACTGCATTACCACACCGGAAGTAGACCCCCCCGGTGATTGCGATACCTGCAATCCCGGAACCTTACCATATAATGCGCTGGCAAAATTGGTGGGGGCAGTTTTTACAATATCACTGGAAGAGACGGTAGAAGTAGCATAGCCCAGCGATCTTTCCTGGCGTTTTACGCCCAGAGCTGTTACTACTACTCCCTGCATTTGTTGCGCCTGTTCTTTATCCAGTACTACGGTCAATGTACTTAAAGGGCCCACTGTCACTTCTTTTGGAACATAACCGACAGAAGAAAATTCAAGCACACTGGAATTGCCAGGCACCGAAATAGTAAATCTTCCATTGTCGTTGGTAGCTACTCCCGAAGTAGATCCCTTTAAAATTACGGACACGTTGGGTATAGGTGTACCCTGGTCGTCAGTAACCGTCCCGGTTACTGATTTTTGTTGCGCTGCCGCAACAAGCGCAAAAGCGCAAAAAATAGGGCAGAGCAAAAGTTTGAAAACAATTTTTGTCATTGCATTTGTTTTTGTATTAAATGAATCGGATTTGTGCTTTTTTGTTAAAAAGAAGTTTATAATTATTTTGGATCAGGCAGTTTTTTTATTTGCGTTATCGATAATTTCTGACAGGTAATCATAGTTCTCCATCACCAGCGCCGCGCCGCCTATCAGCTCGGCATTTGCGCCTAAATTAGAGACTTCAATATCAGTTCCCTGGTGAAGCCTCGGAATACAAAATTCATTTAAGGCTTGCTGAATGGGCGCCTGCCACACTTTTCCCGCCAACGAACCACGGCCACTTAAAATGATTTTATGTGGATTGAAAAGGTGAATCAGCACAGCCACTCCTTTGCCAATGTTATGCCCGGCCTTTGAAAATAATTCTGCAGCAAACTGGTCTCCTTCCTGGGCCGCACGGGCTATACCTTCAAAAGCTAATTCCAAATCATCAAAAGGAAGGTGCTTCAACCTTGATTTTCGGCCTTCTTCAATCCCTTCTTTGGCGCTTTGTATCATCAGCAAAAGCGAGGTTTCGGTTTCAAGACAACCCACTTTACCACACCAGCAAAGCTTTCCGTTTAAAAAAAGAGGAATGTGGCTAAACTCTCCGGCAAATCCATCATGCCCCCTGAAAAGTTCGCCATTCAAAATCATCCCCAGGCCTATTCCCCATCCTATGTTGATGACCATCGCATTCCTTTCATTCCTTGCTTTTCCAAAATAATATTCGGCAAGGGCAATCAGGCTGGAATCGTTATCAATGTATACCGGAAGCCCTAATTCTTTTGAAAAATAATCAGTAAGGCTTTCATTGCCGGGTAGCTGCAGAAAAGAATAATTGATCCCTTTGTCGACGTTTACAAATCCCGGCATTCCAATTCCGACTCCGGCAATTTTTTCTTTCGGAATTCCGCACGAATCGATAACACGTACCAGATTTTCAAGCAGGGCTGCCACTGCTTTTGTGTTATCAGCGAGTGGCAGAAGTATCTTTTCAACAGGAATTACAAACCGGTTTTGCATATCCATCACAGCAATCTTTGTTACGTATTGGTCCATTGCCACAGATACCAGATAGGTCACATCTTTATTCACAGAATACGTTAAAGGCCGGCGGCCGCCCGTTGATGGCGCATAACCGGATTCAATGACCAGATTCTCTTTCACCAACTCTTCAATAAAACCTGACGTAACAGGAAAGCTTCTATGAATTTTGGTAGAGAGATCTGCGCACGAAAGATTATTTTCAAAATACAATTCCTTCAGAATCCTATTTCTTATTAAATTTCTTTTCTCATTAACCATAGCTTCTGTTAAAGTTCGACAAAAATAACATCTTATTAATATAAGAACCAAAACTTTTTAAATTTTTTAAAAAGAAATTCATCTTATTAAAAACATTTATTTATAATATGTTTTAAAGGAAAGAAAAAGAAAACCGCTGCTGCATTTCGCACCCGTGAAAAAGCGAGTATTTTAAGCGACAAAAGCGATAAATAGTAATAACGCTTTAGCAGTAAAGCAAGAGATAAGTTAATTTTTTATTTTACGACATTACCTATATTTCAGAATCTGGGATAACATAATGCCTGTGGCCACTCCCGCGTTCAAAGATTCGGCCTTTCCCAACCTGGGAATGGTAATGTGATGCGTGCAAAGTTTCAAAAGATCACCATGAATGCCTTTTGACTCATTTCCGATTAAAAAAATTCCTTCCGGAATTGTGGGTAAATCAAAAATTGAAGTTCCGTTTAGGGTGGCTGCATAAGTTGGTATGTTGCGATGGGCATGCAGCCAGGCTTCAGGATCAGAATAAATTATATTTACGCGGGCAAGGCTTCCCATTGAAGATTGCACCACTTTTGGATTGTAGCAATCTACACTGTTGTCACTGCAAATAATATTTTCGACGGCAAACCAATCTGCTATGCGGATAATAGTACCAAGGTTTCCCGGGTCTTGTAAATCATCAAGCATAATCGAAATTTTTCCGGCAATGTTTACGGAAGAAATATCCTTTTTCCTAAAAACCCCGAGCACCTTATTGGGAGTTTTTAATTGGGAAATATTTTTAAGCCAATGCTCATCAATTTCATAAACAGATGGCACATCATCGCTTTGTAATATCAATTGATTTTCATTCAGCCAATCTTTCATTGCGCAGATTAAAATGCATTTAAATTTTTTTTCAGAAAGAAATTCGTTTACAATTTTTGGCCCCTCTGCAATAAAGGCTCCTTCGGCGTCCCTGAATTTTTTAAGGCTTAAACTTTGAATATATTTGACAATCTTTTTGCTCAACATGGTTTCAAATTATGAAAGGTATCAAACCGCCTCCCTTATCCGTTTCGTTATTTTTATGCATTCTACTTTCTGCTGCAATATTACCGGGTTGCGTGATTGTTCAAAAATATCAAAAAAATGTGCCTTTCGTTTTTAAAAATAATATCAAACTGAAGGCTGAAAATATAAGCAGCGATGAGAAAGTGGTTTTAAAATCCAAATTAAATACACAGCTTGTTGACAGCGCGAGGGTAAATGTAAAGGACAAGTTTTTTATTTTTCATTATTATGTACACCCGCCAATTTTTGATACCAACGCGGTTGCCACTTCTGCGGGTAATATGCATGCATTGCTCATGAATTCCGGCTTCTATTCTCCCTCTATCAGTTATTCATTCGATACGGTTACAAAACATACCAACCAAAAAAGAGTAACCATAACTTATAATGTGAATGCGGGCAAACGAACGATGATCGATACCGTGGCGTATCTTTTTACGAATCCGCAACTACAGGAATTAGCGGTCAGCACAAAAGATGAATCCCAGCTAAGACCGAACACGCCGGTATCGCGCGCAGGCATTGTAGATGAAACAAACAGGCTGGTGAATCTTTTTAAAAACAATGGCTATTACAAATTTACAGCCGATGATATCAGGGCCACCGGTGACACTACCATCGCAGCCCTTACAAGTGTTTCAGAAGATCCTTTTGAACAGTTGCGATTACTGGCCGAGGCGCAGGAAAAAAGGAACAAGCCTACCATCCGGCTCGGCTTTCAATTAAATAATTTGCCTGACAGCAGTAATCTTCAGAAATATTATATCAACCAGGTTTATGTATTGCCCGATTATCTGACGGGAGATTTATTCACTGACTCTACGCTGCATAAAAAAACTTTTAAGAATTATATCGCTGAATATCACCGAAAGCTTTTTAAATTTTCATTGATCGACCGGAATTTGTCTTTAAAGAAAGACAGTGTTTTCAGGCAGGACGCCTATTTTAAAACCATTAATGATCTGTATAAGCTTGGCGTTTGGGAAAGTCCCACCATTGATATTCTTGAGCAGAAAGATACGAATTTGTTAAACCTGGTGGTGAAGCTCGTTCCATTAAAACGATATTCTTTTGAAGGCAACATCGAAATGAGCTATTCGGCCAACAACGCTACCAGCAGTATTACAACCTCAGCCACGGGTAACTTATTGGGCTTGTCTGCCAACCTGGTAGTAACTGACAGAAACCTCGCCAAATCAGCTATCCGAATGACGAATGGAATTAAGGCAGGCGTAGAATTCAATACCGTACATCGCAATAGCAACGGCACCTTTATAAATTCGAACGAACTGAGCTATTCAAATACTTTGCTGTTTCCAAAATTTATATTCCCTTTTGCCGGTTACAACAATAAAAGAATTATTACTACCCAGTCGTTCATCAATACCAACGTATCGCTCATTAACAGAATTGATTTTTTTAATCAACAGGTATTTAATACCAGCTATGGCTTTAACTGGACTACCAATGAGAAACATTTGTGGAGCCTTAAGCTTTTTAATTTTGATTACCGCCGGTTGTACAACCGCTCCAAAAGTTTTGACAGCACATTAAAAGAAAACCCGTTTTTAAGATATTCATTTAACACAGCGCTGGTAATGGGTGCAGGGTTAAGTTATAATCTTGCAAAAGCAAATCCACGCAATCCCAAATTAATTACCAACCTGAAAATAAATATTGAAGAATCGGGATTGCTTTGGGACCTATTAAAATTGAAAGACAAAACGCCACAGACCGGCAATTTCTTCAATAAATATTTAAAAGAATTTATCAAGGCCGATATAGATTATTCTTACACTATTAATCATCCTAAATCCGCGTTTGCATTCAGGGCATTTGCCGGCGTGGGCATTCCGATTTCAAAAAACGATACCACACTTCCATTTTTCAAACAATATTTTGGAGGCGGGCCTAACAGCATGCGCGGATGGCCGGTTAGGGGCATTGGCGTGGGTGGCCAGCCGCTGGCTCCTTACAAAACGAACCAAATCCGCTTTAATGATCGCACCGGTGATATCCAGTTGGAAGGTAATGCCGAATACCGGTTTGATGTAGCTCCTTTGTTTTCAAATGCCGTTTTATTTAAAATGGCACTGTTTACTGACTTTGGCAACATATGGAATTTTAAAAATACAAAGCCGGATGGTACTACAGACACAACGCAATTCAAATTCAAAAATCTGTATAAACAGCTTGGCCTTTCGTCTGGAGTAGGCTTCCGGTTTGATTTCAGCTATTTTTTGATCAGGTTTGACGTGGCTTTCAGGTTTAAGCGACCCGATGTTTTGGAGCATGATGGCTGGCAATTTCCAGCTATCAATTTCAGGCACTTATTTGGAGGCACACTTGACGACAAAATATGGCGATACGAAAATTTCAATGCTACGATTGGTATTGATTATCCATTTTAAATTGTGTATTGGATAAAATTTTGTAAGCATTTGATAAAATAATACAATCATTTTAAAAATCTGAATATTAATTTTATACCGCTCCAACACTCTTTCGCAAAACTTATTCCCTGAAAACAATTTTGAATGTACTTATACCGAAGGCAAGATATTTGTCCTGGATTGAAAAACCGTTTTAGTAAGCTGCCCAAAATTTTGTGGCAGCTTATTTTGTTTTAACGCAACAGTAAACGAACAAATTTGTTTGATTTTTATTTCGTACAGGCATTTTAGAAAATTATTTCTAAATTCAATTTTCAAGGTGAACCAACTCACATTTGGTAATTCTGAAAAATTCAACCAGAAAAATATTTCCAATCCGAAGCTGAATAAATATCTTCATGCGAAAAAATAAAATCCAATGAAGCTGCACATTTCATTTGCACTATTACAAAGAAGAACATTGATTCAAATTTTCTTGTTGCCGCTGATTATTTTTTCAGGCAATCTTTTATTTGCCGCTAAGGTAGACACAGCGCTGACTTACAGCCAATCAATGAAGAAGAATATAAAAGCCGTAGTGATAACGCCGGACGATTATTCAAAAAATAATTCTTATAATGTAATTTATCTGTTGCATGGATATAGCGGCAATTATGCAGATTGGATAACCAAAGCGCCGGGCATAAAAAAATTATGTGACGAGTACAATCTAATATTCGTATGCCCGGATGGAAACTTTGGCAGTTGGTATTTTGATAGCCCTGTGGATTCTTCGTGGCGATATGAAACGTATATTACCAAAGAATTAATACCCTATATCGATACACATTACAGCACCAATTCATCAAGAAAAGGCAGAGCCATCACAGGTTTGAGCATGGGAGGGCATGGCGCTTTTTACCTTGCATTTCGCCACCAGGATATTTTTGGCGCTGCCGGAAGCATGAGCGGCGGTGTTGATATTCGTCCGTTTCCCTTGAATTGGGATATAAGCAAACGTCTCGGATCTTTTAAAGACCATCCCGAAAACTGGGAAAAAAATACAGTGGTGAATTTGGTTTATCTTCTTACGCCTAACTCGCTTGCTCTTACTTTCGATTGCGGCACAAGCGATTTTTTTTATGTGGTTAATAAAGAATTGCACGAAAAATTATTAGAAAGAAATATTCCGCATGACTTTACTTCAAGGCCTGGCGGTCATACATGGAAATACTGGGCTAACTCGGTTCAATACCAGGTACTGTTCTTTTATAATTACTTTAATTCTGATGACAAAGAATAATATATCTTCGAATAATATGTTTTCCAGGGCTACATATCAATCGATAGGCTAAGTGAAGAAATGTTCGTTTGAATATGAAATAAGCGCCGGATATAAGTTTCATGTAATTTTTTTTATTCATTAAACTTTGGTACGTGGTTTGTTTACTATATTAAACGTCCAAGAACCATGAATAATAATCGAAAAAAGTCCGCATGGAAAAATACCTTTTAAGCGAAAACAAAAATGTATTCGCCGGCATTTATGATGACAAAAGCAGTGCTGAAAAAGCCTACCTTTCATTAAGGTCGGCCGGATACGCCGCCGGTCAAATCAATGTGCTGATGAGTAAAGACACCCAGCTTAGATATTATTCTGATTTTTCAAATAAGCATCTTTTCAAACCAATCGATAAAAATATAACAGGAGGAATAGCAGACAATTTCTCTTCTTTCGGAACGAATCTTAAAATTCCGTGGCCGGGCCTGGTTGTCTCAGGCCCTGTTGAATCGGATTTTGATATCACCGACTCAAAAGGATCAAGTACCATAATGGAAGCGGTTTTAAAATCAGGTATTCCGAAAGATGAAGTGGTTCGATATATTGAAGGATTGAAAAACGGAAAAATTATAATAACTATCCTTGCTAACGAAGTGGCTACACATCTCGCTTCAAAATTAAATAATCAAATTTTAGAAGGTTCCACCGTTTAAATGCGCTTGAAAGATATTGATTGCCTCACTTTTTTATAAGGTGAGGCAATTTTTTTATAACAACTTGAGCGAGGCTTGCATCCCACCTAAATAAAGCGACGAGTATAATGAGAAAGTTGATTAAGCTTGTTATGCCTATTCACATCATTTAAATAAACGTTTAACCCTAACCGTTACAGTAAAGCCATAAATAGCCATCTTATTATTTTTGCAAAATTAATTTGGCAAAGCCCTGAAATTTGCATTATTGCTGATTTCATTTTTGTACTTTAGCGTCTACCGTATTTAACGTCAGCTTAAAATCTACAGGAATTTTTTGATAACCATTTTTGAAAAATTAAAATCAATTTAATGGAACCAAAGCGGGAGCATGCAGCCTCCATCACAAGTAAAGAAAACCGCCGTAATCAAAGAAACGCCATGCTTGCAGGTTTTCTGGGATGGACGCTGGATGCATTTGATTTTTTCATTCTCACCTTTGTTCTTACCACCGTAGCAACAGATTTTAGTGTAACCATACCTGAAATGGCTCTCACATTGACAGCCAGCCTGGTGATGCGGCCGGTTGGGGCATTAATTTTTGGATTACTTGCAGACAGAATCGGAAGAAAAACGCCCCTCATGATTTCCATTATATTTTATTCGGTAATGGAAATATTATCGGGCCTTGCGCCAAATTACCAGGTATTTTTAGCGTTGCGATTTTTATACGGAGTTGGTATGGGTGGCGAATGGGGCGTAGGCGCTTCTCTTGTAATGGAATCAGTTTCAGTAAAGCGGCGGGGACTGTTATCAGGGCTTTTGCAGGAAGGATATGCCTTTGGCTTTTTGCTGGCCGCGGCTGCATATTATTTTGTATTTCCTCAATTTGGCTGGAGAGCGATGTTTTTTGTTGGTGGTTTGCCTGCCTTGCTTACTTTATTTATCAGAAGCAAAGTGAAAGAAACAGAGGCCTGGAAATCTAACCGTTCTGTAAACTGGAAGGAATATGGCAACGCAATAAAAAAGAACTGGAAATTATTTTTATACTTAGTGCTGCTGATGTCTATGATGAACCTCATTTCTCATGGAACACAGGACCTTTATCCGACTTTCTTACAAAAACAGAAAAATTTTGACCCTCACCAAACCGCAGTAATCACAATGATTTCAATGGTAGGCGCTATTTTGGGCGGATTATTTTTCGGATATCTTTCAGATTTTTATGGCAGAAAAAAAATGATGGCTGTGGCTGTCGTTCTTGCGCTGCTATTAATACCGCTGTGGCTACTTGCAGGAGGAAGTTTTTTTATTGCCCTTGGCGCGTTTGGAATGCAATTTATGGTGCAGGGCGCGTGGGGCATTATTCCGGCGCACATCAACGAATTATCGCCCGGCCCCGTTCGTGGCTTCTTCCCCGGGTTTGCCTATCAACTCGGTGTTTTGATAGCTGCTGCAGTTCCTTATGTCGAGGCTACCCTTGCCGAAAATCTGGGTTATGCTACGGCTATGGAAATCGCTGCGGGCAGCGTGTTGGCTGTGGGCGCCATCATCATATTGGCAGGGCCGGAAGCGCGCGGCATTCATTTTCATAAAGCACCTGCTTCATAATAAAATTTTCAGGCTTTTGAATGCCATCGCGTCATTCAATTAATTTTTCAAAGCGATTCACAATGTTTTCTGAAATTGTCCAGGATTGCCTGCCATCCGGCCCTTTGCATGTCAATTGAATTTTGATTTTCAGCCTCGAAGATTTCTTCAATCAGTGTTTTATTATTCCGCGAAGAAAATTGAACCTTTACCTTTCGGCTATCGCCAATCGTATATTCGATCAATTGGTATGGAATCACTTTGTCGTAGGTTCCGCCAAAATCAAATCCAAAGCTTCCATCTTTTGCCTCCATCCTATAAGAAAATTTTCCACCGGGCTGCAAATTATTTTCAGCCTTAGTAGTATGCCAATCGTCTGACGCGGCATTCCATTTAACAATATCACCGGCGTTATTCCATGCTTTCCACGCCGTATCAATTGCGGCATTGATTTCGGTGGCAACAGTAATTGTTTCTCTTTTTTCCATAAATTTTTTTTCAAAAATAAAATTCTCCGGTAACAAGATCATTGGCTGATTTTGCCAATTACCGGTAGAAATGCGGCAAAAACATTTAACTTTATAAACGTAGCTTCAGCAGCCACTCACCATAGATAATTATTTTTTCGGGAGAGATAATTCAATGAAGCG
>Ga0068855_100004572_pt1 | contig 16910 bp, 12 predicted proteins | sample KBSCornC52_FD_66592 | JGI IMG/M metagenome (GOLD analysis project Ga0068855, IMG submission 66592) | Corn rhizosphere microbial communities from Kellogg Biological Station, Michigan, USA - KBS Corn C5-2 | ecosystem: Host-associated > Plants > Roots > Rhizosphere > Soil ...
CCCCCCGGGGCGCCGTTTCTCGTTCCAGGGTTCCGCGCAATTTCCAATAACATCGGAGTCAGCTCCGATTTACCGATAAGCAACTGAATCTATTGCATCTTCCTGCCTGGAATCAGCAGTGGAGTCGAAGATGCGAGACGAGCGGCTGCGGCGGGACCGGCGCGCAGACACCCAACAACCGGTCCACTTCCGCAACAAGCGGGGCCTCGCGACCTCGGTGTGGATGGTGAACATCTCGCCGTCAGGCTGCCAAATCCGACTGCAGCTGGGCCGTCTCGTCCCCGGCGAACAGGTCAACCTGCGGCCGGAGGGTTTCGAGAGCCTTCCGGGCGTGGTTCGCTGGGTCAACGGCGACAGCGCGGGCATCGAGTTCTTCCCGCCGCTCCATGCCAGCGTCGCCGAATATATCGCCGCCAAGGTCGTTACGGACCCGCACAAGAAATTGTTCGGCGTGGCCGACAGCATCGGCCGGCGCACATTGCCTGCGCCCAACGCGACGATTTTCCGCTCGGCGGCCTAGGGTTCTACTTCACCCCCAGCACCGCCGCTTCCTGCCGCAGCCGCGCCGCCACGCCCGGGTTCGCCGCCACGCCGTCCTTCAGCGCCTGGGCCGCCTTGTCGCTCTGGCCGAGGGTCACCCGGCTGCGGATCAGCATCAGCCAGCCGTCGGGGTTGGCGGGGTTCGCCCTGAGCTTGCCCTCGAGCCGGGCGACCATGCCTTCGGCCATCTCGCGCTGCTGGCTCGGCGGGATCGCCGCGGCGGCCTTGAGGTCCATGGGCGAGGGACCGGGGATGCCCTGGGCCACCACCGGCATGTCAGGCGCCGTCGTCATCGCACTGGCGCCCTGCCCTGCCGGAGCGGCGGGCTGCTTCACCGCGGCGATCCGGCTCGCCACCTCGATCTTGTGGATCTTGCCGACCTGCTCGATCGTGCGCCTGAGGTCCGCCTCCCATGGCGCGCCGGGGGGCGTATCGCCGAGTAGCGCGAGCCAGTCGGCAATGGCGCCCTGGTGATCGCCCGTGAGGTCCTTGCTCACGGCGAGGAAATAGCGCGCCCGCGGGTCTTTCGCGTCGAGTGCAGCGGCCTTGCGGAAGGCTTGCAGGGCGCTTGCGGGCACCGGTTCCTGCCGGCTGGCCATCACCCGCGCCTCGCCCAGCGCCGACCAGACGGCGGGCTGGTCCGGCGCCAGCTCGGAGGCGCGCTCATAGGCCCGCGCGGCATCGTCGAAGCGGCCCGCGTCGAAGTAGCCCGCGCCCAGTGCCCGCCAGGCGCCGCTATCCTGTGGATTATCCCGACTCGCCTGCTCCAGCGCGGCGAGCGGATCGGCGGCATCGGCGCCGGCTGCGCTCGCGGCGGGCGCGCCGGAGGGCGCATTCGTGCGGGTTGCGGTCCAGGCCACGGCGAAACCGGCCAGCAGGGCTGCGCCCGCGAGAAGAATCCGCCCCGGCTTCATCGCTCTTGTATCTCCCCGCGCATGGTGGTCATAAGCACACGGTCAGGCCAGCGGCAGGGCCGTGCGAATCCATGCCTTTCTCCCGCGATGTGCGGCAGGGACCGGCGGATTGCAACGGGCGGGCGGGGCGGCTGAAGACAGGTGGGGGCAGATTTGGCAGACCGGGTGCGCGTGGCGATCGTGGGTTCGGGCCCGGCTGGCCTGAGCGCCGCCGCGCGCGCGGCCGAGCTCGGCATGAGCCACGTCCTCATAGAGAAAACTGACCACCTCTCCGACACGATCTACAAGTACCAGAAGGGCAAGCACGTCATGGCGACGCCCGCCAGCCTGGTGCTGCGGAGCGACTTCGATTTCGACGCCGGCAAGCGCGAGGCGATCCTCGGCCGCTGGAACGAACAGGCCGAAGCCGCTGGAATTTCGGTGCGCTACAAGGCCGAAGTGGTGCGGATCACCGGCGAGAAGGGCGCCTTCGAGCTGGCTCTCTCCGATGGCTCCAGCGTCTCGGCCGAGGCGGTGATCCTTGCCATTGGCACTCAGGGCAATCCCAACCGGATGCGCTGTCCGGGCGGCGACCTGCCCCACGTGCAGTACCAGCTCGACGATCCCGGTGAATATGTCGACGAGCATATCGTCGTGGTCGGTACGGGCGATGCGGGGATCGAGAACGCGCTGGGGCTGGCGGCGGACGTGGCGCAGGGCAACGTCGTCTCGATCCTCAACCGCGGGACCGATTTCGCCCGCGCCAAGTCGGCCAACGTCAAGCTGCTGCAGGAGGCCGCCGCCGCGGGCCGCATCGCCATACGGCTCGAAACCTCGCCCGCCGAGGTCCGCGAGGGCGAACTGGTGCTGGACACGCGCGACGGGCAGGAGACCATCCCCTGCGACCGGATCATCGCCCGCATGGGCTCGGCCGCGCCGCGGGCATTCGTCGAGGCCTGCGGGATCGAGTTCACCTCGCCCGACCGCGAGGCCTTCCCCGTGCTCTCGCCGGTGTTCGAGACGACCAAGCCCGGCATCCACGTTATCGGCGCGCTCGCCGGCTATCCGCTCATCAAGCACTGCATGAACCAGGGCTACGACGTGGTCGAGTTCCTCAACGGGAACACCACGCTCAAGCCCGCCGACGAGCCGATCCTGGCGGAGAAGTTCGCCCCCCTCCCCGGCAAGCGCTCGGTGGACGACTGGCTGAGCCTGTTCGGCAGCCGCATCGAGATCTTCCGCGACCTTTCGGCCCTCCAGCTGCGCGAACTCATGCTGGATAGCGACGTGCGCGCCTTCTCGGCCGGCGAGGCCGTTTTCGAGCGCAATGAGCCGGGCTCCTCGCTGTTCTGCATTGCCGAAGGATCGGTGGCAGTCGAGGTCAATCCGGCCGATCCGTCGATCACCGTGCCGATCGGCGAAGGCTCGATCTTCGGCGAGGTCGGCCTGATTTCCGGCCGCCGCCGCGGGGCGACCGTGCGCGCCGCCGCGCCGCTGATCGTGGTCGAACTCTCGCGCAATGCTGCCTTGAAGCTGATCGCCACGGCCCCGGCGGCGGGCCGCGCGGTCACGCGCATCTCGATCGAGCGCCAGCTGCTGCAAATCTTCGGCTCGGGCCTCACGCGCGAAGATGTCGCCGAACTGGTCGAGGGCGCGGAAGTGAAGACCGTGCGCGCAGGCGAGGTCGTGCTGGCCGAGGGCGATGAGGGGCAGGACGTCTACATCATCCGCCGCGGCTCGATGATCGTGCAGAAGGAACTGGGCGGCAAGCCGGTGTTCCTCTCCTACGTCCCCGCCGGGAGCTACGTCGGCGAGATGGCGCTGATCGACAAGGCGCCGCGCTCGGCCACGGTCAAGGCGGCGATCCGCTCCGAAGTGATCCGCCTTCCGGGAGAGGCCTTCGCCCGCCTGCTCGAGAAGAAGCCCGAACTGCTGCGCAAGGCCAGCGCCGACATGGACAAGCGGCGCGAGGTCAACGCCTTCATCGAAGGGCGCAAGGACAGCTTCGGCGGCGCGGTCGACATGTATTCGGCCACGGCCCAGTTCCTGATCGACAACGGCATCGGCGAGGCGACCGACGTCCTCCTGATCGACGAGACGCTCTGCGTCGGCTGCGACAATTGCGAGAAGGCCTGCGCCGACAGTCACGAAGGCCTCAGCCGCCTCAACCGCGAGGCCGGCAAGACCTACGCCCACCTCCACGTGCCGACCTCCTGCCGCCACTGCGAGCACCCGCACTGCATGGCCGATTGCCCGCCCAATGCGATCCGCCGCGGGCCGGACGGCGAGGTGGTCATCAACGAGACCTGCATCGGCTGCGGCAATTGCCAGCGCAACTGCCCCTATGGCGTGATCCGGATGGATTCGGTGCCGCCGCAGAAGCCGTCGCTGCTCTCCTGGCTGCTGTTCGGCAGCGGGCCGGGGCCGGGCGAGCCGAGCTACAAGTGGCGCAAGAAGCACGCCTCGGGCGAACAGCCCAAGAAGGCGATCAAGTGCGACATGTGCTCCGGCATCGAGGGCGGCCCGGCGTGCGTGCGCGCCTGCCCGACGGGCGCGGCCCTGCGCGTCTCGCCCGAGGCCTTCCTCTCGGTCGCGCGGCTGGCGGAGGAGGCGGACTGATGGCCTCCACTCCCGCCCCGCGTGGCGCCCAGTCCGGCCGCAAGATCTCGGCCGATCACGAAGGCTTCCTGCGCCACCGCCGCTACCGCTGGCTCAAGCTGGCGGCGCTGCTCTGCGTGGTCGCGATCCTCGCCTATGCGCTGGTCGATGTGCAGCCGCGGCCCAATGGCGGTTCCTGGCTGGGCTATACGCTGGGGACCATCGGCGCGGGGCTGATCGTCTGGCTCTCGCTGCTGGGCGTGCGCAAGCGGGCCATGACGCGGGGGGCATGGTCCTTGAAGGCCTGGACTTCGGCGCACGTCTATCTCGGCCTCAGCCTGATCGTGGTGGCGACGCTGCACACGGGCTTCCAGTTCGGCTGGAACGTCCACACCCTCGCCTATGTGCTGATGATCCTGGTGATCGCCTCGGGCGTCTGGGGCATCGCGGTCTATGCCGCCCTCCCCACCGCGCTCTCCGCCAACCGCGAGGAGCTGACCCGCGAGCAGATGATCGAGGGCATCCGCGCGGTCGACCGCCAGCTCCATGCCGCCGCCCAGCCCCTGAAGCGCGAGCAGGCCGAGTTGGTCCAGGCCGCGCTGGATGAAGACCTCTTCGCCGGCGGCCTCATCGCGCGGCTCTCCGGCACCTGGCGCAATTGCGCCACGGCGCGGGCGATCGAGCGCTTTGCCCTGGCCGATGCGAATGACGAGACCGCCGGCAAGGTCGAGAAGCTGCTGATCCGCCGCAAGGCGCAGCTTGACCGGCTGCGGCGGCAGATGCGGCTCAAGGCCCTGCTCGAGGTCTGGCTGTTCGTCCACGTCCCCGCAACCATCGCCCTGCTGGCGGCGCTGACGGCGCACATCGTCAGCGTGTTCTACTACTGGTGAGAGGCGCGCGATGACCTTCCGCCTCCGCACCGTCTCCACCACCGCCGATGGCCGGCGCATCGTCCGCGACAAGGATCTCGCGCAGCAGGTGCTCACCGTCGGCCGCGCGGCCGAGAGCGACATCCACCTGCCCGACTTGGCGGTCGAGCCCAGCCATGCCCGCATAGCGCTCCAGGGCGGCAACCGGGTGGCGGTGGAGGCAACTGGCAGCCTCGGCTTCACCCTCGACGGGCAGAGCCAGCGCAGCGCCTCGATCGATCCGCGCACCGGCGGCGAACTGCGCTTCGGCGCCACGCGGATCCTCGTCGGCGAGGATGGCGGCGCGGTCCTGCTCACGGTCGAGCCGGTCGAGGACAAGGGGGAGAGCGATCCCGAGGCCGACGGCATGGCCCTGGCGGCGGTGCTGCCGGGCAAGCGCAGGCTGGCCTGGATCCTCGCCGGGCTGGTGCTCGCGCTGTTCCTCGCCCTGCCGATCGCCAGCACCCTGCTGCGCTCGCCCGACGTCAAGCAAAGCCACGTGGTCGGCGACGGCAGCTGGACGCCGGGGCCGCTCAGCCTCGCGCATCACCAGCTCGAGGCCAAGTGCGAGGCCTGCCACGTCAAGCCGTTCCAGTCGGTCCGCAACGAGACCTGCATGTCCTGCCACAAGGCTGTCCACGACCATGCCCCCGAAGCCCGGCTGGCCATGGCGCGGGCCGAGCCTGGCCTGGGCGGCAAGGTGCTGGGCGGCGTGGCCCACATGTTCGGCAAGGAAGGCCCCGGCGCCTGCGTCGATTGCCACCGCGAACACGAAGGCCTCGCGCCCATGCCGCCGCCGGCACAGCAGTTCTGCGCCAATTGCCACGGGTCATTGAAGGACCGGCTGCCCGGAACGAAGCTTGGCAACGCCTCCGACTTCGGCACGGCGCATCCCGAATTCTCGCCCGCGGTCATGGTCGATCCGGCAGCGGGGCTGACCCGGCGCGTGCCGCTCGACTCCAACCCGCGCGAGAACTCCGGCCTCGCCTTCCCCCACAAGCTCCACCTCGATCCGCGCGGCGGCGTGGCCAAGATGGCGGCGACGCTGGCGGGCGAGAAGGGCTATGGCACAAACGGCCTCGCCTGCGCCGATTGCCACCGGCCGAGCGAGGATGGCGTGCGGTTCAAGCCGATCGTGATGGAGCGCGATTGCGAGGCCTGCCACAGTCTGGTCTACGACAAGGCCGGCCCGGTCTTCCGTAAGCTGCGCCACGGCGACCTCGACCAGGCCATCGCCGACGTCTCCATTGCCGGCAACACCACCCAGCCGGTGGTGACCGGTCGCGCGCGGCCGGGAGACTATGGCGCGAACCAGCTCTACTTCGCCCGGTTCACCCGCCCGGTCGGCGGCGGACTGGTGGCGGGGATGCTCGGCAAGGACGGTGTCTGCGGCGAATGCCATTCCGCCACGATGAAGGCCGGGCACCCCGCGATCGTCCCCGTCCGCCTGCCCGCGCGCTACATGGCCCATGGCTGGTTCGACCATTCGGCCCACAAGCAGACCAAGTGCGCCGAATGCCATGCCGCCGGCTCGTCCGCCTCCTCGGCCGACGTGCTGCTGCCCAAGGTGGCCGAGTGCCGAACCTGCCACGTGGGCGACCAGGCGGCCGGCCTGTTCGCGGGCAAGGGCAAGGTGCCCTCGAGCTGCGCCATGTGCCACACCTATCACCCCACCCCTGCGCCGCCGCCCCTCGCCCGGGCCGAGCGCCGCAAGTCCGGCGGGGGCTAGGGCGGCGATGCTGATTGCGCAGATCACCGACGTGCACATCGGCTTCGACAAGGCCACGGTGGAGGAACACAACCTGCTGCGGCTGCGCGCGGTGATCCGCCGCCTGGTCGAGGGCCCCCACCGCCCCGACCTGCTGCTGCTGACCGGAGATCTCACCGAGGACGGCGCACCGCAGGACTATGCGCGGCTGGTGGCCGAACTCGCGCCCTGCCCCTTCCCCGCCTGGCCGCTGGCCGGCAATCACGATGTGCGCGGCGCGCTCCTCGCCGCATTCCCGCAGGTGAAGGCCGGGCCGGATGGTTTCGTCCACTACGTGCTCGATCAGGACCCACTACGGCTGATCGTGCTCGATACGCTGGAAGTGGGTCGCCACGGCGGCGGCTTCTGCGAGACCCGCGCCGCCTGGCTATCGGCCCGCCTCGCCGAAGCGCCCGAGCGGCCGACGCTGATCGCCCTGCACCACCCGCCCTTCCCCGCCGGCATCCCCTGGATGGACACCGACCCGCGCGAGCCATGGGTCACGCGGTTGGCGGCGTGCCTTGCCGGGCAGGACCAGGTGCAGGGGCTGATCTGCGGCCACGTCCACCGCACGGTGCTGACGCGCTGGGAGGGCCTGCCGGCCGTGATCTGCCCGTCGACCGCCCCGGCCGTCGCGCTAGACCTCAACCCGATCGATGCCGAGCGCCCTGACGACCGCGCCCTGATCACCGACGAAGCCCCCGGCTATGCCCTCCACCGCTGGACCGGCAGCGAAGTGGTCAGCCATTTCGAGTCCGCCGGCGACTGGCGCACCTTCGCCCGCTACGACGCGAAGCTCCAGCCGATGATCCGCGAAATGCTCGGCGAACGCCCCGCCGGCTGATCGACGGGCACCGGCTCCGCGTCAAAAGCCCTCGCAAAAAAGAAAACGCCCCGGCGAACCGGGGCGTTTCATGTGAGGAAATTGGGTTAACCTTTTCCCCTGTTTTCTCCCCTTCACCGAATCTCGCGAATCGGTGAGGCGAGTTTCCTTTGGTTAATCCCTGAAACCCCCACCCAGCAAAAAAGGCGGAGATTTCAGCGTCTTAGTTGCCTCCGAAGAGCAACCAGGCGATGAGCCAATCCATAGTTCTGAGCCTCCAAACAAATGCTGGAGACTCCGGATTATCACTAAGGAGCGTGGTTAACAAGGAGTTAAGCCATGCCGCGAAGTCCTCCCCCCTTGGCAAGGCACCGCGTACGCAACTGAGCCAGGGTCTCTGGACGGCCGATATAGTAGCCCTGACCGGAGTCGCAGCCGAGCTTGCGCAGCAGGTCGAAGGTGGCGAGATCCTCAATCCCTTCGGCCACCACGGTCTGCCCCAAGGCATGGGCGAGCTTGATCGTCGAGCGGACGATGTGGCGCTCGCGATCGTGGTGGACGATGCGCGAGACGAACTGGCGATCGATCTTGAGCTCGTCGCTGGGCAGTTCCGCGAGATAGAGCAGCGACGCTTCGCCCGTACCGAAGTCATCGATCGAGAGGCGGAACCCCATGGCCTGGAGATCGCGCAGGTTACGGATTGCAGCAGCGCGGTCGCCGAGATGGGCCGTTTCGGTCACTTCCACCGTCAGCAGGCTCGCGTCTATCCCGCGTCGCTGAACGATCTCGCGCACCGAACTGACGAGCCCCGGCTTATCAACGAGCTGCGCCGAGAGGTTGACCGAAACCTGGAAACGAGGCCCGAGCGCGTTGAATTCCTCGACCGCGCCGATAGCCTGCTCGATCACCCAATAGGTAAGCGCATCAATGCGGCCAGCGCGTTCAGCCTGGATGATGAATTCGTCCGGCCGGATGGGGCCGCGCACCGGATCGTTCCAGCGGATGAGGGCCTCGGCCCCGCTGATGCGCGCGTCCTTGTAATCCCACTGCGGCTGGTAGGCGAGCCAGATGTCGCCGTTGCGCATGCCCTCGTCGATGCGGGCCAGCAGCGAGAGTTCCCAGGCGGCGTTGGCGAGCCGGTCGGCCTGGAACAGTTCGACCGGACGGCCGGCGCGCAGGGCCTCCGAGGCGCTGGCAAGCGCCGTGTTGATCCGCGACTGGGCGTCGAGCTTGTAATTGCGGTCGAGGCCGAAGTGGACGTTCGTGTCGAACATGTGCCCGCCGACCAGCAGGGGTGCGGCGAACAGCGCCCGCATCCCCTCGAGGTGCTCCACTTGTTGGTCGGTCCCACGAGCTGGCTCGATCCATGCGAAGAAGCCAGCCTCGCCATGATAGATCGTGCGCGCTCCGCAGCCGACCGCGAAGCGGCGCGCGATCTGTCGGGCGCATTCGCCATGCAGGTCACCGGGGATGCTGGCGAGAAATTCCTCGTAACGCGCGATCACGCCGACCACGACGTCGCATTCGGCAATGCCGGGCTCTTGGGCGAAAGCGACAAAGTTGGGCAAACCAGACTGGCTCGTTTCGCGCATCTTGCGCCGCCACTTGCTCCACAGGCGCATGGCAAAATAGACCACGGCGGCCACGAAAGCTTCGCGGACGTGGGTCAAGATGCCGAAGGCCTGGATCACGGTCGGCATGCCCAGCACAACCAGGCCGATGACCGGATAGGTTGCCATCCGCCAGCGGCCATGCAGCAGCCGACGTGCGCCCCACACCATCGCCAGAAACAGGATCAGCAGCGGGTACCCGGTGAACATCGGCGCAATCGTCCGATGCAGGCGCGTGGCCGCCGCAATATCCACATAAACCGGATCAAATTTGCCGACCCAGCCGAAATAACTGATCATCTGATCCGAAGCGCCGCGCAGTCGGCTGACGATCACGGTCTTGCCGGACAGATCGATTTGTCCGCTCTGCGCGGCGAGCAGCTTGTAAGGATCGAGCGTCCTCACGCTGCGCGGACTGATACGAAAGTCGGGGGCGAATTCCTGGTCAGGCGTTCCGCTCACCCCCGCCAGATCGGCGCTGAGGGCAGGAAGAAGCTTGCCATCTGAGCGGAAAGCGTATGACGAGGACTGCGCATAGAGCCAGAGATTGGTCTGCCACGCCGAACCCACCATTCGCACCCGGGGGTCCTGATAGCGGTAGGCTGAGTGCAACGAGGCTCCGGTCAGCTGGGAATATGTACCCCGCAGGATCAACGTGACCTTGTCTCCGAGTGAGCGCAACTGCGCTTTTAGCGCAGGGTCGACCGGTTCTTCGGACCTGGGATCGAAGTAGATGGCTCGCGGGTTGGCGTCGGCCACCGCCCGCAGGAGTTTGGCATCGTCACTCTGCGACCAAGGTTGCCCACCAACCTGTGCCGATGGTTCGACCGGCACGAGAATGATCGACCGGTTGGCATCCTGGTACCCGAACCGGAAGCGGACATTCCAGTAGAGCTGGTCGATGAAATCGCCAACGAGCATCGCCCCGAGAAACCAGGCCAAAATCGCGATGATCGCCCAAGGTTGCTTCAGATACGCCCGCATCGTTCGCCTAACCGGCACTTCGCCGAAGCCCCGGCATAGGCACAATGGTTTAAAAAGCCCTTACCTTCGGTCCCGATCCGGGATTCGCTCACGCAATTGCGCGGGTTCAACCGATTGAGAGCTGCGCGAGCGAGCGATCGAGCATCAGCAGTTGCCACAGGAGGCGGGAATGGTCGCTGCGGCCCGAGATGTGGGCATCGGCCAAGGCGGCGATCCGCTTGGGGTCGAGCCAGCCGGTGCGGGCGAGCGTGGTGCTGGTGGAAATTCCGCGCACGGCGCCGGCCAGGGGGCCGCGAAACCAGTCGGTGATGGGGAGGACGAAGCCCTGCTTGGGGCGAAACAGGATGTCCTCGGGCAGGTAGCGGCGCATGGCCTGTTTCATCAGCCACTTTCCCTGCCCGCCGCGAACCCGCAGCCCTTCCGGCAGGCCGGCGGCGAACTCCACCAGGCGATGGTCGAGTAGCGGCTCGCGCGCCTCGAGGCTCACCGCCATCGAGGTGCGGTCGACCTTGGTGAGGATGTCGCCGGGTAGCCAGAAGGTGAGGTCGGCATATTGCGCCCGGTCCAGCGCCGAGCGGGCGGGCGCACGTTGCATCAGGTCCAGCAGCGGCGCCTCGGCCCGGTAATCCTCGCGCAGGCGCTGGAAATCCGGGGAATAGAGGCTGTCGCGCTGGTCGGGCGTGGTCACCGCGAGAGCGCGGGCATAGGCCACGTCGGCCGGCTCCGAGAGGGCGAGCAGCGTCGTCTTGGCCCGCAGCGGCCGCGGCGCCCAGTCGGCCTTGGGGTAGAGCGCGCCGAGCGTGCCGAACAGGGGGCCGCGCAGAGCTCCGGGCAGGATCCGGCGCAGGCGATCCTCGTGGGCGTGGAAGCGCTGGCGGCGATAGCCGGCGAAGGCCTCGTCGGCCCCGTCGCCGGACAGGGCGACCGTCACCGTCTCGCGGGCGAGTTGGCAGACGCGCCAGGTCGGCAGGGCCGAGGCATCGGCGAAGGGCTCGTCGAACATGGCGGCGAGCGCATCGATCGCGCCGAAATCGTCGGGCGAGACAGTGCGGGCGTGGTGATCGGTGCCGTAGCGGGCGGCGACCTGGCGGGCATAGCCGGTCTCGTCGAGCGCGGCGACGTCGAAGCCGATCGAGCAGGTCTTGACCGGCGCAGTGCTCGCCTCGGCCATCAGCGCGACCACGCTGGAGCTGTCCACCCCGCCCGAAAGGAAGGCCCCCAGCGGCACGTCGGCCACCATTCGCGAGCGCACCGCCTCGCGCAGATGGTGGACCAGTTCAAACTCGAGATCGGCCGCTTTCCCGCGGCGGCGCTCGGCGAAGCTCGGCTCCCACCAGCGCACGGGCTCGGGCAGGCCGGCGCCGTGCTTCAGCAGCAGGAAGTGCCCCGCCGGCAGCTTGTGGACGCCCTTGAGGATGGAGCGGTGGTCGGGCACGTAGCCCCAGGCGAGATAGTCCTCCACGGCCAGCGGATCGATCTCGCGCCGCAGCAGGGGATGGGCGATGAGGCCCTTGAGTTCCGAGGCGAAGGCCAGGCTGCCGTCGCTCAGCGGAGCGTAGAACAGCGGCTTCACCCCCAGCCGGTCGCGGGCGAGGAAGAGGCTGCGCTGGCCGAGGTCGTAGAGCGCGAAGGCGAACATGCCGTTGAGCCGCGCGAGGCAATCGGGCCCCCATTGCTGCCAGGCGGCGAGGATCACCTCGGTATCGCCATCGGTGCGGAACTGCGCGCCCAGCCCTGCCAGCTCTGCCCGCAGCTCGCGATAATTGTAGATCTCGCCGTTGAAGACGATCACCGCCCGCCCGTCGGCCGCCAGCATCGGCTGGGGCGAGCCGGCGAGGTCGATGATGGACAGGCGGCGATGGCCAAGGCCTACACCTGGCGCGGTCCAGACCCCCGCCCCGTCCGGCCCACGGTGTACCATGGCGTCGCACATCCGCTCGGCCCGCGCGGGATCGACCGGCTTGGGCGTGGTCAGGTGGTAAAGGCCGGCGATGCCGCACATGGGGTGGCTGCCTAGCGCCCCGCGCCCATGCGGTCCATCCACGGCCCGAGCGGCCCGGCGGCGCGGCGGAACGCTTCGAGGGCCGCGGCCTGCTCGGCGTCGGAGCCGGTTTCGGTGGAAAGGATCAGCAGCATGGTCGGCTCGGCGCGCAGCACCAGCCGGTCGGCGATGTTGGCGAGCTTGAGCCGCGCATTGCTGCCGGTGAGCAGGGCGCCCGTGCGGTAGTAAGTCTCCGCCAGGCGCGGGACGGCGCCCTTGCCGAGCAGGCGATCGGCCTTGCCGTCGGCCAGCGCCGGGCCATTGGTGCGCCAGTTCCAGCCGCTGTCGGGCGTGAGCGCGCCCTCGCCGAAGCCGCCGGCCTCGCGGCCTTCGGACTGGCCGGAATAGAGCGCGAAGAACACGTCGACCGTGTGGCCGCGCCCGTCGGCATAGCGGCCGAGCAGGCGGTGGGCGGCTCCGCTCGCGCGCGGTTCCCACCACAGCGCCGGGGCATAGTCGACCCGGTGCCAGCCGGGGACCTCGGGCAAGTGGATCTGGCGCGGCAGCGGCGCTTCGAGCCGGTCGGCCGCGGCGGACCAGGCCTGTCCGGCCAGCAGCACGGCGCCGAGCAGGGCCAGGAGCACGGGGCGGCGCAGGTCCAGCGCGGCGATACTGGTGAGCAGCGGATTGGCCTCGATCGCGGGGACGTCGACCAGCACAGCGTCCGCCGGCCGGTCGAAGAACCGCCACGACAGCGCCAGCACCGCGCCGATCACTAGGGCGAAGAAGATCCAGCCATAGACGATGTGATCGAACCCGCCGGCCCAGGCGACGCCCATCGACTGCGCCGCATAGATCGTCCCCCAGGCGCGCACGCCGTTGGCGACAATCGGCACGACTATCGCCAGCATCATGAACCCGGCGCGACGCCAGGGGCTGGCGAAGCACAGGTGGCTGACCAGCACGCCGAGCGCGATCATGGCGATCAGGAACTTGATGCCAGAACAGGCCTCGGCCACTTCGAACAGGCCCGCGGGGGTATCGATGAACACCCCGTCGATCGCCGCCGGGATGCCGGAGAGATGGACGAGGGCGATGGTCAGCTTGGCGGTGATCGTCTGCAAGGGGGCGATGAGCTCGTCGCCGAAGGGGACGAGGAACACCATGTAGCCCAGCGGAAAGGCCAAGGCCCAGCCCACCCGCGGGCCGAGCAGCGCCAGCACCAGCGCGCCGAGCATGGCCACCGCGGCGGCCTGCCGGGCGAGGTCGAACCCGGCGAAGGAGCCGAGCACCCACAGCAGCGTCGCCCCGCCGAACAGGACCAGCCCCGGCCACCAGCCGCTCGGGCTCAGCCGCGCGAGCTCGCCCCTGCGCTGCCAGACCAGCCAGCCGAGGATCGGCGGGACGAGAACGACGTGGTTGTAGGTCGAGGAGTTCCACCACTGCCCCGCCATGTCGCCCCAGTCCTGGGCGAAGACCAGCAGCAGGATGAGGGCGCAGGCGGCGAGCGTCGCCACCGGCTTGCGCCACTGGGCGGGGAGCGAGGCCAGCAGGGGGCGCGGGGGTGCGAGAGCCAGCTCAGGCGGCATCGCGCACCCTGCGATCGCGCGGAAAGCCGAGCAGTTCGGGGAGGTCGGCCAGCATGGCCGGCCAGTCATGCGCTGCCATGACTTGCGCTCGGGCCGCCTGCCCCATGGTGGTCGCGCCGCCGGGATCGCGGGCCAAGGCGATCACCGCCTCGGCCAGTTCGGCGTCGCTCCGACCAACCGCAATGGTCTCACCGGGCGAAGCGGCAATGCCCGTCGCCGCCTCGGCGCTCGCGACGACCGGCAGGGCCATGGCCATGGCCTCGAGCACCTTGTTCTGCACCCCGCGCGCGAGGTCGAGCGGGACCAGCGCGGCGTCGGCTGCCTTGAGAAAGGGGCGCACATCGTCGACCCGGCCCCAGACCCGGCAGCCGTTCACCCCGTCCAGCGCGAGGACCTCAGCCGTTGGCTTGCGGCCGACGACATGGAAGCTCGCCTCCGGGCAGGCGGCGCGCACCAGCGGCATGATCCGGGTGGCGGCGCGGACCACGGCGGCGACGTTGGGCGGATAGTCCATCTGCCCGGTGAAGATCAGCTTCGGCCCCGGCAGGGCGGCAAGGCGCGGCTCGGGGGCGACCGCATTGGGGGCATAGAATTCCGCATCGATCCCATTGCCCAGCGCACGGACGTTGCAGTGCTCTTGCAGTGCCGTTGCAAGCCGGCTGCGGAAGAGCTCCGCCTCGGGCTCGCTCACCAGCAGGCTGGCCGTGGCGCGGGCGGCGAGGCGGCGTTCCTCGGCGCGGAGCAGGCGCTCCTCCCGGGCATGGACCCAGCGCATCGGCCCCCGCGCTCCCGCGGCATAGGCAGCGAACTTGGCGGAATCGACGTCGACGAAGTCAATCACCAGGGGGCCGGGCCAGCTGGCGGGGACATATTGCCCCATCTGCCCGGAGAAGACGAAAACGGCGGAAATCGGGCGCTCCGCCAGCACCTGGGCGACATAGTCCCGCAAGCGCTGGTCGGCGAAGGCGGCAAGGCTGACCGGCTTGCCATTCACCAAGGCTTCGAGCCCGGCCAACGGCAGCTGCTTCTCTCGCCGGACGAGGCAATGCGATGCGGCCAGCGCCGCAAGCTCACCCACATTTGCCGCATCGGCGTCATCATCGGCAAAGCAGGCGACATGAACCGGCGCGAGCTTGGCCAATGCCTTCAGCAGGTGATGCGAGCGGATCTTGTCGCCCCGGTCGGGCGGGAACGGGAGCCGGTGCGCGATGAACAGGATTTCGCCCATGGTCTCAGCCCAATCCCCGCGCGATCAGCGGCCCGAGGCGGTTGGCGACGGCCAGCGGCAGGCGCTGCCAGGCGGCGATCAGGGCGCGGTGCTTGGCGCTGGTCGGATCGGCGTCGCGGGGCTCCACGCCGGGGGCCGTCCACACGGCATAGGTCAGCGGCTCGGGGGTGAAGCCCCAGTTGCGCTTGAAGTGATAGGGGCCGCTGCCGGTCTTCGAGCGGCCGAAGTCGAACCTTGTGCAGCCGCGCCGGCGGGCGTGGCGCATCAGTTCGTAATACATGCGGTCGTTGGCGCGCAGGGCCCGGGCGGCGAAGGTGCCGCCGCCCCAGTAGGGCATGACCGCGCCACGGTGGTAGAGCGAGAGCACGCTGGCGACGGGTGCCTCCCCATCCCACACCGTCAGGATATCCGCCGCCTCGCCGAACCGGTCGAGCACGGCATCGAACAGCGCGCGCGGGAAGACCGGGGTGCCGAGATTGCGGACGCTGGCGGCATAGACGGCGTGATGCGCGGCGCCGTCGCGCGGGGCGGTGCCCACGGTCACCGCCAGATCCCGCTCCAACCCCTTGCGCACTTCCGCGCGCTGCTTTCGCGGGATGGCGAGCAGTTGCGCCTCGTCGTCGTCAGCCAAAGGCGCGACAAAGCCGCAATGGGCTTCAGACTTGAGACGCCAGCCCTGCCCTTCCTCCGGCATGACCCCGCCCCGGAGCTCGATCGCCGGGCACGAGTGGCGCTGCGCCAGTTCAGCGGCGGCGGAAAACAGCGGTGCGGGATCGGCGCCTTCGGCGAGCAGGAGCCCGCCGCCCACGGCAAAGCCGCTTGATGCCAGAACCCGTCCGAACACGGGCGAATGGACCTCGCTCAAGGGCAGGTAGCCAGTCACCTGCCCCCGTGCCTCGCTCACCAGCGCCAGCGCTGGGTTGCCCGTCCCTGCCGCCACCGCCGCGAGCCAGTCCGCGCCATGAAAAGGCGTGGCCTGCGGATGATCGGCGAGGAACGCGGCGATGCGCGGCTCGGCCGGATCGGCGAGCCGGACGGTGGCAACCGGCAGGGCGAAGGGCGCATTCATGCGGCGAGCGCCAGCGGCATAGGCGGCGAAAGCGCCGCGACCACCTCGTCCACCCGCCCCCAGGCGAAATCCCTCACCAGCCGGGCGAGCTTGCCTTCCATCCGATCCAGCGCCGTATAGTGCCGCAGGCGCGAGCGCAGCGGGGCATGGGCGACGCGCGGCTGGCCGGGGTCGATCTCCCACGGGTGGAAGTAGAACACGGCGGGCTGGCCCAGCGCGTTGACCTGCCGGATCGCCCAGCCGGTGAACCCATAGGGCAGGACCCGGAAGAACCCGCCCCCGCCCGCCGCCACGCGCCGGCCGCGCAGTTCGGCGGTGGTCACCGGAAGTTCGACCAGCGGGCTGTCCGCCAGCGGGCGGAAGGCGAAGCGCGGCGCCTCGCGCCAGCCGTAGTGGTCATGGACCAGCGGGGCGACGCTGGAGCTGTAGGCATAGCCCTGCTCGGCCAGAACCTCGAAAGCCCAGAGCGTGCGCGCGTCGATGGAGAAGCTCGGCGCGCGGTAGCCGCGGATCGGCACGCCGGCGGCATCCTCCAGCGCCCGGCGGGAGCGGGCGAGGTCCTGCGCAAAGGCGGCGGCCCCCATCGTGAACACCCGGGCGTGGTCCCAGCCGTGGCTGGCCACCTCGTGGCCTGCCTCATGGATCCGCCGCACCAGTGCGGGATGGCGCTCGGCCACCCAGCCCAGCGTGAAGAAGGTGGCCGACACCCCGGCTGCGGCGAAGAGGTCGAGGATCCGGGCGCAGTTGTCCTCGACCCGGCTGGCCAGGTTGTCCCATTCGCCACGGGCGATCACCCGCTCGAAGGCGCCGACCTGGAACCATTCCTCGACATCGACCGACAGGGCATTGACCACAGCCACGCTCGGGCACTCCCCTCGGTGGATCAGGCGGCGGCCTTCTGGTCGCTCTCCAGCCACTCGATCAGCAGCGACAGCGTGTG
>Ga0068855_100004573_pt1 | contig 16908 bp, 19 predicted proteins | sample KBSCornC52_FD_66592 | JGI IMG/M metagenome (GOLD analysis project Ga0068855, IMG submission 66592) | Corn rhizosphere microbial communities from Kellogg Biological Station, Michigan, USA - KBS Corn C5-2 | ecosystem: Host-associated > Plants > Roots > Rhizosphere > Soil ...
CACTTTGTCAATAGTGAAAAATGCGCTTGCATGGGTCACCCTCGACAAAGTCACCCCTGCCGCGAGAACGTTTAACGATCCAGTGCTGGCCCGCGGAGAGGGCGTCTGGCTTCCTGCCGCGCGGGCCTGGCATTCGCCCCGTTTGGCTCGCAAATTTACCGTTCGACGCACCAATTCTAGCGTATAGTGAGCTTTGGCCGTGCGCCTTGACCGCCCTACGCCCCGGCCATTCCAACTTTCGTTCGGCCACAGCCGACCCAGGAATGGCCACGGTCAAGGGTCCCGCTTTGCTACCCACGGAGAGTCCATGGCGAAATTCAACTATCACCAGGCGAGAAAGCAGAAAGAAGTGGCGCGCAAGGCCCGGCAACAGGAAAAACAGCAGCGGCGCGCAACCCGAGCGCCCACTCCAGATGAACAGAATCAGGAGGCCGCTGCCCAGGAGCTCAGCCAGACTCCCGCGTCGAATCCCGAGACCGGAACGTGAGGGTGCCCTCACCCAGGCTGCCCTCAACCAGCCCCGCCGTCTCGAGGCAGGAGTACAAGGACCGGCTGCGTCGTGATCGGGCGGCCGCGCCACCATTGCGGGTAGCCTTTCCCAGCGTCCAACAGCTGCGCCTCGAGTTGAAGTTCGCAAGTACGACGACCAACATTCCGGCATCGCAGTCACACGTGCTGCATCCGCCCGCACGGGCTTTTTTCGAGCTACCTTGCCCCTATGCGGACTGCGACGGACAATTCGATCTCACCAGTGCCGTAGACCTGCTGTTGGCCGGCAGCTCGCCCAAAACCGAGGGAACGCTGAAATGTCAGGGCCACCGGCCCGATCGGGGGGTAACGCTAACACCCTGTCAGCTGCACCTCACCTACGAATTCACGGTAACGTACTCACCAGGCCGCTGAGCGCTGTTTGCGGTCACCAGAAGCGTTCGGCGCGACAGTGCCACCTGACCAACAGGGATATCATGTGCAAGTGCGCTCTCACGACGGACGAAAGCCGCGCAAGATCAACTGAACTTCTGTAGTGTACCGTTCGCCTCCGCGTTACTCGGACGTCTTCAGTCGGCACTAACATCGCCTCAGCGGCTGCAAATTGATCACCCTTACATTCCGGCCCGTGCACGGTGAATCGCAGGTCCGCGTACGCGGGATGCATTTCAGGATATGCGTGGATGCAACGCTACGCGGTCCGGATAATGCAATCGCGGCCCGATATTCCAAGGGATCGTGGCTACTGGGCCATGGACAACATCGGGCCTTCGAGTGCGAGGGGCCTGTTTATCTGCGCGTGACGGGCAGCGATGGCAGTCGCCAGCACCTCGGCCCCTACGACTTCGTCAAAGCGACCGACGGAGCGATTTTTACGCGCACCAGCTGTCTTGGCTATTACACCACACAGCCTGAAGGCGCTGAGTCGCCAGAAGTCTGGCGGGAAGTCGCGCTTTTATCCGAGGGGACCCCTGCCTGAGGCGGGCTGTCCCGACTGATCAGCGCGAACCGCGAACCGCGCGCGTGGCTCGGGGAGTCTCCTCCACCTCCAGGCGCGTGAAATCGACGATGAAATGATCGCCGTCGAACTTCACCACCTTGCCGACCAGATCGGAGCGCACATGGCAGTTCACGGTACGTTTCTTTTCGTTCGCGACTGACGTCACAATCATCCGCACCGGAAGGGCAGCATCCCGCGCAAGCGTCAGGTGCTGGCTGAGAAGCTCGCCCCACTTGGTACCGGGCACCTCTCGGGAGAGCCGGTCCTCATAACGGAGTACGCCTTGCGCAGGATGGCCGAAATGTGCCGGCGAGCAGTTGAGCACCATGGCCCCATCCGCTGCCATCGCCGAGAGCGCGTGAGCTCGGTTGTGAGGTTTGGAGCCGAACTTTCCGAAGGCCTCGACCTGGCTGAGATGCATTTCCTGTTTCCTTCCGCGCTGTCATCGCGCATGCGTTTTGGCAAGTACCACTCTAAGGGAGCATCGGCGCCAAGTCTGTGCGCCAGCGTACATTGGCTCGCGCCAAGGCTGCACCCTCGGTCGCAACCGCGCTCATAGTCCCAGCTCTCGCTACCGGTGGCGCAGGCATGCGCAAAGTTGTGTTGGCAAGCGACGCGCTTCCGGCATTACCCTAGCTAACGATCTCGCCCGCAGCCGCAAGACGCTGCTGCTGGACCTCGCGTACCTGCTCGAGCCGAAGTTGGGTGCCGGCTGCGATAACACGCAGGAGTTTGTGAGTGGGACTGCGTGGCAGGGGCAAGCCGTGAAATTGTTCCCAAATGCGGATGCGCTCGGACGGAGCGTTTACGACAGAAACCTGGCCTGCCAGCGCCTCCGACCTACGCTGCTCCATTTCCGCGTGCTCGCGTGCCAGACGCGCACGATGATCGACGACCGATTCGCCAATCCGTAGCGGCGTTCGCAAAGCCCGATCGGAACGCTCAATCTCGAAGACCATGGATTGCTCCTTTGAATGCCCGTCCAACTGACGCGGCATTGTTCAACGTCTGACTGGCAGGGAGGCATCGGCCTGCGACATCTCTACGCAACCAAAGCCGCGCCCGTCTCACGGTCGGTAATCAACGACAGATCGCCAACAAATAGTTTGGTCACTGCAGGTTGCTCGGGGGAGAGATGAAACAAACCGGCAATCAGGGTCAGTCGAATGCATCGTACAGGAACTCTCGCAAGGGCGCTGAACTATCCAGGGGTCTCGTTCTGCGCTCGACTCGCCTGGAGCCGCAGGGCCCACACCACGCCGGCACCCGGTGGGATGCATTCCTAACCAACTTGACGCGCCGGGGCGCGAGCGAACTCGCCTGGTCGCAATCAGCAACCCCTTGCATAGCAGGGACCTCCCCCGGCAGGGACCTACGCGGGGGGCCCGGCGTTAGATATGGCTGGCCGAGTGTTCTATGCGGCGCCTATATCCCAGTGTTCGGCGCGCTACCCTAACCCGGGCAGCAGCATGAGCTGCGTCTACAAAGCGATTTCAGGCGGAACGGCATAATGAGTCACGAGCACGACGAACCCGAGCCGGGCGCCAGACCAGGCCTTGGGGCCTCTCGTGACGTCTCTGCTCCCGTTGACTTCACCTCACGGGCGCGCTGCCCTTTTTCCATCGTGGGTATCGGCGCCTCAGCGGGCGGCATCGACGCCTTGAAGGCATTCTTCAGCGCCACCGCCGCCGACAGCGGCATGGCATTTGTCGTCATTCAGCATCTGGCACCGGAGCATCAGAGCCTCATGGCCGAGATTCTCGGTCGTTGCACATCGATGCCCGTCTCGCAGATACAGGATGGGACATCCGTGCAGCCCAACCATGTCTATGTGATCCGACCCGGCTATACGGTGACCCTCAAGGACGGCCGGTTGCACCTGGGTGAGCCGGTAGAGCGGCGCGGCCATCGCCGCCCGGTCGATGACTTCTTCCGCTCCCTGGCCGAGGAACAGCAAGACAAAGCCATCGCTGTAGTTCTGTCCGGGACTGGTACGAACGGCAGCGCCGGCGCCCAGGCCATCAAGGCCGCTGGCGGGCTGTGCATCGCCCAGGATCCGGACTGCGCCGAATTTCCGGGCATGCCGCAGAGCCTGATTTATGCCGGCTATGCGGACCAGGTGTTGCGCGCCGAGGAGATTCCGGCCGCTTTGCAGCAGTATATCCAGCACCCTTTCTTGCATCTGAGTGCCAAGGGACAGGCCCGCGCAGTCCAGGAGATCGAGCGTCACCGCCAGAACTTGGGTGAGATTCTCGCGATCATCCGTTCAAAGACCGGTCATGACTTCGTGCCTTACAAGCCTCCCACGATACTGCGGCGCATCGACCGCCGGATGGGGCTGCTCGGAATCACAACACTCGTCGACTACGCGAACTGTTTGAGAGAGAGGGCCGACGAGGTAGCCGCGCTCGCGAACGATTTGATGATCAACGTGACCGGATTCTTCAGGGATCCAGAGGCATGGGAGGCGTTTCGCGAAGCCGTCATCCAACCGCTTGTTGCCGGCCGCTCACCCGAGGATACGATTCGTGCCTGGGTGACGGCCTGCTCCAGCGGCGAAGAAGCTTACACCCTCGCGATGCTGATCAACGAAGAAGCCGATCGGATCGGCAGGTCGGTGGAGATCAAGATTTTTGCCACCGATACCGCGGACAAGTCGCTGGCCTTGGCCCGTGCGGGGATCTACCCCGGTGGAATCGAGGGCGACATCTCACCCGAACGCCTGGAGCGATTCTTCGATCGTGACGAGCAAACCTACCGCGTGAAGAAGGCGCTGCGCGATCAAGTGGTGTTCGCTCCCCAGGACGTGTTGCACGATCCGCCCTTCTCCCGAGTTGATATCGTCACTTGCCGAAATCTTCTGATCTATCTCGAGCCCGAGGCGCAGCGCCGTGTGTTGGCGCTCATGCACTTCGCGCTGCGCGACGGCGGACACCTGTTTCTTGGCAATGCCGAAACATTGGGGCATGCTGAAACACTTTTCGAAGTGGTCAGCAAGCGGTGGCGGATCTTCCGTCGCCTGGGTACAAACCGCTACGCAGTTTCCCAACTTCCGGCACTCGTAGCCACCGCTCGGGAGCTGCGTCCGGTCACGCGTACCGTACCACCTGTGCTCATCCGTCCATCACCGACAGCCACGATTCAAGCAGCTCTGTTGGACGAGTTTGGCCCACCATCGGCGGTGGTCGATGTCAACGAGCGGATTCTCTACTTCCATGGTGACGCGAGGCCTTACCTGGAGGTACCTCCGGGTGAGGTGACGCAGGATTTTCTCGATCTGGTGCGTCCGGAGTTTCGTCCGGTAGTACGCGCCGCTCTACGTGAGGCTATTGCAGAAGGGCGCACCGTTACAATGGCAGTTCCCTCGGAACCTGACTCGGGTGCGGTGCTCGTGACCGCCGCACCGCTCAGACACAGTCGGCCGCCCGACTATTTTCGCGTGAGTTTCGAGCCGGGTGCCGGTAATTCCGCCCGCCCCAAGACGCAGCAACGTCTCAGGCAGGTACCCACCGGCCTACCAAGCACCCACGAGGAGTCAGCTTCGTTGCTGGAGGAAGAGGTGCGCATCCTGCGCCGTGAGCTGCAAGCCACCGTGGAATCCTTCGAGGCGACCAACGAAGAACTGAAGGCCTCGAATGAGGAAGTGATTTCGATCAACGAGGAGTTGCAGAGCGCGAACGAGGAGCTCGAGACCGGCAAGGAAGAGCTGCAAGCCTTGAATGAAGAGCTGGTGACCGTCAATGCACAACTGCAGAACAAGCTCACCGAGCTCGAAGCGCTCACCAACGATCTGGACAATCTGCTCTCGAGTACGAACATCGCGGTGGTCTTTCTCGACACTCAGCTCAAGGTACGGCGTTTCACTCCGGCGATCAGCGATCTGCTGGAGCTGCTGCCCGCGGACATCGGACGGCCACTCGCGCACCTGGCGCAGAAGTTCTCCGATGGCGACCTGATTGCGGATGCGACGAGCGTCCTGGCGCGCCTCGCCCCCTTGGAGGCCGAAGCTTTGAGCCACAGCGGGCGTTGGTATCTCAGACGCACGCTTCCCTATCGGACCGATGACAATCGCATCGCCGGGGTGGTAATCACTTTCGTAGAAATCACCGCCCGCAAACGCGCTGAGCAGGCAGTAGCCGCGGCGCAAGAACGCTTACAGGCAGTGATAGAGCAAATGCCCACCGCCGTGTTGCTCGTGGAAAGTCCCAGCGGGAAGCTGCTGCTTGCGAATCGGCTGGCTGCGACCTTGTTTGACCAACCTTATCCGATACCCGTCGTCGGACAGGATTGGACGAGCTTCCATGCCGCGATTCACGGCGTCCATCCCAGCGGCCGCGCGTTTCAGCGGAGCGAATGGCCGCTGGCGCGTACTCTACTCAACGGCGAAGCGGTCATCGATTCGGAGCTCGAATTCGTGCGCACCGACGGCAGCCGTGTTGCTCTGTCGATAAGCGCAACTCCCATTCGCAACGCTGCGGGTAACATTGTGTCAGCCGTCGCCGCGTTCTGGGATGTGACGGAGCGCAAGCGCGCAGCAGCGGCGTTGCAGGAGAGCGAGGCTCGTTTTCGCATGTTGGTCGAAAGCGCACACGACTTTGCGATCTTCATGCTCGACGAGAACGGCCGGGTGGTGAGCTGGAACCAGGGCGCGGAACGCGTGACCGGATTTACGGAAGCGGACATTCTCGGACAATCGGCGGCCGTGCTCTTCACGCCGGAGGATCGCGCTGATCAGGTGCCCGAAGCCGAGATAAAGCGCGCGGCAGAGAGCGGCCGCGCACTCGATGAGCGTTGGCACGTTCGCAAGGATGGCTCACGCTTCTGGGCGAGCGGCGTGTTGACCGTGGCACGTGATGCGAACGGAGTGCCGCAGGGATTCGTCAAGGTCATGCGGGATCAGACTGAGCGCAAGGAGACCGATGCGCGCCTTCAGGAGGCATTGCGGTCAGCGCGTCAGTTGCGTGCGCAGGCCGAGGGCGCCAATCGCACCAAGGACGAGTTCATCTCCACGGTAAGTCACGAGCTGCGGACGCCACTGAATACCATTCGCCTGTGGTCGCGGATGCTCATGAGCGGCAAGATCGCCATTCCCCAGGTTATCGAAGGCGGCAGAATGATCGATCGTGCCGCACTGGCTCAACAGCAGCTGATCGAAGACCTGCTCGATGTGTCCCGCATGGCCAGTGGGCAACTGCGCCTGGCGATGCGCGATACCAAGCTGATCGATGCAGTTGAAATGGCCGTGGAGTCCATTCGGCCCCTCGCCGAAAGCCGGCGCATCGAGCTCACCAAAGACTTGAGTGAGGATGTCGGAACCGTCCACATCGATCCCGATCGCATTCAACAGGTGGTCTGGAATCTTCTGGCCAACGCCGTCAAGTTCACCCTGGAAGGCGGGCGTGTGCACGTGCGCGTGGCGCGGGTTGACGGCACGGTTGAGATCGAAGTGCGCGACACGGGCATCGGGATCAGTCCGGACTTCCTGCCGCATGTGTTTGACCGCTTCAGGCAGGCCGACCAGGGCGCGACGCGCCGCTTCGCCGGACTCGGCCTCGGACTGGCTATTGCAAAGCAGCTCGTCGAACTGCAGCATGGCACCATCACTGCGCAAAGCGAGGGCCAGGGCCGGGGTGCTACTTTCACCGTGTACCTGCCGCTCGAGAAACAAGCCAACGCCCCCGAAGGGGCGCTGGATGATCGTCCCAAGGAGTCGACCACCCTGCGGGGTGCGCAGGTATTGTTGATCGAAGACGACGATGCCGCCCGCGGCGCAACCGAGGCCCTGCTCAAACAGTACGGAGCGAATGTACGCTCTGTTGAATCCGCGGCGCGTGCGCGGGCGGTCCTGGCGGAGTGGCGGCCCGATGCCATCGTAGCGGATATCGGTATGCCCCATGAAGACGGCTATGCCTTCCTCGCGGCACGACGCCGGCTGGAGCAACAGCAGAATCTGCCACGCATTCCGGCTGTCGCTGTGACGGCGTTCGCGCGACCCGAAGATCGGGATCGGGCAATTGCGGCGGGTTTTGACCATCACCTCCCCAAACCGCTCGATGGGGAGAAGCTGGCTGCCGCGCTCGGTCAGTTGATTGCATGACCCCGCAAGGATTCACGCCATCGGGCCCCGCGACTCGCGCCAGAAACCCTCACAATCCACCTCGTCCCGCCACACGAGACGCTTGGACGTAAGATCCGCCATCCCTTTCAAGCGCCGAATGGTGGTGGCAGTTGCCATTCTGACATCCTCGACAAAAGTGCTGTTCGAGCGATCGCAAGTCGCAAATTTGTAGACGGCGATGCTCTCAGCATCGGCGTTTTCACCATCGGACATCAAACCCTCCAAAGCAGCCGGCAGCGTATCGCCCGCAAGAAACGCTCCTCGCCAATACCCAGGCCGATCTACACCTCCTGCACTCCTGGGTGCGCCACCGTACCGGCAGCGCAACGTCACTCGGGCAAGCACCCTTCCCCTTGGTGCCGGAATCCGTCAATACAACGCCACTCATTACCGGAGTAGTCGATGTAAGCGTTAGGTGGGATGTTGAAGGGAATGCACGCCGAGCCTTGGCGCCGAAACCCGCGTTCACACAGCCAACCGCTCCCGCCGCTCTCCAGATATCCATTGACAGGCACGGCCACCGTCACACACCCCTCGCCTTGCTTGACGAAACCCCACTCACATTTCCAGTCATTGCCCTCAGCCGTCAGGTAGCCGTCAGCCGGAACCCTCACAGCCACGCAGTGCTCTGCGACAACTCGAAAGCCCCGGTCACACTCCCATTCGCGTCCGTAGGTTGAATCGCCCAGATAGGCGTTTGCCGGTAGGATGATTCGAGCGCAAGAGCCACCTGACTTGCGGAAGCCACGGTTGCATCGCCAGCCGTGATCGAGCCACGTCTCCTCGAGACGAGCGTTGGCAGGCACGTTGACCTTCACACATTGCTGCCCGGTCTTGAGGAAGCCGCGATCGCAGTCCCAGCTTCGGCCCGAGGGTTCGACATACCCGTTGGCCGGCGCCTTGACAGGCTCACAATGTTCCTCTACCCGACGATAACCCCATGTGCAATCCCAACCTGACCCGAACGCGCTTGCTCGAGCGTTGCTCGGGACCGCAGCACCTGCGGCCGTGGCCACAACGATTTCGCTGGCTGTCATCAACAGTGCGCCAAGCAGCAGCGGTCCAGCAAAGGTTCGTCCGGACGATCGTTTTTGTGCAGTCATGAGTCACATCGATGACGGTTGTCCATTCCGGCCAGTGTGCGCTCAGTCCCGTACTATAGATACCTAAATCGACCTCCCTCGCGCGAGCACCCGACTGGCACGAAACTGCGCGCGTGTCAGGCATGCCATGGCGCGCAGGGCGCGACTAGGCGCATGATCCACAGCTATGACCTACTGTATCGGCCTGCTACTGAAAGAAGGCGTCGTGATGGCGTCGGACTCGCGCACCCACGCCGGAGTCGATAACTTCGCCACGTTCTGCAAGATGACCGTATTCGAGCGGTCCGGCGAGCGGGTCGTGGTGCTGCTCAGCTCGGGAAGCCTGGCGGGTACGCAGGCGGTCATCAGCATTCTCAAACAAAACGGGGAATCCTCCGAACCCACCGCCCGCTCCATCTGGAACGCACGCACCATGTTCGACGTGGCGGTGATCGTTTCAGACGCCGTGCGTGCAATCGAGCGCCGCGACGGCGAGCACCTGGCAAAGAGCTCGAGCCCCTTCAACGCCTCGTTCATCATCGGCGGTCAGATCAAGGGTGAGCCGCCCAGGCTGTTCCGCACCTTCGCGGAGGGAAATTTCATCGAGGCAGGCCTCGACACGCCTTTCTTTCAGACGGGGGAAACGAAGTACGGCAAGCCAATCATCGATCGGGTCATCGGGCAGAACACCTCCTTGAGCGATGCCATGAAGTGCGTGTTGGTATCATTCGATTCCACCATGCGCAGCAATCTGTCGGTCGGCATGCCGATCGATCTCGCCTGTTACGCGACGGACGACCTGAAGCTGACCACGCACCACCGCTTCGCTCCGGGAGATGCGTACTTCGCGGCCTTGAGCAAGGAATGGAGCGACGGAGTCCGCCAGGTCTTCAGGAGCCTTACACCGGTCCCGAGCTCTTCCAGCTCGATTGCGGAGTTTCCTCCGGAGGACCGATACATCCGCTTCGAGCCCGTCCCATAGCCCGCGGGTGCGGCTGCTGCACAATCGCACACAAACGGTGCGGAGGCAGGCCCATTTGTTGCAGTGCTCACACCTCAACGATCTGGACTCGGAGCATCACACGTGAAGTTGAGTATCGGCTACGCCCTGCGTTACCAGTCGTTGCAGCCCACACCCATGATCCTGAATCTCAATGTGCACCATACCCGCGCAGGCGACCTTATTCGTGCTGACGATCTGACCACCGATCCACGGGTACCGTTAGCCACTTACCGGGACGGTTTCGGCAACCTTTGCACCCGTCTGGTCGCCCCGCCCGGTCTCATCCAGATCAGTGCTGACGCCGTGATCAGCGATACCGGACGTCCGGACCCGGTGGCCCGTCACGCGCAGCAGATCGGAGTCGACCAACTCCCCCACGATACGCTGGTCTATCTGTTGCAGAGTCGCTACTGCGACACCGAAAAGTTAGCCAACATCGCGTGGAGCCTGTTCGCCAACACCCCGCCGGGATGGGCGCGAGTCCAGGCGGTGTGCGATTTCGTTCATGGGCATCTGACATTCGGTTATCAATTCGCCCGGCCCACGCGGACGGCCTCCGAGGCTTATCAGGAGCGCCAGGGTGTTTGTCGGGACTTCGCGCACCTGGCGCTTACATTGTGCCGCTGCCTGAACATCCCGGCGCGCTACTGCACGGGATATCTGGGTGATATAGGGGTGCCGCCGGTCGATGCGCCTATGGATTTCTCCGGCTGGTTCGAAGTCTTCCTGGACGGGGGGTGGTACACCTTCGATGCCAGACATAACGTTCCGAGGATCGGACGTGTACTGATAGCCAGGGGACGGGACGCTGCCGACGTCGCCATCAGTATGACCTTCGGCCCATGCACGCTGGAGAGTTTCCGGGTGTGGACCGGAGAAGTGCACTGAGCATGGAATAATGCCCTCCTCGGTGCGGAGAAACACTGTGTACGCCTGCGCACAGACCGCACACCAGCCGCCGAGATACTAATCAGACCTTGGCAGCCAGCCTGAGGAAACGCACGTATGAGCTCGACCTACTGGTCCGTTGCCAACGCGATCGCGCCGCGGCCCACAAGCGTGCGCGACCTCCTTACGACCCTGCGGTTGCGCCGCGCTTTCGAGAACGAGGAGCGCGCCCAGCAGCGGCTCGCGCAGCTCGCCGAGCAACGCTCGGATTCGAATCCCCCGGACGTACGCATACGCGCCTGGGAGAAGTTGCATGGCCTGCGGTTGCCGTTCGATCCACAGCATCCCGTGCTGGACGTCATCGCAGTGGCTACACGACTGACCCTTCCCGAGGTGCAGGCTGAGCAGCACGCACGCTCGCGACAGCGCGCGTTACGGGCCACGCAACTCAAGGAGCCTCTCGAGGGCTCGAGAGCGGCCGATGGCGCGCCTTTATTGCAGCAGCTCGAAAGTCGCGCACCGTTGTACGTTTTGAGTTAGAGTGACTCGCGGCTCGTGATTTCCGCCTTGTCTGCCATTGGCTTTGCGCCGCTTGCGCGCCGCCCCGCCAAAGACCGCCACCTCAGAAATCCCCGCGACCGGGAGGCGGCTCAACCCGCCAGGTTCGTTTTTTCTGTGAGTACTCTGAAGTGACCAAACTTTACGTCGGAAATCTGCCCTTTACCGCGACGGAAGACTCCGTGCGTGCCCTGTTTGCACCGCATGGGACCGTCGAGAAGATCTCTCTCATCAGCGATCGAGACACTGGCCGTCCCCGCGGCTTCGGCTTCGTCGAGATGTCCAATGCCGACGCTTCGCGCGCCATGCAGGCTCTGAATGGCCAGGACTTCGATGGCCGCGCGCTGAAGATCAACGAGGCGCAGGATCGAGGAGCTGGTGGTGGCGGCGGTGGTGGCCGCGGACCGCGGCGCTACTGAGGCGCCGTTCGCCAGTAAACCCGAAGTCACGGTCGGCCCCGCGAGCCGGGCTTCGTCGATTGGCGCAGAGGGAGGTCACGCATGAGTGACTACGAGTTCACGATGTCACTGCGCATTCGACATCCGAACATAGAACCCGCCGAGATCACGCGCAATCTCGGCATCGAGCCGCAGCATACGTGGCGGGCCGGCGAGCCGCGCCGCGACGCCGCAGGCGGCGAGATCGGCGGTCAGTATCGCGAAAGCTATTGGATGGGGCGCCTGATGGCGCAACCCGAGCTCGCCTCCGACCACGTGGGCGTGGAGACCCAGATCCTGCGAATGCTCGCGCAGCAGCGCAAATCGTTCGAGTTTCTGCAAACGCTCAAAGCCGAAGGCGCGGTCGCCGAGCTGCACGTGAGCATCTTCGCGCGCGATGAGTTCCGTCTGGAGTTTCTGCCGGAATCGCTTTCGATGCTCGGGCGGCTCGGACTGACGGTGACGCTCGAAGTCAAGCCTCATCCGAGTGAATTCGGCGCCATTACGCCTTCTTGACATGCATTCCCCACCACCAGGGACCCGGAAGTTGATCACGGGTGAGTGCGAAACCAGTAGAGACTCGGGCCGGGCACATGAGCTTTCGTAAGACGGGCATATTCCATCCAGCGCGGGAAGTTCTCGTGTTGACTTGCGATGTCTGCGAACGCGACATCGGATACGAAGACGAGCGGCGCCCCAGGGCTCACCTGAGCGTGGCACGACATCCAAACGCAGGAGCGCTCGACGATCAGCACGCGGAGGCCGTCCTGTGTTCGCGTGAGTGCCTCCGCGCTTACGCAGAGAACCTCCCCGGCCCGCTTCGGGAGGATTCCACTGCACCGCGCGGCGCTCCGCAGGTGCCGCGGAGGTAACCCCATGGTCATCATGCTGGTCGCGTGCCTCATCGGCGTTTCACTGTATCTCGCCAAGCGCCTCAGCGATGCGAATATGGCGAATACGGCGCTGCGGAATCAGGTGGCCTCGCTCAAGAGACAGCTGAGAAGCGGTCGAGCCTGAGCATGAAACTCCCCTCCTCCAGTCCAGCCGCCTTGCGCCAGGATCGCCTGGAGCAGTTGCGTCGCCACTGGGCAGCCGCGCTGCCGCTACGCGTGAGCTACCCGGCAATCCAACAGCTGCGCCTCGAGTTGAAATTTGAGGGTGTGACGACGAACAGTCCCGCCGCCCAGTCACACGTGTTGCATCCACCAGCACGGGCGTTTTTCGAGTTCCCCTGCCCCCATGCAGACTGCGATGGGCAGTTCGACCTCACCGATGCCGTCAGCGTGGCGCTGGCGACGCGTGTACGCCAGGCAGCCGGAAAACTGAAATGTCCAGGCCAACGACCAGACCAGCGCGGCACCCGAACCGCCTGTGATCTACACCTCAACTACGTGCTCGCCGTGACGTATCAGCGCGGCGACTGAGCGTCGTGCGAATTCCCAGCGCAACGTGGAATACCCTGATGTGGGCGCGGGCGCCTTTGCGCCTATCATGAAACTGTCAATCTTAGGAGAACCCTGGCATGCAGCTTCCACACGACACGACTATCGTTGTAACCGACGGACAAAAGCTGAGACTGTTCCGCAACGCCGGCACTGAGCTTCATATGGCGCTAACGGAGCTGCCGCATCCGGACGTGCACGGCGATGAGGCGGGGGCGGGCCGGCACCAGCACACCGGCCAGGACAACAAGGACCAGCGGCGGCTGCAGGATCGGCGTCTGGACAAGGACCACCAGGAGGCCAGCTTCGAGTCGGCCGTTGCCAAGTGGCTGAACCATGAGATCGCGGCGGGCAACATCGGCCCATTATTCGTGATCGCCCCACCGCGCGCTCTGGGCGAACTGCGGCCGCACTACGGCGAGGCCCTGAAAAAAAAACTCGTGGGCGAATTGCCGAAGGAACACACGCACGACACGATGCATTCGCTGGAGCAGGCGCTCAAGAACGGCTAGGGATCCGCCAACACCCTGTCGTGCGCCCGGTACGAGTTGCCCGGCAGCATCACGTTCAACAGCATCAGCGCTGGTCGCAACGCGATATGCCCTCAGTGCGCTAGCGCACTGACCGGTAGCCGGAGTGGGACTATGGTGACGCTGAACAAGGGCGCGTACCCCACCGAAGCGCACGTACGCGCGGCGGCCCAGACCTGCGACAAACCCATGAACTCTGAATATCACCCAGCCGCTCCGCTCGACGTTTTCTATGTCGTAGAAACGACTGGCCAAGTCAGTGGCGAGCGACACCATCGCGTGCGCTCTTTGTTGTTTGAAACCCCACTCCAGGCGAATAAGGAACGTACGCGCCTGCAGATAGCGAACGCTCGCGGCACATTCAGCGTCTGGAAGGGCACGACGTACGTCGAACCCGCCGAGTGGTCACATGACGTCGTCCTGGCGGACGGCACGGTGATTCCATCGAGACTCGGGAACCTACTGCAAGGGTCGAATCCTCGCGAAGGGGCTATGTCCTGCTCACGGTAAAGCGGTGTGCAGCAGTGGAAAATCTCCTCTTGGCCGCCCTGCCCGCCGCACAGCAGCGAGCTCTGCTCGAATGCAGTGAGCACGTCGAGCTCGTTACGGGGGAGACGCTGAGCGAGCCCAACCAGCGCATTCAAAACGTCTTCTTTCCCACGACCAGCCTGGTCTCACTCATCATCTCGACGGAGCGCCATTCGCAGCTCGAGGTTGGGCTGATCGGGAATGAAGGCATGCTCGGTGTCTCGCTGATTCTGGGCGTGCATACTTCTCCCCTGCGCGCGCAAGTGCGAGGCGGTGGCTCGGCATGGCGGATGGACGTCACCGCCTTCAGCAGGGCCCTTGGGCATAACCCAACACTGGCGCGTGAGCTGGGTCGCTACCTTTATGTGCTCGTCAGTCTGATTGCGCAAAGCGCGGCTTGCGGCCGCTTCCATCCTGTCGAGGAAAGGCTCGCACGCTTGCTACTGATGACGCGGGATCGGACGCACTCAAGCCAGTTCCGAATCACGCACGAGACCCTCGCCAAGATGTTGGGCGTACGGCGAGAGGGCGTGACTCAGGCCGCGAGCGCGCTTCGACGAGGCAACGTCATCGACTACAGTCGGGGCAATGTCGAAATTCTCGACGTGGCTCGTCTCGAAGCTGCCGCGTGCACATGCTACGCGTCGGCTAAGGATACGTATGAGCGCGTGCTTGAACCCAACGTGCAGGGTCGTCGGTGCCTGGTAATATCATAACGTCCACTACGTGTGGTGTGATACATATAGGCAACGGGATCAGTCCCGCTCCGGAGGCCCACCTGCCTGATCCGCGGCAAAATCACATCTTGGCCTCCTTACCGCCGGCGGCACGGGAGCGGCTGTTCCCCCACCTGAAACTCGTCACACTCCCGCTCGCCTCGGTGCTGTATGAGGCTGGGGATGCGCAGCGTTACATCTATTTTCCCGTCGATTCCATCGTCTCACTTCTCTACGTTCTGAAAGATGGAGCCTCGGCGGAAATTGCCGTGGTCGGCAATGACGGCGCGATTGGCGTCGCGCTGTTTATGGGTGGCGAGACCACCACGAACCGGGCGATCGTGCAGAGTGCTGGTTCCGCATACCGCCTGACACGCGCGCGGCTCAAACAGGAGTTCGAGCGACACGGCGAGATGCTGCACATCCTGCTGCGCTACACGCAGGCCCTGATCACCCAAATGGCGCAAACGGCGGTCTGCAATCGGCACCATTCCGTGGATCAGCAACTTTGCCGGTGGCTCCTGCTATCGCTCGACCGACTGGCTTCGGACACGCTCACCATGACACAGGAGCTCATCGCCAACATGTTGGGAGTCCGACGCGAGGGCGTCACCGAAGCGGCCGGAAAGCTCCAAAATCTCGGGATAATCCAATACAGCAGAGGCAAGATCACGGTTCTCGACCGGCCTGGCCTGGAATCCCTGTGCTGCGAGTGCTACCAGGTCGTAAAGACGGAGACGGACCGTCTGATGCCCAAGCGCCTCGCTCCCAGTTCCGATACCGGCTCAGTGCAGTGACGATAGCAACGCCAGGGACCTTCGCTCGATACATGAGTGCGTGGCGTGCAGGTCCGGGAATTGCGCGCGTGAGCCCTACTTACTTCCCACCGAGAAAGTCTTGTCACTAACCAAACTTCTGCAACGGCAGGGCCGGCATCTGCGCCCGGACCCTGCGAGGGTCGTCGTGCGCCAGTTCAAGCCGGCCACCGAACCGCGAGACCTCAATCCGACCGATAAGTCGAGGGTCAATCACATCGTCGAGCGCGTGCTCGCGCTCGACTCCAAAACGGTCGCCGCCCAGCTGGAAGAAGTCCTCGAGAACTTTCAGGGCCGACACAGGAATCTCATGGAGATGTTCGATGCGCGTGCCAATGACATGGAAGAAGCCATTGCGGCACACGTGAAGTTCACGGCGGAACAGCGGCGGCTGATCGGTGCCTACTTTCTTCACGAGTATTCCTTCGAGGCGGCCGCCCTCTTCAATCCGAGCATCGTCGCGCACTTCGATCAAACCGACGCGCCAGCGCACGGCATACGCTTCATCCTGAGTGTGCGCGCGGTCGGCGAAGGGCACGTTTCCTCTCTGACCTTTCGATCAGGCTCCATCGCTGATGATGGCGCCGTGACGCTCGATCCTACAGCACGCCTCGCATCCATTCCAAAAGTGCTCCGGCGGATCCCGGGTGCGGGTGGAGATGAAGTCGATCTGGCATTCTCGACGCACGAAGACATCAGCGAGCGAGTGATCTTCCCCGTCACCGAATCCCAGTCGAACGGGATAGAAGATGCGCGCTTCGTGGCTTTCAACACAGGGACGGAAACAGTCTTCTATGCGACGTACACCGCATACAGCGGTAGGGCGATTCGGTCAGAGCTGCTCGAGACTCGCGACTTCATATCGTTCCGGATGTCTCCTCTGAAAGGCTCCGCTGCGAAGAACAAGGGGATGGCCCTGTTCCCGCGCCGGATCGATGGCCATTACGCCATGATCGGACGACAGGACAATGAGAATCTATATCTCATCTACTCGGACGACCTGCTCACCTGGGACGGTGGCGTCGCCATTCTCAGACCCGAGTTTCCGTGGGAATTTGTGCAGATGGGCAACTGTGGCTCGCCGATCGAGCTCGATGAGGGATGGCTGTTGCTGACCCACGGGGTGGGACCCGTACGGAAGTATTCGATCGGTGCGGTCCTACTCGACAAGGCGAATCCCTCGCGTGTTCTTGCACGCACGCGTGAGCCTCTGGTGCGCCCTGACCCCTCGGAACGGGAAGGATATGTTCCCAATGTGGTCTACACGTGCGGAGCAATGCGGCATGGCGACCGGCTTATCCT
>Ga0068855_100004574_pt1 | contig 16898 bp, 12 predicted proteins | sample KBSCornC52_FD_66592 | JGI IMG/M metagenome (GOLD analysis project Ga0068855, IMG submission 66592) | Corn rhizosphere microbial communities from Kellogg Biological Station, Michigan, USA - KBS Corn C5-2 | ecosystem: Host-associated > Plants > Roots > Rhizosphere > Soil ...
GCCGAGGGGCCGCACATGAGTCTGAGCACGGTCGAGCAGTCGCTCGATGGACTCTCGCGGAAGCTGCTCGAGCGTCAAGAGATGGCGCAGGCTGCCGTCTGCGCGCAGTTGATCCACCATCCTCGCCTCACCCATCTTTATCTGTCTCCCGACAGCCAGCGCTCCAGGATCACCGCAGCCGCGGCGCTGTCGATATGCTCACGCGTGACCCGGCGGCGGCGGTCACCGGCTGCGCGCCGGGCCTTGAGCGCCTCGGCCGCTTCCAGAGACGACCAGCGCTCATCGACCATGTTCACGGGAAGGCCGAACCGATGCTCGAGCTCGGTCGCGAAGCGGCGCGCCGCCGGCGCAAGCGCGCCCGGGCTGCCATCGACATTATACGGTGCTCCGACCACCAGCAGCCCCGGCTGCAGCGCCTTGACCTGCCGCCCGATGGCGTCCCAGTCCGGCTGGCCCGCCTTCGCAGGCACGGCGGTCCGCGGTGCCGCCGTTCGGGTCAGCGTGTCTCCGGAAGCAATACCGATGCGTTTGAGGCCGAAGTCGAAAGCGAGGACCGTCTGGATCATCCGGCTAACGTAAAACAGTGCGCTGGCGGCGATGCGCCGATATGGGCACTGCGATTGGGCCGGCTAGGCATGCCCGGCGACGAGGCTCAACTGGTCCGGATCGACGCCGATCAGCTTCCAGGCTCCGATCCAGCGCTCCTCGAACGGCAGGTCGAACACGACGCTGGCATCCACAGGCACCGACATCCAGGCGTTCTCGCGCATCTCGCGCTCCAGCTGCCCGGAGGCCCAGTTGGCGTAGCCGAGCGCGATGAACGCATCGGATGGCCCCTCGCCTCGGGCCATTGCCGCGAGCACGTCACGCGAAGTCGTCACCTGGATCGTGTCTGAAACGCGGTGAGTGTGATCCCACTGACCCCCGGGGCGATGCAGTACGAACCCGCGGTCGGTATGGATCGGGCCGCCGCGCAGCACCGGCTTGGCGGCGATGAACTCGGTGGAGGGCTCGAGCTTCATCTGCGACAGCACATCAGACAGCGTCATCGGCAAGGGTTTGTTGAGCACGATCCCGAGGGCACCCTTCTCGGTGTGCTCGCAGATGAGGGCGACCGACTGGGTGAAATTCGGATCGGTGAGCGAGGGCATGGCCACGAGCAGATGGTTCGTGAGGCTCGAGCTCAGTGCCGGTCCGGGGTCGGAGAACGGAGATGCACGATCATCCGACTCGCCCATGCCTTTCAACCCCATCGTCCTGCTCCGGCCACTCGTGCTCCGACTGCCCATACGGTGCAGTATGGGGATCCCGGGCAGCGACCTCAACGGCAAAAAAGCGCCGCCCCGGATGGGGTCGGCCCCGTGGCGATCAAGGGACCGTTGAGACCTTGCCTGCCTGCACACGCCCGCCGACGAACTGCCATTCGTAGGCAAACCGCAACACCCGGTAGTCGTGCGCCAGCTCGGGAGGAAACGGATCGAACGGGCTCGCCAGCTTGAGGATCTGCAGCGCCGCCTGGTCGAGCTCCGGGTCCCCGCTGGAGCGGCGGATCACGGCGCGGTCGAGCTTGCCGTCCGAGGCAATTCCCACCTCGACCACGGGGCTGGACTTCCGGCCTGCCGTGCGCGCGGCGGTCGGGTAGTTGATCGTTCCGACGCGCTCAACCTTGCGGCGCCAGGCGTCGAGGTAGGGCGCGAGCGTGGCCGCCCGGGTATCGGGCGTTATCCACAACTCGTCGCGCTTTGGCCCGCGCAACTGCGCGGGGCCGGTGTCATCTTGCGGCCCGGGCTGGTCGGCAGGTTGGGAGTCCAGCAGCATCGGACGGTCGCGCGCCGCGCCCGCGTTCCCGGGTGGCGCCAGGTAATGCACCTGCACATTCCAGGCAGTGGTGGTCAACACGCGCTCGTCGGGGTTGCCTTCCGCCTCGCCACCCTTGCCCAGCGAGTCTCCGTCGGGGACTCCTTCCTGGGCAGGCACCGGGACGGAGGAAGCCCGATTGCGCGGTGCAACCGCCTCCCGGGTGTTGCCCGAGCCGAGCTGAGTGCGCTGTGCCAGATAGGTCGCGGAGTCGTTCTTGTCCGCCTCCGGGAGCTCATCGGAGACGAGCAGCACCTCGAGCCCGGGGGCCGAGCCGTGCGCGCCCGAGGAAGCGTTGAAGGTCAGGCCGAGAATGATCAGCCCGTGCAGCAGCGCCGCCAGAAAGATCATGGTGAGCAGCCGGTCCCGGACCGGTGCCTTGCCTTCCTTGAGCATGAGGGCCCGCCGCGGCATGCTCAGCTCTGCGTTCTCGCGGTGCCGGAGGGGCGCGCGAGCAGGCGGCGCTCGATCGCCTGCATGAGCAGGTCGCCGATGTTGGTGCCGAACTGCTTGTCCAGCTCACGCAGCCCGGTCGGGCTGGTGACGTTGATCTCCGTGACGAAGCCGCCAATCACGTCCAGACCCACGAACAGCATGCCTTTCGCGGCCAGCGTCGGTCCGATCTGCTGGGCGAGCCAGCGGTCGCGGTCCGTCAGCGGCCGGCCGACGCCCTTGGCGCCCGCCGCCAGGTTGCCGCGGTTGTCGTTGGCCTGCGGAATCCTCGCCAGCGCATAGGGAACCGGCTCGCCGTCGATCAGCAGGACGCGGGAGTCGCCGGTCTCGACGATGTCCGGAATGTAGCGCTGCACGATGGCGAAGCGCTGCCCGTAGCCGGTGAGCGTCTCGAACACCACGTTCATGTTCTTGTCCTGCCGCTCGAGCACGAAGATCGAGCGGCCGCCCATGCCATCCAGCGGCTTGCAGACGATCTTGCCATGCTCGCGCGCGAACGCCTCCATCTCCGCCATGCTGCGGGTGATGAGGGTCGGTGCGCAGCACTGCGGGAACCAGGCCGTGTAGACCTTCTCGTTCATGTCCCGCAGGCCCTGCGGCCGGTTGACGACCATCGCGCCCTGCTCCTGAGCCCGGTCGAGAACATACGTCGTGTAAATGTATTCGGTGTCGAACGGCGGGTCCTTGCGCATCAACACACAATCGAGCTCTCCCAGGCGCAGCAGCTGCGGGGCGCCTCGGGTGAACCAGTCGTTCGGGTCGGCTCGCACGGTGAGCGCGCGTGCGTGCCCGAAGGCGACACCGTCGCGCAGCAACAGGTCCCCCTGCTCCAGATAGAACAACTCGAACCCCCGGGCCTGGGCGGCGAGCAGCATCCCGAGTGTGGAGTCCTTCGGGTACTTGATGTCTTCGATGGGGTCCATCACGACGCCCAGCCGGATGCGTTCGCTCATGTCGCAGATCATTCCTCAAGGACTCGAGGCCCGCAGCGGCCTGCAGGCTGCAGTGGGGGATTATGCTCGGTACGGGGCCAATATGTTGCGCGGAGCGTGCCGCACCGCCGGCTCCTTCCTGCCCCCGCGGCCCACCTTCAAAAAACGTGACACGCGTTGCATGGCTTGGGGTATACCGATATGTTAAAACGCGCGCTGCGTTTGCTTGCGGTTCGGCCACCATGGCCGCGAGCAGTTCAAGGGGTCACCGTTCTCCATCAAGGCCGTTATAAGGAAGGAGTTGCCTGACTGTGACCGGCAGCAACACGAAGCTCCAGGGTCTCAAGGTTCTGGTCATCGATGACAGCAAGACGATCCGGCGAACGGCCGAGACGCTCCTCGCCAAGGAGGGGTGCGAGGTGTTCACGGCCGTCGATGGCTTCGATGCCCTGGCCAAGATTGCCGACCACCAGCCCGACATCGTGTTCGTGGACATCATGATGCCGCGCCTGGACGGGTATCAGACCTGTTCACTGATCAAGCACAACAAGGTGTTTCGCTCCATTCCCGTGATCATGCTGTCCTCCAAGGACGGCCTGTTCGATCGCGCCCGGGGGCGCATCGTCGGCTCGGAGCACTATCTGACCAAGCCGTTCACCAAGGATGAGCTCCTGAGCGCGATCGAGACGCATATCGGGAGATGATGATATGCCGCTGATACTCATCGTCGACGACTCGCCGACCGAGGTCCACGTCATGCAGAAGGCGTTGGAGAAGCACGGCTACCGGACGGCATCGGCGGCTGACGGCGCCGAGGGCGTGCGGCTCGCGCGGGAGATGAGCCCCGACCTGATTTTCATGGACATCGTCATGCCCGGCATGAACGGCTACCAGGCGACCCGTGCGCTCGCCAACGATCCCAAGACACGCACCATCCCGATCATCATGGTGACCTCCAAGGGTCAGGAGACCGACCGCATCTGGGGACTGCGCCAGGGCGCAGTCGATTACATGGTCAAGCCCGTCTCTCCGGATCAGCTCGTCGCCAAGGCACAAGCGACGCTGTCGGCGTGAACCTCATGCAAAGTGACGCGAATCATGTCTGACGAGGTGACGCTCAAGTCACTGCGCGACCGACCCTTCGAGCTGCTGGCCGAGCTCGAGCGCCGCGGCCGTGCGGTCTCCGCACAGGTGAGCCAGGAGGGGGCCGCAGGACGGGAGTGGGTCGGAGTGGCGTTGCGCATGGCGGGCGATCTCTACCTGGTGGCTCGCGAGGAGACTCGTGAGGTGCTCGGGGTGCCGTCTTCGATGACCCGGGTCCCCGGAGCCAAGCCCTGGATCAAAGGCATCGCCAACGTTCGCGGACAACTGCTGCCGATCATCGACCTGCGACAGTTCCTGGGCAGCGGGACCACGCCCGTGAGCCGCAACACCCGCATCGTCGTGGTGAATCATCGTGAGGTTCCGGCTGGATTGATCGTGGACGAGGTGCTGGGATTCCGGCGCTTCGCCGAAGGCGAGTTCTCCGGAGACGCTCCGCCGACCGTCGCCCGCTGCGAACGCTACCTCGCCGGGTCTTTCCGCCGCGCCAATGAGCAGTGGCCGGTGCTCGGTCTGAGGTCCATTCTGGAGAGCACAGCGTTCTCGGAGGCAGCCGCATGACGACTGGAGTCGCACCGACTCGCTCCAATCGCGGCCTGACCGCGGTGCTGGCCGTCGCGGCGCTGCTGATCGCAGCCGGCGCAGCCGCCTACTACTTTTCCCTGCAGAATCGTCCGGCGCCGACGGCCGAGCCCGCGCCGATCAGCGCCTTCTACGGAATCGCGATCGACGCCGACGGCGCGGCCACCGGCAACGACGCTTCCTTCGACAGCTTCCAGTACCAGTTGCGCCAGCTGAAGGACGCGGCAGTCACCAGTTCGGGCGCGGCCTTTGCCAAGGACGCGCGCTTCCCCCGCCTTCTGAGCAACGCCGCCGCGGTGGCGCAGGCACGCGGCGCTTTGCACGATGCCGGCTCGGCTGCACGCGACGCACACGATCTGGTGCCGCGGCTGATTGCCGAGGCCAGCGGGATCACTACCGGACTCTCCGGCGCCAGCCTCGAGTCGGCGAGCCGCGCGCTGGAACGGTTTGAGGTCCGCGCCCAACGCCTGGAGCTGGATGTCTCTACGCTGGCCACGGGCTCGGGCAATGCCGGGCAGGCCGCTCAGCGCCTGGCGGAGAGCGCAGACTACCTCGGCCAGGTGATCCAGGGTCTGCAGGGCACCAACACCGGCCTGGGGCTGCCGCACTTGACCGGAGCCGAACCTGAGAAGCGGCTGAAGACGCTAGCCTCCATCTACACGCAGCTGAACTCGGCCGTGCGCCGTGCAGTAGCCGCTGCGCCCGTGCTGCCGCAGGCGCAGGCCGCCGCGCGCGCCGTTTCCACCGATGCTCGCGCACTTGGCGCAGTGGCTACCGGAAGCGGTGAGACGGTCGCCGCGAGCCAGCTGCCTCCCTGGCTGCCTCTGGGCCTGGTGGCCGCGGGACTGCTGTTGGTGCTGTTCGCCCTGATCGCCGCCGCCCGCCTGCGCAAGGCGCTCGACCAGCAGCGCCTGGCCGTGGACACCCAGCGCAAGGAGAACGACCGCAATCAGCAGGCCATTCTGCGACTGCTCGATGAGCTGTCCAGCCTCGCGGACGGTGACCTGACGGTGCAGGCGACGGTGACCGAGGACATCACCGGCGCCATCGCGGACTCGATCAACTACGCAGTCGATGCCCTGCGCGGGCTGGTCACCACGATCAATCAGTCCGCCATCTCGCTCGACAGCGCCACCCGCCAGACGCAGGCGTTGTCCGGGCATCTGGCGAAGGCGAGCGGTGCGCAATCCAAGCAGATCGCCTCCGCGACCGAGTCGGCCGGCAGCATGGCTTCCTCGGTGGAGGAAGTCTCCGGCAACGCCGAGCGCGCGGCGGATGTCGCGCGGCACTCGGTGGAAGTGGCGCACAAGGGCGGCGACGCCGTGCGGCGCACCATCGACGGCATGAACACCATTCGCGAGACCATTCAGGAAACTTCCAAGCGCATCAAGCGTCTGGGAGAGAGCTCGCAGGAGATCGGTAATATCGTCGAGCTGATCAACGACATCGCCGAGCAGACGAATATTCTCGCGCTCAACGCCTCGATCCAGGCTTCGATGGCCGGCGAAGCGGGGCGGGGATTCGCAGTCGTGGCCGACGAGGTTCAGCGGCTCGCCGAGCGCGCGGCCAACGCGACGAAACAGATCGAGGTGCTGGTGCGGACCATTCAGACCGATACCAACGAGGCGGTCGTGTCGATGGAGCGCAGCACGACCGATGTGGTCGGCGGAGCACTGCTCGCGGAGAATGCGGGCGCCGCACTCGAGGAGATCGAGCAGGTGTCCAATCAGATCGCCAGTCTCGTGCAGAACATCTCCGGGAGCGCCCGTCAGCAGACCGGCGCGGCCCAGAACATCGCACGCAACATGCAGGTCCTGAAGGAGATCAGCGCCCAGACCGCAGAGTCGACCCACGCCACCTCCGCCGCCATCGCGAAACTGGCCGAGCTGTCGGCCGGCCTGCGCAAGGCGGCCGCAGGTTTCAGGCTCCCCGGCACCACCCACGAGCCGATCGGAGCTTCCGGAGCCTTCAAACGGCTCGACGAGAAATCAACGGCCTCGACGACGTCGGTGCGGCAGATATCCCCCGCACTCGGCAGCACTTGAGATCGGACTCACAGGTCTGACGCATGCCGGAAGTTGCTTCCCAGACGCTGGATTTTGTCGGTCGTGAGCTGAACGTCACGCTCACCGACGCCCGCACCGCTCTCGAGAACTACGTCGAGCAGCAGGGCAACGCCGCGCTTCTCGAGCGCTGCACGCAGGAGCTGCACCGTGTGCAGGGCGTGCTGCGAGTCCTCGAGATCTACGGTGCCGCGCTGCTCGCGGAGGAAATGGAGCAGGTGGCTGCCTACCTCCTCGCCACCGTGGCCGAGCGGAAGAACCAGGCGGAAAGCCTCGACGCTCTCATGCGCGCCATGGTTCAGCTTCCGAGCTACCTGGAGCGTGTACTGGCGGGAGGCCGCGACCTCGCCCTGGTGCTGCTGCCCTTGCTCAACGATCTGCGCGCGGTCCGTGGCAGCTCGCTGCTCTCCGAAGGGACGCTGCTGCTGCTGAACCTGAAGTCGGACAAGCAGGCGCAGCCGATCGCCACGACCCCGGGCGAGCCCCCGATGACGGTGGAGCAGTGGGCCCGCCGGGTCCGTGCGCGCTATCAGGTCGGACTGATCGGCTGGATTCGCGGTGAGCGCACCGAGCAGAACCTCGACATCCTCTCCGCCGTCGCCCAGAAGCTGGAGCAGATCGCTACGCGCCAACCCATCTTCCAGCTCTGGTGGGTGACCGGAGCGGTGATCGAGGCGCTGCGCGAGAATGGCCTGGAAGGCGGCGTTTCCATCAAGCGGTTGCTCGGCCTCGGCGATCGCGAGATCCGCCGCCTGTACGAGCAGGGTGAGGCTCGGTACTCACAGTCCCCGCCGGTGGAGCTGCTCAACAACCTTCTGTACTACGTCGGACGCGCCGAGTCCTCAGGGCCGCGCGTGACGGCAGTGCGTGCCTCGTTTCGCCTCGCGGAGCTGCTCCCGGTCGATGAAAGCATCGAGCAGGAGCGCGAGAACCTGTCCGCACCGAGCGTGAAGCTCATGCAGACGGTCGCTGCGGCCATTCGCGAGGATCTGTCCAAGGTGAAGGACGTCCTCGATATTTTCGTGCGCCGCGGCGCCGGGCAGCCCAAAGAGCTCTCGCCCCAGGTGGAGCTGCTCCGCAAGATCGGCGACACGCTGGGCGTGCTGGGGCTCGGCGACCTGCGCGCCAACGTGCAGGCTGAGACCGAGCGCCTGCAGAAGATCGTTGCAGGGGATCTGAAGGCCGATGAGGCGACTCTCGTGGAGATCGCGGCGACGCTCATCGGCGTGGAAGATAAGCTTGATGACAGCCTCGTCGGCCTGATTCGCCCGAAGACCGAGGAGCCCGCGCAGGCGGGCGAGGACGTCGAGTTCCAGCAGGTGCAGTCGGCCGTGCTGCGCGAGTGCATCCTCAACCTGGCGCGCATCAAGGAAGCCATCTCACAAAACGTGGGGGGCACACTGGATGCCGCGGGCCTGGACAGCTGGCAGGATCTCATGCGCGGCCTGAAGGCCGGGCTGTTGATGCTCGGCAAGTCGCGCGCTGTCGAGGTCATCGACGGGGTGACGGCGCAATTGAAGCGTGTGATGCAGCCTGGCCGGCATGCTCTGCCGCCGGGATTCATGGACAGGCTCGCGGATGCCATCGTCAGCGTCGAGTACTACATGGAGACGCTGCAGGCCGGGCGCAGCGACCCCTGGTACATGCTCGACAACGCTCAGGCGTGCGTGCAGGCGCTCGAGCAGCAGCAGGCGCCCCCGGTGCCGACCGTACCGCCGCTGGAGCCCTCGAGCTACGCGAAGACCGTGCAGATCGCCCAGACCGGGTTGATCATCGGCTCCGAGATGGATCCTTCCGCCACGGCGGTCGGCAACGCGGCGCCGACTTTGTCGCCATCGCGCACCGCCGTGGTCGCAGCGCTCGCCGAGAGCGCCGATCCGGAGCTGGTCAAGCTGTTCATCGAGGAAGCCCACGAAGAGCTGGCGAAGATCACACGCTGCTTCCCGGCGTGGGATCAGAACCCGATGGATCGCGAGTCCCTGATCACCGTGCGCCGCTCCTTCCACACGCTCAAGGGCAGCGGAAGAATGGTCGGCGCACGCGATCTGGGTGAGTTCGCCTGGTCCATCGAGAATCTCCTCAACCGCGTGCTCGACAACACCTTGTCGCGTTCTCCCGCGATTCTCGAAGTGTTGCGCGAAGCCGTCGCCGGCCTGCCCCAGATGATCGAGCATCTGGAGACCGGTCGAGCTCCCCGGGTCGATGCGGCTTCGATCGCAGCGCGCGCCCATGCGCTAGCGGCGGGCCGCCAGCCGGGGTCTGCCCCAACACGAGCCGCGCCTGTCGCCCAGGCGGAGGAGGAAGCGGCGCAGCCGCCGCCGGAACGGCCTTCCAGCGCGCCCGCTCCCGAGCAGAGTCCTGGGATCCGGGCTGCTGCCGCCGCCCCGTCGCGCGAGTCTGCGGCCGCCGGAGCTGCCGCCAAGGCGTCTCCTGGCGCCGAAACGGCGGCCGAAGCGTCTTTTGCGGCCGAGCCCGCCGCGACCGACGCCCCTTCTGCCCTCGAGCCCGACTTCGTCATCGCCGAGGCCGACGAGCCGATCGAGCTGATCGAGGATTCGCCGGAGGAGACGGCCGCACCCGAGCCGTCGATCGCGGCGGCAGAACACAAAATGCACGCGCCCGCGGAGCAGGTTTCGGCCGAAGCGGCCAAACAACAGGACCCCGACGAGGCGCTGCGCGAGATCTATGCGCGCGAGACCAGCGCACACGTCGCCACCGTGCGTGCATACCTTCAACGAGAGTCGTCCGCTCCCGAGCTGCACGCCATCCCTGAGGATGTCTATCGCGCCTGCCATACGCTCTCGGGCAGCTCCAAGATGGCGCAGGCGCGCCATGGCATCCGTCTCGCCGAGCCCCTCGATCATTGGCTGCGCCGCATGTACAGCAGCGGCCTCGGCCTGTCCAACCAGGACCTCGCGCTGTTGTCCGATTGCATGGCTGCCATGGAGACCGTGGCGAGCCATCTTGATGAGACTACCGGCTACTTTGTCAGCCACTGGGATCTGCAGCAGCGCATCGGCCAGGCCGAGGCCCTGTTGGATCAGCGCCTCGCCGCTGCTCACGCGCCGGGTCAGGCCGCTGCCTCCCATGCGCACGCACCGCCTCCTGCCGCATCGGTACCGCATGCGCCGGCTGCTCCCGTCGCTGCGCAGGTACCGGAGCCGCCGGTCGAGGAGCCAGTCGAGGACGCGGGCGATTTCGATCCTGAGGTCGCTGCAATCTTCACGGAGGAAGCGCTCGAGCTGATCGACGCTTCCGAGCACGCACTGTCGGACTGGCGCACCGAGCCTTCGAGCGCGGATTACCGTTCGGCGCTGAAGCGGCCGCTGCACACACTCAAGGGCGGTGCGCGCATGGCCGGTATCACCGCCATGGGAGATCTGAGCCACGAGTTGGAATCCCTCGTGATGCAGGTCGACAACGGCTCCGTGGCTGCCGACACCGCCGTATTCGACACGATTCAAGCGAGCCTCGATGAGCTTGCCCGCATGCGTGAGGCTGTCGCGAACGGGCGCCGCGTGTCACAGGCGCGCGCAATCATCGCCCGAATTCACGCGATCTCCCTCGGCGAAGCGCCACCCGCAGCCACGGCCGCGTCGGCACCCGCGCCTGCGTCGGCACCCGCGCCTGCGTCGGCACCCGCGCCTGCGTCGGCACCCGCGCCTGCGTTGGCACCCGCGTCTGCGTTGGCACCCGCGTCCGCCGCGCCCGCGCCGACGGCTGCGTTTGTTCCGCCAGTGGCCCCCGCGCCGATCGTCGCGCCTTCGTCGCCCGCGCCAGCCGCAGTGGCACCGGAGCCCTTCGCCGCAGCTATGCCCGAAGAGGAGCCGCTTGCGGAAACGGATGCTGTCGAGCTGGAAGGCGAGACACCCCAGACGGAGGAGCCTCTGGCCGCCGGTGCGCCGGAATGGCCCGAAGCGGCGGCCGGCGAAGGCGAGGAGATCATCCTCAGCGCCGACGATCTGGCAGCGTCGCTGGACCTGCAGCAGCAGTGGAACCAGGACCAGGAGTCAGGTGCAGCTCCGGATCCGCTGTCCGAGACAGTTCGCGCGTACTCGCCCGAGGCGCGTGCACAACCCTCAGAGGAATCTCAAGACGTCGAGCTGCGCAGCGAGCTCGCGGGCGAGCCGTCGCACGAAGCTCTAGCCGAGTCCGCCGAAGCGGCGGCGCAGGCTGAAGCCGCGCCCCACGTCGAACCGGCACATAACCCGGTCTCCGTCTCGGTGGCGTTGGCGCGACTGTCCGAGGGCCGAGGCGACGAAGCACCTGCGCCACCCATGCCCGTGCCCCCCGGCCGCGAGCCTGTGGGCCAGCCCGAGCGTGTCGAGATGGCCCGCGTGGACGCGGACCTGCTCGATCAGCTGCTCAACATCTCAGGCGAGGCCAGCATCGCCCGCTCGCGCCTGGAGCAGCAACTGGGCTCGATCGACTTCAACCTCGGCGAGCTGTCGCGCACCGTCATCCGTCTGAAGGAGCAGCTGCGTAGCCTCGAGATCGAGACGGAGGCGCAGATTCTGCACCGTCACGAGGATGAGGGCGGCCATCGCGGCGACTTCGATCCTCTGGAGCTGGACCGCTATTCCTCGATCCAGCAGTTCTCGCGCGCGCTTGCCGAAACGGCCAACGACGTCGCGAGCATTCAGCAACTGCTCGAGAACCTCGCCAAGGACACACAGAACCTGTTGCAGCAGCAGGCGAGAACCATCACGGAGCTGCAGAACGGTTTGATGCGCACGCGCATGGTGCCCTTCCAGCGGCACGTGCAGCGACTGGCGCGCATCGTTCGCCAGGCCGCCTCGGACACCGGCAAGCGAGCCGAGCTGGTCGTCGAAGGCGCCGCAGGCGAGCTGGACAGGCAAGTGCTCGAGCGCATGCTGCCGCCGTTCGAGCACATGCTGCGCAACGCCGTCGTGCACGGTATCGAGAAGCCGGACGAGCGCGTGCGCAACGGCAAGCCCGAAACGGGCCGCATCATTCTGGAGCTGCATCGCGAGGGCGCCGAGGTCATGGTGCGCCTGACCGATGACGGCGGCGGCATGAATCTGAACGCGATCCGGGCGAAGGGGGCAGCCCTGGGCCTGGTGCCTGCGGGTCAGGTGCTCAGCGATGAGGATGCGATGCAGCTCATCCTCGAGCCTGGGTTCTCCACCGCCGGCACGATCACGCAGCAGGCCGGCAGAGGCGTCGGAATGGACGTCGTCGCCACCGAGATCAAGCGACTCGGCGGCGCGCTCCACATGGAGACGAAGAGCGGTCAGGGCACCGTATTCACCATCCGTCTGCCGTTCACGCTGGCGATCACTCACGCGCTGGTGGTGAGAACAGGAGAAGAGTTCTACGCGCTGCCCCTGCCGACCGTCGAAGGCGTGCTGCGCTTGTCGAAGGCCGAGGTCACGGCACACCTGGGTCGGGACGCCAATGCATTCGACTACGGCGGACAGAAGTACCGCTTCCAGCACCTTGCCACGTTCGTCAGCCTCGAGCCCTCACCGCTTCCGGAGCAGGACGTGACCATTCCCGTCGTGCTGGTGCGCGCCGGGGAGCATTCGACGGGCCTCGTCGCCGATGAGCTGGTGGGCAGCCGCGAGATCGTGGTGAAGTCGGTCGGGCCGCAGATCTCCGGCATTCGGGGGATTTCCGGCGCTACCATTCTCGGCGACGGCCGCATCGTGATCATTCTGGATATCGGCGCGCTGGTTCGTGCCGAGTGGCGCGGCCGGCCGCAACCCCAGGTCGTCGTCAAGGAAAAGACCGACAAGCGGACGTTCGCGATGGTCGTGGACGATTCCATCACCGTGCGCCGCGTGACTCAGCGCTTGCTGGAGCGCAATGGCATGCGTGTGCTCACGGCTCGCGACGGCATGGACGCGGTGGCGCTGCTGCAGGACAACGTTCCCGACATCATTCTGCTCGACATCGAGATGCCGCGAATGGACGGCTACGAGGTCGCCGCACACGTGCGCAATGATCCGCGCCTGAAGAACGTGCCCATCATCATGATCACCTCGCGCGTCGGTGAGAAACACCGGGCGCGCGCGATCGAGCTCGGAGTAGACGACTACCTGGGCAAGCCGTATCAGGAGGCGCAACTGCTCGATGCGATCGCGCCGCTAGTCGAGCGCAGTCGTGCCGCGCGTCTGGGCGACACCGGCTACACCGCGTTGGACGAAGCCCGGGCGTAAGAGATATGGCCGAACGCGTAACCGAAATCTACAGCCTGCTGGTCCCCCTGACCGAGGGCCGGCTCATCATTCCGCGCGCCTGCGTGGCGGAAGTGATCGGCTTCCAGGTGCCCTCCGAAATGACGGGTGCGCCGCCCTGGTACGTCGGGACGGTGCCGTGGAACGGCCGAGCGGTGCCGCTCGTCTCCTTCGAGGGTGCCTGTGGCCAGATGATCCCGCCTGCCTCCGGGCGCACACGCATCGTCATCCTGCATTGCCTGGGCTCGCGCGTGGAAGGTGGAAACTTTGCGATCGTCTCGCAGGGATTCCCACAGCTCGTGCGCGTCAGCTCCGATGTGGTGCGCCCTGACAACTCACGCATCTTCCCCGATCGCGCACCGGTCATCTGTCAGGTACGCATGGTGAACGAGACGCCGCTGGTGCCCGACATCGAGCGCCTCGAAGAGATGATCGCGGACGAGACCCGGGTTTCCTAGTCAATGGGCGAGAATTCCCTGCGGAATGCCGCAGGCATCGGCGGGAAGGGACGTCGCCAAATTTTCGCGGAATTGAGGCCCTCAGCCAGCCCACGCGGCCGGCGAAAAGCGTGGTTTTCGCCGGCGTGCCAGTCCTCCGCAGGGTTTACCTCGCCGCTCCGTATACCGAGGCGATTCCTCTGGGCACGTCGGCGCTCCCATCCGTCGCGGCGACGGCGTGTCCTTTCTGCTGTGGATGGAAGGCAATCGGCACCGTGTACCCGCTGTCGACTTTCGCGAACGGCAGGCCGTTCACCGAGGCCATGCTGCCCGTACACAACTCGAGCTTGGGTAGCTTTGGCAGATTGACCTGCGGCTCGGGAATCTCCACGTCGACTTCCGATACGGGTACGCCGAGGGCAGAAGCGAGGCGCTGGACGAGCCCTTGTACCTCAGTGCCGAAATCCCGGCGCAGGGAGGGATCGCGCTTCAGGAAGTACGTGGTCAGGTAGCGGGCAATCGGGGATGCCTTGCCGATCTCGCGATTGACGAGCTCTTCTTCGTTCGCAAAGGTGAAGATCGACTTCGTGGACAGGTAATCCATGAAGTCAGTCGGCACGGAAGGCTCGTCCGCGTGGATCGCCGGCGTACGGACCTTGATGACGGTGCCCGAGCGGGTGACCTGCACGTCCTGCAGCTCCAGCTGATAGGAAATCGTCGCCGGCCAGGCGATGAAAATCGTCGGGGTTTTCCCCAGTACGGACGGACAGGCTCGGTACCAGATCGCCAGCTGACGCTCGTGCGAGATGACGGCGTGGGTCTTGAGCTGCGTGACGATGACCTGCACGGGATCGACGGGTTGCTCGGGCTTCTGCATCCAGATCGCCCGCCCGATCAGGCCGCCCAGCACGAGCGCCAGGACCGCAATGACGAGGTACTTCATGCTCGCTTCCCCAGGTCGCCGAACCGATGCTGCAGGATGGTCAACGCCGCGATCGCCGCGGTCTCCGTGCGCAGCACGCGAGGGCCCATGCGCACGGAGGTGAAGCCGGAACGCAGCGCCACTGCCTGCTCATTCTCCGTCAGGCCGCCCTCCGGCCCGATCAACACGGTGACGCCCGTAGCGCTCACGCCGACCTCGTCGATCGACACATCGCTGACCGGCGAGAGCAGCAGCCGTGTCACATGCGGCTGGACGCCATTACCGACGAACTCGAAGAGACCGGTTGGCTGAGCTATCTCCGGAACGCTGTTGCGGCCGCATTGCTCGCAAGCGGCGATGGCGATGGCGCGCCAGTGTTGGAGCTTCCTCTCCGACTGCTTCGCATCGAGGCGCACCACGCTGCGCTCGGTGAACAGCGGAACGATCCGCGAGCCACCCAGCTCGGTCGCCTTCTGCAGGATCCAATCCATACGCTCCCCGCGCGAGATCCCCTGCGCCAGCGTGAGCGGCAGGGCCGACTCCCGGCTCACCGCCTGTTCCTGCCCGACTTCCACGACGACGGCGTCTCGGTGCAACTCGAGGATCGTTGCGGCATATTCCGCGCCATTACCGTTGAAGAGTGTGAGCGGCTCTCCGGCTCTCAGACGCAGCACGCGCGTGATGTGATTGGCTGCCGCACCCTCTACCGCGATGCGCTTCCCGGCCCGCAGGTCTTCTGTGACGTGCACCCGCGTCAGGCGCATGTGGCCTTCTCGATGCCCTCGCGCGCAACCTCCACCATGAGGTCGATCTCTTCGGGTGTGATGACATAGGGTGGCATGAAGTAGACGACGTTGCCCACGGGCCGCAGCAGCACGCCGCGCTCGATGGCATGCCGATAGAGCCTGAGGCCGCGGCGTTCCTGCCAGGGGAAGGGCTCACGGGAGGCCTTGTTCCGCACCCATTCGATAGCGACGATCATTCCCGTCTGCCGGACCTCCGCCACGTGCGGATGGCTTTCCAACTCCCGCGCCCGAGCGCCCATGTGGGCGGCGAGAGCCTGGTTGCGGGTCAGAACCTCATCCTCGCGGAAGAGGGCGAGGCTTGCGAGCGCGGCGCTGCAGGCCAGCGGGTTGCCGGTGAAGCTGTGCGAGTGAAGAAAGGCATTCAGCTTGGAGTATTCATCATAGAAAGCTGCGTAGATCGGCTCCGTCGTCAGTACCGCGGACAGCGGGAGGTAGCCCGCGGTGAGGCCTTTGGATAAGCACATGAAGTCGGGCCGGATGTTGGCCTGTTGGCACGCGAACATCGTCCCTGTGCGGCCGAATCCGACAGCGATCTCGTCGGCGATGAGGTGCACGCCGTGGCGGTCGCAAGCCTCACGCAGCAGTTGCAGGTACACAGGGTGGTACATCCGCATGTTGCCGGCGCATTGCACGAGCGGCTCGACGATGACTGCGGCGGTTTCGAAAGAATGCCGCGCAAGCGCGGCTTCCATGAGCGTGAACTTGCGCCGTGAATGCGCCTCCCAGCTCTCACCCGGCTCGCGCTCATAGCAGTCCGGTGACGGCACTGAGATCACATCCATCAGCAGCGGGCGGTAGATTTCCTTGTAGAGATCGACGTTCCCCACTGCGAGCGCGCCGAGCGTCTCGCCGTGGTAGCTGTTCGTCAGGGTGATGAAGCGCTGTTTCCTGTTTTGGCCCACATTGCGCCAGTAGTGGAAGCTCATCTTGACGGCGACCTCCACCGCGGAGGAGCCGTTGTCCGCGTAGAAGCAGCGGGTGAGACCCGCGGGCGCAATCGCCGCAAGCTGTTCGGAGAGTTGAATGACGGGCTCGTGCGTGAAACCCGCGAGGATGACCTGCTCGAGATTCGCCAGCTGCGCCGCGACGGCCGCGTTGATGCGCGTCTCCGAGTGGCCGAACAGGTTGACCCACCAGGAGCTGATTGCGTCCAGGTAACGCTTGCCCGCGAAATCCTCGAGCCACACTCCCTGGCCGCGACGGATGGGGATCAGCGGCATCTCCCGCTCGTGATCCTTCATCTGGGTGCAGGGGTGCCACAGATGTGCCAGGTCGCGCGCGACGTAGGAGGCGTTCGGGGTCGTCATGAGGAGGATTGTGGCATGATCCGCTTGCCATGCAGACCCCGCAGGTCAACCCCTTGAAAGTCGAGCCTGTCACGGGCCTGCTGACCGGCGCCCGCCAGGTGTTGTCTCCACACTATGACGGCCGGCCGGCCGGGTCGAGTCCGGAGCTGATCGTCGTGCATGGCATCAGCTTGCCGCCGAACGAGTTCGGCGGCCCGTGGATCGACCGGTTGTTCACCGGCAACTTGATCGCCAATGC
>Ga0068855_100004575_pt1 | contig 16898 bp, 14 predicted proteins | sample KBSCornC52_FD_66592 | JGI IMG/M metagenome (GOLD analysis project Ga0068855, IMG submission 66592) | Corn rhizosphere microbial communities from Kellogg Biological Station, Michigan, USA - KBS Corn C5-2 | ecosystem: Host-associated > Plants > Roots > Rhizosphere > Soil ...
GGGCGGGGCGGCCGGCCGGCCCAGGCGCTGGTCGAGGGCCAGGTTGACGGCCAGGACGTTGACACGCGGCTCGCCTAGGACACCGAGGTCACGGCCCTCGATGCGCGCCTCGATGACCTCGCGGATGCGCTCGGGCGCGACCTGCCGGGCGCGCGCGATGCGCGGGACCTGCCACAGGGCGGCGGCCGGGGAGAGCTCGGGGTCGAGCCCGCTCGCCGAGGCCGTCACCAGATCGTTGGGCACGGGCAGCGGCGCCTCCGGGTTCTCCTTCTGCAGGCGCGCCAGGTCGGCGACCACGCGGTCGCGCAGCTTGGCGGAGGTGGGCCCGAGGTTCGAGCCGGACGAGGACGTGGCGTCGTATCCATTGCCCGCGGCCGACGGGCGGCTTTGCAGGTACCCGGGTTGGACGAACGTCTGGCCGATGAGGCGAGAACCGACGACGGCCCCCTTCTCGTCGTGGACGAGGCTCCCGTTGGCCTTGTCATGGAACAGCGCCTGGGCCGCCGCGGTCATGGCCAGCGGATAGGCGAGGCCGGTGAGCGCGAGGGTGACCAGGGTGACTCGAAGAGCGATGACGAGCTCGCGACGCATGACGATTCCTTTCTGCTTCCTCAGACCAGGTGCAGCGCTTCCAGGGCCAGATCGATCAGCTTGATGCCGACGAACGGCGCCACGACCCCGCCGGCGCCGTACACCAGCAGCGAGCGGCGCAGGATGGCGGCGGCGCCGAGCGGGCGGTACTTCACGCCGCGCAGGGCCAGCGGAATGAGCAGCACGATGATGAGCGCGTTGAAGATCACGGCCGAGACGATGGCGCTCGAGGGCGAGGCCAGGTGCATGATGTTGAGCGGCGCGATCTCCGGGAACGCACCCATGAACATCGCGGGCAGGATCGCGAAGTACTTGGCCACGTCGTTCGCGATGGAGAACGTCGTCAGCGTCCCCCGCGTCATGAGGAGCTGCTTGCCCACCTCGACGATCTCCAGCAGCTTGGTGGGGTTCGAGTCGAGGTCGACCATGTTGCCGGCCTCCTTGGCGGCCTGCGTGCCGCTGTTCATGGCCACCCCCACGTCGGCCTGGGCCAGCGCCGGGGCGTCATTCGTTCCGTCGCCCGTCATGGCCACCAGCTTCCCTTTGGCCTGCTCCTCTTTGATGAGGCGCATCTTCGCCTCCGGTGTGGCCTCGGCCAGGAAGTCGTCGACGCCGGCCTCCTTGGCGATGGCGGCGGCCGTCCGGGGGTTGTCTCCGGTGATCATCACCGTGCGGATGCCCATGGCGCGGAAGCGCGCGAAGCGATCGGCGATGCCGGTCTTGACCACGTCCTTCAGGTGGACAACGCCCAGGACGCCGGCGCCGTCGGAAACAGCCAGCGGCGTGCCGCCCGTGTCGCCGATGCGATCGGCCATCCCCTTCAGCTCGGGCGGGACGCGGCCTCCGAGCGACTGGACGTGCGCAGCCACGGCCTCGACGGCGCCCTTGCGCAGGATCCGTAGGCCCGCGCCCCGGCTCCCGGTCACCGGTGCGACGTCGAGCCCGCTCATGCGCGTCTGGGCCGTGAACGGGACGAACGTGCCACTGGCCCCGAGGTCGGCTGGCGCCGGCAGGCGCAGCTTGTTCCGGACCAGCGCCACGATCGAGCGTCCCTCCGGCGTCTCGTCGGCCTGGCTGGCCAGCTCGGCCGCCATCGCCAGCGCTTCGACGGTGACGCCCGGCAGGGGAAGAAACTCGGTCGCCATGCGATTGCCGTGGGTGATGGTGCCGGTCTTGTCGAGGAGCAGGGTGTCCACGTCCCCCGAGGCCTCGACCGCCCGGCCGCTCATCGCGATCACGTTCTTCTGCAGCAGGCGGTCCATGCCGGCGATGCCGATCGCCGACAGCAGGCCGCCGATCGTGGTGGGGATCAAGCACACCAGCAGCGCCACGATGGCCGTCGCCGAGAGCGCGATGCTCGAATAGCGCGCCAGCGGCACCAGCGTCACGCACGCGAACAGGAACACCAGCGTCAGCCCGACCAGCAGGATGTGCAGCGCGATCTCATTCGGCGTCTTCTGGCGGGAAGCGCCCTCGACCAGGCCAATCATGCGGTCGAGGAACGACTCACCCGGATCGACGGCGATGCGGACGACGATGCGATCCGACAGCACCTTGGTGCCTCCGGTGACCGCCGAGCGGTCGCCGCCGCTCTCGCGAATGACGGGGGCCGACTCGCCGGTGATGGCGGACTCGTCGACCGAGGCGATCCCCTCGACGATCTCGCCGTCGCCGGGGATGAGCTGCCCGGCCTCGACCACCACGCGATCCCCTTTGCGCAGAGACGAGGAGGGGACGACCTCCTCCTTCGTGTCCCCGTTCTTGTTCCCGTCCTTGCCTGTCAGCCGCCGCGCCGTGGTCTCCTTGCGCATCTTTCGCAGGGTGTCGGCCTGGGCCTTGCCACGCCCCTCGGCGACCGCTTCGGCGAAGTTCGCGAACAGCACGGTGAACCACAACCAGAGGGTGACGGCCGCCGTGAACCACAGCGGCGTGGTCGCGCCGGCGGGGTGGACGAGGTCGCGCACCAGCACCAGCGTGGTGAGGACGCTGCCCACCTCGACCACGAACATGACCGGGTTCCTGGCCACGTGTTGCGGCGCGAGCTTCCGGAACGAATCGAGGGCGGCGCGCCGGACGATGGCGGCGTCGAACAGGGACAGACTCTTCGCTTTGGGACGAAACATGGCTAGAACACCTTTCCGCTGATGGCCGCATAGTGCTCGAGGACGTTGCCCAGCGAGAGCGCCGGGAAGAACGTGAGCGCGCCGACGATGACCACCACCGACACCAGAAGAACCGCGAAGGTGGAGCCGTTGGTGGGGAACGTCCCGCTGCTGGGCGGGACCACCTTCTTGCCGATCATCGACCCAGCGATCGCCAGCGCCGGCACGATCATGAGGAACCGCCCGCCCAGCATGTCGAGGCCGAGCGAGACGTTGTACCAGGGCGTGTTGGCGTTGATGCCTCCGTACGCCGACCCGTTGTTTCCGGCGCCGCTGGTGTAGGCGTAGAGCATCTCCATCAGGCCGTGCGGGCCGGCGTTGTTCAAAGCCGACACGCCGTAGGGTTTGACGGCGCTCCATGCCGTGAAGCCGAGGACCAAGATAGGGAAGATGAGGACATAGAGCATCGCGAGCTTCATCTCGCGGCCCTCGATCTTCTTGCCCAGGTACTCGGGGGTCCGGCCGACCATCAGGCCGGCGATGAACACGGTGAGCACCACGTAGAGCAGCATCCCGTAGAGGCCGGCGCCGGTCCCCCCGAACACGACCTCGCCGAGCTGGATGTTGGCGAGCGGCACGAGCCCGCCGATCGGCGTGAAGCTGTCGTGCATTGCGTTCACGGCGCCGCAGGAGGCGTCGGTCGTCGCGGTCGCGTACAGGGCGGAGGCCGAGATCCCGAAGCGGGCTTCCTTGCCTTCCATGTTGCCCAGGCTTTGGTCGACGGGCAGGTGGGCGTAGGCGGGGTTTCCGTGCGCTTCGGCGCCATAGCAGACTGCGACGCCGACCACGAACAGCAGCGCCATGGCGCCCCAGATGGCCCAGCCGTGGCGCTGGTCGCGCGCCATGCGGCCGTAGGTGTAGGTCAGCGCCGACGAGACCGCGAAGATCATGAACATCGAGAGGAAGTTCGAGAAGGGCGTGGGGTTCTCGAACGGGTGGGCGGCGTTCGCGTTGAAGAAGCCGCCGCCGTTGGTCCCCAGCTGCTTGATGGCCTCTTGCGAGGCGACCGGGCCGAAGGCCAGCGTCTGCTTGCCGCCCTCGAGCGTGGTCACGTCGAGGTACGGCGAGAACGTCTGGACCACGCCCTGCCATGCCAGCACCAGACCGAAGATGATGCTGAGCGGAAGAAACACGTACACGATCCCGCGGATCAGATCGACGTAGAAGTTGCCCAGGGTCTTGCTGCCCGCGGGGCCTGGCTGTCGGGTGAACCCGCGCGCCAGCGCCAGCGCCACGCCGATGCCGGCGGCGGCTGACGTGAAGTTGTGCCAGGCCAGCCCCGCCATTTGCGACAGGTAGCTCATGGTCGACTCGCCCGAGTAGCTCTGCCAGTTCGTGTTGGTGTCGAAGCTGGCCGCCGTGTTGAAGGCCAGGTTCGGCTCCACTCCGGCGAAGTGCTGGGGATTCCAGGGCAGATGGCCCTGGAGCCGCAGGATCACGTACGTCACGAGCACGCCGACGCCGCTGAACAGCAGCAGGGCCAGCGTGTACTGCTTCCAGGTCTGCTCGCGCTGGTGGTCGACGCCAGACAGGCGGTAGAGGAGCCGCTCGAAGCGGCCGAGCACGCGCGGCAGCGGCTGCGCGGTCCCCTCGAACACGCGGAACATGTAGATGCCGAGCGGCTTGGTGACCGCGACGATCGCGGCAAAGAAGATGGCAATCTGAAGCCAGCCGATGGTGGTCATGGGTGGTTCCTCTTCAGAACTTCTCGGGCCGGACGAGCGCGTAGACGAGGTACGCGCCGATGACGATGGAGAGCAGCGCGCCGATGCCGTAGTCGAGGGTCATTGTTCATCTCCCACTTGGTGCCGATTCCGACGCGGCTAGAGACGGTCGAACGACCGGGCGTAGAGCCAGGTGACGAAGAAGAAGGCACCGGTGACTGCGACGAGAACCAGGTCTTTCATGATGACGGTCCCTCGAGCATCGGTCGTGCCACCGCGCGGGATGGGCGCGATCACCCGTTGACGACGACGGTCACCGCCTGGCCGGGTTGCGAACTGAAGAGGCCGGTCTCGGCGGTCCCTGCCAAATGCAGGATCGAGAGAGCGCATCGCAGGCGACCCGGACCTCGGAGCGAGCGCAGCGAGCGCGTCCAAGCACCCGGGAGGCGCAGCAAAGCTCCACCCCACGCGGGCGGACCCGCGTGGGGTGGAGCTGCGCCGGCATCGTCGGCCTCCTGTCCGAGGGGGGCCGGTGGGGGCCGTCCGCGGCCCCCCGCCCCTAGCGGCGCGGCTGGAAGAGATGCCGCCGCACCAGCTCGCCGCAGGTGGGGTCGGCGTCGCACTCGGGCAGCTTGGACGCCAGCTCGGCCTGCGTCCGGCAAAGGGCCCGCAGTGAAACCGGCGGTGCCGGGTCACAGGTCTCCCGCAAGATCTGCATGGTCTTCCCGTAGATGGCCTGCCTCTGTTCGGCAGGAAGCGCACGAAGGGCTCGGGTATCCGCCGTGGTCGACCACCACAGGAGGGCGACGATGAGACCCGCCGCCAGAGCGACCCCGGGGATCCAGAGCCAGCGAGGTAGGGACCGTTCGATCGGCAGCGGTTCCATGACGAGGCGCTCGTTTGGCCGCACCAGGCGGAGGGAGGCCATGGGAGCCGCCTCTGCATGGCTCAGGCCACCCGGTTCTTCGCAGCGGCACGAGTCTTGATGGGGTCGTGCACTATCCTCGGGGCATCAGCTCGTCGAGTCGGCTTGGCGCTCGCCCATGCCCGGGCGTAGCGTCGCCCTTCGTCGGCGCCGAGCTGTGACCCGCTCGCGACCTTCCTTCACACAAATGCCTACGCCCACGACGAAACCCACGCCCGAGGACTTCCTCGAGCTCGTCGAGCGCGGCAAGCGCGGGCGGCTGAAGCTGTACATCGGCTTCGCGGCCGGCGTGGGCAAGACCTACCGCATGCTGGAGGAGGCGCACGCCCTGCGCCGCCGGGGCGTGGACATCGTCGTCGGCTTCGTCGAGACCCACGGCCGGACCGAGACCGAGGCGCTGGTGGCTGGGCTCGAGGTCGTTCCGCGCCGGCGCATCGAGTACCGGGGCGTCGAGATCGAGGAGATGAGCCTCAACGAGATCCTGAAGCGCCAGCCGGCCGTCGCGATCGTCGACGAGCTCGCGCACACCAATGTGCCGGGCAGCCGCAACCACAAGCGCTACCAGGACGTGCTCGAGCTGCTCGACGCCGGGATCAACGTGATCGGGGCGCTCAACGTGCAGCATCTAGAGAGCCTGAAGGACGTGGTTGAACGGGTGGCCGGCGTCCCCATTCGCGAGACGGTCCCGGACAGCTTTCTGAAGCAGGCCGATCAGGTCGTGAACCTCGATCTCTCTGTCGAGGATCTGCGCGAGCGCCTGCACGCCGGGAAGATCTACGCCGCCGAGAAGGTCCCCTGGGCGCTGGAGCACTTCTTCAAGGACCAGAACCTCCATCACTTGCGCGAGCTGGCGTTGCGCGAGGTCGCCGAGAGCGTGGAGCGGGCCGCGGCGTCGCGGCCGGTGAGCGGCGCTCCGCAGACCCCGGGCCCCGCCGAGGCGACGGCGGGCGGATCCCGCATCATGGTGTGTCTATCCTCGTCGTCTCCGCGGGGAGCGGCGCTGGTCCGCAAGGCCTCGCGGCTGGCGGGCCGGTTGAGCACCGACTGGTTCGTGGTGTTCGTCGAGACGCCGCGCGAGGCGCCCGACCAGATCGATGCCGAGGCGCAACGCCACCTGCTCGCGCACACCGAGCTGGCCCGTGAGATGGGGGCCGAGGTCGTACGGGTCCGGGCGCGCGATCCCGTGGCGGCCCTGCTCGACTTCGCGCGCTCGCACGGGGTCGGGCACATCGTGGTCGGCCGCTCGCACCGCGCGGGCTGGTTGCAGTGGCTCGGCGCTTCGATCCCGCTGCGGCTCGTGCGCGAGGCGGCGGACATGGACGTCCACGTGGTGGCGACCGCGGGCGGGGAGGGTGAACGAGCATGAGCCTCCGGGGCAAGCTGGTCCTGGCGCAGGCGCCGCTCGCGCTGGCGCTGGTGGCGGTCGGCGTGATCTCCACCGTCACGACCACCCGGCTCGGCGAGCGGTCGCGGCTGATATTGGCCGACAACTACCGCAGCGTCCTGGCGGCCCAGCGCATGAAGGGCGCGCTCGAGCGCGTCGAGACCCACGCGCTGGTCCTGCTCTCGCCCCACACCTCGGCCCAAAGCGGCGCCGACGCCGCCCGGGCCGATCGAGTCCCCCTGGCGGAAGCCTTCGCCGCCCCGCGCGACATGATCGAGCGCGAGCTGGCGGTGCAGGAGGGCAACATCACGGAGGTGGGCGAGGGGCCCCTCACGGCGCGCCTGCGCGCCGCCTGGGCCGACGCTCGGGCCGGCGTCGATCGGTTCGCGGCGCTGTCGTCGCCGCCCGAGCGGGAAACGCTCTACTTCGCGACGCTCGAGCCGGCCTTCGCGCGGGTGCGGTCCGCTCTGGACGAAATACTGGTGCTCAACCAGGACGCCATGGTTCGCAAGAGCGATCGCGCCGCCGACGCCGCCCGCACGTTCGAGCACGTGGTGGTGGGCGCGGTGATCGTCGCCCTGCTGGCAGGGCTCCTCGCCTCGGTCGGGCTGACGACCCGCCTGCTGCGGCCGCTCGGGGTGGTCAGCGCAGCGGTGCGCCGCTTCGGCGAAGGCGATCTGAAGGTGCGGGCGGGGGTGAGCATGACGGATGAGATCGGCACCGTCGCGACGGAGTTCAACCGCATGGCCGAGCGGCTCGAGCAATACCGCGAGAGCTCGCTCGGCGAGCTGCTGCAGGCGCAGCAAGCGGCGCAGGCCGCCATCGACGGATTGCCGGACCCGGTGCTGCTGCTCGACGCGGAGGGGGACCTTCGCGGCGCCAACGCGGCGGCGACGCGGCTGCTCGGGATCGAGCCCGATCGCGCCGGGGCGGAGGCGTTCGCGGCCGCCGATCCCGCGGTCCGCGCGGCGGTGGATCGGCTGAGGGGGCACGTCCTGGGGGGGAAGGGCGCATACGCCCCGCGGGGCTTCGAGGACGCGCTGCGGGTGCCGAGCGCCGAGGGTGAGAAAGTCTTCCTGCCGCGGGCCACGCCCCTTTACGCCGAGAGCGGCGCGGTCAACGGCGCCGCGCTCGCCTTGCAGGACGCGACCCGGCTGTTTCGCTTCGACCAGCTGAAGAGCGACCTGGTCGCCACGGTCGCCCACGAGTTTCGCACGCCGCTCACGTCAATCCAGATGGCGCTTCACCTGTGCACCGAGCAGGTGGTCGGGCCGCTCACGCCGAAGCAGGCCGATCTGCTCTTCGCGGCGCGTGAGGACTGCGAGCGCCTGCGTTTGATCGTCGACGATCTGCTGAACCTGTCACGGATCGAATCGGGCCACATCGAGCTGCATCGCCGGGTGTGCGCGGCTGGGCCGCTGATCGCCCAGGCCGTCGACGTCCACCGGGCCGCCGCGGCGCAGGCGAAGGTGATCCTGAAGACCGAAGTGCCGCCCGGCCTCCCCGAGGTGTTCGTCGATCCGGACCGCATCCAGCTCGTCTTCTCCAATTTGCTCGGCAACGCCATCCGCTATTCGCCGCCCGACGGGACCATCGTCCTGCGCGTTCGCATGGAGGCCACCGCGCGGGAGCCTGGCGCGAACAGGGCCGCGCGCGCCGAACGGCTGGTCTTCGAGGTGGCGGACAGCGGTCCCGGGATCCCCGCTGCCCATCAGGCCGCCCTGTTCGAGAAGTTCTTCCGCGTGCCGGGAAGCCAGGGCGGTGGCTCCGGGCTGGGGCTCTTCATCACGAAGGGCCTGGTGAACGCCCACGGCGGTCAGGTCGGCGTGGTCAGTCAGGAGGGCCACGGCGCGACGTTCTGGTTCTCGATCCCGGTGTCGGAGGCGGCCGGCGCGACGGCTTGAAGGACACGTGCCCGGTGGCCGCAGTCAGGTCCGGACCCGATGAACGCGGCGTTTCCTGGCTATTTCGCCCCCCTGCAAGTTGCAGGACCGGCTTCGCCAGAGCCCGCAAGATGCAGGGAGCCTCGGGCCGGCCGGCGCGGTCCGCGCTCGGCGGGGGGTGGCACGACCCGTGCTGCGTCGTGACCCGAACGATCTCGAGGGACCCGACGCCGTGAATCGATCCACCCTTCCAGCCACCTCCGACGAGGCGCCCGCCTCACCGACCCCGGTCCCGACCGAGCCCTCCGGAGCGCAGGGGAGCGCTCCCACCTCCGCGGCCGGACGCGCTCGCTGGAAGACGACCTTGTTCGGTCGCGCGCGCGATCTGCACGACCGGCAGATCTTCCACACCCTGTCGCTCATCCCGTTCCTGGCGTGGGTCGGGCTGGGAGCGGATGGGCTGTCGTCCTCGGCCTACGGCCCCGAGGAGGCCTTCAAGACCCTCGGCACCCACAAGTATCTGGCGGTCGCGCTGGCGGTCATGATGGCGACCACCGTCTTCGTCATCTCGGCGGCCTATCGCCGGATCATCGAGGCGTTCCCCCACGGCGGGGGCGGGTACGTCGTGGCGACGAAGCTGCTCGGGCCGCCGGCTGGCGTGGTGTCCGGCTGCGCGCTGCTGGTGGACTACGTCCTCACCGTCACGGTGTCCATCGCGGCGGCCGGCGACGTCATCTTCAGCTTCTTGCCCGTGAGCCTGGCCGGGCAAAAGCTGCCGCTCGAGATCTTCTTCATCCTGGGCTTGACCGCGCTCAACATTCGGGGTGTGCGCGAGTCGGCCATCGCGCTGACGCCCATCTTCTTGACGTTCGTGGTCACTCACGCCGCCGTGATCGTCGGGGGGCTCGCCGCCCGCGCGCCGGAGCTCGGCTCGACGGCGCGTGAGGTCGCGACCGGTTTCCAGGGCGGCCTCGGCACACTCGGGCTCGGCGGGATGGCGCTGCTCTTCGTCCACGCGTACTCGCTGGGCGGCGGCACGTACACGGGGATCGAAGCCGTGTCCAACGGCCTGCCCATCATGCGCGAGCCGCGCGCACGGACCGCCAAGCGAACCATGGTGTACATGGCCGTGTCGCTGGCGTTCACGGCGACGGGACTCCTCGTCTGTTACCTGCTCTGGCGGGTCGAGCCCGTCGCGGGCAAGACGCTGAACGCGGTCCTGGTCGAGAAGATGACGGCGCCGCTGCCGCTCGGACGCGTGCTGGCGGTCGTGACCCTGTTCTCGGAGGGCGTGCTGCTGGTGGTGGCAGCCCAGGCCGGCTTCATCGACGGGCCGCGCGTGCTCGCCAACATGGCCGTCGACGACTGGATGCCGCGGCGGTTCTCGGCGCTCTCCGAGCGGCTCACCACCGGCAACGGCATCACCTTGATGGGCGCAGCCTCGCTGGGGGCGTTGCTGTATACAGGCGGCGACGTCGGCAAGCTGGTCGTCATGTACAGCATCAACGTGTTCCTGACCTTCTCGTTGTCGATGTTCGGCATGGCGCGGATGACGCTGCGCCAGCGGCGCGAGATCCGCGGGTGGGTCGGCCAGCTGGCCCTGTTCGGCGTCGGGCTGGCCCTGTGCGCGACGATCCTGGTGATCACCGTGATCGAGAAGTTCCGCGAGGGCGGCTGGCTGACGCTGCTCGTGACGTCGGCGGTGGTCGGCGTGTGCTTCTTGATCCGCGCGCACTACCGGTTTGTCCGGGCGCGCCTGGCCGACCTGTATCGCGACGTGGGCGCCGTGGATCCGGGCGACCGTCCGGGCCTGCCCATCGTCAACCCACGCTTGCCCACGGCGGCCGTGCTGGTGCCGAGCTACGGCGCGGTCGGTATCCACACGGTGATGAACGTGTTTCGCGCGTTCCCCAATCACTTCCGCAACGTGGTGTTCGTATCGGTGGGGGTCATCGATTCAGGCGGCTTCAAGGGCGCCGGATGCGTCGAGGATCTGGAGCGCGACACGCAGGCGATGCTGAAGAAGTACGAGTCCCTGGCGACGCTCCTCGAGGTGCCTTCGACCTCGCGCTTCGCGATCGGCACGGAGTCGGTGGCCACGGCGGAGGCGCTCTGCGCGTCCGTCATGGAAGAGTTCCCCCAGGTGACCTTCTTCGGCGGGAAGGTCGTGTTCGCCAAGGAGCGCTGGTTCCAGCGGTTTCTGCACAACGAGACCGCGACCGCGATCCAGCGCCGCCTCTACTGGCGAGGGGCCACCATGGTCATCCTTCCCGCCAAGGTCAGCTGACGCGCGCGGCGGGGAGCCGGCCGGCGGTATAGTCGGGGTCGGAGCCGCCGCGGTGAACCTGCAGATCATGTCGGACCTTCACTTCGAGATGCACGCGGATGGGGGCGCGGGGTTCATCCGGAACCTGAATCCGGCGGGCGTCGACGTGCTGGTGCTGGCGGGCGACATCACGGTGGCGCGGGAGTACGAAGACCTGCAGCGCGTGTTTCGCCCGATGGCCGCGAAGTACCCGCGCATTCTGTACGTCCCCGGGAACCACGAATACTACCGATCGTCGCCGCCGGAAGTGACGCGGAACCTGGCGAGGCTGGCGGCGGAGATGCCAGAGGTCGTGATCCCCCAGAACGCCGCGGTGGTGATTGCCGGGCAGCGGTTCATCGCGGGCACCATGTGGTTTCGGTCGGATCCCGCTGCCCAGCCGAGCAAGCGATTCATGAGCGACTTCTCCGTGATCCGAGACTTCGAGCCGTGGGTCTACGATCAGAACGCGGCCTTCGAACGGGTGCTCGCCACCGAGCTCGCCGCGGAAGACGTCGTCGTCACGCATCACCTTCCCTCGGTCGAGAGCGTTCCGCCGCGGTTCATGCGGTTGAACATGAACGCGTTCTTCGTGTGCGACATGAGCGCGTACATTCATCGGGGGCGGCCCAAGCTGTGGATTCACGGCCACACCCACGACCGCTGTGACTACCGCCTCGTCTCGACGCGCGTGGTGGCCAACCCTCTCGGCTATCCGAGGGAGATCCTCGCCCAGCGGGCCTTCGAGCCCGCGTTTCGGGTGGAGGTCTGACGTCGTTCGGGACGGAGCCCGCCGTCGCTTCCGATGTCAGTCCGGCGACCGGCGCGCGGCGGAGAGGGGCGCGCCCGAGGCGGCCAGCGCGGTCACGGCGCGCCACGGGGCGCGGCCGGCGAGCTTGAGCCGCGCCCTCTCGAGCAGCTTGGCGACCGCGTGCACCGACAGCCCGAGCGTGTACGCAATCAGCTTGTCCGACTGGCCGCGCGCGGCGTACGCGATGACCTGGCGCTCGCGCGGCGAAAGGGCGTGGACGGCGGCGAGCGCAGGCTCGTTCCGGACGGCCAGGTAGTAGCGCCGCCCGTCGCGCTCGAAGTGCTCGGCGATGGACCACCTGCCGTCGACGAGCCCCTGCCACAGCTCGACGGCTCGCGCGGGAGAGGTCGCGCGCGAGCGGGCGGCGTCGACCCGTCGCAGGGCCTCGGTCAGCGCCAGCCGAGAGCGTCGCGAGCGGGCCTGGCCGGTGGCGTGCTCGATCCGACCGGTCGGCGTGAGGATCGCCTCCGCGGCGGCGGCGGCTCCATGGCGCGACATCGTCGCGGCCTCGGCCAGCGCCCCCTGGAGCCGCCGCGCGGTCACGAGGTGCGCCGCCACCCGGCGCCAAACGTAGCGGGCGCGCGCCGAGAACACCCGCGCTCGGTCGGGCAGGCAGATGACGAAGCCCCGCCCGTCGAGCTCCATCGCGTTCAGGAACGCGAGCTCCTCGACGCCCGCCGACCGGAGCACCTGCATGTAACCGGGGATCATCCGTCCCGTCGTTTCGGAGACGCTGCCGAAGGCGTGTCGGTAATAGAGGGCGGCGAGCCGGACGCGGTCCACGGCCGCTCCGGGCGGCAAGACGAACAACGAGCGCGGCAGCGCCTCCCCGACGCCGTCCGAGACGACCTCGCCGAACTTGACGTGTGCCCGGCCGGGCGTCTCATAGACGCCGATGATCGCCCCACCGCTTCCGCCGAAGGAGCGACCAGCCTCCGCCGCCAGGCGCGAGAGCCAGCTCGAGGGCGACGAGTCGAAGCGGTAAGCGGCCTCGACCAACCGGATCGGATCCGACGCCGGCTCAGCCATGGGAGGACTCCTCGCCTCGGCCGGGGCGTTCGCCGCCACCGGCCAGCATCGCGCGCAGCTCGCGGCGTCCAGCGAGCCCGAGCTTGCGGTAGGCGGCGGTCAGCTGCTTCGAAACGGTCGCCGCCGTCGTGCCACGAAGCGCGGCGATGTCCCGATCGGTGTGGCCGTCCGCCGCGAGCCGTACGGCCTCGCGCTCGGCGCGTGTGAGCGCGCCGAGGCGAGCGTTCGACTCATCCGCGGGCACGCTGATCAAGATCATCCGCTCCCCAAGGGAGGTCAGTCGCACGAGAGCCCCATCATCCCGGGCGCGATTATACAGCGACACGACGTTCCGGCGGAGCGGAGCGTGTCGGGACAATCACCATGGCCGCTCATGGGGCGATGCTGATATCCGTGCGGCGGGGACGCCATCGGAGCTCAGCATGAGGCACGCACACGACCGTGGTCGTTCCGATTGTGGAGAGACTTTCGACGCCCACGTCCGTAAAGCACCGTCGCTGTGGCTTATCGACCACAGACGAGAACGCGATCACGATCAAAGGAGAGAGACAGATGACACTACGATCAAAGATTCGACGAGCGGCCCTCATTGCCACGGCGGTCGGCACGCTGGGGATGTCCACGACCGGCACGGCCTCCGCCGCGCAGAAGTACATCTTCGCGATGCTCCAGGAAGTCAGCCCTGGGGGCCCGGGTGGCGCGACGTACTCTGGTGGCATCTTCGCGCAGGGAAGCGGGTTCTATTCGGACGGCAGTCTGGGCTGCCTGGCGCGCAGCTTCGGGAATCTCACCACTGCCACCGGCCTGTGCAATGCCACCGTCACCACCTACCTCGGCTACGTGCGCAAGACCGGCACCACGTTCTGCACGGCGCCCTCCAAGGCCTGGGATGGCGATTTCTCCACCTGCCAGGTGAACATCAACACCTGCCGGAGCACGGGTGGCTGCGGCGTCTTCACGCTGAAGACCTGGGCGCGCGGCTACACCATCTAACGAGCCGTGTCTCGTGGGCATCCGGGCCGCTTTCGCCGGCTCGGATGCCTGCAGTCCCTGCCATCCCCGGCGGGACCGATCACGATGCCATGAAACAGACGCTATCCGGAACGTGTGTGGCCCTGTTGGCCTTGCTCGCGTCGGCCCTTGCGGCTTGCAAGAGCGCCGCGGGTGATGGAACGTCGCCAGCAGCGCGCCCCTCGGCGCCTCCGTCCGCCAACACGGACAATCTGGGGTTCTCCTATCCCCCGGCGCGGTGGCGCCTGGCAACGCTTGCTGCTCTCGATGCCGCGACGGTCTGGGTCGGCCACATCGCCATCCGTCACGAGGCCTCGGAGACCGGGCTGTTCCGGCCACCTGAATGGCGCCCGGACTCACCGAACCCTCGGCGCACAGTCGCCGAGGCACTCGCTCTGGCCGAAGATGTGCGCGCCCGCGCTGTTCGCGCGCCGGACAATTTCGAAAAGCTGGCCCGCGAGTTTTCTGAGGACGTGGTGAGCCGGGACCAAGGCGGGATGCTGGGAGGTGTCCGCGTGGGCCAGTTGGTCAACACCGACTTCCTGGACGCGCTGACGGTGCTCAAGGTCGGCGAGGTGTCGCGTCCCTTCCGGACGCCCTACGGATTTCACATCCTCAAGCGATACGCTCCCCCGCCGGAAGAGCAGGTGGCCGGCGAACGAATCGTGATCGGATACCAGGGTGTGTATGGGCTCGCCCGCGACGGCCGTCGGACGCGGGGACAGGCGCAGGAGCTCGCCCAGGAAGTGGCGGCGCTGGCGAAGAAGGATCCGCGCAGCTTCCCGAGCCTCGTCGAGCGCTATTCGGACAACACGGACCGTGCCGCCCACGGCGATCTGGGCGTCTACTCGACGCGCGATCCAGGGGTTCTGCCGGCGGAGGTTCAGGTTCTGGCCGGTCTCCGAGTCGGAGAGGTGGCGGATCCCATCGACAGTCGGTTCGGCTTCGAAGTCCTCCGGCGCGTGCCCGTCGTCCCCCGCAAGGCGTACGCCATGACAGCCATCGAGGTGGTCACGGGCGGCGGCTTCGCCGACCGAGCCAGCGCCATGGCCGATGCCCTCAAGACCACCCGAGGCATCCTTCGCGAGCTCCAGAGCGCGCCCCACCGCTTCGAGGAGTTTCAGACGAACTTCTGCTGCGCGCAGGTCCAACGCTGGACGAGAGGGAGGGGAGAGAACCACCTGAGTGACATCCTGGACGGACTGGCGTTCGGCGAGGTGGCGCCAGAGCCGATCGAGCGGCCCGCCGGATACATGTTGCTCAAGCGGCTTGATCCCGCGACCCTGCCGGCCGAGCCTCGTCAGTTCGAGGTCCCCAACCCGAGCGACCCGGACTACGGCTTACTGGCCGCCAGCGCCGGAAAGGAGCAGCTCGCGGCCGCGGCGCGACAGTTCGTCGGTGCCCTCGGCACGAAGCCACCGCTCGACGGGAAGGCCACCGCCAAGGTCACGGAGGTGATCAGCAAGCTCGCGGCCTATGTCGAGCAGAACGAGGCCAACAGCGTGGTCACCGTGTCCGCCTTGCGCGCGACGCTGGCATCGCTCGAAGCGACGCTGGGTAAGCGAGACTTCGACAAGCTCGAGACCTTCGGACGACGCTGGATCATCAGCCAGATGATGCCGCCGGGATCAGGGGCAGGGGCAGGGAACTGAAAGGGGGAGGGCGCATGAACAGGGATGAACGACCCTGCGTTCGCTCGGGCAAACCTGTCGTCATCATGACGGTGATCATGACGTCGGCCTTCTGGTTGCTCTGCGTGATCGGCTACGCGAAATTGAGGACGCCCCCCTGGGGAGCCGGGCATCGCCCGACGGAAGAGGCCGCCGTGGCGACCGAGCCCGGGATCCGCACGCCGCGCCATCAGGCGCTGGCGCGGGCACTGGTGTCGGTCGCGTCGGCCGAGCCGGAACAGCGGCCCTCGACGCCAAGGGAGCCCGAGCCGAGCCAGGCGGAGGCGCCCCTCGACCCGTCCACCCAAGCGGGCCCCCTGTCCAAAGAGGAGGCGGTCGCCCAGCAAAAGGCGGACGCGTTCGCCCTCGACCAGCAGCTACAGGCGGAGGAGGTCGACCCCGTCTGGTCCCCGAAGCTCGAGCGTCAAACGACCGAGGCCATCGCCCGGGCCGGAAGCAGCATGCACCTCGACGGGGTGACCTGTCGGGAGACGTTGTGCCGCGCCAAGGTCTCCCATTTGGATCCGAAGACACACGACGAAGACGTCGAAAAGCTGCTCAACATGCCCGTGGTGGCCGGTCAGGCGATGGCTGTCGCACCGTCGAATGACGATCGGAGCACCGTCTTCTATTTTTCGCGCCGGGGGACTTACCTCTCGGTGCTGCAGGCGGCGCCGCAACCCTCCCTGCCGCCGGAGATGCCCCCCGAGGTGATGCCCTCGTCCGCTCCGTGAACCCGGTGGGTGGTCTCCGGTTCTGATCCGCAAATCGGCTGCGCGAGCGGCCGCCAGAGTAGAGGAAGATTGAGTCTCGTCGGCTACCAAACCGAGGAAGATCGTCCGGCGGACGACGCCATGGCCCGATACGCGCAGGGCGAAGGGGAAGCGTTCTTCGCCGTCTACGATCACGTGGCGCCACGCGTGCGGCGATACCTGCGCCGGCATCTCGCCGAGGAGGCGTCGGTCGAGGACTTGATCCAGCAGACCTTCCTGCTCCTTCACGCCAACCGCCACAGCTTCGTCCCGGGCGCTCCCATCCTGCCGTGGGCGGTCAGCATCGCGAGGAACGCGATGATTGAACAGTTCAGAAAGCGCCGCCGCGAGCAGGCTTATGCGCAGGCGCCCGACGCGAACCTCATCGACCGATTTCGGATGGCGGTGGCGATCACGTCCGAGGACGTGCTGCGCGCCCAGGAGACCGGGGCCCGGCTGGTCGAGGTCTTCGAAGGTCTGCCCGAGCGTCAGCGGAGAGCCCTCCGTATGGTCAGGGTCGACGGGCTCTCCCACCATCAGGTCGCCATGGAGCTCGGCACCACGACGGTCGCGGTCAAACAGCTCGTCTGGAAAGCCTCGGAGAAGCTCAAGGCCGTCATCGCCCCGGCGGAGCGGCGCCGTCGAGATCGCTGACGCTCTCGAGCACGACCGGGTCGTCCTGCTCGGTGAAGCGTCGCTTCTCCTCCTCGA
>Ga0068855_100004576_pt1 | contig 16894 bp, 15 predicted proteins | sample KBSCornC52_FD_66592 | JGI IMG/M metagenome (GOLD analysis project Ga0068855, IMG submission 66592) | Corn rhizosphere microbial communities from Kellogg Biological Station, Michigan, USA - KBS Corn C5-2 | ecosystem: Host-associated > Plants > Roots > Rhizosphere > Soil ...
CGACGCGTCCGTTCCGCGCGCCCCATCACACGCTCTCGAACGCGGCGCTCATCGGAGGCGGATCGGTGCCCCGGCCGGGCGAGGTGAGCCTCGCCCATCACGGAGTTCTCTTCCTCGACGAGCTGCCCGAGTTCAAGCGCGACGCCCTGGAGGTCCTTCGCCAGCCGCTCGAAGATGGCGTCGTGACCATCGCGCGCGTTCAGGCGTCGCTCCAGTACCCGGCTCGATTCATTCTTGCGGCGGCCATGAATCCGTGCGTCTGCGGGTACTTCGGCGATGCTTATCGTCAATGCACGTGCTCGGCGCAGATGGTCCGCAAGTACCAGCAGAAGATCTCGGGGCCGCTTCTCGACCGAATCGATCTCCACGTCGACGTGCCCCGCCTCGCCGAGGAGGAGCTGGTGAACTATCCCGCAGCCGAGAAGTCCGAAGATATCCGGCGGCGGGTGTGCGGCGCGCGCTCCGTCCAGACCGAGCGATTCGCGGGGACGCCCCTCTATTGCAACGCGCAGATGGGGCCGAAGGAGATCAAGGAGTACTGCACGCCGACGGACGACGTGAAGTCGCTCCTGCGCGCCGCGATTCAGCAGCTTTCGCTCTCGGCGCGCGCCTACGATCGGATCCTGAAGGTGGCCCGCACCATCGCCGACCTCTCCGGCTCCGAATCGATTCACGTGCCGCACGTCGCCGAAGCCATCCAGTACCGCACCCTCGACCGCAAGATGTGGGTATAAGCCCGCAGCCGACCGGCCCGGTCTCCGGGGCCATGGGAGATTCCATGCGCTATTCTCTGAATCGTTCGTTCGTGAGCGTTCTATTTGCGTCCTTCGCCATTGCTGGCCGGGCATCCGCCCAGAATGGACCGATTCACCTCGCCGTGGACGCGACCGACGCGTCGCGTAAGATCCTCCATGCGCGCATCACGATTCCCGTGAAGCCGGGTCCGCTGGCGCTTCGCTATCCGAAGTGGATTCCCGGTGAGCACGGGCCGAACGGACCTCTCGCCAACCTCACGGGTTTGAGCGTCACGGCGGCAGGAAAGGTGATTCCGTGGCGTCGCGACGACATCGATCTGTTTGCTATCCGCGTTGACGTTCCCGAAGGTGTGACCACGCTCGACGTGTCGTACGACTACCTTATTCCCGGTGATATGGGGCCGTACGCGGAAGGCCCGGCGGCGACCTCGGAGCTGGCGGTGCTGAACTGGAACCTTGTAGTGCTCTATCCCGCAGAGGCAAGGTCGGACGACCTCACATATATCGCGAAGCTGAAGACGCCGCCGGGATGGAAGTGGGCGACGAGCCTTCCGGTCGCAAGCAGCTCGGAGAACGTTATCGAGTTCAAACCCGCGACGCTCACGACGCTCGTGGATTCGCCGCTCTCGATGGGAAAGCACTTTCGGGCCATCCCGCTCGGCACCAGTCTCGGCCGCGACCATGAAGTCGACCTCGTGGCGGATTCTGATGCGGCGCTGAATCTGCCGGAATATGTGATTGCGGGGTACAAGCAGCTCGTCCCCGAGACCGCGGCTGTCTTTGGGGCGCGCCACTACCGGCAGTACCGGTTCCTGCTGACGATGAGCGACCATCTGGGCAGTTTTGGCGTGGAGCACCACGAGTCGAGTGACGACCGTATCCCGGAGCGGATGCTCATCGATCCCGCGCAGACAAAGTCGTTCGCCATCCTTTTGCCGCACGAGTTCTTCCACTCGTGGAACGGCAAGTTCCGCAGGCCGGCCGGGCTCGCGACCGGCGACTACCATACTCCGATGAAAGGCGAGCTGCTCTGGGTCTACGAGGGGCTTACGGACTACTATGGCGGCGTGCTGGCGGCACGCACGGGCCTGTTCGCGCCGCAGGATTACCGCGATTATCTGGCCGCGCTGGCAGCCCAGATGGACAACACTGCCGGTCGCAAGTGGCGGCCACTCGCCGATACCGCGGTGAGCGCGCCGTTCCTCTACCTCGCGCCGGGCGAGTGGCGTGCGGCACGGCGGGGCACCGATTTCTATCCTGAAATGGACCTCATCTGGCTGGAGGCGGACACGCTGATTCGGCAGAAGACGAACGGCGCGAAGTCGCTGGACGATTTCTGCCGCGCTTTCCACGGGGGCGAGCCGCCGGTTCCCGCGGTTAAGCCCTACACGCTCGACGATGTAATCGCGGGGCTGAATGTCGTGCTGCCGTACGACTGGCGGGGCTTTCTAAACGAGCGAATCTATAAGGTACAGCCGCGCGCGCCGCTCGGGGGCATCGAGGCGTCTGGCTGGAAGCTCGTGTATACGGACCAGCCAAACGAGCTGACGAAGGAACAGGAGACCGCGCGCAAGTCCGCGGACTTTGCGTTTTCACTGGGAATCAGTCTGGGTGACGTCGGAGCAGTTGCAGACATCGTGCCGGAATCACCCTGCGCAAAGGCCGGAATGTCGCCCGGCCAGAAGCTGATTGGAGTAAACGGCCGCAAGTACTCCTCCGACATTCTGCGCGAGGCGCTGAAGGCCGCGAAAGGGTCCGCCGCGCCCATCGAATTGATTGTGGAAGACGGCGAGTATTTTCATACGTACCGGATTGACTACCATGAAGGCGAGCGGTATCCGCACCTGGAGCGCGTTCCCGCCGTGCAGGACCTGTTGAGCGAGGTCATCAAGCCGCGTGCAAAGTAAGGCGCGTGCCGTCATGCATGCGCTGATTGCGAGGATAACCCGCACAATGCCATTGGCGCTCGATTCGCTTGCGGCAATCCGTGCGCGGAGCGGCATGCTCGCCGGCTTGTAGAGTAGCGCCGCTGGGCTGCCATGCCTGTCCAGCCGTGGGCGATTCGGTTCGGTTACGAGCGTGTAGATTCTGGTCGACGACGGCGCTAACGGGGACACGTCAATTGGTGTCACGACAGAGTCTGGATGGCGTGGCGGAACGCGTGAACTGCGTTCTCGGCGCCGTTGGCGCATGGCGCACGACGTCGTTTCTGGTATTCTAATCTGTACATGCGAGTGAATCGAACGGACCCGGGATGGGTTCGTTTTCTTGTTTGCCATGGGCTTCGCCGGGCGGCGGAGACGGGCCAGACCGTCTCCAGCCGCTGACTCCGCTTCGAAGATTGGCTGCGGTCTATAGCGGCCCGGCCCGGCCGTCGGCGATACGAAGCACGCGTTGAACCTCACAGAACGGCTGTTGGTCGGATTCCGGCGGCGCGCCGGCCGGCGCGAGAAGCCGTACTATGGACCAGCCCCGACTGAGCATCCGAACGATTATCTCCGGCGAAACGCTCGGCACCGTCACTGTGGAGCTAACCCTCGCGCGCTAAGCAGCCTCATGACACGGGGTATAAGCGGCGGCAAGCGAGCGGGCTCCCGTGCAGAGCGCACGCCGCCCGCCCGACGATTGCCTCGGTAGCGGAACTCCAAAGGCGGCCGCGCTCGTAAATCGCTTCTTGACAAAGGAGCGGCCCCCAGGTACGATAGCGCGATGCCGGGCCGCCCATGCCGGCTCCCGCTCCACACTCGCCCGAAAAGCACGAAAGCAGAGACATGCCCAAATCCCTCATCATCGTCGAATCGCCCGCCAAGACCAAAACGCTGAAGAACTTCCTCGGAGGAGACTTCATGGTCGAGGCCTCCATGGGCCACGTCCGCGACCTTCCCGAACGGGAGATCGGAGTGGACGTGGAGGGCGACTTCACGCCGAAGTACGTCAACATTCCCACGCGGCGGGATGTGCTGAAGAAGCTCGGCGAGGCGGCGAAGAAGGCGGATCGGGTTTATCTCGCGTCTGACCCGGACCGCGAGGGCGAGGCCATCGCCTGGCACCTGGCGAACGCGCTCAAGCTGAAGAACCCGGAGCGAATCCAGTTCAACGAGATCACGAGAACGGCCGTTCAGAACGCGATTCAGCACCCGCGTCCCATCGATCAGCACCTGTTCGATGCGCAGGAAGCGCGTCGCGTGCTGGACCGGCTGGTCGGCTACCGAATCTCGCCCCTCCTCTGGAAGAAGGTGCGCAAGAACCTCAGCGCGGGCCGCGTCCAATCCGTCGCCGTGCGGCTCATCTGCGAGAGGGAGCGCGAGATTCAGGCATTCGTGCCGGTGGAGTACTGGTCGCTCACGGCGCGGCTCACCCCGCAGTCGCCCGCAAAGCCATTTCCGTTCGACGCGAAGTTCATAGGCCGCGGCAAGGAGAAGGTCGCCCTCAAGACCGAGGAGGAGACGCAGGCGGTTGTCCGCGACCTCGACGGGGCGGAATTCATCGTCCAGACCGTAAAGCAGCGCGAGCAGCGCCGCAACCCGACCGCGCCCTTCATCACGTCCACGCTGCAACAGGAGGCGTCGCGGAAACTCGGCTACGGCAACCGCCGCACCATGTCCATCGCGCAGTCTCTCTATGAGGGAATCGAGCTCGGCTCGCAGGGCTCGGTTGGCCTCATAACTTACATGCGAACCGACTCGACGCGTGTTGCAGGCGAGGCGCAGACGGAGGCGCGCGAGTTCATCAACCAGCAATACGGCCCGACCTACGCGCCCTCCAGCCCGCCGCAGTATAAGTCGAAGGGCTCGGCGCAGGACGCGCACGAGGCGATTCGGCCCACGTCGGTCTTCCGCACTCCGGATTCGGTCGCGAAATTTCTGAAGCCCGAGGAGCTGAAGCTCTACCGGCTCATCTGGCAGCGGTTCGTCGCGAGCCAGATGAATCCGGCCGTTTACGACGTGACGACCGCCGACATCGACGCGAATGGCTATACGTTCCGGGCAACCGGCTCGGTACTGAAGTTTCCGGGATTCACGGCCGTCTATACGGAGGGCAGGGACACCGAGGAGCAGACGGACGAGGAGCGCGCTCCGCTCCCGCCGCTCTCGCCTCGGCAGCCGCTCGATCTGATCGAGCTCCTGCCGAAGCAGCACTTCACGGAGCCGCCGCCGCGCTACACCGAGGCGACCATTGTGAAGGCGCTGGAGGAGAAGGGAATCGGCCGCCCGTCCACCTACGCGGCCATCATCGCGACCATACAGGACCGCGAGTACGTGGAGCTGCTGGAGAAGAAGTTCCGGCCGACCGAGCTGGGATTCACGGTGAACGACCTGCTGGTGAAGCACTTCCCCGAGATACTGGACGTGGGGTTCACGGCGGGGATGGAGACGAAGCTCGATGAGGTCGAGGAGGGGCAGGTCGACAAGGTCCAGCTCCTCCGCGAGTTCTACGGGCCGTTCGACAAGTCGATTGCCGCGGCGCACGAGACCATGGAGCGGGTGAAGCCGGTCGCGGTCGAGACCGAGCATGTCTGCCCGAACTGCGGCAAGCCGATGATGCTCCGCACCAGCCGGATGGGCCAGTTCCTCGGGTGCTCCGGCTATCCGAAGTGCAAGACCATTATCAACATCGACGAACAGGGCAACCCGGTTGCGCCGGAGGACAAACCGAAGCCCGTCCTGAGCGATCAGAGCTGCCCCAAGTGCGGCAAGCCCCTGGTGGAGCGCGAGGGCAGGCTCGGCAAGTTCCTGGGCTGTTCGGCCTATCCGAAGTGCAAGACGATCGTGAAGATTCCAGGCGAGGAGGGCGAGCGGCCCGCCGCTGCCGCCGCGGAGCCCATCGGAATCAAGTGCCCGAAGGATGGGGCCGAGATCGTGGCCAAGCGGACCCGTTTCGGCCACGTCTATGTCTGCTCCAACGAGAAGGCGACGCCACCCTGCGACTTCAAGTCGTGGAACCGGCCCATCGACCGACCCTGCCCCGAGTGCGGCTGGCCGCTGAGCGAGGGAGCCTACAAGGGTCGCCTGACGGGCAAAATCAAGTGCACGAACCCGGAGTGCGGCCATGAGGAGAAGGCTGCGCCGGCGCCGCGAGAGACTGCGGCGGTATAGTACACAGGAGGACTGCCGTGCTTGTGAAACCAGAACGACAGCTCGATACTGCGCGAGCGCAGGAGATATGGGACGAATACGTGCGGAGTCACGACCTTTCCGAATTGAAGGGCAAAGTGGCGGCGGTTGACCCTGCAGGCGGCGGGGTCTGGATCGGCGACTCTGGTGTTGCGGTGGCGGACAAGATGCATGCCGATGGCGTCCATTCGCCGGTTTGGCTGGTGCGGATTGGATCGGACTATTTCGTCCGGAAGGGCCGACGTTGATCGTGGGGCAGGTCGACGACGCCGGCATCCCATTTGCGTTGCTGGAAGTTGCCGGCCAGCGTTGGAAGGCAACGATCGATACGGGATTCAACGGAGACCTGGAATTGCCGCTCGCGCTGGGGCTCGACGTAAATGCAGAGTACTTTGGGCGTGGGTTTTCTCTGTTAGCTGGCAACCAGGTGTTGGACGAGGAGCAGTATTTGGTCGATTTCCCGTTCGACGGAGAAGTGGTGCGCGCCGTTGCTACGTTTGTGGACGGAAACGGCATTCTCGTCGGCACGAATCTGCTGCGTAACTATGAGCTCACGGTGGACTTCCCCGCCAGAACGGTTGCCCTGACCAGATCGTCATAGGATTGCGCCGTTGTGCGGCCGCCGCACAGCGATCCGGGGCAGCGCACGTCTGAAACGTACTGGTTCGCCCGGTCGTAATTGCACGTGAATCAGCGATGATTCACGTACGTCCACTTCGTGTGTTCCGCGAACGGGTCCGGAGGTGTACCCATGCAGCAAGCCCATCAACTCAGCGAGGAGCGTGAGGCGGCACAGCAGTATGTCTCGTCCGATGAGCTCGTCCGCGCGCTCGCCTCCATCGAATCGAAGCAGATGGGAGAATCGGCGAACCGTGTCAAGATCGGGGAAGCGATTCAGCAGCTCGGCCTCGACATGTCCCCCGAGCAGGTCCTCGCGGAGGTAACTGCCGAGCGCGAGCGCAGATCGAAAGCCGTAGCGCGGGCGACACAACTCAGGCATGCCTTCGCGGGGACGGCGAGTATCGTCGCGGCGGTCGTTCTGTTTGCCTTCATGATCCGGTTCCTCCATGCACAGAAGGTGGCACGGCGTTTCGGACCCGGTTCATCGCAGACAACTGCGTTCGGCAGGGACTTCGACTCGCTCATAAACTCGCTGCGGTCGAACACCTTCGATCCGGGCAAGGTCGCCACGCTGAAGATGGTGGTCAAAGGGCGGCGATTCTCATCCGACCAGGTGAAAGCAATACTCGGGGAGTTTACCTTCGACGACGGGCGGGGCCAGGCGGCCGAGGTTCTCTACCCGCTTGTCTCGGACCCCCAGAATTTCTATACGGTCCTTCCGTCCTTCACCTTCGATGGAGGACGCGAGAAGCTTATCAAAGACCTCGGCCTCGACCGACCCTGACCAGCCCTGCATGGAATCTCACATAACGATAATTGGGGGTGGATTCGCCGGGGTCGAGGCGGCATGGGCGGCTGCGACGCGCGGCTCGAAGGTGACCCTCTACGAGATGCGGCCGAACCGCTCTACCGCCGTCCACAAGACCGGCGACCTCGCCGAGCTGGTCTGCTCCAACTCCTTCAAGTCCAACCTGCTCACGAACGCGGCGGGCATCCTCAAGGAAGAGATGCGCCGCCTCGGCTCCCTGATTCTGCCCATCGCCCAGAATCATGCAGTTCCGGCTGGCGAGGCGCTTGCCGTGGACCGCGAGCCCTTCTCCCGCGAGGTCACGGAGACCCTCGAAACCCATCCGAACATCACCGTCATCCGCGAAGAGGTCTCCGCCGTCCCTCCCGACCGCCCGCTCATCATCGCGACCGGCCCACTCACCTCCGAATCACTCGCCGAAAGCCTGAAGGCCTACACCGGTGATTCGCTCTACTTCTACGATGCCGTCGCGCCCACCGTCACGCTCGACAGCCTCGACATGACGAAGGTCTTCCGCGCCTCACGCCGGGGGAGGGGAAGGGAAGAGGGGGAGAGAGGGAGTGTGGGAGAAGGGGAGTTTGGGGGTGGGGCCGATCCGCAATCCGCAATCCACAATCCACAATCAGAGGACTATCTCAACTGCCCGATGACGAAGGAGGAGTACCAGGCGTTCTGGGAGGAGATGGTGAAGGCGGAGGCGGCGATACCGCACAATCCGGAGGACGAGAAGCTCATTTTCTTCGAGATGTGCACGCCGGTGGAGGAGCTGGCGCGGCGCGGCCTGCGGACGCTGGCGTTTGGACCGATGAAGCCGATCGGGCTGACCGACCCGCGGACCGGCAGACGCCCCTGGGCGGTGGTGCAGCTTCGGCAGGAGAACCGGGATGGCACGCTCTGGGGGCTGGTCGGGTTCCAGACGCGGCTGAAGTGGGGCGAGCAGAAGCGGATTCTGCGGATGATTCCCGGCCTGGAGAATGCCGAGTTTGTGCGATTCGGCGTCATTCACCGCAATACTTATGTGAACGCGCCGACGCTGCTCGGGCTGAACATGGAGCTGCGCGCGCATCCCGGTGTCTTCCTCGCGGGCCAGATGACGGGTGTGGAGGGCTACCTTGAGTCGGCGGCGATTGGGATGGTCGCCGGGCTGAACGCGCACCGTCACGCACGAGGGCTGCCGTCGGCCGTTCCGCCACGCGAAACGGCGCTCGGGTCGCTCTGCCACTATCTGGTCGAAACGGACCCGAAGCGGTTCGCACCCATGAACGCCAACTTCGGCATCCTGCCCGAGCTGGCCGAGCCGATCCGCGACAAGCGCGAGAAGGGACGCCGCAAGGGCGAAATAGCGCTGGCGGCGTTCGACCAATTCATCGAGTCATTCGAGTGAGCGACCCATGAGCATCGCGGGAAGAGTCGAGGAGATTGCGGCCGAATTCGAGGGGGAGATCAGCCTGGCCGCAAAGGACCTTGGGACCGGGGAGACGATCGGCCTCCATCCGGCGCGCAAGTGCGCGACCGCGAGCGTGATCAAGCTGCCCATTCTGGTCCACGCGTTGCTGCTTGCCGAGGAAGGTCTGCTCGACCTCGACGCGCCGCTGGAGCTGAAGGAATCGGACAAGACGCCAGGCTCGGGGATTCTCACGCTGCTCTCCGCAGGTCTCCGAATCACAAAACGCGACGCCTGTGTTCTCATGACCGCCCTGTCGGACAACACAGCGACCAACATGCTGCTGGATGGCGTGGGAATCGAGCCGGTGAACGAGCGAATGCGGGCTCTGGGCCTTCGCGATACCCTGCTCTTCCGCAAGGTATTCAGCACGGGGAAACCGGTGTCAGCGGCGAATCACAAGTATGGGCTGGGTGTGACCACGCCGCGCGACATGCTCCGGCTGCTCTGCGCGATTCACGCCGGAGAGGTCGGAAGCGAGGAGACGTCGGCGCGGATTCGGTCCATCCTCGGCAGACAGCAGCACCGGGATTCGATTCCGCGTCTCCTGCCGTCCGGCGTGAAGTTTCAGGGGAAGAGCGGCGCGATCGACGCGGCCCGCAACGACGTGGGGATTGTCACGCTGGAGGACGGGCGCGAAATCGCGATGGCGATCTTCTGCCAGAAGATTCCGCGCCCGCTCTGGACCTCCGACAATCCCGGTCACCTTGCAATTGCGCGCCTCGCCAGGGAAGTCATTCGTCATTTTGCCCCGGATGCCGCGCTGCCGGCCTGAGCTCTCGATGCTGTTCCATGCTACGCCGCGCGGACGGCGGCGGCAAGATCAAGATGGCGGACGAACCAGTCGGCGGCCAGCCGCGCGACAATATCCAGCGCGCCTGCCTCCTCGAAAAGGTGTGTTGCGCCGGGGACTATCTCCAGGCGCTTGTCTTCGGCCGGGATGCGGTCGAATGCCCCGCGGTTCAGCGGGATGACCTGCGTGTCGTCCCCCCCGACGATGAGGAGGGTCGGCGTGAAGACATGCGCCAGCCACTCTCCCGCAAGGTCCGGGCGGCCGCCGCGAGATACTATGGCGCTCGCCAGGTCCGGCCGCCGCGCCGCTGCAACAAGGGCCGCCCCGCCCCCGGTGGAAGCCCCGAAGTAGCCCACCCGCAGGTCTTCCGTCTCCGGCTTGTGCTGCACCCACTCGCCGGCGTGCACGAGTCGCTCCGCCAGCAGCTCGATGTTGAAGCGGTGCTGCCGCGTCACCTCATCCTCCTGCTCCTCGTGCGGGGTCAGCAGATCCATGAGCAGCGTCGCCAGTCCATTCTCATTGAGCAGGCGCGCCACGTGCTGATTGCGCTGGCTGTGGCGGCTGGAGCCGCTGCCATGGGCAAAGATGACAATGCCGCGAGCGTTCGGCGGCACCGTAAGGTCTCCCTGGAGCGAAACGCTGCCGGCGACGATCTCGACGGGACGCGACTGACTTAAACCATTCATTTGGATGTCCTCCGCTCTGCGCGTATTCGATTCAATCTGCAATGTTTCGGTATGCGCGCGCCGCGCCCGGGCGAGGAGCGTGACAACCTCTTCGTCGGTCGTCTGGCTGAAGTCTCGGTACCAGAGGCCGACCGCGGAAAAGTCGGGTGGCGAATAGAGGCTGACGATCTCGTCGGCCTCGTCACGCATGGCGTCGACGGACTGCGGCGCGGCGACCGGAACCGCGAGAATGAGGCGGCGCGGGTTTTCGCGGCGGATGGAGCGGCAGGCGGCGCGGGCCGTGACGCCGGTCGCGAGTCCATCGTCGACCAGGATGACTGTGCGGCCCTCCAGTCGCGGGGGAGGCGCGCCGTCGCGATACCGCTGGAGGCGGCGCTCCATCTCGATCTCTTCGCGCGCCGCAATACGCTCGATGTCCTCCGCCGAGATGCCGAGGTGGGTGACGATCTGCTCGTCGACTATCCGGACGCCGCCGGGAGCGATTGCCCCGATTCCGAGCTCCGGCTGGAGGGGAGCGCCGAGCTTTCTGCCGACGATGACGTCCAGTGGTGCGCAAAGCACTTTCGCAACCTCGTAGCCGACAACCACGCCGCCGCGCGGAAGCGCCAGGACGATGGCATTCGCCTTCTCATCGGGCGGGAGCCTGCGCGCCAGCTCGGCGGCGAGTCGCCGGCCTGCGTCCTCCCTGCCCTCGAATATCGCGCTTCGTTCCCACATGGCTGTGCCCTCGCGCCAGTCCGCGTTACGGCATGATTATCGCAAGACTGCCGTGCGGCGGCGTGATTCGTCGTAATTCATCGTCCCACCTTATGCAGGCAGTCTCAACACATTAGGTGCACTCCGCGGCGGACGGGAGGCTGCACCCTCCCGCTAACATGCGCAGGGACGGGAGGCTGCACCCTCCCGCTAACATGCGCAGGGACGGGAGGCTGCACCCTCCCGCTAACATGCGCAGGGACGGGAGGCTGCACCCTCCCGCTAACATGCGCTTCGCGCCAACTCCGCACCTTCGTGCGCAGGACGTATATGTCGGTGTCGTGCCGCGCACGGTGAGTGTCTGGTGCGGGGCTGGCCGCAGGCATGTCAGCGGAGGGGTGCAGCCCGCCGACCATATCGAGTGCGGACTCCCTGACCAATTGCCTGCCTAAGGTGACTTTCGTGATTCATGCAGCGGACCGGCTTGCCTCGGATTCATTCCCTGGTTCACTACGCGATTCATCGTGTACCCCGGCATGTTCCTGCAACTCTTCGCGCGATCCGAACGATGCTCCGCATTCGAGGCAGACGTATGGGTCCGTCGGCGTACCGGTTACATGGCTGGAAACGTGGCTTGCGAGCGCCGACTCGGTCGCAAATATGGCTCCGCAGCGCGAGCAAACCAGGGAGGACGCTGGCGTGGAATCGTTCATGTAGTTTCCTTTAGGCATCGAATCCGGCCGGACCTGGCCGACGCGGACGAATCGCTTTCAATACGGCGCGCGGCTACGGACTGTTCCGGTCCAATACAGGCTGCGCGGAACCGTTCTCGCGGCAGAAGCAGTCTTATGCGCATGAATCGATGTATTTGCCGGCTGATATGCGCAGCCGGGAAGGGAGCACCATCATGGCGCGAGGGGACAAGTCCGCCTATACCGACAAACAGAAGCGGATGGCGGAGCACATCGAGGAAGGGTACGAGGGCCGCGGCGTGGGGCATGGTGAGGCGGAGCGCCGCGCCTGGGCGACTGTTAACAAGGAGACCGGTGGCGGAAAGAAGTCCGGCAGCGGCAGGGGCCACGCGGTGTCGCACGAGTCGTCGCGAAAGGGCGGCGAAAAGGCGTCGCGGAGCCGGACGCATGAGGAGCGGAGCGCTGCCGTGAAGAAGGGATGGGAAACCCGCCGGCGCAACGCAGGCAAGAGTAAGTAGAGCCGAAAGTCGGCGTAAACAGGTGGAGAGGATTCGCCTGGCCCGGTCGTATCTCTTTGTCGGACGCACTGCGCGGGCCGCGGGTTCGCGCGCGACGGAAGGAGGACGCAGATGACGGAACGATGCCCCATTTGCGGCGCGGATGTGGATCGCGACGATCCTGCCGCCACGAGCTACTTCGACGGCGATCTCTTCTACTTCTGCTGCGACACATGCAAGGAGGAGTTCGACGCGAATCCGGAACGGTTCGTGCGGATTGCCGCGTAGAGCGCCTGGGCGACTATTGTCATGGAGGAGCGCGGGCCGGGAGGATTTCTCCGGCCCGCGCTGCTTTTCTTCGCTCATTCGGAACCCGCCCGCGATGAAGGTCGTAAGGAGGGCCAGCGGAAGACTGATCCAGCCCGCGCCCCTCGCCGGACGCGCTTCCGGGAGCAATTCCATGAACCAGCGACGCGACCAAACGGTCGCCTTCTCCCTCTTTCTCCTCGCCTCGCTGCTGATGGCGGCCGCGCTCTACGTCGCGTTCACGTGGATCGGCCATTCGTCGGGCTATCACTTCCTGGCGGCAACCAGTCTTACCCCGTGACGGTCACTGCTCGACCGGGCGGAAGTCCTCGGCATCGGCGTCCGGGGCTTCCGGCATGCGGCGCGAGAGCCAGTGGATGACGACGAGAATGAAGATTGCCGTTCCGAACGCGTTGACGGCGGTCAGCATGTCGATGTTGTCGAGCGCGTGACCCATGTTGTAGCTCGTGATCATGTAGGTGCCGAGCCCGGCGCCGAGCAGCCCCAGCATCACGTCGCCGGGCCATCCGCCCACGCCGCTCCGCGGCATCAGTATCCGAACCGCAATCCCCGACAACACTCCCGCGACGATGAAGATAAGAATGGACATGCGAATCCTCCCCGCGAGGCGACGTGCCCCGCGCGCTGGCGTACCCGCCGGCGTACAGTTAGGGACGGTTCGGCTCGCCGCATAGTTCCAATGACGAGCCGTGGAGGGCGACGGTGGCAGGGCCGCGCCCGGATTCGTCGATGTCGAATCGGATGGGGAGGAACTTCTCGACCAGCCAGAGCACCGTTCGCAGATGGTCGGTTACGCGCGGCGTGGTCCAGCGGCTCTCGCCCGGCGCGAGCGCCATCGGGAGGACGAGCTGGTCGGCGAGGTGGACGTCCACGGCGGCTCCGCTCTTCCACCACGCCATGAACTCCTCGCAGGGCCCCTCGGCCACCTTCTCCATCGGCTTGCCGCGTTCTCCGAGGCTGCTGAATCCCGCGAAGCCACTCTCGCATTCCGCCGCGAGGCAGACGGCCGCGCCCGCATCGAGAGCAGGCAGCCGGCGGATCTCCATGCGCGCGTCACGGCCCACTCCCCGCATAAACTGCTCTATGGTCGCGACTCCACGGTCCGCGACATGGTCCGGCAGGTTGGCGGTGACTACGTACGCCGTGAGTGACCGGAGCCGGCCCCGGTCGGTCAGGTCCAGCGGCCGGGCAGTGACGGAGCCTCCGATTCGCATTTCGAGCTGCCCGCCGCCCTTCGGGAAGAAGCCGGCGCGCGGATATGCGAACTCCGCCCCGAGCCCCGCGCGGAGAAGCATCGGGAGATAGACCGCCTCCAGATAGTCAGCCGTCGGCGCGTGCGGCACATGCGTGCCGCCCGTGATGACGACCCGCGACGATTCCGCCTGATGCGCGAGCAGGACGAAGATGGTCTGCGCCACGAGATTCGTCGCGCCGGCCGTGCCGATGTCGAAGCGGTAGCTTCCCGCGCTCACCGGCGCGCCGGGACGGAAGACGAAGCGGGTCGAGCCCGGATCCGCGCCCTCCGTCTCCGCACCGCAGAGAGACGCAGCGGCGCGCACCGCGGTCAGGTGCTGTGCCTGGAGGCCCGGCTTCGACCGGCGCGCGCGGACGTTCCGCACCTCCAGCTCGCGTCCGGTCAGCGCGGACAGCGACACGCTGGTCCGTATAATCTGGCCGCCCCCTTCGCCATACGATCCGTCTACCGTTACCCGCTCCATCGAACGCTCCATTCCTTTGCCCTAACCATATCGCCTGACGCGCCCGCCTGCTAAATTCATCCGGCGGGGCAACCATTTGCGGCCTGAGGCGTATTTTACTTCGCGCCCCATGCGATTTACCCGCGCACCAGCCATACTCTGCAAGAGATTGCAGGGCAGACCCATCCGACATTGATGTCGACCGCGTTACGGAGGAGACGATGCTGAATCGCAGCTACGACTATGATCTGGTTATCCTCGGCGGGGGTTCCGCGGGAATCGTCGCTGCTGCCGAGGCCGGCGCGGCCGGCCTTCGCACGCTCCTCATCGAGAAGGGAAGGATGGGTGGCGAATCCATGAACGCGGGCGCCGCCGCGACCCGCACACTCCTCCACGCCGCGCAGGTCGCCCACCAGATGCGCACCGCGGACCACCTCGGCCTCCGGCCGGTCTCCCTCACGCGCGCCGACGCCGCGGATGTGCTCCGCCATGTTCGCTCGACGATGGCCCGCGAGGAGGAGAGCGAGGGACCGACGGACCTCCTTCGCAAGCACGGCGTGGAGATCCGCATCGGCGACCCGCGCTTCATCTCGCCCGACGCTCTGGAGCTCTCCGAACGCGAGGGCCCGACGCGTCTCATCTCCGCCGAGCACTTCCTTCTCGCGACCGGCTCCGCGCCAGCCCGCCCGGCCGTCGGCGCGCTCGAGGAGATCTCGTACATAACCAATCACGACGTTTACGAGCTTCAGGAAGTGCCCGAATCGCTGACGGTTATCGGCGCGGGTTCGGTCGCCGTCGAAATGGCGCAGGCATTCGCGCGCCTCGGCAGCCGAGTCACACTGCTTGCCAAAGGGCCGAGGCTTCTCCCACATGACGATTTCGAGGCCGCGAACCTGCTCGCCGACGCGCTCCGCAACGAGGGTGTCGACATCCGCTTGAACGCCGAGGTGGTTGGAGCGCGCGCCGAGGAGGAGAGTGGAACACGGAAAATCGTGCGAATCGGCTCGGACGGAGCCCAGGCCGAGGTTTCAAGCCGGGAGATACTGATTGCTGCCGGCCGCACGCCGAATGTCGAAGGGCTGGGGTTGGAGGCAGCGCGGGTCGAGTTCACTGCCGGCGGCGTGAAGGTGAACCCGAAGCTCCACACGTCCGGGCCGCGGATATGGGCGTGTGGCGACGTGATCGGCCGCTATCAGTTCACGTGGATGGCGGAGTTCGAATCGAAGCTCGTCGTCCACAACATCCTCTTCCCCTTCCAGCCGAAAACCGATCCCGGCTTCAAGCTCGCTCCCTGGGTCACTTTCACGGACCCGGAGGTTGCGCGCGTCGGGCTGACGGAAGAGGAGGCGCAGAAGCAGACCATCCAGTATCAGGTCTACCGGCAGGAGTTTGGTGAGGGCGAGGGACAGTCAGGCGTCGTGAAGGTGCTGGCAACCGGCTGGCAGGGGAAGATTCTCGGCGCGCACATTGTGGGACCGCGCGCGGGCGATCTGATTCACGAGTGGATCACCGCCATCTCGCGCGGGCAGACGATGCGGCAGGTCGCCGACACGATTCACGTCTACCCGACCCTCTCGCGCGCGAACCAGGACGCGGCGACGCAGTGGTACGAAGCGCAGTCGGAGAACCCCCTCGTCAGGCGCTCCGTCGAGACCTATGTGCGAACCGTGCGCCCGAATCTTGGCAGGATCGCGCTCGGCCTCGTGGGTCTGGGACTCCTCGCCGGCGGCGCGCTCGCCCTGCGGACCCTGAGGAATCGCGAGGAATAACCGGGCAGAACGCACCGAGGGCGTGCTTATGGCTGGATGTTCGCCCGGCGCGCGGTTCGGACGAATTGACTCCGATGGCCGGCGGCCAGGCATCTGGCGGCCCAATTCGTTAACTCGACGACCTCGCTGGTTTGCGCAGGATTGGACAGCAGACCCAGTGGTCCCGAATCGAGGAAGACGTGGAGCGTCAAGGGCACACGAGCCTCTCTCCGGTCGCTTCCCGGTTCGCGTTCATACTCCGCTTGAACTCCTCCATCTCCTCCTGGGCGTCGCGAATTGCCTGTGGGTCCGCCGTTGCTTCCTCGGCAAGCCAGGACCGCGGGAGAGAGATCGCACGTGAGTTCTCCGCATCCGGCACATTCTCGCCTTTAGGATTGGTCGGAAGATGATCATGAATAAGGCGCATGGCAGCCTCCGCGGGGTCCAGTCCCTGGCTCCGCGCCAGCTCCACGAGTCTTGTTTCATCCTGATCAGAAAGATCGAGTATCAGGGTCATCGTCTTCTCCTCTCGGCAACGACTGCCCGAACAATCTATTATAGCGGCAGTGAATCGCGTATGCCGTGGTGAATAACGGTCCAGTTCGCCAACAGGCTGAATATCGAAGAGGAGGACAGGGACCGATGACGTTTTCGAAGATTCTGCGCTTTGCGGGCGCCGCGACGACACTTGCAGCCAATTGCGGACTTGCTTCGGCACAGGTGCCGGACGACCTGGCCAACAGAAAGGACTTCCAGGCGTGGCGGTCGTCCAGCGCCGACCCGACCGGCAAGAACGCCGACATGCGGCGGGTCGAGCCCGGCGCGACCTGCACGGTTGCCGACCTGAAAGGGCCGGGGACCATCACGCACATCTGGTTCACCATCTCCGCGCCGTCGAAGGAGCACCTGCGCGAGCTGGTGATTCGGATGACGTGGGACGACGCGAAGACGCCAGCCGTCGAGTGCCCCATCGGGGACTTCTTCGCGCAGGGGCACGCGAAGTATGTCGAGTTCGC